>Ga0116153_10003710_pt1 | contig 10558 bp, 11 predicted proteins | sample AD_UKC028_MetaG_FD_89896 | JGI IMG/M metagenome (GOLD analysis project Ga0116153, IMG submission 89896) | Active sludge microbial communities of municipal wastewater-treating anaerobic digesters from USA - AD_UKC028_MetaG | ecosystem: Engineered > Bioreactor > Anaerobic > Digestate | place: USA... | reverse complement strand
CGCCTCCCGGGGTACGAACCCCCGGCGGTGACCGAAGGAAATCCCGAAGCATTGAGGGGCGACCAGAGGATGTTTCCTCCCCCGCAGGATGCGGGGCGGAGTACCTAAGTCCTCCTCATTTCTGCCCGCTTTTTGCGGGCAGGAAGCCTAAGGCTTCATTTTGTTCCCCGGGCTTGTCCCGGAGTCTACAAATTAATAAAGGTTTGGCGTTAATCCAAGATAAAGCTGATCACCGACTTGACCGCCGGCAAATTGGCCATCAAAAGGATGAACAGAACAACAATATAAAAAATGACGGTTACCGTATCTAAAAACTTAGACATTTTTTTTAACGGATCCAAATAAGGATTCCGACAGGCCGTAAATATCTCCGGCTCCCATAATTACCAGCACTTCACCGGCCTTGACATTGCCAGCGATCCATTCGGCCAGAACGCTCCGGCCGATATAGATAACCGACTTTTTTTTGGCGGCTTCAACCAAGCTTTTCGAACTTACTTTGGCTGTGCCGGCTTCTTCCCTGCCGGCTACCCCATATATATCGGTCACAACGATCCGGTCTGCCGGCGCCGCGTTCAAAACATTGGCAAAGTCGCTGAATAAAGAAAGGGTGCGCTGATATTGGTGCGGCTGGAATACAACTGTAATAAATCGGCGGGGCCATTTTAAACGCGCGGCGCTGATCGTAGCCGACACCTCGGTTGGATGATGGCCGTAATCGGAAACCAGGGTAACGTTTTCTCCTTTTATCATTATCTCATTAATCTGGAAGCGCCGCCAAGCCCCCTTGAATTTGGAAACGGCTTTGATCGCGTCTTCAGTTTTCACCCCGAGCATTCGCGCCGCCGATACCGCAGCCAAAGCGTTGTAAACATTATGAATTCCGGGAACCTGCAAAACGGTTTTTAATTGTTCGAATTCCGGCAAGCTCGATCCGTATTCGATTATTTTGTAATCATTTTTACGGCTTTGCTTAATAAGCGCGGCCGCGTTCTTATCGTCGGCATTAACCGCTAAAATACCTCCGCCGTCCAAATGTTTAGCAAACTCCAGAAACGCGCGCCGGTAATTACCTTCATTCTTGTAATAATCTAGATGGTCAGCCTCGATATTCGTAACAACGATGATCTTTGGCCAGTAATTCAAAAAAGAGCCCAGATGTTCGCAGGCTTCTATCACCAAGTATTCAGAACGGCCCCGGCGGAAATTGGTATCGCCAAATTCTTTGATCTTTGTGCCGACCACCACGGTCGGATCAAGCCCGGCTTCGGCCATCGCGAGAGCAAGCATGGCCGTAGTTGTACTTTTTCCGTGAGTTCCGCAGACGGCGATCGTAAAATAGTTCTTGGTAATCCGGCCCAGGGCTTCAGGATAGCTCAAGCATTCGATACCCATGCCCCTGGCCTGTATCAGCTCCGGATTGTCAGCGGGAACCGCGGGGCTGTAAACCAGCAGCGCGGGCTTTAATTTTTTTAGGTCTTGAGCATTTTCATAAAAAAAAGCGCCGGCGGTTTTTAAGCTGTCAGTTATCTCGCTTTTCGCGATGTCGCTTCCGAAAACATCCCAGCCTTCGCTTAGATAGTATCGGGCCAAGGCCGAAACGCCGATCCCGCCCAATCCGATAAAATAAATTTTTTTTCTGTTTCGCATAGGTCTCCCTTCTTTGCGCTATTCGGTTCCCAGTGTTGCGCTTTCAAGAACGGTATAGACAGGTCCTCCTTTTTTTAATTCGCTTTCCATTACTTCGATCGACTCGGCCGTAAAAGAAATGGAAATGTTTTCGTCAATGCCGGGTACCTCTTCTGGATCCATTTTCCTGATTTCGAATTGGTTTATCCTCGCCAAAGTGATATGCGGGCTGAATTGCGGAACCCCGTTTTTTTCCATCTGGCCCGCCCCGAGGTCGTAGAGCGTATGTTCAAGATCCTGGCGCAGTCCGGCCAATTCCGCGGACGCAGAACCTTTAGCCCAAACCATCCGGGGCGGGACTTTTTTGGGCGGCCCGTAAACGATCCGCTTAAAATCAAGGGTTAAAGGCTCGTGCCGTTTGGCTACAGCAGAAACCGCATTGCAAATATCGGCCGTTTCCTGGTCGCTGGCGTTGCCGATAAATAGCAATGTTACGTGAAGATTTTCCTTTCTGGTCCAATTTGCCGGCAAATCAAGCCATTGGTCCTGGTAATCGAATAAAGCCTGCCTTACCCGCTCCGGAAGATTAATTGCCAAAAAGATGCGGTGGAGATTGTTCATTTTTTTGATTTTCGTTCTTTTACCGGCGGCGTGCCTTAGAGTTATTCATTATAGCGCATTTTTAAGAAAAATCGATTATATATTTTTTTATTTGAAATTTCGCCTTCCTGGTTACGATCCCCGGGGCTGCGACCGAAGGAGACCCCGCAGAATTGAGGGGCGGCCAGAGGATGTTTCCTTTGGACTTCCCACCCATCGGTTCCCCGGCAAGCCCGGGTCTGCTTCTGGATTCAGGTTTGCCTCCTTTTGCCAGCCAGGCTTCCGGCTTTGCAGCCCAGCCGCCCCCCTTGTAGCGGCGGCAATATAATAATAAAATAATATAATGATGTCTATTTACGATAAAAAGACAATAAACATTCATAAAAAATCAAATATGAATCATTTTTTGTTTTCGAAAAAAAACGTTTTGGCCGCGGCCGCGGCAGCCGGTTCACTCTCGCTGGTCTGCATTCTTGGCACAGTGCTTGCCGCCTGGAATGATCCAAATTCATTTCCGCCCAACGATAACGTTGAGGCGCCGATCAATGTTTCTTCGTCCAGCCAGACCAAGGCCGGCAACTTTAGCGTCGGCGGCGGGCTCGACTATTGGATTACCAAAGACGGAGACAGTTTCGTCCTGCAAAATGACGCCGGAGCCGACAAATTAATTATCGGGCAGGATGGAAACATGACGGTTAACGGCCGGATAAAAATCACCGGAGGCTCGCCGGGAAACAATAAAGTCCTGGTATCCGACATTAACGGTCTGGCCGCTTGGCAAGCGCTGCCGGTGACCTTGCCGGCCGGGGCTTCGGGCCAAACCCTCCGCCACGACGGCACCGGCTGGATTGGCAGCGTCGTTCTTTATAATGACGGTACCAATATCGGGATCGGAACCTCGGCTCCCGGATCCAAGCTTGAGGTGGCTGGCCAGATCAAAATTACCGGCGGAACCCCGGGTTTAAACAAGCTTCTGGTATCCGATGCTTCCGGCTTGGCTTCTTGGAAAACCGCGGCGGATGTCGGAATCAGCGGATCGCTGCCAGCCGGTGCCAACGGCCAAACGCTTAGGCATAACGGTACCGATTGGATCGCCAATAGCGTTATCTCCAACGATGGAACCAATGTGGGCATTGGAACAAATTCCCCGGCGGGAAAATTGGATATAAATTCGGCGGACGCTTTATTCGTGTTGGGGCAGAACGTACTTTCCCATGTTTTCGCGGGCAGCACTTATCTTAAGGCTCCCAGCGGACAAACGATCGCTTTCCAGATACCCAGCGGCACGACCGTCGCTTCGATCGACTCAACGGGAATTTCGGCCCCGGCTTTTTATTACACCTCCGACAGAAGATTAAAGAATAACATCCGTCCGATCGCGGAAAGCTTGGCTAAAATCCAGGAACTTGACGGAGTGTATTTCAATTGGGTCGCAGACCAATCTCCTTCGATCGGCCTGATCGCCCAAGACGTCGAGAAAATATTCCCGGAGGCGGTTGCCACAAACCCGGAAACAGGTTTAAAATCGATCGATTACGGAAAATTGATCGCTCCCCTTATCGAGGCGGTAAAAACTCAGCAATCGCAAATTCAGGAACTGAAACAAGAGATCGATGATCTTAAAAACAGCGCCAATTGCCAGTAAAAACCATGAAACTGTTTTTTTTGCGTAAAAAAAACAAGTGGACCTCGCGGCGCATGGCAATTCTAGCGTTAATTGTTTTAATAATTTTATTGTTGGCGGGATCATACTTCTATCATAAGCAAATAGCTTCCGCGCCCTTAGACGATGAAATTGAACCGGCCGATACGGCGATACTTGATCGCGGCGCTTCTGAATTGGCGGATAAACAGGAACGTGAATTCAACGCTCTTAAGGAAGATCTTGATTCTCCGGAAAAAGTTGCCGCTTATATCAAAGATAATTTTGCGATTACCACAGACAGCAGCCAGACTGCCCTGGCGCCAAAAGAACTTTTTATAAAAAATTCGGGCGGACCGCAGGATATTGCCGTATTCACGGCTTTTCTTCTGGATTGGAACGGCTACGAAGCCGGCGTTCTGGAATATGCCTGGTTGGAAAACGGACAAAAAAAATACTACGCAGTCGCGGTTTTCAGGGATGGCGATACGCCAAAATACCTGATTGCGACTCCGGCTAAGATCGACCTTATAGCGCACGGCTGGTCATTTAAAGACTTGATCCAAAAAGAAGAAGCGCGAACGGGCATTAAAATTGAAGAATATGCGTTTTTTGAACCTGGCCAAATCAACCTCATAACAAATGATTGGGCTAAAAATCAGTGATTATGAAAAAAACGCTATTTCTAACATCAATCATTGTTGTTCTGGGTATCATTTCCGGATCTGATGCCCTTACCTCTTCTTCTTACCGAGCCAACCAGGCGTCAACCGTAACGGTCGACGAATGGAGCGAATGCCGCCTGGTCACCAACCAGCCCGCGGCCAAGGATACCTTTGTCCCCACCAATACCGCCCTGGAATGGTCGGAATTCCGCATCCATTACCCCAGCCACATTTCCCTTGACGCATGCAACAGAACCCTCGCCGTGGCTATGGCCGGCACGGGTGCCGGCACGGTAACCAGCAGTCCGGCGGGTATTGATTGCGGCACAACCTGCTCGGCAACATTCAATATTAGCGATACAGTAACTCTCACCGCCACTCCCGCGGTCGGTTCCACTTTTACAGGCTGGTCGGGCGGCGACTGTTCGGGAACCGGAGCCTGTACGGTCACATTGGCTAATGATACCGATGTTACGGCCACATTCACGGTGAATATCTACAAATTAACCGTAATAAAATCCGGTAACGGCTCTGGCGTTGTTTCTTCCGGCCCCGCGGGTATTGATTGCGGCGCAACGTGTTTGGCAACTTATGCTCACGGGACCAGTATAACGCTAACCAACAATGATGATGTCGGTTCCCTGATTACCGGCTGGTCGGGCGGCGGCTGTTCGGGTACAACTCCCTGCGTTTTCACTATTACCGGCGACACCACCGTTACCGCCACGTTCACCTTGACAAATTTTACTCTTACGGTCACTAAATCCGGCTTTGGCACAGGCACGGTGACCAGCAATCCGGCCGGCATCAATTGCGGTACCGACTGCTTGGAAATCTACCCTGCTCACGCTCCCGTCACGCTTACGGCCTCTCCGGGCGCTGGTTCGGTATTCGCCCGCTGGTCCGGCGCTTGCACCGGGGGAAACAACTGCGTAATAAAAATGGACTCTGATTTATCGGTAAACGCGTATTTTAGTTACCCTGATTGCAAAGTTACGCCCCCGGGCGGAAAGCGTATTTTCACCACCAGCTGGAGAGGAATGTACAAAGGCAATGAAGTGCGCACCTATGCCATAGCCGATAATTATTGCCAAACTTTGGCTACCGATGCCGGGCTACCCGGAACTTACAAAGCATTGATTTATCTGGGCGGACGCCTGCCCGAAACGGTTTTGCCTCTCGGATTTGCTTTTTATAACGGGGAAGATAACGGCAGTTACTGCGACTGGCACCTAGTGGCTAACAGCCGGGCTGACATGTGGGTCTTGCCTCTTAAAAGTTCGATCCAATACGACGAATTTGGACACGATACTGCTGTTATTTATGTTTGGACTAATTTTAAATCCCATGGCGATGGAACCTATGAAACAATAGATTATTGCGATTCGGTGGATACCGATCCTTGTCCAACCAGTTCTTGGCCCTGCACCTTGGCTGTCATTAAATTTTCGGGGCTTTCACGATGGGCCAACTGCGTTCAATCATATTATGGTTATTCAGAAAAAACTAACGTAGAATGGAGCGGAAAGCTTTGGTGGGCACAAAATGCCTGGTCTACCAAATATCCGGGTTGCGTATGGCCAAGCATAATGGATCACTGTAATGCATTAATTAAAGGTTTGTATTGCGTTCAACAATAACGAAAGATTTAATCAGATTATGACGGCAAAACTATATGGTTAAAAACGCGTTAAAATTAATTTTTCTTGCTTTGTTGTTTGTTCTAGTGTTTCCCGCCGACTTAAATGCCGCCACTTCCTACCGGGCCAACCAGGCCTCAACCATAACGGTCAACGAATGGAGCGAATGCCGTTTGGTTACCAACCAGGCCGCGGCTAAAGACACGTTCGTACCAACGAATACCGCTCTGGAATGGTCGGAGTTCCGCATCCATTATCCAAGCCATATCAGCCTGGCTGCCTGTTCTTTGTCGCTCTCTGTTTCTAAGGCCGGCACGGGCGCCGGCACGGTAACCAGCAGTCCGGCGGGCATCAACTGCGGGGCGGCTTGCAGCGCGAACTTCGCGGCCGGAGCGACCATCACCCTCACCGCTGTGCCCAATGCCAGCTCAACTTTTTCCGGCTGGTCGGGCGGAGGATGTTCGGGAACTGGAATATGCACGGTAATGCTTAGTTCAAATACGACCGTAACCGCAACGTTCAATATTATCACCTACGCGCTCTCTGTTTCTAAGGCCGGCACGGGTGCCGGCACGGTAACCAGCAGTCCGGCGGGCATTAACTGCGGGGCGGCATGCAGCGCTAACTACAGCTCGGGCGCGTCGGTAACGCTTACTGCGGCTGCCGATGTAGGCTCCGCTTTCGTTGGCTGGTCGGGCGCCGGATGTTCCGGAACCGGGACGTGCACGGTGACAATGTCGGCCAACGAAACGGTGACAGCGACGTTTAATGTTGCTAATTACACGCTTACGGTAACGAAATCGGGTCTGGGCGCCGGCACGGTAACCAGCAGTCCGGCGGGCATTAACTGCGGGGCGGCTTGCAATTCGATATTTGGCGGAGGCACTTCTGTTACCCTCACCGCAACACCGAATGCCAGTTCCAAGTTCGCCGGCTGGTCGGGCGGAGGATGTTCGGGAACTGGGACGTGCACGGTGGCGTTGAATGCCGATACCGCCATTGACGCCAAATTCAATCCCGCCACTTGCACGGTCGTGCCCGGAGGAGGAAAAAGGGTTTTTGTCACCTCCGCGACATACAAGGGCGCCTCGGTCCGCACTAATGCCGCCGCTAATACTCTTTGCCAAAACTTAGCTTCCGCTGCCGGCCTTTCAGGCACGTATAAAGCCATGATTTACCTGAATGCCGCAACGCCCGATACCATTATTCCGGCCGGAAAACCGATATATAACGGCGGGCTCACGCTAAACGGATGCGAGTGGAACCTGGTCGGCAACGATCGAACCGATATGTTTAACTGTGATAACTGCCAGCCAGCCGTAGCCGACGGATTTGAGCCTTATTTGCGCAATCCCATCAAATACGATGAAACGGGAACCGAACGGTCTTATTCGGTCTGGACCAATATCAAACCGTGGAACGGCAGTTGGGATATTTCACTGGTTCAGCTCTTATATAATTCGACGGCCGCCTGCAACCACACGCCCGACAGATTGTTTTCTTGCTGTTCTTATGCAACTTGCCTGCCCTGCATGACTCACATTGATATAGTACCCGCTAAAAATGGTCCGTCGATAGACTGCACTAAAACATCAACTTGGGACTATTTTATCAGAAACAGTGACGGCAGCGTGAAATCCCTGGTGGTTGCGGGAGACAGCCAATCGGCTACCCAAAGATGGAGCGGCGACGCTCAAACCGGTAAAACCTATTTTATGGGCACGGGTTATACGTTGGCAAGCGGCTGCGCCCGCGCGATCGATAAAACCTATTCAATATGCGATAACATGAATATGGGCCTTTACTGTTTCCAGCAATAATCGCGCCAAATAAAACTGCCTTTAGACGATTATGTTCAACGGCATAAACGCAACTTTAAATTTTAAACTTAAAAAACCTGGAATTAACTTATGAAAGAAGCGTATCTGTATGAAAAAACGGCTAAAAAAAGGGTAAAATGCCTGAATTGCGCCCATTATTGCGAAATGGCTCCGGGAATCCGCGGAGCCTGCGGCGTCCGGGAAAATGTCAACGGGAAGCTTTACGCCCTCAATTACGGCCGGACTGTCGCCGTACAGGTGGATCCGGTTGAAAAAAAACCGCTATTCCATTTCCTGCCCGGTTCGCTTACCTTATCGATCGCGGCCGCCGGCTGCAATTTTACCTGTGTAAACTGCCAGAACTTTGAAATTTCCCAAACTCCGAAAAAGATGAAGGATATTCCGGGACAGGAAGTTTCGCCGCAGGAAATAATCGAACTGGCCAAAAGCCTTAACGTGCCCAGCATATCATATACTTACGTGGAACCGACGATTTTTTCGGATTACGCTTTGGATGTAATGAAGCTGGCTAAAGAGCAAAAAATCAGGAATATCTGGGTAACGAACGGATTTCTTTCAAAAGAAGCGTTCGATCTAGTTTCCCCGTTTCTAGATGCCGCCAATGTCGATATCAAGGGCTTTACGGAAGAATTTTACCAAAAAAATTGCGGCGGACGGCTCGAGCCGGTACTCGAAACCTGCAAGAGAATGAAGCGCGCCGGCATTTGGATAGAAATAACCACGCTGGTCATTCCAACCTTAAACGATTCGCGTTTTGTCCTCGAAGACATTGCCAGGTTCATCGCTCAAGATCTTGGTAAAGACGTACCTTGGCATGTTACCCAATTCAGCGGGCTGATATCGTGGAAACTGAAAAGCTTGCCCCAAACCCCGGCTAAGGTTCTGAAAATGGCTTATGATATCGGTAAAGCCGCCGGTTTAAAATATGTTTATACCGGCAATATTCCTGGGCTAGCCTACGAAAATACGATGTGCCCCGCGTGCGGTGAAATCTGCGTGGAACGCGAAGGTTATATCATCAGCCGCCACGATAAAAACGGCAAGTGCGGAAATTGCGGCGAAGAACTGAATATTGTCGATTAACCCCTTTCCTCGCTTTTCTTGCTCTTCTTGCTTTCTCGCTTTCTTGCTTTTCCGGCTTTCTCGCTTATTATCTAATCCAATGATCTCTTTCGCCTGTATTTCCCCCCATCCGCCTCTGCTTCTGCCAGATATCGGTTCAAAAACTGACCGTTCGGCCGTGGCTAAAACCATTGAGTCGCTGGAAAAATTAGGAAGCCTATTGGCGGCCATCCAACCGCAAACGATCGTCATCTCTTCTCCCCACCCGGACTGGGGCTTTAATGTGCCGTTGCATTTTTTGGCAAACGGGATTTCCCCCGAAGTGATAACGGTTCTTTGCGGGCTGGAACCGCCCGATGAATATTTCAAAAAAGGAGCCGAATTTTATTTAAAACAACTAAAAAATCTCGCGGATAAAATCGCTTTGATCGCGTCCGGCGACTTGTCGCACCGCCTCAAGGTCGACGGTCCCTACGGATTCCACGAGCAAGGACCCTTGTTCGACAAAAAACTGGTCGCGAGCCTAAAGAATAGCGACGTTAAAACCATCATCGGCCTGGAAAATGAATTTCCTGAGGCTGGAGAATGCGGCTTGCGTTCTTTTTGTTTTTTGCTAGGCATCCTCGAAGGAGCGAAAATCGGCTGGCAGGCCGACATTCTTTCTTACGAGAGCCCTTTTGGCGTCGGCTACCTGGTCGCCAACTTTGATCTTAAAACTCAATAACATGAAAATTACAATTAAAGGGCCGTTAAAAGACAATATCAATAACCTGGCGCGAAAGCTTGGATACCAATTCCAGCGGGCAAAAAAAGACGAAAATGGCATAGACGAGCTGGAATTCTCGCGCGTTATGAGCGCGTCCGGCTATCCTCGCTTTCATCTTTTCTTGAAATCCGAGGGTGAAAATCTGGTCTTCACTCTTCATTTGGATCAAAAAAAACCAAGCTATTCCGGGTCGTCGGCCCATGCCGGAGAATATAGCGGAACGATCGTCGAAGAAGAAGCGAAAAGGATAAGAACGCTAATGGAAGGAACTTAGAAAAACGGAGTGTCAATTCGGCTTAAGTTCGCTTGATCGCACCGAACCTGTGCTATTATTGGCCGGGTTTATTTAATCGGAGCAAAACTGTTGCAATGGATATATTTGCTAGTAGCGGATAAATTGGATAAAATGAACCAATATATTTAAAAACGAATGCATTTAACTTCGTAAATATTATTTTTTCATTTTTTCAAAATTTATATGGAATATTTCAATAGTTTTAAAAATCCGCTAAACGTATTAATAATATTAATGTTTGCAGCGTTTCTGGCTGTTTCTTCCGAAGTCCTGGCTTGGAACAACCCCAATACCGACCCGCCCAACGACAATGTTGATCCTCCCATCAACGTATCGGGAGACCCGCAGAAAAAATCCGGCGATCTTAACATCGGCGGCGGGCTTGATTATTGGATTACCAAGGACGGAGACAGCTTTG
>Ga0116153_10003704_pt1 | contig 10565 bp, 8 predicted proteins | sample AD_UKC028_MetaG_FD_89896 | JGI IMG/M metagenome (GOLD analysis project Ga0116153, IMG submission 89896) | Active sludge microbial communities of municipal wastewater-treating anaerobic digesters from USA - AD_UKC028_MetaG | ecosystem: Engineered > Bioreactor > Anaerobic > Digestate | place: USA... | reverse complement strand
TCGCCGTGGAGGACATCAGGATCAAGAGCTCCGTCGTCCTGTGCAACGCGAAGACGAACGGCCGCTTCCTCGTCTCCGACCCCAAGGGCGCCATCGTCGGCGGCCTCACGCGGGCCCGCAAGGGCGTGGAGGCCGCGCAGATCGGCTCCGAGCGCGGCGTGAAGACGGAGATCTCCTTCGGCCAGGACTACCTCGTCGCCGACCAGATAGAGGCGGAGGCCCGCGAGATCGAGCGCCTCAAGGCCCTCGTCGTCAGGGCCGACCGCACGATGGCCGAGCTCGAGCGAGCCGCCGGCCTCTCGGGGGCGGGCGCCGCGGGGCTCGACCCTCTGCGCCAGGACAAGGTAAAACTGATGAAGCTCATAGAGAAGCGCTCGATCAGGCTCTTCGACCTGCGCGAGAAGTTCGAGGAGCACCACCCCTCCGAGGTGCGCGTGCGGGGGACCATCTACCCCGGCGTCATCCTGGAGAGCCACAACCGCTTCTTCGAGGTGCGGAGCAAGAGGACGGGCGTCGCCTTCTCCTTCGACCCCGGAACGGGCCGCATCGTCGAGCGGCCGCTTTAAAGACTGACCAACGAGGAGCGACCATGCTCGCCGCCGTTTCCTTCCCCGCCTGGCTCAAGCCCGAGATCGTCCCCGGCCTGCCCTTCCGCTGGTACGGCCTCATGTACGTCGTCGCCTTCGCCGCGACCTGGTACCTCTCCAACTACGAGTCCAGGCGCCGCGCCTCGCCCTGGACGGAGGACGAGTCCACCGGCTTCTTCTTCTGGGCCATCCTCGGCCTCCTCCTGGGCGCCCGCCTCTTCGGCACCCTGGTCTACGACGCGACCGGCTACTACTGGCGCAAGCCCTGGTTCGTGTTCTGGCCCTTCGACGAGGCCGGCCGCTTCGTCGGCTTCCAGGGCATGTCCTTCCACGGCGGCTTCGTCGGCGTCATCGTCGCGACCCTGGCCTACGCGAGGAGCCGCAGGCTCTCCTGGCTCGCCTGGGCCGACGTCATCGCCGTCTCCGCGCCCCTGGGCTACACCGCCGGCCGCCTGGGCAACTTCATCAACGGCGAGCTCTGGGGCAAGGTGACGGCCTCGCCCCTGGGCATGGTCTTCCCCGGCGCGGAGCGCTTCTCCGCCCGCGAGGCCTGGGTCCAGGAGTACGCCGCCAGGACCGGCGTCCCCGTCGCCTCGATGAACGACCTCGTGAACCTGCCGCGCCACCCCTCCCAGCTCTACGAGGCCCTCTTCGAGGGCCTCCTCCTCTGGCTCGTCCTCTGGCTCCTCGTGCGCAGGCGCAAGGCCTTCCCGGGCTTCGCCGTCGGCTGCTACGCGATCGGCTACGGCCTCGTCCGCTTCGTCATCGAGTACTTCCGCGAGCCGGACGCGGGCATGGGCTACGTCCTCGCCCTCGGCGACCCCGCCGCGCCCACCTACCTCTACTCCGGCCCCTGGAACTTCTCCATGGGCCAGGTCCTCTGCCTCCTCATGGTCGCGGGAGGCGTCCTCTTCCTGGTCTTCGGCGCCCGGGCCTCGCGCCGCCGCCTGGCCGCGGAGGCGGCCAGCGCCGCCGCCGCCCAGGCCGCGAAGACGGAGACGAGGAAGCTCAAGAAGAAGAGGAAGTAGGAAGGGCGAGGGAAGGGGGGAGCGCCCCGCGCGGCCTGCGCCGCATCCCTGCGCGGGGGCGGGGCTCGGCGGACGCGGCTCCCCCTCGCTACGAAAATCGCGCTGCGCGCGATGTTTCTCCGCTACCCCCACTCCCAAGCTTCGGTCGCTGGATGGGGGGATACCCCCCATACCCCCCGCGGCGCTCGCCGGCTCGCGCCGCGCCCCCTAGCTACGAAGTCCTCGCCCGCGCCTCGTGGCGCGGGCTCCGGGCTTCTCCGCTACCCCCACGCTACAGCTGCGGTCCCTGGATGGGGGCAGATCCCCCATGCCCCCTCGCGTCGCTCGCCGGCTCGCGCCGCGCCCCGCAACGCTCATCGATTCGCGTTGCGCCCTTCAAGTACTCCGAGAGGGCGCCGGCGAAGAAGAGTTCGGCCCTGGCCTTCATGAGGATGCGCTCCGCGGCCAGGCGTTCGTAGGCGTCCCGCCTGCCCCGGCCGCGGGCCTTGCGCGCCACCTCGGCCGCGAGGGCCTCGTGGCCAGCGAGCCTCCGCCTGCGGAGCTCGAGGAGGGCGACCGCGCGCGGGGCCGGCAGGGCGCGGAGGCAGTGCACGGCGATGTTCAGGGGGTTGCGGTAGGTCCGCGGCTCCGAGAGCTCGCCGGAGAGCGCGGCCTCGAACCAGCGCCTGCCGCGCGGGGTGATGGCGTAGAACTTGCGGTTCCTGAGGCCTCCTCCGCGCCTGGTCGTCGGACCGCCTGCCCGCTCGCGGGAATAGCGCGCGACCAGGCCCTCCTCGCGGAGGCGGGCCAGGGCCCGGTACACGCTGCCGTGGGTGACGCCCTCCCAGGAGACGATCCGGGCGCGCTCGAAGCGCCGGGTCAGCTCCAGGCCGTAGGCGAGGCCGCCCCCGTAGAGCTCCGAGAGGATGAAGGTCTTCAAGGACATCGGGGATCTCCGGCGCCGGGTACGGTGCTGCTGGGCCGGCGCGCAGTTTCGCTCTGCCTGAAAGCCTAGTCCGCGTCCGACCGGTCCGCAAGACCAGTTGTGCATACGCGCAACTGGGTCGTCAGCCGGCCGCCTCCTAGCCTTCCACGTCCATGCCCGCCTCCCTCAAGGTCCCGACCGCGGCGGGGAGCAGGGGCTCCTTCACGAGGACGTAGTCGGTGTCGAAGGTGGAGAGGGCGAAGATGGGGATTCCGGCCGCCGCGAGGGGGGAGGCGATCGCGGCGAGGACGCCGGTCAGGCCGAAGTCGAGGGGGCCCTGGACCTTGAGGGTCCTCCAGCCGGACTCGACGCGGGCCCCGGCGGGCTCGGCGCCCTCGGCGCAGACGACGGAGAGCTCCTCCGCGCTCAGGGCGACGGAGAGGATGGCCGGCCCGGCCCCGGTGGCCGGGGCGCGGGAGAAGAGGGCGGACGGGTCGAAGGGAGCCCCGGGCGGGAGGCGGCAGACGGAGAGGCGGCCGGGGAGGACGCGGAGGCGGAGGGTGGCGCCCATCCCTACTCGTCCCCGAGGCAGGTGCCGACGCTCCGCGCGGTGCGGAGGAGCTCGTGGCCTTCGGGGACGCGGCGGGTCTTGCCCGCGACCTCGGAGAGGGGGACGGAGGAGACGGCGCCGCCGCGCAGGGCGACCATGCGGCCATAGTCGCGGGCCGAGATGAGGTCGGCGGCGGCGGCCCCGAAGGCCGTGGCGAGGAGGCGGTCGTAGGGGGCGGGGACGCCGCCCCGCTGGAGGTAGCCGAGGACCGTGACGCGGGCCTCCGCGCCCGTCGCCTCCTCGATCTCCCTGGCGACGCGATAGCCGATCGAGGGGAAGGGCGAGGCGGCGCGGAGGCGCTTCCTCTCCTTCTTGTCCATGAGCGACTCGGCGACGCTCATCGCGCCCTCCGCGACGACGACGATGGAGAAGGCCTTGCCCTCGGCCGCCCTGCGGCGGAGGTGGGAGGCTATCGCGGCGGGGTCGTAGGGGAGCTCGGGGAGGAGGACGACGTCGCCGCCCCCGGCGATGCCCGCGTAGAGGGCGAGCCAGCCGGCCTTGTGGCCCATGAGCTCGATCACCATGACGCGGTCGTGGGAGCTCGCGGTCGAGTGCAGGCGGTCGATGGCCTCCGTCGCGACGGCGACGGCGGAGTGGAAGCCGAAGGAGACGTCGGTGCCCCAGAGGTCGTTGTCGATGGTCTTGGGGAGGCCGACGACGGAGAGGCCCTCCTCCTGGAGCCGGTAGGCGGTGGTCTGGGTGCCGTTGCCGCCCAGGACCACGAGGCAGTCGAGGCCCAGCTTCCGGTAGTTCTCCTTGATGAGCTCGGGCTTGTCCATGCCCTCGTCGGCGTCGGTCCGGAAGGGGAGGCCGCGGTCCTCGAAGGGCTTCTCCCGCGAGGCGCCCAGGATGGTGCCGCCGCGGGTGAGGATGCCGGAGAGCTCCGCTGGCCCGAGCTCCCGGGCCCGGCCCTCGATGAGGCCGCGGTAGCCGTTCTCGACGCCGACGATCCTCGCCCCGCCCGAGCCCATCGCCGCCTTGGCGACGCCGCGGATCGCGGCGTTGAGGCCGGGACAGTCGCCTCCGCTCGTCAGGATGCCGATGGAAAGCGCTTTACCGGCCATGGCCAGCCTCCTAGAAGACGCCGAAGATGCCGGCCTTGCCGCCGAAGCGGAGCCAGCGTCCGGACTTGCCCGACTTGCCCTCCTCCAGGAGGCGCAGGGCGAAGCGCGCGGCCTCCGCGGGAAGCCCGCCGCGGTCCGCGACGCCGTAGACGTCGTAGGGCGCCTCCGCCGAGGCGGCGAAGAGGCCATCGCCCAGGCCGCGGAAGGCGCCGGCCGCGAGGGCGGCGACGGGGCCGAGGGGCGCGTCCTCCGGCGGCTCTTCTCCGAGGAGGAGGAGGGCGCCGGCCTTCCGCGCCTCGAAGCGGCGCGCGAGTTCGCGGCAGAGGAGGGCTGGCCCCAGGGTCGCCTCGCCTATGGCCGTCTCGGCCTTGCCGGGCCCGTCGGCGAGGAGGTCGGCGCCCAGGGCCGCCGGCTCCGAGAGGACGATCGCCGCCTCGATCTCGCCCAGGGCGTTCTTCGCCGCGAGGGCGAGGGCGCAGGCGGAGACGTAGGAGGCGGGATTCCAGGCGAGGACGGTCGCCTCTTCGCGGCCGCCCGGGGCGGCCTCGGGTTCCGTCGCCTTCCCGCCCGGGGCCGCCGGCTTGGGCGGCTTGGCGGCGGGGGCCGCGGCGGCCGCCCGGGGGTCGGCCTTGAGGGCGAGGGCGACGGTCCAGCCCGCGGCGCGGGCCTCGGCCACGAGGGCGGCGGCGAGGGGGCCGCCGTAGGGGGCGTCGGCGCTGGGCGCCTCGCCGGGATGGGCTATCAGGATTGTCTTCTTCACGGGGCCGAGTGTACTATCGCGGGTGGCCGATCGCAAGGCCGGCCCCCGTCTCCGGCGACCCGGATCCGGGCCCCCAAGGCGGGGAAGGCCGGGCCCCAAGCGTCCTGAGCCCCTCCCGGAGGTTCCCATGCTCGTAGCCCTCGCCCAGATGAACTCCGTCATCGGCGATTTCGAGGGAAATCGCGCCCGCATCCTCGCCTTCGCGGCCGAGGCGGCCGGCGCGCCGGCCCGGACGGCGTCCGGCGCGGCGGGCAAGGCCGCGGCCGGCCCCTCGGCCCGCCTAGCGGCGCGCCCCGACCTCCTCGTCTTCCCCGAGCTCGCCCTCTCCGGCTACCCTCCCATGGACCTCCTGGACCAGGACTCCTTCGTCGAGGCCTCCCTTGCCTCCCTGCGCCGCCTCCAGCGCGAGCTGCCCCCGGGCCTGGCCGTCGCCGTGGGCTACGTGGACCGCAACCGCGGCGGGAGCGGCAGGCCCCTCGTCAACGCCGTCGCGGTCATCAAGGACGGCGAGGTCCTCTTCTCCCAGGCCAAGACCCTCCTACCCACCTACGACGTCTTCGACGAGGCCCGCTACTTCGAGCCCGCGCGCGAAAGGCGGGTCTTCGAGCTCTACGGGAAGCGGATCGGCGTCGCGATCTGCGAGGACATCTGGTGGGAGGAGCCGCCCCTGCCCGGCTTCCGCTACGCCGTGGATCCCGTGAAGGAGCTCCTGGACGCCGGGGCCGAGCTCCTCGTCGTGCCCTCTTCCTCGCCCTTCCACAAGGGCAAGCTCGCGACGCGGCTCCGCCTCGCGGGGGACGCGGCTCGCGAGGGCGGCATCCCCGTCCTCTACTGCAACGCGGTCGGGGGGAACGATTCCCTGGTCTTCGACGGCCGCTCCTTCGCCCTGGACTCGCGGGGCGACCCCGTCCTGGTCGCGGGCTTCGAGGAGGGCCTCTTTCTGGTCGACTCAGGCGCCCTGGAGCTCGTCCCCGGCCCGAAGGCCGGCAGCCGGCCGGAGGGCGAAGGCGCGGCCGCGGCCCTGGGCGAGGCCGATCCCTGGGAGGAGGTCGAGGCCGCCCTCGTCCTCGGGACCAGGGACTACCTCAAGAAGTGCGGCTTCTCCAAGGCCTGCCTCGGCCTCTCGGGCGGGGTCGACTCGGCCCTGGTCGCGGTGATCGCGGCCCGGGCCCTGGGGCCGGAGAACGTCGCCTGCCTCTCCATGCCGAGCCGCTTCTCGAGCGCGGGCTCGGTGGACGACTCCGTCGAGCTCTGCCGCCGCGTGGGCCTCCGCATGGAGACCCTGCCCATAGAGGGGCCCTTCGCCGCCTACCTCTCCCTCCTCGAGCCCAAGTTCGAGGGGCGGCCCATGGACCTCACGGAGGAGAACCTCCAGGCGCGGATCCGCGGCGCCATCCTCATGGCCTGGTCCAACAAGTTCGGCTCCCTCCTCCTCACGACGGGGAACAAGAGCGAGCTCGCGGCCGGCTACTGCACCCTCTACGGCGACATGTGCGGGGCCTTCAACCCGATCGGCGACCTCCTCAAGACGGAGGTCTACGCCCTCTGCCGCTCGATCAACGCCCGCGCGGAGGCCGCCGGCCTCGTCGCGCCCATCCCGGCGCCGATCATCGACAAGGCGCCCTCGGCCGAGCTCAGGCCGAACCAGAAGGACCAGGACTCGCTGCCGCCCTACGAGGAGCTGGACGCCATACTCGAGCTCTACATCGTGAGGAACCTCTCCGCGGCGGAGATCGTCGGCCTGGGCCACGAGCCCGCCCTCGTGCGGCGGATCGTCACCCTCGTCGCCCGCTCGGAGTACAAGCGGAGGCAGAGCGCGCCCGTCGTCAAGGTCTCCCCGCGGGCCTTCGGGACGGGGCGGCGCATCCCCATAGCGCGGGCGGTCCACGAGGCCCGCCTTCCCTAGGCTTTGGAAAGGGGCGGGGAAGCGGGCTATATTTGACTCGATGGAGCGGCATGCGGCGTGATTTTCTCCGAAGAGGCGCGGCCCCGGCCGGAAGGGCGGCCTTGAGGGCCCCCTTCCCGGCCTCCGCCCTCGCGGCCTTGGCCTTGGCGGCCCTGCTTCTCGCGGGCTGCGACGCCTCCTCGAGCCTGTTCTCGGAGGCTGAGCGGAGCGCCATCTACGACCTCTCCCTCTCCTTCCGGGGCGGCCCCGTGGCCGAAGGCTCGGCTCTCGAGGGCGGCGCCGAGCTCGAGGTCGAGCTCGGCCTCATGCGCGGCGCCGAGGCCCCGGCCCTCCTCTCCATCGAGCTCCAGGACGCGAAGGGCGGCGTCCTCTCCTCCCGCCGCTACGAGACGGAGGCGGCCGCGAAGGCCGCGGAGCCGGGCTCCCAGGCGGCAGGCTCCAGCGCCGGGACCGCAGCGGACTCGGCCGCGGCGGCCGAGGCGCCGCTCCGGGTGAAGAGCCTCTCCGGCAGCCTGCCGTCGCTCCGCCTTCCGGAAAGCCTTCCGCCGGGCGCCTACCGCCTGGAGACCCGCATCCTGGGCCGCGAGGGAGCCCTTCTGGACCGGAGCGCGATCCTCGTCTTCGTCGGCCTTCCCGGCCAGGCCGCGCCGGCCCTCTCCCTCTATCCGCCCAAGCCCCGGCCTGGCTCGGCCGTCCTCCTCTCCGCCTCCCTCTCCGGGGTCGAGGGCGATCCCTGGCTCCGCTGGAGCGCCGACGGCCGCCTCCTGGCCGAGGGCCCCCGCTCCAAGGGCCTCGACAAGACGGTCTGGCGGGCCCCCGGCCTCGCCTCCGCCTACGCGATCCGCGTCGACGTCTATCCCGCCCCTCCCGAAGGCAGGGGCTACGAGGTCGGTTCGCCCTGGCGCCAGGACATGAAGGCCATCGTCTCGGGGCCGCCCCTCGCCGACGAGTACTCCGACCCGACGAGCTTCCTCTCGCGCTTCGCCTTCGACGGCTCCTTTGAGGAGTCGGGTTCCCGCCTCATCGAGGAGCGCCCCCTCGCCTTCGGCTCCCCCCGCCTCGAGGTCTACTCTGGCGGCTTCGGCTACAGGCTCGGCCCCGCCGCCGGCCTTTCGGCTCCCGGCGCCGTCCCGCCCTCGGAGGAGGGGAGGCCCCGGGCCTTCAGCCTCCTCTGGCGCCTCGGCCTTGGCGCCGCCGCCCTGGAGGGCTCCTCCACCCTCGCCCGTTTCCTCGACGTCGAGGGCCGCGAGGTCCTCGTGGTCGGCGTCGAAGAGGGGCGGCCCTTCCTCTCCCTGGGCCGGGAGCCCGGCGCGGCGCGAAGCAGGGCCGGCTTCCTCCTCTCCCCCGGCACGGTCGACCTTGCCCTCTCCCTCGAGGCCGAGGGGGACGCCCTCCTCCCGGTCTGGACCCTGGCTGGCGAGGCTTCGCCCTCGCCGAGCCTGCCCCTCCGCTCCTTCACGCCCCCCGCGGAGCTCAGCCTGGGCGGCCCCGGCTCGCTCGAGGCCGTCTACGACGAGTTCGGCCTGCGCGACGACTCGGCCTCGGGGCCGCCCGCCCTCTACCGGGCGGCCGCTAGGCGGGCCTACGGCGAGAGCCTCATCCTGGCCGAGGGCTTCGAGGCCTTCGCCCTGCCCTCGGGCCTGTCCGTCGCGGGCCTGGCCGGGCTTGGGCCGCGCTCCCTCTCCCTGGGCCAGGACGCCAGCCTCCAGGTCCAGGAGCCCCTCCCCCTGGAGCGTGCCCTGGCCGCCGAGCTCCGCTTCGAGGGCCGGGCCGAGGGGCTGGTCGTCGAGCTCTCGGACGGGGAAGGCGCCGTCCTCCTCTCGATGGCAGGCTCGGGCGAGGTCCTGGGGCCCGACGGCGCGATCCTGGGCCGGCTCGGAAGGGAGGCGGGGCGGCTCGCCTTCGCGCTCCGCGCCCAGGGCGGCTTCCTGGAACTTTCGCCTCCCCGCGGCCTTCCCGTCGCGCGCGCCGCCCTGCCGGGCAGCCTCGCCTCGGTCTCCCTCTCCCTGAGGAACTCCGGGGAAAGGCCCGTCGTCCTGAGGCGCCTCCTCGTCCGGGCCGCGCCCGAGCTCCTGGCCCAGGGCCCGAGGCCTTCGCTGGCCAGGCTACCCTGAAGACAGCCAGGCTTCCCTGAGGGCGGCCGGCTGCGGCGGGCCGTGAAGGAGGCCTGGCTGCGACGGGCCGTGAGGGCGGCTTGGCTACGGCGGGCTTTGAGGACGGCTTGGCTGCGTCGGGCAGCCCTGGAAACGGCCCGAGCGCTTGCGTCTTCCCCTTCCCGGCTATAGACTGATCATGCGCGGCCAGCGGCCCCTTCGCCTCGCGCGTCCCGCGAGGCGGCCGTCGGTCCGAGACAAGGCGGCCGCTTTGTTTTTTTCGCCGCGGCGCGCTAGATTTAACACCCGGTAACGAAGGAGCGACCCATGCCGAAAACGAAGCTGCCGTTCATCGCCCTCGCGATGGCCTCCCTCCTCTCAGCCTGCGCGACGACGGCTCCCGCCTCGGCTCCCGCCGCGGGTCCGGCCGCTCCGCAGGCCTCCGCGCCCGCCGCCGGCGACTCCGCGGCCAAGGACAGGGCCAAGGCCCTGGTCCAGGGCGGCTACGACGCCGGCGCCGCCATCCCCGCGCCCGCCCAGCCGGCCGCGGGCGCTGCCGCCGGAACCGCCGCCGCCCAGCCGGCTTCCGCCTCCGCCGACCAACCGCCGGCCCCCGGCGCCCCCCTCACCCCCGAGGAGCAGGCCTACCTCCAGAACTACCTGGCCCGCCTCAACTACATGGTCTACTACAACGAGGACGCGAAGGTGGAGCCGCGCCTCGCGAAGATCGCCGTCTCCCAGGCCAACCGCTACCTGATCGAGCAGTCGGGCCTCTCCGTGATCGACTTCGACCAGATCGAGAAGAACAAGAAGGACCAGCAGGCCGCCTACCAGTCGGAGACCGGCGGCTCCATCGACCTCATCCAGTACCTGGCCCAGAAGTTCAACGCCGACGTCTACGTCGAGCTCGACTTCGCCGTCTCCACGGAGACCCGCGACGGCAAGTACTACGCCTCCGCCCAGGGCTCCATGAAGCTCTTCGACACCTCCACCGCCTCCCTCCTCGGCTCGGTGGCCTTCATGAGCCAGCCCGCCTTCAGTCCGAGCTCCATGGACGCCGCCGTCGCGAACGCGATAGCCGCCTCCGTCTGGACCGCCATGCCCAAGATGACGGGCCAGGCCAAGGAGCTCATCAAGAACTCCCTGGGCCGCGGCGTCCGCTACGAGGTCGTCGTCCAGAACACGCCCGACTCCCGCCAGGTGAGCAATCTCCGCAGGGCCCTCGCGAAGAAGGTCCGCGAGGTCGAGCAGGTCTCCTACTCCCCGAACGAGACCAAGCTCTACCTCTACACCTTCCAGGGCAGGGACAAGGTGGAGGACGCGGTCTACGACGCGGCCGCCGCCGCCGGCCTCAACGACCTGAACCTGGTCTACATGAGGGGGAAGTCCTTCACCTTCAATTCCGGATTGTGAACCGCCGCGGGCGGTCCGGCCCGGCGGCGAGAGCCGCCGCGAGGGACGGGCGCCCGCGCGAACATAGGGCCCAAGGGGCCCGTAGAAAACAGTTTTCCAGGAGGTTAACGTGAAGAAGATCGCCGCGATCCTTGTCGTCCTCGTCGCGCTTTTCGCCGTCGTCGGCTGCGCGAGCAAGCCCGCCGCCCCCGCCGGCGGCG
>Ga0116153_10003703_pt1 | contig 10567 bp, 14 predicted proteins | sample AD_UKC028_MetaG_FD_89896 | JGI IMG/M metagenome (GOLD analysis project Ga0116153, IMG submission 89896) | Active sludge microbial communities of municipal wastewater-treating anaerobic digesters from USA - AD_UKC028_MetaG | ecosystem: Engineered > Bioreactor > Anaerobic > Digestate | place: USA... | reverse complement strand
GTCAAGGCCGACGGCGTGCATCTCGTCTGCGAACCGGCGACCGAACTGCCGCTGGCCCAACGCTACTTCCTCTTCTAAGCATGCTGATCCTCAACCAACGCACCAATCAGGCTGCCACAGATTCCGTGGCGCTCGCCTACGACGAACGCAAGCGGAGCCGCCTGAAGGTGATGCTGGTTTCCGGCGCCGAAGCCGGCATCTTCCTCGAACGTGGCGACCATTTGCACGGCGGCGACAAGCTGGCAGCCGAGAGCGGCAGTGCCGTCGTCGAAATCCTCGCTGCGCCGGAAAAGCTCATCGAGGCCATCGCCGACAGCCCGCTGCTTTTTGCCCGAGCCGCCTACCACCTCGGCAACCGCCATGTCCCGGTGCAGATTCTGCCGACCGAGAACGGCGGCAAGCTGCGCTTTCAGACCGATCACGTGCTGGCTGAAATGGTCAAAGGACTGGGCTGCGCGGTGGCCGAAACCGAAGCGCCTTTCCAGCCCGAATCCGGTGCCTATGGTGGCGGTCATCACCATCATGGCGACACCGATGGTCAGTCGCCCGATCTGCACAACCCTGGCCACGGTCCGCACCGTTCAGTGCCAAAAATCCATCAGTTCAAGCCGCGATGAAGCAAGCCATCAGTTTCATCACCCTCGGCGTCGCCGATCTTGAGCGCAGCCGGCGCTTTTACCGCGCCCTTGGCTGGCAGGAGTCCTCCGGCAGCGAGGCAGCTGTCGCCTTCTTCCAGGCCGGCAGCGTGGCGTTTGCCTTGTTCGGGCGTGAGGTCCTTGCCGAAGATGCCAGGGTGTCGCCAAGTGGGTCGGGGTTTCCCCGTTTTACCCTGGCCCACAACGTTGCCACGGAAGCTGAAGTTGATGCGCTCATTCAGGAAGCCGTCGCGGCTGGCGGCAGTCTTGTTCTGGCCGGAGAGAAGGCGCCGTGGGGTGGCTTTCGTGGTTACTTTGCCGACCCGGATGGTTTCCTTTGGGAAGTCTGCTTCAATCCCTTTTTCCCGCTGGACGAGCATGGCTTCGTCCAGCTACCCACCTGATCCAGATGCGTGCCAGCCTGCAACTCGCCCGCCTGCTGCAACTGGCCAGCCCGGCCTTGCCGGTCGGCGCCTATACGTATTCGCAAGGGCTGGAGTGGGCCGTCGAATCCGGCATCATTTGTGACGAAGCGACGGCAGGCCGCTGGATCGCCGATCTGATGCAGCACGGCATCGGCTGCTTCGAGGCGCCGCTGGTTGCGGCGCTGATGACGGCATGGTCAGCCGGTGACACAGCCGATATCGCCAATCTCAATGCCGAATTCCTCGCCAGCAGGGAATCTGCCGAACTGCGCGCCGAAACGGCCCAGATGGGTTTTTCTTTGCGCCGCCTGATTCGCGATTTGCGCGACGACTCGCTGGCCAATGTTGCAAGCGCCGTCGAAACGCTGCCGGAAGTCGCCTTTCCTACGGTCTGGGCCGGCATCGCCGCCGCCTGGCGGATCGACCTCGAAGCCGCACTGACAGCCTACCTGTGGTCATGGGCCGAAAATCAGGTGATGGCCGCGCTTAAGGCGGTGCCGCTCGGCCAGGCCGCGGGACAGCGCTTGCTGGCGGAGCTGGGGGGAAAAATTCCGGCTGTTGCGGTCGACGCCAAAAATCGCCCAAAAACGAAATGGTCCAACTTTACACCGGCATTCGCCATTGCTTGCGCCCACCACGAAACCCAGTATTCACGACTCTTCAGATCGTAAAATCATGAGCAAACAAGCACTCCGCGTCGGCATCGGCGGCCCCGTCGGTTCCGGCAAGACCGCCCTGACGCTCGCCCTGTGCCAGGCCCTGCGCGAGCAGATCGAAATGGCGGTCGTCACCAACGACATCTACACGGCCGAGGACGCCAGGTTTCTGGTTCATCACTCGGCACTGGCTCCGGAGCGCATCATCGGCGTCGAAACCGGCGGCTGTCCGCACACCGCCATCCGCGAAGATGCCTCGATCAACCTCGAAGCCATCGACCGGCTGCAACGTGCGTTCCCCGATGTCGAGATGATCCTCGTCGAATCCGGTGGCGACAACCTTGCCGCAACTTTCTCACCTGAACTTTCCGACCTGACCATCTACGTCATCGACGTCGCTGCCGGCGAGAAGATCCCGCGCAAGGGCGGGCCGGGGATCACCAAATCAGACCTGTTGGTCATCAACAAGATCGACCTGGCGCCGATGGTCGGCGCCTCGCTGGAGGTCATGGCGGCGGATGCCAGGGCGCAGCGTGGCGAGCGGCCATTCGTGTTCACCAACCTGAAAACAGGCCACGGGCTGGATACCGTGATTGCCTTCATCCTCGACAAAGGCATGCTTGCCTGAGCGGGTCCGCCGGCCGCGCTGTCACTTTGGAAGTGTCAGGTACTCGGCATCGGCAATGAAGCGGGCCCAGGTCAGCGGACTGATGGCGGCGTCGGGGAACAGTCCGAGCGCCACCGTCAGCACCCCGGTGATCAGCGGCGGGAGGAGCAGCAGCCAGGCGGTTTCATGCCATTTGCGGCGCGCGATAAGTTCTTCGGGCCAGCTGCCCGTTGGTGGCCTGAACCAGGCGCGCCACAGGATCGGCAGGAAATAGGCGGCATTGAGCAGGCTCGATGCGGTCAGCACCCAGATTGCCCATTCCATACCCGCCGCGCTGGCGCCATCGACGAGCCAGGCCTTGCTGATCGCGCCGGCGGTGAGCGGCGCGCCCATCATGCCCAGCGCGCCGATGCTGAATGCCGCGGTGGTTGCCGGCATCCGCCGCCCGACGCCGTCCATCTCGCTGATCTTGTGGATGCCCAGGGTTTCCGCGTAGTTTCCGGCACAGAAGAAGAGGGTGATCTTCATGACGCCCTGATGGACCAAATGGACCAGCCCGCCGATCGTGCCGAGCGGGCCGAACATGGCGATGCCGAGCACGATGTACGAGACCTGGCTGACGGTCGAATAGGCCAGCCGTTTCTTGAGTTCGTCCTGCGCCAGCGCGCGCAGGCTGCCCCACAGGATCGTCACGGCGGCGACGATGGCGAGCGGCAGCAGTAATCCGAGCGATTGCGCGAATTCGGCGCCATAGACTTCATCGACGATGCGCACGACCCCGAACGCGCCGGCCTTGACCACAGCCACGGCATGCAGCAGTGCCGAGACCGGGGCCGGCGCGACCATCGCTTTCGGCAGCCAGCCGTGCAGCGGCACCAGCGCCGCCTTGACCCCGACACCGATGATCAGCAGCACGAAGATGATGCGCAGCGCGGTTTCGTTCCCGCTGCCGATGGCTGCCGCAAAGCCGCCGTGGACGAATTCGCTGTTCGCGGCCAGGCTGTTCATCCAGACGATGCCGGTCAACAGGCAGGCGCCGCCGATCAGCGTGTAGGCGAGGTAGACCGTTGCCCCGCGCTTGGCGTCGGATGTTCCGCGATGGGCGACGAGCGGGAAGGTGGACAGGGTCAGCAGTTCGTAGAAAACGAAGAAGGTGAACAGGTTGCCGGCCATGGCGATGCCCATCGTCGCCGTCACGCACAGGCTGAAGAAGCCGAAGAAACGGCTGCGGTGCGGCGCATTTTCCAGATAGCCAATGGCGTAGAAGGTCGTCAGCAGCCACAGCACTGCCGACAGGGTGATGAACAGCAGGCTCAGCGCGTCGGCCTTGAATACCAGTTCGATGCCCGGCGCGATGGCATGGCGGAAGCCATAGCTTTCGCCGGCCTGGACGCCGGCCAGCAAAATGGCGATGAAGACGATCTTGGCGGTCGCGCCGAGGAGGTTGAGCGTGGTGCGCAACGCCAGATAGCGTTCCGGCAGAACGAAAATAATCAGGCCCGGCAGCAGGGACGAGGCAATCACCGCAAGCGGCAGGAATTCGTTGGCGCTCATGGCAGGTTCCCGACGGCAATCAGCTGCAGCAGTTGGAAGCTGAAAAGCCCGAGCAATACGCTGGCGGCCGCCAGACCGAAGGCCATCCATTCGAGGGTACGCGGTACCGGTCGGCCGGCGTGTTTCTGGTCTTCGACAAGTTCTTTGGGCAGGTTGAGAAAGGCCAGGCGGACGACCCGGAAGACGTACACGGCAGCCAGCAGGCCGCCGGCGATTATGACCGCGACGATCGCCCAGTGGCCGCTGTTCAGGGCCGCGTCGAGCAGCAGCCATTTGGCCAGGAAACCGCCGGAAGGCGGCAGGCCCATCAGCGAAACGCCGGCCAGCGCGAAGGCGAACAAGGTCAGTGGCAGGCGCTCGGCGACCCCGGCGACTTCGGCCACCGTGTCGCGCCCGGTAGAATGGATGATGATGCCGGCCGCGGCGAACATCGCGGCCTTGGCCAATCCGTGGGCGATCGCCTGCAGCGTTACGGCGCCGAGAACGGCGGCCCCCGGGGTCAACAGCGGAAAAGCCAGAAAAAGGTAACCCAGCTGCGCCACCGTCGAATAGGCCACCAGCAATTTGAGCCGCGGCGTGCGAATGGCCATCGCCGAGCCCCAAAGGATGGCGCCGGCGCCAAGCAGTCCAGGCACCCAGGCGCCAACTTGCACGAGGGGCGCGAACGGACCCAGCCAGAGACGCAGGCAGAGGTAGATTGCAGCCTTGACGACGAGCGCCGAAAGCAGGGCCGAAACCGGCGCTGGAGCGTCGCCGTGGGCCGCCGGCAGCCAGAAGTGAAACGGAAACAGGGCGCTCTTCAGCATCAGGCCGGCGAACATTAGCAGCGCGGCAATGCTCACGGCCCGCGGTGCCGTGGCGTCGATGAGCGGTGTCAGCGTCGCGATCGATACCGAGCCGTAGGTGCCGTAGATCAGCGCCACGCCCAGCAGGTAGGCGCCGGAACCGAGCAATGCCGCAAACAGGTAGCGCAGCGCCGCGGCGACCTGAGTGGCCGCACCGCCGGCGGCGATCAGTGCGACGGCGGCAAGCCCGACGATCTCGAGCGTCACGTAGAGATTGAAGATGTCGTTCGCCAGGTAGAGCGCATTCATGCCGGCAACGAGAAAACCGGCGAGCGGCCAGAAATGGCGGGCGGCCGGTGATCCGGTGGCAAAGTAGCTGCGGGCGTAAACGAATATCGGCAGCGCGACGACCTGCGTCAGCAGCAGCATTGCTGCTGTCAGGCCGTCGGCGTAGAGGTCGATGCCGAGCGGCGCCCCCCAGCCGCCGGTGGCGTGGCTTGCGGGGCCGTCGGCGAGGACGTTGCGGGCAAGGATCAGCGCCAGGAACAACTGCACGATGCTGCCGGAAATGGCCAGCCAGGCGCCGCGACCCGGACCCAGCAGAAACGCCAGCGCAGCCCAGAGCAGCGGTACGGTGAACACGCCAACCAGCGCAAAAACCTCAATCATGGCCGGCACCGGCGCCGCTCCCGCCATCCCCGGTCAGGCGGTTTAGCCGGCGCGCCAGGGCCAGCGCGACCCCGGTGGCCGCCACGGCGACGACGATGCCGGTGAGCACCATCGCCTGCGGCACCGGGTCGGCGATTCCGTTGCGCTGGGCGAGGCTGACCAGCACCACGCAGGCGCCGCTGCCCATGATGTTGAAAGCCAGAACGCGGCGCAGCGGTTCGGCGAGCAGGATGGTGCCGGCAGCGCCGATGGCGAACAGGAGGACGCCGGTAACGGCAAAAATCATTTCGCTGCTCATTTGCGCGCCCTGCCGTCGTTTGAAATGAAGAGGAACAGGCCGGCCAGGATCAGCGCGAGGGAAATGGTCAGTGCCGACTCGATGGCGAGGATCAGCAACCCGGCATAAGCCGGCGGATACTGAAGCAGCGCGCCTTCCGTCAGCAGCGTCGTGGCAATGGCGAGAAACACCAGAAAACCGGCGACCAGACCGCTGCGCAACAAGGGCAATGGAGAAGACCAGGCCGGGATCAGGTGGGCCAGATGAAGCAGGGCGAGCGCCGCAGCGAGAAGGGCGCCCGCCTGAAACGCGCCACCCGGCCGGAAGGCGCCGGCCCACAGCAGGTACAGGGCGCAGAGCAGCATCAGCGGTGCGGCAATCCGGCTGAACATGGGGAGCATCGCGTCCGCGCTGTCGAGGTCGACCGCAGGCGACCGATCGGCAGCCAGCGTGGCCAGAACACCGAGCAGGGCGACCAGCATGACGGCGATTTCGAGCAGTGTATCGAAGCCGCGAAAGTTGAGCAGGACAGCGGTGACCGGGTGCGTGATGCCGCTTTGCGCCAGGTTTTCGCTGACCAGCGGACGCAGGTCGATCACTGGCGCCGGCAGCGCGAACAATGAATCCGCCAGAAGCCACGCGAACGCGGCAGCGCCGAGCATCACACCAAGGCGGCGCAGGGTCGCGCTCATTGGTCGTTTGCCTCGGGTTGCGGCGCTGTGGCAGGGCGCTTGCGCAAGGCGCCCAGCGCATCCAGCAGCAGCACGCCGGTGAGCCCGGCGCCCACCGCTGCTTCGGCCAGCGCGATATCCGTTGCCTGCAGCCGTACCCAGAGCAGCGCCATCAGCAAGCCGAAGATGATGAACAGCATCACGGCGCGCCCCAGTTCGGGTGTCGTCAACGCCCTCAGGGCGCTCCACAGCAGCAGGCCGGCAAGCAGGAAATCGAAGGCGCCGCGCATCAGTTCCGTGATCATGGCTTGTCCTGTCGCCACGGTTTGATGCCGAGCGCCGCGGCGCGGGAGGCGATGAGATAGCCGATGACGGCGCTCGCCAGCAGCGCCAGCGGCCAGATCAGCAGCAGCTTCAAGGCCACGGCCACGCTTTCGGCCTGCAGCGCGAGTCCGGCGAGGATGCAGCCGAGTCCCAGGTTGTCGACCTTGGCCAGCGCATGGAGCCGGGTATAAATATCGGGAAAGCGCAACAGGCCGACTGTGCCGACCACGTAGAAAATGGCGCCGGTGACGAGGAGGATTGCGCTGGCGAATTCAACGAGCGGCATCAGCGCGCCTCGATTTCATCGTTGGCGGGTTCCGCCTCGTCGTCATGTGCGCGCCGCCAGGCCCGGCGCGCAAAGGCGATGCCGGAGAGCGTCGCGAGCAGGGCCAGCGTCAGGGCAACGTCGATGAAACCGGTGCGGGCGGGGCCGCCGTCGGCAAAGGCGAGCAAGACGATGATGCCGATGCCGGTGGTGCCGAACAGCAAGGTCGCCAGCAGGCGATCGGCATCGCCCGGCCCGCGCATGACGCGCTGCAGCGAAACCGCCAGATTGAGCAGGAGCACTAAGGCAACGGGCAGTTCGAGGCCGGTCATGAATCATTTCCAGTGATACGGACGACATGCATTTCCAGTTCGCGAAGCTCTTCGAGAACTGGCATCGTGATGTCGACGACGTGAACCGACAGTTGTGCGTCGTCGAGTTTCACGCCGAGCGTTCCCGGCATCAGCCCGAGGGCGCCGGCGACGATCGTTCGCGGCCTGCCGGGTGCCACCTGAAGCTGGAACTCGACGATGCCGGGCTTGAGTCTGGCCTGCGGGGCGAGTGCCAGGCGGGCGACCTGGACGCCGCCCTTGAGCGAGCTCCACATGAAGAAGCGTACAAAAGACAGGATCGCCAGCGGCGCAAAAAGCCGTCTGCCAGGCGCGAGGTGATAACTGGCCAAGGTGGCGGCCATCACGGCAAGCGCTCCAAACCACCAGGCCTGCAGGTTTCCCTCGGCGAGGATCCACCACGCCAGGGAGAACAGCGCCACGCGCGTCAGCTTTTCGGCGATTTCAATCTCCTTTGTGCGGCAGGTATCCGTTCAGGGCGGGCCATTCCGGGCGTCCGCCGGGCCGCTCAGGGCGCCAGCAAGACGTCGCAAGTGGCGTGGAAGAGGACATTGCGCGCCACGCTGCCGAGGAGCCGCTCGTTGGTGAAGCCACCTCCGTGCCGGCCAACGACGATCATGTCGGTTCCGGTGGCGGCCTGCTGCAGGATGACCGGCGTCGGTACGCCCCAGGCGACGATGCCCTCTGCCCGGTCGCCGCCAAGGGCGGCAATTTGTTTGTCCATCTCGGCTTCGGCCTTTTCACGCTCGGCCCGGCGATAGCTGTCGATATCGGCTTCGGTAGCGCCGGCAAGGCGCATGCGGCCCTCGAAAGGAATCAGGCAGGCGTGCAGCAGGGTCAGGCTGGCCGTCCGGAAAAGTCGCCGGGCGACGTTTGCCGCGCGCTGCGCGCCTTCGGAAAAGTCGGTTGCCAGCAGAAGGTTTGCCGGCGGATGCGCGGGGTCATTGCGGGCGACGAGAACCGGAACGTCGATTTGGGAAATCAGCTGCAATGCGGTCTCGCCGACCAGCAGGTCGGCCACCCAGTTCTCGCTGCGCCCGCCGATGACAAGAAGCCGTGCCCCGGAACTGCGCACGAAACTGGTGATCTTTTCCGTCACAGAACCGGTCTCGCTCTCGGCAATCGCCTTGATTCCGTAGCGCGTCGACAGGTCCGCCACGGTCTGCGCCAGTTGCTCGCGCACGGTCACCGCCAGATCCGTTCCGGTCCACAGCGCGGAACTGTAGATATTTTTCAGGCTGGCCCAGACGCCGCTGTTGAATACGTGAAAGACATACAGCGGAGCATCGAGGCGCTGGGCGATCTGGGCCGCCCGCTCGACCGCGATCGCAGCCTCTTCCGAAAAATCCGTCGAAACGACGATTGGGGCGTTGCGTTGGGTTGTGGTCATGGCGATTTCACCGGCTTTCATAGTCTGTGAGTTGGCGGATTGGACCGGGCAGCGTCGGTAGAGTTCTGTGGGCAGCCTACGCTTTCCGATAGCTTGTAGGCAAGAACTTGAACCCGGACGACGAACGGGTGCAGAAACAAAAAATTACAAACCGTTGCAATTGTCACATGCCAACAGACGGCGGTTTCCGTCACTATCGAACGCATCACTTCCGAGTTCGATAATGGGCAATGCGCCTGTATTTGGTTCAACAGTTTATTCAGAAACGGAACCGTCGAACATCCCGGTGCCGACTGGACGAGGTAAAGGAGCAAGCATGACGAGACAGACTGCGTTATCCGAGGAGACTCTCGAGGTCACCTCATTTCTGGCCATTTCCCGCCGATTTCTCGGGCTGGCTGCCGATTTGCCCGCCCGCATGACGGCAGTTGCGGGAGCCGATCCGTTTCCGAGGGTTGCCGCTGCTTCGTTGCTCGCAACGAGCCGCCGGCAAGTTGCCGCGACCCGCTATCGCCAAGTGGCCCGGTCGCTTGTGCTGGCTACCGGCTTGGGAGCATTCGTCCCGGGGCAGGTGTTCGCCAGCCAGGAATTCTGGAACATGGGTGATCGTGAAACGAGTCACGAACGTTATTCGAGAATACTTGCGCAACGCCATCAGCAATTGCACGAGGCCTTGAGGCTGACGGCCGAACAGGAATCCGGCTGGGAAATACTCATGGCGTCCGAAGCGTCATCGCAGGACTTCGGCCTTGGTCAGGCAAGGGATTGGTCTAGTCTGTCGGTGCCCGAGCGCGCCGAAAAAATGCTTGAGCTGTCGCGGAAGCATCAGGCACGGATGACCGAGCACGTCGCCGCACTGAAAGATTTCTATGCGACGCTGAGCCCGGACCAACAAAAAACCTTCGAGGCATTTCACGCCGGGCCGCCCGGTATGCGGAGTCCGGGCGTCGCCGATCCGGCGCCGAGTTCCTGAGTGTTTCGGGTCGTAGCGGATCAGGAAACTGGGTCAATTCCGCGGCCAGCGTTGAATTGTTCCCACGACAGCAGTTCCCCGCCGCCCGATTCCGGTTCATAGCCAGGCAGAGCGCGCAGGCGTTCGTGAAAGGTATTGCCCAGAAAGCGCCGGATCAGATGGCTTACCGCAGGGCTGCCCGCCAGGCTGGAACGAACAGCCAGGCAATACTGGTCGCGCCCCAGCGGAATGAAACCGAGATCGTAGCGGGCCGCAGCGGCCTCGATCCCGAAACCGACATCGGCCTGACCGCTGGCAATCGAAGCGGCCACCGCGTCGTGGGTGAATTCTTCGTGCGCATAGCCCGGGATATCCCGGGCTCCCAACCCGTTGGCGGCGAGCAATTGATCGATCATGCCGCGGGTTCCGGAGCCGCGCTGCCGGTTGACCATGCGCAGGCCAAGGCGTGCGACGTCGGCCACGGAACTCACTTGCAAGGGATTGCCTGGCGCGGTCAGAATGCCGTGCCGGCGGCGCATCACCGGCAGGAAAATGAACTGTCTGGGTTTCAGCCAGCGCCCGAGCCAGATGGTGGACTGCTCCGTGTTCCACGATGTTGGCATATGGAACCCGGCCGCATCGCATTCGCCGCGCGCCAGTGACAGCAGTGCTTCTTCGCTGCCGCGCCAGACGGCATCGATCATGATTTGGCGACCGTTGGCAATCCAGTCGGCCAGTGCCAGGTCGTGGCTGGCGGCGATCCGCAGACGCTCGGGCAAGACCGTTTCATTCGGTGCGAGAAGTTCCTGCAGGCGCTGCCCCCAGGGGGCGTGAAGTTCGTCTAGCGTTGTCCGCGCGGCGCTGTCCAGTTGCAGAAGTTGCTCGCCGAAGTCGGAGAGCTGCGTTCCCTTGCCGCGTGCCTTGATCACGAGCGGTTTCCCGAAACACTGTTCGCACCGGCGCAACAAACCCCAGGCAACGCGGTATGAAGTATTCGCCGATATCGC
>Ga0116153_10003696_pt1 | contig 10583 bp, 6 predicted proteins | sample AD_UKC028_MetaG_FD_89896 | JGI IMG/M metagenome (GOLD analysis project Ga0116153, IMG submission 89896) | Active sludge microbial communities of municipal wastewater-treating anaerobic digesters from USA - AD_UKC028_MetaG | ecosystem: Engineered > Bioreactor > Anaerobic > Digestate | place: USA... | reverse complement strand
GCGGCGAAGAGCAGGTTCCGTCGGGCCATGCGGTTGGTGTAGCGGTTGTCGTCGACCAGGGCCGTGTACTCGTCGGGGCCGGTGACGCAGTGGATATGGAAGCGGCCGTCCCGCCCGAAATCGCCGAGCGAAAGCCAGAAGCGGGCGGTCTCGACGGCGATCTCGGCGGCTTCCTCCCGCAGGAAGCGTCCGTCGCCCGAGGCCGAGACGTAGCGCTCGCAGGCGTAGGCGATGTCCGCGTCGATGTGGTACTGGGCGGTTCCCGCGGGGTAGTAGGCGCTCGCCTCGTTCCCGTCGATGGTCCGCCAGGGGAAGAGCGCCCCGCGGTGCGAGAGCTGCCGCGCGCGTTCGCGCGCCTTGTCGAGCGTGCCGTGCCGCCAGGCGAGCAGGGCCCGCGAGAGTTCCGGGGCGACATAGTCGAAGACGGTGCAGGCGTAGATCTCGGTGTCCCAGAAGGCGTGGCCCTCATAGCCTTCGCCGGTCAGGCCCTTGGCGCAGAGTCCCGTCCGGCCGTCCCGGCCCGCCGCCTGCCATAAATGGAAAAGATTGAAACGGAGGGCCTCCTGCGAAGCTTCGTCGCCGCCCACGCGGATGTCCGCCGCCGTCCAGAAGGCGGCCGCGATCGCGCGCTGCTCCCCGGCCAGCGCCTCGAAGCCTGAGGCGAGCGCGGCCTCCGCGTCGGCGCGCGCGGCGTCGACCAGGCCTTCCAGGGCCGAGGCCGCACCAGGCACCCAGGCGGCCGTCTTTTCCACGACGAGCTCGTCCCCCGCGGCCAGCGCGAGCGTCCACGAAAGCTCGAACGGAGCGGAACCGGGCTCGGGATCCGGCATCCGCTCGGTCGCCGCGGCCGACCTGCGCGAGAGGATGGCCCGCTGCGCGGCCGCGCAGCCGAGACCCAAGCCGCTCGAGCGGGTCAGGCAGCCGAGCCGGACGGTCCGCTCCGACCTGCCAGACGTGGCGACGATGAGGGGCCGCTCGGAGAAGCGGGCGCCGACGCGGGGGTCGTCGCGGCTCGTCAGGTTGGCGGGTTCGGGGTCGAGCCCGGTGCGCACGGCGACGCGCACCTCGCCTGAGAGGACGCGGACCCCGTAGCTGAAGGCGGCGGTCGAGGGGCGGGCCAGGCAGGCGAGGCGGGACGAACGCACGCGGAGCACGGCGCCGGAGGGGAGCCTGACGTCGACGACGCGGTCGAGTCTGGCGCCGTCCATGTCGAGGGTGCGTGAATAGGAGAAGACCGAGGGATCGTCGACCCGGAGCGGCCTGCCGTCCAGCTCGAGCGTGAAGCGCTTGCCGTCGGGCACATTGAGCATGGTCTGGTGCCGCTCGGCGTACCCGTACGCCTTTTCCCCGTACACGATGGGCTCGCCGTCGAAGAAGCCGTTGACGTAGGTGCCGCGATGCCAGGCCGGCCCCCCCTCGTCCTGGTCGCCGCGGAGGCCGATGCGGCCGTTCGAGAGGGCGAAGAGGGTCTCTTCCTTGGCGAGGCCGGAGGGGTCGAAGGACCGGCGGACAAGCCGCGCGTCGTCGTGCATGGTGCGCTCCCTTCTTTCGAAAAAAAAATCCTTGACAGGCGCCGGACACATTGTATCATGCGGTGTACTTCCATGAAAGCACTTTCATTCCGCTTTCAGGAAGAAAACGCCGGACTCGGGACCGAAGGCGCGCCGCGCCGGAGCCCGGACGGCGGAAGCGCTCGCGGAACGTCTGCCGGCCATGCCGGAACGCCTCGGGCGTATCGGAAGGAGCTGCGATGGCGGCGAGGGCGACGATCTACGACGTGGCGGCCAGGGCCGGCGTGAGCATCGCGACGGTGTCGCGGGTGCTCAACGAGCCGGCCAAGGTGCAGGAGTCGACGCGCGCCGCGGTCCTCGCGGTCATGCGCGAGCTCGGCTTCGTGCCCCGCGCCGAGGCGGTCGCGCGAGCCAGGACGCGCTTCCGGCGCGTCGCCGTGCTCGTTCCCTTCTTTACCGAGCCCTCCTTTTCGCAGCGCCTGCGCGGCGTGTCCGACGCCCTCTCCGCGGCCAACCACGAGCTCGTCATCTACGCGGTCAAGAGCGAGGCCGCCCTCGAGGAGTACGTGGATCTCGTGTGCGCCCCGGACCGCGTCGACGGGGTCATCCTGATCAGCCTCAGGCTTCCCGGGCGCAGCCTCGACTGCCTCAGGAAGAGCGGCCTGCCCTGCGTCTTCATCGAGGCGGGGGTCGAGGGCTTCGACGCCGTGGCCGTCGACAACCGGCAGGGCGGCCGCATGGCCGCGGGCTGGCTGCTCGAGCTCGGCTTCCGGCGCGTGGCCTTCGTCGGCGAGCACTCGTCGCAGCCCTTCGCGGTCAACTCCACCGACGAGCGCCTGCAGGGTTTCCTCGAGGTCTTCGAGGAGCAGGGAGTCGCGGTCGACGAGCGGCTCGTCCACGTGGCCGAGTATCCGAAGGGCGCGGGCTTCGCGCACGGCGACCTCGAAGCCGAGCTCGCGGCAGTCATCGGCGACGAGCCGCGGCCCGAGGCCATCTTCGCCACGAGCGACCTGATCGCCGCGCGGCTCGCGAAGATAGCCAACGGCATGGGCCTGTCGGTGCCGCGCGACCTGGCGCTGCTCGGCTTCGACGACGTCGACCTGGCCGAGTACCTCGGCCTTTCCACGATTTCGCAGGCGCTCGACGAGTCGGGCCGCCTGGCCGCCTCGATGCTGCTGGAACGCATCGAACGGCCGGACTCGCCGCCGAGGACCTCGATCATAGGGTTGGAGATAGTGCGCCGCGGGAGCGTCCCGCAGGCGCTCGGGCAGAAGGGTGAAACCAAAGCCGAAGGAGGCTTGAAATGAAGCAGATGACGAAGGCGATCGCGATCGTAATGGCGCTCGTCGCGGCCGCATCCCTCGCGGGATGCGCGAAGAAGGACGCTGCCGAATCGGTGGCGGGCAAGACGGTCCGGGTGACCGGCTCGTTCCGCGGCGAGGAGGCGGCGCGTTTCGAGGAGGTCCTCAAGGCCTTCGAGGAGCGCACGGGAATCGACGTGGTCTATGAAGGCTCCGCCGAATTCGAGACCCAGATCTTCGTGCAGGCCGAGGCCGGCAGCCCGCCCGACGTGGCGGCCCTGCCCCAGCCCGGGCTCATGAAGACCTTCGCGGAGAAGGGCTACCTGAAGCCGCTCCCCGCGGAGCTCGTGGCCCGCATCGAGGCCAACTACACGCCGGCCTGGAAAGAGCTCGGCTCGTACAAGGGACAGGTCTACGGCCTCTTCCACCGCGTCAACGCCAAGAGCTTCGTCTGGTACCCCAAGAAGGCCTTCGAGGCCAAGGGCTACCAGATTCCGAAGACCTGGGCCGAGCTGCGCGAGCTGACCGACCGCATCGTCAAGGACGGCGGCGTGCCCTGGAGCGTCGGCATCGAGTCCGGCGGCGCCACGGGTTGGGTTGCCACCGACTGGATGGAAGACATCATGCTCCGCTCGGCCGGTCCCGCGGTCTACGACAAGTGGGTCTCGCACGAGATTCCCTTCGACGACCCCGCCGTCGAGACCGCCGCGAACTACATGGCCGAGATCTGGATGAACCCGAAGTACACCCTCGGCGGCCCGAAGAACGTGCTCACCACCAGCTTCGGCGACGCGGTGAAGCCGCTCTTCGAGAACCCGCCCAAGGCCTGGCTGCACCGGCAGGCCAACTTCATCACGGGCTTCATGCCCGAGGCGATCCAGGCGAACCTCGAGGAAGAGGTCGGCGTGTTCGCGCTGCCCCAGATCGACCCGCAGTGGGGCACCCCGGTGCTCGGCGGCGGCGACCAGTTCGTCATGTTCAACGACAAGCCCGAGGTGCGGCTCTTCCTCGAGTACCTGACCACCTGGGAGTCCGCCTCCCTCTGGGCCAAGGCCGGCGGGGCGCTCTTCCCCCACCAGGACCAGAACCTCGACGACTACGGCAACGCCATCGAGCGCGAGCTGGCCCGCATCCTCGTGGGCGCCAAGGTCTTCCGCTTCGACGGTTCGGACCTGATGCCGGCCGAGGTGGGCGCCGGCAGCTTCTGGACCGGCATGGCCGACCTCGCGTCGGGCGTCCCGGTCAAGGACGTGCTCAAGCAGATCGAAGCCAGCTGGCCCGCGGGCAAGTAGGCATCCAACGGAAGGCCGGGGGAGGGGCGACCCGCTCCCGGGCCTTCGCGTCCCAGGGCCGGGGCGGGGACCATCGTCCCGCTCCGGCCGCTTCCAGCGACAGAGCGAGGAGTGCACCGTGAACGGAAACAAGGCCGCGAAACCCGGCGCGCCGGGACGCTGGATAGCCCGCGTGGCGCCGGCCCTGGCCGCCCCGATCCTCGCGCTGGCCGCCCTCTGGGCGGGCTTCGCCCTCATCAAGGAAGGCTGGATCTCCGGCGGCTTTGCGCCGGCCTTCGCGGCCGTGTGGGGCGTGGCGGGAGCGGCGCTGCTCTTTTTCGTGGCCAATTGGTCCGTGGAGCGGCTCGGGCCGAAGGTCCGCGCCCGGGCCTTGCCCTTCGTGTTCGTGGGGCCGGCCATCCTCGTCATGGCCTGGTACCTCGCGGCCCCGACCGTGCGCACGCTCGCCCTGAGCTTCTTCGACGCCTCGTCGCGGGGCTTCGCGGGGCTCGACAACTACGCCTACGTATTCAGCGACCGGACCATGCGCATCGCCTTCATCAACAACCTGGCCTGGCTCGTCTTCGGCACGGGCTTCTCCGTGCTCTCGGGGCTCGTCATCGCCATCATGGCCGACCGGAGCCGCTTCGAGCGCGTGGCGAAGAGCCTCGTGTTCCTGCCCATGGCCATCAGCTTCGTGGGCGCCGGCGTCATCTGGCGCTTCGTCTACGCCTACCGCCCCGAGGGGGACGCGCAGGTCGGGCTGCTCAACGCGCTCGTGACGGCGGCCGGCGGCGCGCCGGTCAACTGGATCGTGGAGCGGCCCTGGAACACGCTTTTCCTCATCGTCATCTTCGTCTGGCTGCAGACGGGCTTCGCCATGGTGGTGCTCTCCGCGGCCATAAAGGGCGTGCCCGGCGAGCTGCTGGAGGCGGCCCGCATCGACGGCGCCTCGGAACTGCGGGTGGTGCGCTCGGTGCTCATCCCGTCCATCCTGCCGAGCATCGTCACGGTCGCCACGACCACGCTGCTCCTCACCCTGAAAGTCTTCGACATCGTCTACGCCATGACGAACGGGCTCTACGGCACCGAGGTGCTGGCGAGCCAGCAGTACAAGCAGATGTTCAAGTTCCTGCATTACGGGCGCGGCTCGGCGATCGCCATCGTCATCCTCGTCGCCGTCACCCCGATGATCTGGTACAACCTCAGGCAATTCAACAAGCGGGAGGCCTTCTCGTGAGCCGCGCCGACGAACGTCCCGGCCTGCCGGGCGCCGATTTCGAGGAGGCCGCCGCCGTCGCCCGCCTCCGCCGCGTGAGCGTGCGGAAGGTGGCCGGGCGCCTCCTCCTCAACGCGATCCTCGCGCTCGTCTGCGCGGCCTGGACCCTGCCCACGCTCGGGCTCCTGGTGACCTCGTTCCGTGACCCGGACATGGTGTCGCGGAGCGGCTGGTGGAGCGCGGCGAAGGATCCGAAGGGCCTGTCCCTCGACAATTACCGCACCGTGCTGGCCGGCCAGGACTGGTCCTACGTGGATTCGTCCGGCAAGACCGTCAAGCTCCGGGGCGAGAACATGCTGGGCGCCTTCGGGAACAGCCTCGCGGTGACCGTCCCGTCCGTGCTGATCCCGATCCTGGTGGCGGCTTTCGCGGCCTACGGGTTCGCGTGGCTCAAGTTCCCGGGCCGGAAGATGCTCTTCGTGGGCATCGTGGCGCTGCTCGCGGTGCCGCTGCAGATCGCGCTCATACCCATCCTGCGCGACTACCAGAAGGCGGGCCTCAACGGCAGCTTCCTCGGCGTGTGGCTGGCGCATACGGGCTTCGGCCTGCCGCTCGCGACCTACCTCTTCTACAACTACATCTCGACCTTGCCGCGGAGCATCCTCGAGTCGGCCTTCATCGACGGAGCCAGCCACTACACCTGCTTCACGCGGCTCATCCTGCCGCTGGCCATGCCGGCGCTCGCGTCGTTCGCCATCTTCCAGTTCCTCTGGGTGTGGAACGACCTGCTCGTGGCCCTCGTGTTCCTCTCCGGCGGCGGACGGGCCATGGAGGTGCTGACCCAGCGCCTGCTCGCGCTCGCGGGCACGCGGGGCCAGGACTGGCACCTCCTGACCGCCGGCGCCTTCGTCTCGATGCTGCTGCCGCTCGCGGTGTTCTTCGGATTGCAAAAACACTTCGTCCGCGGACTCCTGGCGGGCTCGGTGAAAGGCTAGCGGGACCCTGGAACGCCCGAAGCGTTCCGAGGTCCCGCCGGAGCGCGTCCGGCGCCGGGCCGGGGTTCGGAAGGGGCGCCCCAGCACCGGATCCGGGATAACGCGACCCGGGTTCGGAAAGGGGCCGGACGCGCTAAGGCCATGTAAAAATGAAAAACCCGGCCGCGAGGCCGGGTTTCCTTTTCTGATCTACGCGGCTTAGTAGCGGTAGTCGTCGCGGCGCGGCTTGTCCATCGCCTCGTTGACGCGGAGCTGGCGGCCGTCGAGCTCGACGCCGTTCATGCCGTTGATGGCGGCGCGGGCCTCGTCGTCCGAGCCCATCTCCACGAAGCCGAAGCCCTTGGAGTTGCCGGTGTCGCGGTCGGTGATGATCTTCGCGGAAACGACGTTGCCGAACTGCTGGAAGGCGTCGCGGAGAGCGCCCTCGTAGGTGTTGTAGTTGAGGTTGCCGACGTAGAGCTTCTTGCCCATTCGAGATTCCTTCGCCCCGGGCACCGTTGGTCCCGGGCTTTCGTAAGTCCGCTTATCCAGGATAAGCGCTTTCCCGTTTCCCGGACGATCCGGGCTTGCGGGGCGAGCGGAGAACCTGGTAGACGGAGCGATACGGTCTTTACTCGATGCTGAAGGCAACCACGTCGGTGTTCGTGAGCGGCCCCCGAAGGAGTCGCGTCTCAGGAAGTTCGCAGGATGGTCAACTACAGGAAAGTCGTCACTCTCGGTCTGGCGTTTCTCGCACTCGGCGACAATATAACGCGGGTAGTAAACTTTGTAAAGGGGAGCTTGAAGCTCGCTCTGGCGCCGCGATGCCGGCCGCCCTATTATTTCAACATGGCTTCGAACGCCCCGCGACCTCTTTCCGCCCCTTCAGGGCTCGCCCTGACCCGAAAGGTTCCCGCCATCCTCGCTGGCCTGCTCGTCGCTTCACTGGGCGCGGCGCTCAACGCCACCGTGGCGTTCGAGCTTGTTTTCGGCATCCAGCTGCTGGTCGGGGGAATCCTGGGAGCTTTCGCGGCGCTGGTCATGCCGTGGCCTTTCGGCGCGCTCGGCCCGCTCGTGGCCGCCCTGCCCACCCTCGCCCTGTGGAGCCATCCCTGGGCCTTGCCGAGCGCCTTCCTCGAGGGGCTCCTGATCTCCTTCCTCGCCTCGCGGAGCCGCCAGGAGTCGTCCTTGTACGCGGTGCCGGCCTACTGGAGCCTGTTCGGGGCGCCGCTCGTCGCGGTCCTGTACTGGGGCATCGGCGGCATGGATCCCGACAGCGCGATCGTCTCCGCGACCAAGCAGGGCTTCAACGCCGCGGTCGCGTGCGCCCTGGCCCTCATCCTGTACCGGGGCTACGCGGGGCTCGCCGCGCGCCGGTCGAGCCCGCGCCCGGCCGGGGCCCGCTCCGCGCTCACCATCCTCCTCCACGCCTCGCTGGCCATACCGCTTGTGGCCGGCGTGTTGCTCTACGCCGCGCAGGAACGGGCCCGCATCACGGTGGAGGCGGAGGAAGGCGCGTATACCGCGATGGCCATCCTGCTCGAGGAAGCCCGCGACGGCCTCATCGACCGGGACGTCGCCGAGACCCTTTCGCGGACCGGTTTCGAGGCGGCGATCAAGTCCTCCGATCCGAGGACGGCCTGGCAGAGTCCCGGCTGGCCCGCGCTGGGGAACCTCGAGACGGGGTCGACGCTCCACCTCGGGGATCGGGCCTCCATCCGGAGCGATCCGGGACTCGCGAATCCCCTGATGCAATGGAAACGCTCAGTGGTGATCGCGTCGACCGCTCTCGGCGACGGACGCTCGCTCGAGGCCCGGGCGGCCTTCGGTCCGCGCATAGCCCCGCTGCTCGGCAAGGTGGGCTACCTGTTCGGCGCGGGCCTGGTGTGGATGACCGCGTCGGCCGCCATCGCCGGGGTTCTCGCCTCGCGCTTCGCCAAGGACCTCGAGCGGCTCAAGAGCGCGGCCGAACGCGCCCAGGCAGCCGTTTCCTCGGGCGAGGCCGCGGGAGCGGCGGGCGAGGCGGTGGTCTGGCCGACCGGCGGAGTGCTCGAGATCCGGGAGCTCAGGGACAGCCTGGTGGCCATGGCCGGCGCGTACCAGAATCGGCGCGTCGAGCTCGCGGAGGCGAAGGCGGCCGCCGAGCGCTTGACGCGGAAGAGCGAAGCCTATCTGGCCTTCATGGGGCACGAGCTCAAGGCGCCCCTGGCGGCGTTGCGCTCGGCCTTCGACGCGGCGACGGAAACGCCGGAACTCCTCAAGCGGACCGCCGAGATGGCCCGCGCCTCGATCGACCGGCTGCTGGAACTGGTGAACGAGCTGCTCGACCGTGCGGCGGCCACGGGCGCTCCCGTGGTGCGCTCCGCTCCCTTCACGCCGGCCCGCGAGGCGCTGGCGGTGCTCGAGCCCTTTTCGATCCAGGCGCGGCGGAAGGGGCTCTCCTTCAGGATGGTCACCGATCCCGGCCTCAAGCGGACCGTGCTCGGGGACGCCCCGCGCTTCAGGCAGGTCCTGGCCAATCTGGTCGGAAACGCGGTCAAGTATACCAAGACAGGCGGCGTCGAGGTGTTCCTGTCGGCTTTGGAAGGGGAGGATCGGCTCGTCGTCGAGGGACGGGTGGAGGACACGGGCGTCGGAATACCCCCGGATCGGGTAGCGGCCATTTGGACCCCCTTCGCCGCCGGCTCCGGGAGCATGGAGGACGGCGGCTCGAGCCATGGCCTCGGGCTCTCGATAGTCCGCAGCGTGGTCGAAGCGATGGGCGGCTCGGTGCGTTACGAGCCGCGCGCGGGCGGGGGCTCGGTGTTCCTTTTCACCTTGCCGTTCGAGCTCGAGGGAAGGATACGGGGGGTAGCGAAGGGAGCCGCGCCTCAGGCGGGCGCACCGCCGGCGCGGGCTTCCGCGTCCGTCGACCTGGCGGCCGCGTCGCTCCGGCTTGACGGAGTCTCGGCCTTGGTGGCCGACGACGACGGCGTCGCGCGCTTGGTCCTGGCGCACTGGCTCCGATCCCGCGGCGCGAAGGTAAGGGAAGCGGCCGCCGGCGACGAGGTCCTGGCGGCCTGTCGGGCGGAGCGTTTCGACCTGGTCGTGCTCGACCGGTACATGCCGAACCATGACGGGCTCGAGATCGCGGGCGCCCTCCGCGCGCTCGAGCGCGAGGAAGGCCGGCCGCCGGCCCTGCTGCTGCTATCCTCGGCGGAGCGCGCGCGGGAGGCGGGCTTCGACGGCGCGCCCGACGGTATCGACGGCTTCCTGCCGAAGCCGGTGAGCGACGAGAGCCTCGCCGCCGCTCTTTCGTCCCGTTTCGGGAATGACGGGATGGGCCCGAGGCGCTAGAATCTGAGCCATGCAAGCTACCAAGCGTATCTTTGCCGCCATGGCGGTCCTGCTTCTCGTCGTCTGCTTCGCGACCCTTTCGTGTTCGAAGGCTTCGGAAGCGCCTGCCTATCGTGACCTCGCGGGGGGCGAGCTGTCCTTCGAGGCCGCTCCCATGGCCGAAGCCAAGGGATTTGTCGCCTCGCGGGCAGCTGACGCCCCGGCGCCTTCCGGCGGGGAGGCCGCATCTGTCGAAGGTACCGACGTGGTGTCCGCGGTCGAGGGCAGGGTGCGGAAACTCGTGCGCCGCGCCTGGCTCCAGGTGCGGGTCGCGGATACGGGGAAGGCGGAGGCGGCCGTCCTCTCGACGCTCGCCCGTCTCGGCGGCTACGCCGCGTCGACCCGCGCCGACGAGTACTCGCGCTCGCTCACGCTCCGCGTGCCGGCCGCCTCGCTCGACGCCCTCCTCGCTTCGATCGAACCGCTCGGCACGGTGCTGTCCCGGAGCGAGAACGCCGAAGACGTGACGCTGCGCTTCTACGACCTCGAAGGGCGGCTCGAAACCAAGCGCGAACTCCTCGCGACCTTCCGCGGCTACCTTTCGCGCACCCGCGACATCAAGGAGCTGCTCGACGTCGAGGCCCGGATCGCGGAGCTCCAGAACGAGATCGACTGGATGGGTTCGGAGCTCAAGGGGCTCGCGGACCTGGTGGACTACGCCACGGTCGACCTCGAGCTCGTGCCCCCGCCCTCGGTGTCGGAGGGGTTCGAACCGGGGTTCGGCGAGCGCGTCGGAGAGGTCTTCCGCGCCTTCTCGGGCTTCCTCGCCTCGCTCGCCGTCTTCCTGGTGGGGCTCGTGGTCTACGGAGCGCCCGTCGCGCTCGTGGTCGCCCTGCTCTGGTGGCTACTGCTCGGCAAGGTAGGCCTGCTCCGCAAGCTCTGGCGCCTGGCCGCAGGCCCCGCGCGCGAACGGGGCGAAAAACCCGGAAGCG
>Ga0116153_10003691_pt1 | contig 10594 bp, 7 predicted proteins | sample AD_UKC028_MetaG_FD_89896 | JGI IMG/M metagenome (GOLD analysis project Ga0116153, IMG submission 89896) | Active sludge microbial communities of municipal wastewater-treating anaerobic digesters from USA - AD_UKC028_MetaG | ecosystem: Engineered > Bioreactor > Anaerobic > Digestate | place: USA... | reverse complement strand
GATACGCCTCCGCCTTCTGCTTCGACCATTCCTTGCGGACCTTCTCGAGCTGGCCCTTCAATTCCCTCTCCTGGTCGCGCAGCCCGGCGGCCTTCTCGAAATCCTGGCCCTTGACCGCGGCCTCTTTCTCTTTCCTGACATGGTCCATCTGCTTCTCGACTTCTTTTATGTCGGGAGGAGTGGTCATCACGTTGAGGCGCGCGCGGGAACCGGCCTCATCGATAAGGTCTATCGCCTTGTCCGGCAGGTACCTTCCCGATATGTACTGGTCGGAGAGTTTTGCCGCCGCGATAAGCGATTCGTCGGTGAACTTGACCTTATGGTGCGCCTCGTACTTGTCGCGCAGGCCCTTCAATATCTCTATCGTCTCCTCGACGCTCGGCGGTTCGACCATTATCGTCTGGAACCTGCGTTCGAGCGCGGCGTCCTTCTCGATATGCTTCCTGTATTCGTCGAGCGTGGTGGCGCCTATGCACTGAATCTCGCCGCGGGAGAGCGCGGGCTTGAGTATGTTCGACGCGTCGATCGCTCCTTCCGCGCCGCCGGCCCCTACGAGCGTATGGAGCTCGTCGATGAAAATAATTATGTTCTCGGAACGCTTGATCTCGTCCATGACCGCCTTGATGCGCTCCTCGAACTGGCCCCTGTATTTCGTGCCGGCGACCATCAGCGCGAGGTCGAGTATCACGACCCTTTTGTCGCGCAATATCTCAGGGATGTCGCCTTTAATGACTTTTTGCGCGAGCCCTTCGACAATGGCGGTTTTGCCTACGCCCGCTTCGCCGAGGAGCACGGGATTGTTCTTCGTCCTTCTGGACAATATCTGTATCACGCGCTCTATCTCGTCCTTCCGGCCTATGACGGGGTCGAGCTTCCCCTCTCGCGCGAGCGAAGTAAGGTCGCGGCCGAACGCGTCTAAGGACGGCGTCTTCGTCTTCGCCTGCGCCTGCTGTTGAGTGAAGCCCGGCGTCGCGGAGCCGAGAAGCGACATGACCTCCTGGCGGACCTTGTTCAGGTCGAGGCCGAGGTTCGTGAGCACCTGGCTTGCCACTCCTTCGCCTTCGCGTATGAGGCCGAGAAGCAGGTGTTCGGTGCCGATATAATTATGGCCGAGGTTGCGCGCCTCGTCGGTAGCGAGCTCGATGACCTTCTTCGCTTTCGGCGTGAAAGGTATGTCGCCGGACACTACGGTCGGCGGGCCGGGCTGCACAATCTTCTCTACCTCGAGGCGTATCGCTTCCAAACTAAGGCCGAGGTTCTGCAGGACCGCTGCGGCGACCCCCTCGCCCTCTTTTATGAGTCCGAGCAGCACATGCTCGGTGCCTATATAATCGTGGTTGAACCTCTTGGCTTCTTCCTTCGCGAGTATTATTACTTTCCTCGCCCTTTCGGTGAACCTCGAGAACATGTTCATCGGGCCCTGCCTCCTTAAGATTTATCGCTTAAATTGAACTTTTCGGAAATAAATTCCGCCCTGACGGCGTCCCTCTCCTCCGCGGACAGCTGCTTCCCTTCCTTCTTCTGCAGGTGCGCGGGCTGTATCTGTATAAAAAGCCCGTTGAGCATGTCGCGGGCGACGCCTTTTATGATGCCGAGGTCGGCGCCGAGGCGTATCGTCGAGAGGAAATTCAGCGCTTCCTCGGTGCTGATGAGTTTCGCGCTCTTGAGCTCTTCGAGCGAGCGCGTTATCCTGTCCTCGAGCAGCAACCGCTGGTTCGCGTATATCGCGGCGCGCGCCGCGTTCTCCTGCTCGATTATCTGTTTTATTATCCTTCCGAGGTTATCGACCATCTCTTCCTCGGAATTCCCAAGCGTCACTTGGTTCGATATCTGGAAAAAATTTCCGTACGACTCGGTCCCTTCGCCGAATAGCCCGCGAGTGGTCATGCCGAGCTTGCCTATCGCCTGGATTATCCTCCCCGCCTGCTTCGTCATCACGAGCGCGGGAAGGTGCACCATGCACGACGCGCGCAGCCCCGTGCCGATGTTCGTCGGGCAGCAGGTCAGGTAACCGACCTCCGGGGAATACGCGAAATCGAGGAACTGCCCGAATTCTCCGTCCATCCTGTCGGCGAGCTTCCATGTATCCTGCAGGTTGAATCCGGACTGCAGGACCTGCACGCGAAGGTGGTCTTCCTCGTTGACCATGACGCTTATGACTTCGCGGTCGCTTATAAGGACCGCCTTATGTTCGGGCCGAAGCGCGTGCTCCCTGCTGACCAGGTGCCTCTCTATGAGCATCTGCTTTTCAAGGCTGTCGAGCTCGCCCATCCGAAGGAACAGCGCGTCCTTAAAAAAATCTATGCGTCCGTAGGCGGACTCGAAATCCGATATGACCGCTTCGAGTTGTTCCGCGTCCGCCCAGTGAGGGAACGGGTATTTTCTCAGGTTGCGCGCGAGGCGTATGCGCGAGGACATCACGATATCCGAGCTCGGCCCGGAACCCCTAAGCCATTCCCCCGCGCCCGTCCAGAGCTCGCCCAGGGTCATTTCTTCTCTCCGGGCTTGTTCTCGAGGTCCCGTATCCGGTCGCGCAGCTTCGCGGCCTCCTCAAACTCCTCACTGTCCACGGCAAGCTGCAGGCGTTGTTTCAGGGCCGATATTTCGGGCCTGTTATCCTGCCCGCCCTGGTGGCCCTTGCCTTGGGCGGATTTGCCCGTGTGCTTCGTCGAGCCGTGTATTCGCTTGAGCAGCGGGCGGAGGTTCTCCCTGAAAGCGAGGTAACAATCGGCGCACCCGAACCTGCCTATCTTCTGGAATTCGTCGAACGTCATGCCGCACTTGTCGCATTTCATCACGCCTGTCCCGGGCTCGCTTAATCCGGCCAGGAAATCGGCTATGCTGAAATGCTGTTCCATCTCGATGCCCTTCTTCTTCGCGCAGGCATCGCAGAGATGGAGCTGCTTGACCTCATCGTTCACGATCTCCGTGAACTCTACTGTAGCATCATTCTTGCCGCAGGCCTGGCAAAGCATCAGAACCTCACGCCGTCGACCTTCGTAAGTTTATGGAATTCGCTTATCAGATTCAACGTCATCTTGCCGACCTTGCCGTCGCCGATCTTGCGCCTGTCCATCCTGACGACCGGGATTATCTCGGCAGCGGTCCCCGTTAGGAACATCTCGTCCGCGTTGAAGAGGTCGTACCTTGTAAGGACCTCCTCATGGATCGGGATCTCCTTCAGGTGCGCGATATCGATGACCGCGCCTCGCGTGATCCCGCGCAGGACGCCGCTGTGTATCGGCGGCGTGAAGAGCGAGCCGTTCTTGACGGTAAATATGTTGTCTCCGGTGCATTCCGCGACATAACCCTCGGAATTGAGCATGACGGCCTCTTCGACTCCCGCGTTTATCGCCTCGACCTTCGCGAGTATATTGTTAAGGTAGTTCAGCGATTTTATCTGCGGGTTGACCGATTCATGGATATTCCTCTGCGTCGATATCGTCACGATCTCGAGTCCCTTGTCGTAAAACTCCTGCGGATAGAGCTTGATCTTGTCGGTTATGATGATGATCGTCGGTTTCGAGCACTTCCTCGGGTCGAGCCCGAGGTCGCCCATGCCGCGCGTGACGATCAATCGTATATACGCATCCTTCATCTCGTTCTCTTTAAGCGTCTTCTTGACCGCCTCGACCATTTCCTCCTTGGACATCGGGATCTCGAGCATTAACGCGTGGGCGGACTGGTAGAGCCTGTCGATGTGCTCCTTGCATTTGAATATGAGCCCGTCGTACGTGCGTATGCCTTCGAAGACGCCGTCGCCGTATAGCAGGCCGTGGTCGAAGACCGAGACCTTCGCGTCCTCCCTATTGTGGAACCTCCCGTCGATGTAGATCTTCAGCGTCATGATCATTGTCTCCTTGATTATTATACTATTACTCCGTCCTTTATGCGCACGACCCTGCGGGCCTCTTCTGCTATGCCGGCGTCGTGTGTCACTATTATCATTGTCATTTTACGCTTTTTATTCAATTCCCACAACAACTCAATTATGTTCCTGCCCGTATCGGAATCGAGGTTGCCTGTCGGTTCATCGCACAGCAACAGCTCCGGCTCGTTGGTCAGCGCGCGCGCTATCGCGACCCTCTGCTGTTCGCCCCCGGAGAGCTGCCCGGGCTTGTGGCGCATGCGGTCTGCGAGCCCGACGGCGGCGATAAGTTCCTCTGCCGCGCTGCGGGCTTTGCCGCGGGCTTTTCCCGCTATGAGCGCTGGCAGCATAACATTCTCGACGGCGTCGAATTCCGGCAGCAGGTGGTAGAACTGGAATATGAAACCGATCTTTTCGTTCCTAATCTTCGCGCGCTCGCTGTCGGAAAGCGAAAATATATCCTTGCCGCCGAACCTGACCTCTCCGTCCGTCGGAGCATCGAGCCCTCCGAGCAGGTGCAGCAACGTGCTCTTGCCCGCGCCCGAAGGCCCGAGCAACGCGAGTACTTCTCCTTTGCCGGCCTTAATGTCTACGCCTTTCAGGACCTCGAGCTGCCTCGTCCCGTTGCGGTATACCTTACGAAGGCCTTTCGCTTCTATCATATCATTCATACCTCAAAGCGTCCACGGTGTTGAGCTTCGAGGCCTGCCACGCCGGGTAGACGCAGGCCAGCAAGCTTACCGCCAATGCCGCGACCACTATCGCGGCCACATCCCCTGCCTGGATGTCCACCGGGAACCTGTCAATGTAATACGTGTCCTTCGGTAATTTTATGAACTGGTATTTCTCGAGCAGGTATCCGAGGCCGAGGCCTCCGGCCACGCCGAGCGCGGTGCCTATGAGCCCTATAATGAAACCCTGCAGCGTGAATATGGCCATCACCGAAGCGTTCGTCGAGCCGATCGATTTCAGTATGCCGATATCCCTCGTCTTTTCCATGACAACCATTATCAGCGTGCTCGCTATATTCAGGCATGCCACGGCGACTATCAGCGCGAGTATCCAGAACATCGTGACCTTCTCGAGCTTCAGCGCCGCGAACAGGCTCTTGTTCAGGTCTATCCAGCTCTTGACGTAATAGGGGAACCTCAACTGCTTCTGCAATTCCGCCCGCAGCGATTGCGCCCTGAATGCGTCGCCAATGCGTATCCCGATGCCGCCTATTTTTTCGCCCGCGCCGAACAACGCCTGCGCGTCCTTCAGGCCGACGAACAGAAGCCCCGAATCATATTCATAATAACCGGAGTTGAAGATCCCCGCTATCCTGAAATCCTTATCGGTCCCCTCGGCAGGAGAAATTATCGATACGCTGTCGCCTATCTTCAAGCCGAACCTCGAGGCGAATTCGGAACCTATGAGCATCCCGCCGTTGGCGGCGCCGAGGATCGAACCGGACCTCATATAATCCCCGACCTTCGAGACCTTCGATTCCTCTTCGGGCACGATACCCCTGACTACGACTCCCTGCATGCTTCCGCCGACCTTCGCGAACGCCTGCCCGTCCAGGAAAGGCGCCGCGGAGATTATCTCCGGGCTCGCGGCCTTTATCTTTTGGATGACCCCTTCGGGGTCATCCATGCCGCCTTCCTGCTCTACGACGAGGTGCGAGTTCGCGCCGATGACCTTTTCGCGCAGCTCGTTATCGAACCCGGACATGACCCCGATGACGACTATAAGCGCGCAGACCCCGACCCCGACCCCTAAGACGGATATAAGGCTTATGATGGATATGAATTTCTCTTTTCGCTTCGCGGTGATATACCTCGAGGCGATCAACAGTTCATAGCGCATATTTCGAAGATATCTTGGTTACTGTTGTTCCGGTTTCAGCTGCGGGAAGAGTATTACGTCTTTGATCGAATCGCAGCCCGCCAATAGCATCGCGAGCCTGTCTATTCCGATGCCGAGTCCGCCCGCCGGAGGCATTCCGTATTCGAGCGCGCGCACGAAATCATCGTCTATGGCTTTCGATCCTGCGACAGCAGCTGCCGCCTGCTCCTCGAACCGGGCCTTCTGCTCAATCGGGTCGTTCAGCTCTGAATAGGCGTTTGCGAGCTCCTGCCCGTTGATGAAAAGCTCGAACCTCTCGGTCAGTTCCGGCTCGCCCGGTTTCTTCTTCGACAAAGGGCAGAGCGCGGCCGGGTAATCTATTATAAAAGTCGGCTTCATGAGCTTCGGCTCGACCGTCTTCTCGAATATCTTGTTCGCGAACTCCTCGTCGATCTTCGCTTCCCTGATGTCGAGGCCCATGTCCTTCGCGACCTTCTTGAGATCTTTCTCCTTCTTGTAGTCGATGCCCGAATATTTCAGTATCGCCTCGCGGAAAGGTATCCTGTCCCACGGAGGCGTAAGGTCGACCGCCTCGCCCGCGTCCCCGCGCTTGACGACGTAACCGCCGAAGAGGTGCTTCGCCGCGTCGGTTATCAGCTCCTCGGTCAGGTTTATCATGTCCTCGCAGTTGCCGTACGCCTGGTAGACCTCTATCATAGTGAATTCGGGATTATGCCGCGGCGATATCCCCTCGTTCCTGAAGTTCCTGTTTATCTCGTAGACCTTCTCGAACCCGCCGACGAGCAGCCGTTTCAGGTAGAGCTCGGGCGCTATCCTCATGTAGAGGTCGATGCCGAGCGCTTCGTGGTGCGTCTTGAACGGTTTCGCTGTGGCACCTCCGGGCATCGCCTGCATCATAGGCGTCTCGACTTCCATGAACCCCTTCGCGTCGAGGAAAGACCTTATGCGCGCGATCATCTTTATGCGCAGCTCGAAGACCTTCTTGACATCCTCGTTGACGATCAGGTCGACATACCTCTGGCGGTACCTTATCTCGATATCCTTGAGGCCGTGCCATTTCTCGGGCAGCGGCTTTATCGATTTCGAGAGCATCGTGAAATCTTCCGCGTGGACGGTCGGTTCCCCGGTCCTCGTCTTGAAGGCCTTGCCGTGTATGCCGACTATATCGCCTATGTCGATATTCCCGAACGCTATCCCGGCTTTTTCCGGGAGCTCGGCGGCCTTGATGTAATTCTGTATCTTTCCCGTGGCATCCTTGACGTCTATGAAGCATGACTTGCCGTGGGAACGGACGGCCATGACCCTTCCGGCAATGGCTACCTTCAGCTCTTTTGCCGCGGCGTCATCAAAGTTTTGCAATAACTCGTTGATATTTATGGACTTGGTAAATCTCCCCCCGTAGGGATCGATGCCGGCAGCCCGCAAATTATCGAGTTTTATTAACCTTTGCTTGATAAGATCGTTTATTTCTTCCAATTTTTCCGCCTTAAATTGATATAATTATAGATTGAATAAAGGGTTAAGTCAAACAAAAAAGCCCCGGCGCATATCCAGGCGAACAGGTCTCCGTACTTCATATACAGCGTTTGGCCCCTTGCCGGTATTATATTCGCTGTCGCGAACCCCTCCGTAAACATCTTCTTTCCGGAAGTGTCCTGCACGCTCTGGGTGATCCTGCCGCTGCGGTCAATGAAGCACGAATAACCGGTATTTGCGGCTCTTACGACATTGAGCCGGTTCTCGGCCGCGCGGAATACCGACGACTGGGTATGCTGGTACGGCGCGCCCGAATCCATATACCACGCGTCGTTCGTTATGACGACGAGGAACTCGGCGCCCCGCCTCGCGAATATCCTCGAGATCTCCGGGAAGACGTCCTCGAAGCATATCAGCACGGCGAATTTCACGAGGCCCCTCTTCTGGGTCGGTATCTCGAATAATGTGTAATCCTTGCCCGGCGAATAATCCTCGCCCATGTCGTAACGCTTCTTTATGAACGAGAGGTACGAGTTGCCGAGCGGAACATATTCCCCGAACGGCACGAGATGGACCTTGTCGTAGCGTTGGACCAGTTCGCCCGTATTCGATATCAGCACCGCGCTGTTGTAATAACGCACGCCCTCGGGCACCTTCTCGGTCTGGGTGCCGACCAGGATATAGGAGCCCGTCTCTTTCGCGAGCGCCGTTATCCTGTCGCGCAGTTCTTTCTGCGTCTCGAGGAAACCCGGAACGGATGTCTCGGGCCAGACGATGAGGTCGGGTTTCTCCTTTGCCGCTTCTTTCGTTAACGCGATATATTTATCAAGTATGCCGCCGGCGAACCTCTCATCCCATTTCTCCGATTGCGGGATATTCCCCTGTATGACCGAGATCTTCACAGGTTCGCCCGTATTACGGATGTCCTGGACATAGTAGCCGTATATCATCACCGCTATCATTATGATCACCAGCAGCGCGAGATACCTCTCCTCGGTCTTTTGCCCTTTTATCTTCTTCTTTATCTTCGACGATATTATGACGTTCGTAAATACGACGAGGAAAGAGACGCCATACGCGCCGAAAGTGTCCGCGATCTGTATCATCGGCAGCGTCTCCCACTGCGTATGGCCGAGCAATGCCCATCCGAAACCCGTGAAGATATTGCTCCTGAGGAACTCGATCGCGACCCAGAGGCAGCTGACAAGCAGGGCGAACCTCAGGCGCGGCTTCCGGAACTGCATCGACAGCAACTCCGCGCCTAACGCGAAGAGCCCGAAGAATATCGCGAGGTAAAGCGTCAGGATGATGATGCCTATTATCGCGACATACCCGAGCCAGTAGAGCGTGCCGGCAAAGAAAAGTAGGCCCGTTATGTACCCGGTGAAGAAGGCCTGCAGCGGGCGTTCGCCGCGTATCGCTATCAGCATCGGCACGAGCGCGAACCACGCGACATATGACATGCTGAACGCCGGATACGAAAGCGTCAGCAGTAACGCCGACAACAGCGGAAGATATACTAAGCGCCGCAGCATTTTTTATATTTCTTTCCGCTCCCGCACGGGCAGGGGTCGTTCCTGCCGACCTTGGGAGCATCTCTTTCTATGGGAACCTGCCTGACATCTTGTGGAGACGCTTCAGGCGGAGCCCCGTGCCCGTCCTCGGGACGGGAGGCGATCCTCGACGCGAGCGAACCCATGTCGCGGTGTATCATCTGCTGCGGCACGGAGTCGAAGACGCCCTTGGGTTTCTCCTGGCTGACGACCTGTACCCTGAAGATCAGCTCGAGCGCGTCATCCTGTATGCTGTTCATCATCTGCTCGAACATAGCGAAACCTTCGTTCTTGTATTCTATGAGCGGGTCCACCTGCCCGTACGCGCGCAGGCCTATGCCTTCCTTGAGCCCATCCATCGCGTAGAGGTGTTCCTTCCATTTCGAATCTATCATATCGAGCAGTATCGTCTTTTCTATACGGCGGGCGACGTCGGCGCCGAGAACGAACTCCCTCTTCTCGTAATGCTTGTTTATTATCCCGAGCAGCGCCTCCCTTACCTGTTCGCGCGAGCCCTTGAACAGCTCATCGCGCCCGGCCGGTAACGCTATGCCGAGCTTCCCGCGGAACCATTCGTCGAGGCCTTTGAAATCCCATTCGTCGGGATGGAGTTTTTCTTCCATGAAACGGCCCATCGCGCCGTCGAGGCCGTTCTCCACCGCCGCAGCGACGTATTCGCGCAGGTCCCTGCCTTCGAGGACCGAGCGCCTCTCGGCGTAGATGACCTCCCTCTGCTTGTTCATTACGTTATCGTATTCGAGGAGCTGTTTCCTGATCTCGAAGTTGTGCGCTTCGACGCGTTTCTGGGCGGTCTCTATCGATTTCGAGACTATCGGGTGCTCTATCGGCTGGCCCTCTTCCATCCCGAGCTTTTCCATTATGAACTTGATCCTGTCGGAGCCGAATATCCTCATGAGGTCGTCCTCGAGCGAGAGGTAGAACCTCGACGAACCCGGGTCTCCCTGGCGGCCGCAGCGCCCGCGCAGCTGGTTGTCTATGCGGCGCGCCTCATGGCGCTCGGTTCCGAGCACGTGAAGGCCGCCCAGTGAAACTACACGGTTGTGCTCGTCCTCGACCTTCGACTTGAACTTCAGGAGCATCTCGGCCTTCTCTTTCGGGTCTATGTCCTTCGGCTCGATGCCCTTCTGCTTAAAATAGTCCAGCGCCATATATTCGGGGTTGCCGCCGAGAAGGATATCGGTGCCGCGGCCCGCCATGTTCGTGGCGATCGTGACGGCCTGGTAACGGCCCGCCTGCGCGATGATGCTCGCTTCCATCTCGTGGTATTTCGCGTTCAGGACCTGATGCGGTATCCCGCGGCGCTGCAACATATGGCTAAGGCGTTCGGACTTCTCTATCGATATCGTGCCGACGAGCACCGGCTGGCCTTTCTTGTAAAGCTCCGCTATCTCGTTCGCGGCCGCCTCGAACTTCTCCTTCTCGGTCTTGTATATCGAATCGGGGAAATTCGTCCTGATAAGCGGCTTGTTCGTCGGGACGACTATAACGTCGAGCTTGTATATCTGGCTGAACTCGTTCGCCTCGGTCGCGGCGGTGCCGGTCATGCCGGCGAGCTTGTCGAACATCCTGAAATAGTTCTGGAACGTGATGGTCGCGAGCGTCTGGTTCTCGCGCTCTATCTTCACGCCTTCCTTCGCCTCGACCGCCTGGTGGAGTCCGTCGGACCACCTGCGCCCCGGCATCAGGCGCCCGGTGAACTCGTCGACTATTATGACCCCGCCGTCCTTGATGACATACTCGACGTCGAGCTTGTAGAGTTCCTTCGCGAGCAGCGCCTTCTCGACGCAGTGCCTCTCCTCGGCGAATTCCATCGAATGCATGTCCT
>Ga0116153_10003685_pt1 | contig 10607 bp, 9 predicted proteins | sample AD_UKC028_MetaG_FD_89896 | JGI IMG/M metagenome (GOLD analysis project Ga0116153, IMG submission 89896) | Active sludge microbial communities of municipal wastewater-treating anaerobic digesters from USA - AD_UKC028_MetaG | ecosystem: Engineered > Bioreactor > Anaerobic > Digestate | place: USA... | reverse complement strand
ATCCTTACGGCACGCGAGGCGCTGGAGGAGCGCGTCCGCCTGCTCGATCTGGGGGCGGACGACTATCTGGTCAAGCCGGTAGCCCTGGCAGAATTGGAAGCGCGGGTCCGGGCGCTGATCCGGCGCGGCCAGTGCGCGCCGGATCCGCATATCCGGCTCGGGCGCCTGGCATTGGACACGGTCGGCAAACGCGCCTGGCTCGACGGCGAGGCCCTCGAACTGACTGCGCGCGAATGGGCGGCCATCGAATTCCTCGCCCAGCGCGTCAATCGCATCGTCAACAAGGATCAGATCATTCAGGCCCTGTACAGCTGGGATGAGGAAATCACGCCCAATGCGGTTGAGAAATTCATTTCCCGCCTGCGCGTCAAGCTGGAACCAGCCGGCATCGTGATCCGCACCGTACGTGGCCTTGGTTACTATCTTGAAAAGCCGCGCGATATCGGCGATGAGGCGACCTAGCCTACGGGCCCAGTTGCTTCGCTGGCTATTGCCAGCGATGCTGATGTTGCTGCTGGCCGGCGCAGCGACCGGCTACTGGGTTGCCCATCGCAGCGCAACCCTGGCCTATGATCGCGCCCTGTGGGACGTCGCGCTGGCCATTGCCCAGGAGCTGGCGATTCGCGACGGCGAACCGGTTTTGGTACTGACCTCCCAGGCCAGGGACGCACTGCTGACGGACAAGTTCGACCAGCTTTATTTCGCGGTGCGCGGTCCGCAAGGAGAATTGCTGGCTGGCGAGGGCGGCCTGTCGATGCCGGCGCGCTGGCCGGCCGAAGCGGTCAGCAAGGGACGCGTCTATTATGACGGGACGCTGTACGGAAAGGCGGTGCGCATCGCCGCGGTCAAAGCAGAGCTGGATGGCGAGTGGTACACGGTTATTGCCGGGGAGACCGTGATCAAGCGCATTACGCTGGCGCGCGAAATCTTGCTCGGCATGTTGCTGCCGGAGCTGTTGCTGAGTGCGCTCAGCCTCGCGGTCATCTGGTTTGGCGTGCGCTTCGGGCTGAAACCGTTGACCACCCTGCGCGAGGAACTGGCCGGGCGTTCGCACGCCGACTTGCGTGCGGTGACTGCCGCCGTACCAGAGGAAATTCAACCTGTGGTCAATGAAATCAACGAGCTGTTGAGACGCCTTGAGCATTCTCTGGATACCCAGCGTCACTTCGTTTCGGACGCCGCGCATCAGTTGCGGACGCCGATCGCCGCCCTCCAGGCGCAGGTCGAGGCGCTGCTGGCGGAGTCCGACCCGATGCTGCGGGAGCAATTGCAGGGGACGCTGGCCGCCACGCATCGTCTCGCCCATCTGGTCGAGCAGATGCTGATGCTGGCCAAGGCGCAACCCTCGCTGGCCCAGACCCGGCAGCGCGTGGTGATCGACAGGCTGATCCAGGGCACCGCCGAGGAATGGCTGCCGGCAGCAATCATGAGGGATGTCGATCTCGGATTCGATCTCGCCCCGGCTGCCGTGCCCGGGAATGCGCTGCTGCTCCGGGAAGTGCTGGCCAACCTGATCGACAACGCGCTGCGCCACACGCCGCCCGGCGGCAGCGTCACCGTCAGTTGCGGTGGTGGCGACGACAGTGCCTGGCTGGCGGTCGAGGACAGTGGCGCAGGTATTCCGGAGGCAGACCGCGACAGGGTTTTCGAGCGCTTCTACCAGTCGCCCGGCAGCCCCAGTGACGGCAGTGGCCTTGGCCTCGCCATCGTCCGCGAAATCGCCCGCCAGCACGACGGTAACGCCAGCGTCGACCGCTCTCCAGATCTCGGCGGGGCGCGGGTGACGGTGCGTTTTGGTCTAGTATAGGAAGCTGTTTCGTTTGCACGGAGTATGAAATTGAACGACTTTTCGGCGTTGACCGCAACATTGCTGGAATTTCGCGATGCGCGCGACTGGAAGCAGTTCCATTCGCTGCGCAATCTGATCATCTCGCTGAATCTGGAAGCCGCCGAACTGCTCGAACTGACCCAGTGGAAGAGCGATGCCGAGGTCGAGGCCTTGCCTTCCAACCCGGCGGTCCACGAGGCGTTGCGCGATGAATGCGCTGATGTCCTGCTCTACCTTCTGCTGATTGCCGATGCGGCGGGGGTCGATCTGGCCACCGCGGCGCGCGAAAAAATCGAAAAGAACGCCCAGAAATATCCGGTTGCCAAGGCTTACGGTTCGCGTGCCAAATACACCGAGCTCGGCTGAAATTCAGGCGCTCTGACTTTCCAGCGCAAACCTGGCGCCTTCGTCCTGGGCGAGCAGTTGTGTCAGTTTGGGCAGGGTTTCGTGCAGCTTCTTTTCCAGCGTCCACGGCGGGTTGATGATGAACATGCCGCTGCCGTTCATGCCGAAACCGTCGCTCGAAGGTGCCTTGACTTCCAGCGTGACGTGCAGCCAGTTGGCGGCCCCCAGCCGCTTCAGCCTGTCCGGCAGCTTGCGCGATTCCAGTTTGCTCAGCAGCGGATACCAGACCACGTAGGTGCCGGTCGCAAAGCGCTTCAAGGCTTCCTGCAGCCCCTTGACGACATTGGCGTAGTCGTCCCGAGTTTCGTAGGAGGGGTCGATCAGGATCAGCGCCCGCCGCGGTGGCGGCGGCACGATGGCCTTCAGTCCGGCGAAGCCGTCGCCGGCGGTCACGGTAACCTGGCGGCCGGCGCTCCTGAAACATTCCTGCAGCAGCTTGACGTCGCTGCTGTGCAGTTCGTAGAGGCGCAGGCGGTCGCTCGTGCGCAGCGACTGGCTGGCCAGCCACGGCGAACCCGGGTAATGGCGCAGCACGCCATCGGGATTGAGTATTTTGACAAATTCGACATAGTCGACCGCAGCGGGCGGCAGGCCTTTCTTGTCCCACAGGCGGCCGATGCCGTCATGGTATTCGCCGAGTTTTGTGGCGTGCGGCGATTCCAGCGCATAGCGACCGGCACCGGCATGGGTGTCGATGATCCAGAATGGTGCCGGCTTTTCTGCCATGTAACCGGCAATCTGCAGCAGGATGATGTGTTTCAGGACATCGGCGTGGTTGCCGGCGTGAAAGGCATGGCGGTAGCTGAGCATTGATGCCTTGCCGGCCTAGAGCGGAACGAGGGCGAAGAACTCCAACCCTTCGGAGGCTTCGAGGCGCCTGCCGACCTGCAGCAGGTGGTCGGCTCCCGAGTTTGCGAGCCTGATCTTGTGCCCGCTGGCGAGATGGCCGGGGCGGGCGATGATGCCGGGGTGGTTGCCGAAGGCCGGCAAGCTATGGAGGTAGATGCCACAACGGTTTTCGCCGTGGCCGGGCAGCGGAACAACGCTGACCTGCGGCGACAGCGCCTGCAGGCCCAGTTCGAGGCGCCCTTTGTTGGTACTCGAGATGCGGCGCACCATGCAGACGTGCACCTTGCTCGATTCACGCGGCTGCAGGGCGACTATGTCGCCGACGCCAACCTGCCAACTGCCGCCCTGAATAAAACGGACGAGGAAGCCGTCCGGACTCTGGTCGATCAGCGACCATTCGCTGGGCGAGAAGCTGCGGTGGCCGTTGTGCTTGGGAACATCGATGGCGCGCCGGGAGAATGCATTGCCCTCGATGAAGGGAATGACCTGCGTAATGCCGCCCACGAGATCGGCGTGTGGCTTGAAACGCTTGCGCCCGTAACGCCGCATCGACTGGTTGCCAATTGCCAGTTGCAAGGTCTGGCGCAGCGCTGGTGAAATCTCGAGCCCCGGTTCGCCGGGGTGATCGGCTGCCTGTTCGACGGATTTGTCCAGCGCAGCGAGGACGCCGCTGCAATCGACGATGAAGCCGTCGAAGATCGGCGTTCCCTGCGCGAGGCGAAGCAGTGGCGTACCGGGATTGCCTTCGTCCGGACGGACCAGAAAATAAGGCGCCGCGGCCTTGCGCGTATTCAGTTCCGGCGTGATTTCGGCAATGCTGGCATGAACAGACAGTTGCTGAGTGCAGAAAATGGCGGCAGCCAGTTCGGCACGTGGCAATTTGCTGGGTTCGAGATAGGCGAAGAGCAGGGCGCTCAGGTACTGGTGTTCGATCGGCGAGATTTTCGCATCGGGCACACGGACGCGCAGGTTGCGTGCCATCTGGTAAAGCTCGTGCATCATCAGCCAGGAGGTTGATGACGGTCGGGAGTAGCTGCGGTAAGCCAGGTTCTGGCGCCGGGAAACAAGCAGCATTGCGCGATGGATGGTGCGCTGGACAAGGTGGGTCAAGTCCTTCTGGTGACTGCCTTCGTTAACTTTTCGGGCGATGTCGAAATAACCTGTCGCCAGCGCCTTGAGCAGGTTGTCGGCGGTCAGTGCCGAAGTAGTAGCGGCGAGCGGCAGCGGTAGGGCCGATGAATCGATGTGGCGCTCAAGTACCGGCAGCGCCTTTTCGGCCTCCTGGCGCGCATCTTCAAGCAGCTTGAAACGCATGTGGAGGTTCTGTTGTTCGACGATGCTCGGGATGACCTGGGAAGTCAGTTCGGTCGCCAAATCGTAGGGCGAGAGGCCGGAAACCGTATCGAGGAGTTCGCGCACCGCAGCAACCTTCCTTTCAGCCATCGGCTGGCTGAAAGGGAACAGATCGCGGAACAATCTCGTGGCTGACTTCATGATCGGACCATACTTTGGCTGACATGGCGATTATCCTTCAAATTTTATTGAAGTACCGTGGCATGTTTCACGGTTTACGTATACTTGGGCGATGGAATTTATCGAATTGCTGGTTCTCGGACTGATGGCGGCCGCCGTCTGGCTCTGGCTGGACAGCCTGAATGCACGTGAAGCTGGCATCAAGGCCGCGCAGACGGCGTGCGCCGAGGAAGGGCTGCAGTTCCTCGATGGCACCGTGGTGATCCGCGCGCTGCGTCCGGCGCGCGATGACGACGGGCATTTGAAGCTGCGTCGCGTCTATGCCTTCGAATACAGCGATACCGGCGACAACCGGCGCCCCGGCAGCATTACCCTGCTCGGGCAGCGGGTCGAATTCCTGCACCTACGACCGCAACTCTACGTCGTGCCCAAGGCACCTGAAACCAATGAAACCCTCCACTGAAACTATCGAATTCCACGGCATCGAAGCCATCCGGCTCAACGGTCCACGCGGTGCAACGGCAGTTGTCTCGCGGCTGGGCGGGCAGGTCCTGTCGTGGATCACGCCCGATGGCCGCGAGCATCTTTTCCTTTCAGAGCGTGCCGTATTCGACGGCAGTGCGCCGATCCGGGGTGGTATTCCGGTTTGTTTTCCGCAGTTCGGTGGCGTTGGCGATCTGCCGAAACATGGTTTCGTGCGGACTCGCGAGTGGTCGACTGCCGGGCAGCGCAGTGCTGACGACTATGCGCTGGTCACTCTCGAGCTGGCCGACGATCCGGAAACCCGCGCGCTGTGGCCGCATGCCTTCCGTGCCGAAATTACCGTGATGCTCGAGGTCGACCGCATCGATATCGAATTCTGTGTCGAAAATACCGGCTCGGCGCCGTTCGAATTTACCGGCGCCTTGCACTCGTACCTGCGTGTCGTTCAGGTCGAGGATGTCGTTCTGGAAGGGCTTTATGGCCACGATTACCGCGATGCCGTCGATGGCAATCGGGTGGTGCGTGAAACCGGCACCGAAATTCAGGTCGAAGGCGAGGTCGACCGTGCCTATTTCGGCGTCCGGCGTCCGCAACGCCTCACCGCCGGCAACCTGAGCCTGGCGATCCAGAGCCAGGGATTTCCCGATGTCGTGGTCTGGAACCCGTGGGTCGAGGGTTGCGCCGGACTCAAAGACATGGCGCCCGACGCGTGGCGGCATATGCTGTGCGTCGAGGCGGCGGCGGTGGGCAATCCGGTGGTCGTGCCGGCCGGTGAAGAATGGTACGGCCGGCAGACCCTGGTCGCGGTCTGACCTTCGGCCGGCGGCGTCAGGTGGTCGCTGGCGCGAGCGGCGACACGGCGACGCGGTTGCGTCCGTTCTGTTTGGCGCGATAAAGCCATTCATCCGCTTCATGGATCAGTTCGTCGAGCGTTTTGTGCAGGTTTCGTTCGGCAATTCCGAAACTGGCTGAAAGGCTGAAGGGATTGCGCGGCGCGCCCATTTTCAATTCGGCGATCTTGCCGCGCAGGCGCTCGGCCAGTTGGGTGGCCTGCTCGGCGCTGGTTTCCGGCAGAACGATGATGAATTCCTCGCCGCCCCAGCGCCCGACGATGTCGCCGTCGCGGCAGACCCCGGCGAGCAACCGGGAAACGCTTTGCAGCACCTGGTCGCCCACTGCATGGCCGTGGCTGTCGTTGATCGTCTTGAAGAAGTCGATATCCACCATCACTGCTGCCAGCGGACGCTGGCTGCGGCGCGCCGTACTCCACACGGCGCCGGCATGTTCGCGGAAGGCGCGCCGGTTGAGCAGTCCGGTCAGCGGATCGATGCGGGCCAATTGCTCGGCATGCAGGCGGGCATGCTGATCCTGGCGCATCCGGTAGGCGAGGGCAAGGGCAAGCAGGACGCCTTCGGCGACCATGCCCCAGCCGGCGGCATGGAAGGCGAATGCCGAGTAAGGCAGGCCGAACCAGACGGCCAGCGCCGTGGTCGCGGTGCCCGCCATCGAGGCCAGCGCGGCGGCCAGGAAGTAGCGGGCGGCAACCTCGCCGCGCCGCAGGGCGACGATCCCGAGCCAGACCATGGTGATCGAAAACAGCAGGATGAAGACGAACGCGAACAGGATGGCATCCTGTTGCCGAAACAGGAGGATCGTCAGCAGGATCAGCACCAGTCCTGCGCGCGCCAGGTGGCTTACCAGCCGGTGAAGTTTCGGTTCGTGGCGGTGGAGATTCAGGAAACGGTCGGCAAAACGCAGCCCAAAACTGCCGAAGACGACCATCATCAGCGGAATGGCGTATTGCTGGAGGGTCGCCTGCTGCGGCCACAGCCAGACATAGCCATGACCGGTGTAGGCGAGGTTGGTCACGACGAAACTGCTGAGGTAGAGCGTGTAGTCAAGGTAACTGCGCTCGCGCAGGCCGACGAAGAGCAGGGCGTTGTAGGCGATCAGGGCGAGCAGGAAGCCATAGAGCAGGCCATAGCCGAAGTCATACTGGCTCTGGAGCTTGCCGAGTTGGGCGGCATCGAGCAGGCGCACCGGCAACAGCATCGGGTCCGGCGTCGCGACCCTGATCAGGATGTCGCTCCGGCCAGGCGGCAGCGCAAGGTCGAAGACGTAGCCGAGACCGGAAAGCGGATGTTGCTGCGCCGCATTGGCATCGCCAGCCAACCTGTGGGTGATGACTTTGCCGTCATGCACAACATACAGGTCGATGTCATCGAGCCATGATGTTTCGATCTGCACCAGGCGTTCGACGGCACGCCGCCAGCCATTGTCGACAGCAAGGTGGAGCCAGACCGGGTGCGCCCCGATGCCGAATTTTGGGACTGCCGTGTCGCTCCGCCTGAAGGCGCCACCCTGCAGTTGCTCAAAAGCCTCGTAGGGCGTCAGCGGGCGGTCGGTTTCGCTGAGCACGTCGATCCAGCGGCCAAGTGGTTCGGCTGGCAGGGCTTCGAGCGCGGTGGCCTGAGCGTGCGCCAGCGGCATCGCGGCCAGCCAGAACAGCACGATGCAGAGTAGCCAGGGCAGACCGGGCAGGCCGGGCAGCGGCGAAACGTGGCTGTGGCGCATGGAAGTGAAAAGATTAACGAGCATGGGCGTCAGGGTAGTTGCTTCTTGAGCGGGGCCAGTATGAAATTTTCCACAGTGGCGACATAACTATACTGATGGTAGGGAGATAATTTGATCTGGATCGCATTCTGCACCAGGGTTTTTCGCTAGGCTCACCTATCTGAACTTGTCCGGTCCCAGCACAGCCATGAATATCCAGCCTTTCACGCTTGCCACGCTGCGCCAGGCCCTGGCCGACGGCTGGCGACTTGCCAATGCGACGCGCGGCGTCAGCATCGCCTATTCGCTGCTCTTCGTGCTGGGCGGCGTGGCAATCATGGGCGGCTTGGTGGCGCAAGGCTGGTCGCCATTCGTGATTGCCGCTGCGGGCGCTTTCATGCTGGTCGGACCGGCGATCCTGGCCGGGTTTTTCGGCATTGCGCGCGCATACGAGGTCGGCGAACGGGTGACGCCAAGTGCGGTCGTTTCCGGCTTCGGCAAGGCAGCACCCACCGTGTGGGCGCTGGCGCTGGTCTGCGGGCTGCTGTTCATGATCTTCATTACCGACGCGGCCATTCTCTACGCCTACATGGTCGGCGCCGAACCGGTGTGGCTGAGCGATCTGCTGCCGGCCGCTACCGGTGTCGCCAGTTTCGTAAAGTGGGCGGGCATTTCCGGGCTGATCGTCGCCTTGCTCCTCTATGGCATCTCGGCGTTTTCGGTGCCGCTGCTGTGCGAGCGGCGGGCGAGCCTGGTCGATGCGGTGGTGACCAGCGTGCGCGTCGTGTTCGGCAACTTCGGGCCGGCAATTTTCTGGGCTTTTTTGCTGTCGACCGCAACGATTGCCAGCATCCTGCTGTTGCCGCTCCTGCCGCTGACCCTGCCCTGGCTCGCCTATGCCAGTCGGTCGCTTTACCGCAAGGTGCTGCCGAACGCTTGAGTCCGGGGCGTTGCATCGTGGCACGGGTATAATCGCCGGCTTTCCGCTTTTTGTTGCCCGCCGTGACCCTCCTCGATACCGAAATCGCCCGCCGCCGCACCTTTGCCATCATTTCCCACCCCGATGCCGGCAAGACGACCCTGACCGAAAAGCTGCTGTGGTTCGGCGGCGCCATTCAGGTGGCCGGTGAAGTGCGCGCCCGCAAGGCCTCGCGCCATGCGACTTCGGACTGGATGGAGCTGGAGAAGCAGCGCGGCATTTCGGTGACCTCGTCGGTCATGCAGTTCCCGTACCGCGAGTGCATGATCAACCTGCTCGATACGCCGGGCCACGAGGACTTTTCCGAAGATACCTACCGTACGCTGACCGCTGTCGACTCGGCGACCATGGTGATCGACTCGGTCAACGGCGTCGAAGCGCAAACGATCAAGCTGCTGAATGTCTGCCGCATGCGCGACACGCCGATCCTGACTTTCATCAACAAGCTCGACCGCGAAGGCAAGGAGCCGATCGACCTGCTCGACGAAATCGAGTCGGTGCTTGGCATCCAGTGTGCGCCGATGACCTGGCCGATCGGCATGGGCAAGCGCTTCCGCGGCGTTTACCATCTCTACGACGACGCCATCGCCTTCTTTGATCCAAAGGCAGAGAAGGGCACGGCCGAGATCATCCAGGGCCTCGACAACCCCCGGCTCGACCAACTGATCGGCTCGCAGGCCGAAGAATTGCGCATGGACATCGAACTGGTGCGCGGCGCCTCGCATGCCTTCGATGCCGAGGCCTACCTCTCGGGCAAGCAGTCGCCGGTGTTCTTCGGTTCGGCGGTCAACAACTTCGGCGTGCAGAGCCTGCTCGATGCCGTGGTTGACCTCTCGCCGCCGCCGATTGCCCGGCCGGCGGTGAGCCGACAGGTGCAGCCCAACGAGCCTAAGTTTTCCGGCTTCGTGTTCAAGATCCAGGCCAACATGGACCCGAAACATCGCGATCGCATCGCCTTCCTGCGCGTCTGTTCCGGCCGCTTCGAGCGTGGCATGAAGCTCAAGCAGGGCGGCAAGATGGTTGCCGTGAACAATGCCATCACCTTCATGGCGCGCGACCGCAGCACGACCGACGAGGCCTATCCGGGCGATATCATCGGCATTCCCAACCACGGTACGATTCGTCTCGGCGAAACCTTTACCGAAGGCGAGGACCTGCGCTTCACGGGTATTCCTTCATTCGCGCCCGAATATTTCCGTCTGGCACGTATTGCAAACCCACTTAAAATCAAACAATTGCAGAAAGGTCTTCAGCAACTGGCTGAAGAAGGCGCGACGCAGCTTTTCCGGCCGCTATCCGGCACCGACCTGATTCTCGGCGCGGTCGGCACACTGCAGTTCGACGTGGTGGCCAGCCGGCGGGAAAACGAATACGGCGTTCAGGTCATTTTCGAAAACTACAACTGCTCGACAGCGCGCTGGATCCATGGAGACCCGGCCGAACTGCGCCAGCTTTCCGACCGCTATAGCGCGAATGTCGCGCTCGATGGTGCCGATGACCCGGTTTATCTGGCGCCGAACAACGTGTACCTGAACATGGTCAAGGAGAAGTACCCGAATCTGCGCTTCGAGGAAGCGCGCGAGGTCATTTAGCCCGGGCGGCGTCTGGCCAGCAGGCGGTCGAGCTGGTTGGCGAAAGCCTGGCGGTCGGACTGGCTGAAAGCCGGCGGTCCGCCGGTCTCGACACCGCTGCTGCGCAGGACATCCATGAAATTGCGCATGTCCAGCGTCTGCCGGATATTTTCCTTGCTGTACAGTTCGCCGCGCGGATTGAGCGCCAGCGCACCCTTGTCGATGACCGCCGCCGCCAGCGGGATGTCGGCAGTGATGACCAGATCGTCCGCCTGCACCTGTTCGACGATGTGGTTGTCCGCCACATCGAAACCCTTCGGCACCTGTATCGAACGGATGCTCGGGTAAGGCGGTGTTTTCAGCCACTGGTTGGCGACCAGCGTCAGCGGCAGGCGAGTACGCTCGGCGACGCGGTAGAGAATTTCCTTGATGACGCCGGGGCAGGCGTCGGCATCGACCCAGATAT
>Ga0116153_10003677_pt1 | contig 10627 bp, 13 predicted proteins | sample AD_UKC028_MetaG_FD_89896 | JGI IMG/M metagenome (GOLD analysis project Ga0116153, IMG submission 89896) | Active sludge microbial communities of municipal wastewater-treating anaerobic digesters from USA - AD_UKC028_MetaG | ecosystem: Engineered > Bioreactor > Anaerobic > Digestate | place: USA... | reverse complement strand
CTATAACTGGGGCGCGTTTACGGGGACATTCGTGGTGCCTGCTGAGGCAGACGTCGCAGACGGCGTCGGGTACGGCGCAGGCGGCGCAGAGTTCGAGGGCGAGCTAGTCTGCCCTTACGCCTATCTGACCTGCCCGACCGACACGACCGATCCGGTGTTGGCCTGCTGGGAGGATTGGGTCTGGGAGCGTTATACCACGCACACCGTTCTAGGACAGGTGCGCGATCCGGGCGGGACGTCCGTGGACATTACGGGCTGGGACATTCAGTGGACGGCGGGTAGCGTGCTGACCAAAAGTGTAGCGGCTGGTACGATCACGGTACCATCGCCCACACAAGGCGTATTCCAGTTTACGATTACGGCGGCGGAGTCGTTATTGTTCCCATTTGGCCCGTATGCCGAGGCGACGGAGCACGTTTGCAAAGGCGAGACACCGGCAGGAACGGTGTACCTGCTCTGGCGTGGGCGCATGCGTTACACGGGCACGCTTATCACGAGTATGTAGCCGCTAGGACAGGTTATCGTAGTGGGGGCTTGTTACGGGGCGATGGTCAAAGCGTAGGAGAGAGGTATGCCATACAAATCGATTGAGGATATTCCTAACGGGTTGAAGGGGATCAAGCCACCGATCACATTGGAGCAGGCGAATGAGATCGCAGCTCAGGCGGACGCCATTCCCGAATCTGAGGGCGTCAGTCCGTGGGGTGCTGCGATCAACTCCTTCAAGCGCCGTTATGTCGTGCGCGATGGCAAATGGATCAAGCGTACCGAGGAGGCCGATGTGGCAGACGAGCAGGAGCCTGTCGCTGAAGCGGCTACCTACAAGGCAGCGGCCATGCGCCTGGCGCGTGACATGGAGACGCTCCTCGCTGACCGCAGCGTGCCCGCCGCGCTGCGCAAGGAGATCGGGGACGTGCGCACCGCCCTGCGCCGCACCTGGGCCGATCTGGAAGCCGAGGGCAATGGCAGGGAGCGGCCCGTCAAGCGCGAGGAGCCAGAGGACGAGGAGGACGAGGGCGAGATGGAGGAGGGCAACAACCCCCTTCTGGAACGCACCTTCGTGACTGTGGCGGGCCATAAGCGCGTCAGTCTTGCCGATTGCGTGCGCGCCTATGAAGCCAGTCTCGCGCCTATGGCAGAGGCTAAGCCTGAGCTAGAACCTGCCATTATCACTCAGGACGCACCTCCGCCCCAGCCTACGCCCGACAAAGCGCGCGAATGGGCTACGCAACTGGGCGCGCTGCTGGCCGAAGTGACGAGCTATCTACGCGAGCAGGCGCTCATGCCTGGCGAGGGCGACGCGCCCACCGATGCTCCCGACATCGGTAGCGAGACTGTTTCTATGACGGGCGTTATTGGGGAAACGAACGCGCCTGCGGAGAGCGTGACCACTACGGCAACCAAAGACCCCACGGAGACTGCCGTGCCAGCGGCGGTGTCCGAAGCCATAGAGTACGAAGATTCAAGCGAACAGGAGGTGACATTGCGCGAGACCGCGATCACTGAGGACGCATCCGGCCACGTCATCGAGCTGGTCGAGGCCATGCCCACGGCGTGGGACGGGCAGGGGCCGCTCAAGCTCCGCACGGTGCTGATCGAAGCCGGGCCGGGCAACGCCCGCGACCGCCACTACTACCCCGCCGAGATGCTGCAACGCTGCGCCTCGCTTTTCGAGGGCAAGAAGATGTACGCGACCGACCACAAGGACAGCGAAAAGAGTGTCCGCACGGAGGTCGCCGACATCCTCAAGTGCCCGGCGGGCTACACCGAGCGCGGCGGCATCATCGCGGAGGTGGGCATCTTTGACCCGGACTTTGCGCGCAAGGCGTGGAACCGGGCGCAGATGGGCACGCTCCAGAATCTTGCCGTGTCCATTGTGGGCGCGGGTAAGACGCGGCGCGGCGTGGTGGATGGGCAGAGCTATGACGTGGTGACAGACATAACCGAAGGCGCGGCGGATTGGGTCACGGCGGCTGGCGCAGGCGGGCGCGCGCTCGCCATTGCTGAGACCGCGCAACCATCCGCGCCAGAAGAGGAGACAACGCACATGCTGGAAAAAGACAAGGTGGCAGAGATTCTCAAGGCGCGTTCGGGCGTAACTGAGGCGATGGCTGCGCGCCTGGGCGAGCGCGAGTACAAGAGCGCCGAGGCGGTGGAGGCCGCCGTGGTCGCTGAACTGGACTATATCGCTGAGGCGGCGGGCGCAGGCAAGCCGACCGGGTTGGCCGAAAGCGCGCAACCCGCCACGCCCGCGCATAAGGGCCGCAGCGCCGAGGAACACGACGCCGCCATGCAGGCGCTGATGAAGCGCTGGGGCTATAGCGGCTGATTATCACTGAGAGGAGATAGACGATGACGACCGTATTTCTGAGTGGACCGGACTATGAGGTGTCGAGCGGGCCGCTGATCATCCGGCGCGCCCATATTGATGACGTGTGGCCGGAGGGCGCAGGCGCCAGCAAGGACGACCTGGAGCCTGGCATGCACGTGTTTTTCGCCATCGGGCCGAAAGGCCAGCGCCCGCAGAATGTCGTGGGCATGGTCATTTCGTATGACACGCTCACCGACCTGATCGAGTTGAACATCGCTCCTGGCGCTATCTACAATGCCTACGTCGCCAACGTGCTGACCTATAACGCAGGTAGCCCGAATACCTATGAGGCGACGCTGGACAAGCACGTGCCGGTGTGGGTGGACGACTCGACCGACCTGGCTGCTGGCGTGACGCTCTCGCGTTCACCCGCCAACGAGGCGGCGGCGGCCAACCCGCTGTGCGGCTTTACTTGGCCGGATCAGGATGAGTGGACGGATTCAGGCGTGGGCGGCGGTAATACCGACCCGTATCCGAAAGCGTACACCGATGGCACCAGCCTGCACTACCTGCTCACCCCGGTCATGCTCTGGCCGTCGAGTGAGGACTGATAGAGGATAGAGAGGAGAAATATCCAATGAGGATCATCTTGCAGAGACTGAGCGAAATCCGCGCCGAGCAACTCAAAACGCGCGGGCAGGAACAGCGCATCAGCGAGGTCGGGGATATGTACCGCTTCCTCGACCGCAGCCTGACCGGACTGCACCTGACTGAAACGGGCTTCGACGGGCCGGAGAGCAAGCTGGAAGAGGTCATGACCTCCAGCGACTTCACCTACGCCCTGGGCGAGTTCGTACAGCGCCTGGCCCTGCCCGCGTACCAGACCAAGCGGTTCAATTTCGAACCTTTGGTCTACCAGGACACCGCGCCCAACTACCAGTACGTCACCCGGTACCAGCAGCGGTCATCGCTGGAAGATCTGGAGTACGTGATGGAGAAGGGCGAGCCGATGGCCGGGCACGTCGTGGACGCGGTGCGGCGGCAACTGAAGGTCGAGGTCTGGGAGAAGCAATTCGACTTCAGCATGCGCGCCATCGTGGACGACGACATCGGTTATTTCAACAACATGGCTGGCGACATGGGCCAGTCGGCGCGCCGCACCCTGGAGCGGTTCGTCTCGCGCCTCTATAACAACGCCACGTCCATCGCCCGCTTGGTGGGCCTGGGCGCGAACTACAGCACCACGGGGCGCTTGACCAGCACGCGCGTCAGCACGGCGCAACTCGCCTTCGCAGCGCGCACCGACACCACGGGCAGTCCGATCAACGTCACGCCGCGCTATCTGGTGGTGCCCACGGGCCTCCTGCACACGGCGCGCCAGATTCTCAACTCTGAGCTGGTGCCCGAACTGGCGACCAATGGCATCAACGTCGTGCGCGGCTCGTTCGAGATCATCGAAGACCCGCATATCGCGTTCACCGCGCCCAACATCCCCTGGTGGATGATGTCCGATCCTAGGGGCGGCGAGAACGTGCGCGGCCTGGTGCTGATTCGGCGGCAGGGCATGCCCGCGCCGATGGTCATCCGCAAGAAGAGCGACCAGGAGACCTTCTCCAGCTTCGCGGGCACGGGCGCGCCGGTGTCGCCGCTCTTCGGGGACTTTGCCACGGGCAACATCGTCCTGAAAGTTATGGACGAATGGGGCACGTATGTGGATGGCACCGAGGGCAATTTGTTCGACTTCAGGGGGATCTATTATTCGTCAGGCACCGTGGCATAGTAAACAGCAATAGACTGTAAATGACTAAGGGAGAGTTGAATCATGCCTGAGACAAGAGAGATACCGGGGCCGAGCGGCGAGACGATGGTGCAGACTGACTATGTGGAGCCGGGCAGCGACGAACATGCCGCTGCCCTGGGCCTACGCAAGTGGCGCGAGGGCGATGCGCCAGAACTCAAGATTGAGGGCTGGACATTTGCGGACATCACCGAACTGGTGCGCTACAGCGCCTCGGCGATGTCTGTGCAGATCGCCCGTGGCATCTTGGAGCAGCGCGTCGCTGAACTCAAACCCGTGACCATCGAGGTGCGGGAGGCGCAGGGGCGCCAGCGGGCCTATGTCGAGAAGGGCAAGACGATCATCGAAGCGCCGCCCATGTTCAACCCAACTGAGAGACGGAGGTTGTAAATGGTCAAGGCAAGTGTGATGTATGACGCCGCCGTTGGAGGCGGTTTTGGGAGCCAGTACCTGAGCAAAACAGTCGCCTTCGATGGCGGCGCTGGCAGCGGCGCAGTAGGCACAGTGGCGCTGTTCACGGTCACGGGTGCCGTGATCGTACGCCTGGTGGCGATCTGTACCGAAAACCTGGCAACGGGCGCGGGCGCGACCATCAGTGTCGGCACCCCTGGCACGGTGGATGGGATCATCGCCGTTACCACGGGCGTGGATATTGACGCAGGCGACATCTGGTTCGCCGCTGCGCCTGCCACAGTGCTGGATACGCTGGCGAATGGAATGCTTTCCTACATCATCGGTGATGGCGCGGACATTCAGGCCGATATCCTAGTGGATGCGATCACCGATGGTACGATTGTCTTTAACCTGTGGTGGACGCCGCTCACCTCGACTGCCAACGTGGTCGCGGCCTAGAAGGAGGATATATGCCTGCAAGCAATGTCACACTGAAAGCGCCCCTGCTGCGCTTCAAGACCCTGTTCCCAGGGCAGTTCGGCGTACCTGGCTCGGATGTGCCGCTGGGCATCCGCACCAACCCAACTGGCAACGTGTACTATGTTGACCCGAACCATGCCGACGCCAACGATGACGCGGATGGCACTGACCCAGAGCAGCCACTTAAGACCATTACCGAGGCGCTCACGCGCTGCGCCAACTTTGCGGGCGACGTGATTGCCGTAAGCGCCAACAACGACTGGCCGTATGGCACCGCCACGGCGGGGCGCACGGCGGCTATCGAAGAGGCGGTCACGGTCAACAAGCACGGCGTCAGCATCATCGGGCTTGCGCCTAGCTCGCCCATCGGCGTTATCTGGAAGCCACCCACGGCGGCTGGCATCGCCTGCACTATCTCTGCGCTGGATGTGCTTATCGAAGGCTTTGCCTTCTGCGAATCGGATGATGGCGCGGGCGGTGGCACGGGTATCTATTGCGAGTGGAATGGCACGACCGCCTGGGGCGACGGCGCGCATATCAGAAACTGCTATTTTGGCGATGCTCTGGACTATGGCGTTCAGCTTGAATACTCCTGGAACACCTTTATCGAAGACTGCGAATTCGTGGAGTGTGTCGAGGCGGGTATCTACTCTGATCCAGCCGACAGCGCGCCTGCTAGTCTGGTGATTCAGCGCAACCGATTCCTGGATTGCGGTCTGGGTCAGTCCGGGGCGATCATCGTGGCTGAGACGGTGGATAGCCTGATTCAAGGCAACTGGATTTACAACGGCACGGCGCAGTCGGGCGCGGGCGTGGCGCTAGAGGGCATCGACACGCACAGCGGCGGGGACAATATCGTGAGCGGCAACTACCTGTCCTGCGCGCTGGCGGACTTTGGCACCTTCTGCGACAGCGCAGCGACCGACGCCTGGATAAACAACTACCTACTTAATGGACCTAGCGTGACGAATCCTTAGGTCTAAGGGCCAACACCAAACGTATGGCAAGGTCTATGTCCTGCGAAAAGCGAGCGAGCTTGTGAATACGATAGTGGCACGAATCGCAAAGGGTAATCAGATTAGAAGGGTCATCATTAGCGGTGACGTTATGGCGGCCATTCTCTCTACCCGTTCCGTCAATATGGTGAACGCAAAGGCGCATATCGGAGCTGCCACAAAGACGGCAGCGAAGGCCGTCGCGTTCTATAATGCGTTGAGCAGGAGAGCTCGCTCGCTTTGCGGCAACCTTCTGGCGACGTCTGGCAAGGCAGTCAGCACACTCATGACGGCTAGGGACTATGGGCTGTTTGCCACAAGTTCCGCAAACGCCGCGAGCTACGCGTTGGCGGCGCGACTCAATAGACCTAGCGGTACTGGCAAGCAAGCATGCCGCACATTGTTTCTTGGCAGGCTCCGCCGGGCGAATCCCGCACGTAACGCACAGGCCAGCAGACGCCAAGCGGTTAGCGCGCTTCGATGTGTGAGAATGCGTGTATTCTCGGCATTCGCGGCATTGTTTGTATCCTGGCTCTACTGGGTGCCCACATGTAGGGCAAAGGCCATCCGCTTGACGACGGGCGCGAATGCCATCGCTCAGGCGCTTACCTTTTGCCGTGCATTCTTCGCACTCCTGAGTCCCTTCGGCCTGTGGGCGTTTGCCGCAACTTGGGCAAAGGCCTTCGGAAAGGAGGCGGTTGCGCCGCTTTTTGGCAGACTTGGCGACCATATCAAGACACTGTTGACAGCGCACGCGGCCCGGCACGGCTCGCCGCGATTCGCAATGAACGCAGATGCCTTGTGCGCGAAGGCTATCGCGACGCTCTTTAGTAGACACGGTTGCCTCCAACGTGCTAGTCTAGACATAGTATAGCATAGCTAGGGCGAATTGGCAACCGAATGTATACAGAAACGACCATAGACACAGGAGGTTCACATGGAGCCGAGATTGGAGAAGCTGGCGCGCCTGGGCGTAGAGCCGGATGCGCTGGCAGTGCTAGAGCAATACGGCAAGACGCTACCGCGCGACATCAAGCTGCTGGACGAGAAGGCGTTGGCCGAGATGAAGCTGAAGGCTAGTCAACTGGGCAAGCTGCTGGGCAAGGCAGTCGAGGACAAGATCGCCAAGGATAAAGAGGCTAAGGCCGCAAAAGCGCCTCGCGCTAAGGCGGACAAGTGACACGGTACGCGTCGGCAGAGCAGTACGCCAGGGTCATGCTCTGCGACTGGCCGCTGACCGCCGACGAGCAGATGCGCGCCGAGGTCGCCCTTGATCTTACATCCACTTATATCGATATTGCAAGGGCGGCCTCCGGCGCGGATTCCTGCACCCTATCGGCAGGCGCGCAATCGGCGCTGGCGATGCTCAACTGCCAACTGGCGGCGATCTACTACGACTGTCCGTGTGCGGGCAAGTTTTTCATGTCAGACGCCATCCGGCAAGCCTGGATGACGGGTGCGCAGGGCATGCTTGACGCCATCCGTGACGGGCGCTACGAAGTCTGCCAGGGCGAGACGGGTAGCGAACATGCGGCTATCGGCTGGGCGGAGGTCGCCTGGGATGATGCACGCGCGGCAGAGATTTATGACAACTACACCAAGAGGAACCCGTAGGAATGGCTTGAGGGTGCCGGGGTGGGGGCGCGGCGCGCCCGCAGACGCTAGGGGCCGGGTCGCTCGTCTCGGCACTGGATACGCCGGAAAGCAACGGCGTGATCTTCGGCGCCATTGGGCTGCGCAAGCTGCGCTATAGCGCCGAAAGGAAAGCTATTATCACGGGGGCCTGCACAGGGCACCGATACGAGTTCGGAGACGGGCGCAGTATGGGCTATGTGGACGCCCGCGATGTGGAGGGGCTATTGGGGTTGCTGAACCAGGACGGCGGCGCGCTGTTTGAGGTAGCCTGAGCGAGGATACGCTCTATGGTCGTCAAGATGCAAGCGATCAAAGCCAAACCGCAGCCCGAAGGGCCGATCATGGAAGCGATGGCCCAGGGCATGCGCGACGGTGGCGAGATTCTCAAAGCGGCAGCAGAGCGTGTCACGTCTACCTGGAATGACCCGCCGAAGTTTGAGATCAAGGTGGCGTTGGGCAACACGCCTAAGAAGGGCATTCAGTGCACAGTAGAGACGGATGACCTGCGCTGGCTTTGGACGGACAAAGGCACCAAGCCGCACATCATCCGGGCGCGCAATGCGCCGAGGCTGGCATTCCCGTCCGTGTTCCAGCCGAAAAGCAAACCGAACAGCCTGCGCGCAAGCGCAGGTTCCAGCGGTGGGCCCGTGGTGTACGCACAAGAGGTGCAGCACCCAGGCACGGAGCCGCGCAACTTTAGCAAGACAATTCACCAGCGCTACCACAGCGATTTCAAGAAGGCGGTCGCAGACGCCATCGCTAAATGGCGGCGCAAGTAGGAGGGACTATGACGAAGGTCACGGTCACGGACGATGGCCCGAAAGGAGGTGGTCACACATCTCGGCGTCAACCGACCTTGCACACCTACGTGGTGACAGACGACCCGCGCCCGCCCGCGCCTGAGGAAGCGCCTGCGCCTACGCTGGTCGCTGTGCGCGTAGTGGAGCGCAAAGGCAAGGTGGCGCTGGTCGAATGGATTGTGGGTACTGACTGGCGTCGCGCCTACATCCCCGCTCAGGAACTGACGCCGCTAGGGGTCGCGGCAGATGTTCTAGCGGCGGGTGAGCCGTATGGTGCGCGCTGGGAGGAGCTAATCGCACCGGCGACGCCGCAGGCTATCGCGCAGGCGCTGAGGCAGCAGGGCATCTGGACAGTGTCCGAGCTGGCGATGCGGCTGGGCGATGCGGTACAGGCGGCGAACCGGGTGACACTCGAATCATTGCGGCGCGCGATCCGCGCCGCCAAGGAGTAACACATGGCCGAAGATATTGTCAGGACTACGATGAGTCAGCTTTGGGCGCAGGCGGCACCGAACACGGTGCCGGTGGCCCTGGGCTGCTACGTGCTCGGAGACATCGAGACGCCGCTGGGCGACACCGATCAGATCATCTGCCAAGACCCAGTGACGCCGGGGAGGTACGTCAGGAAGGCCGTGACGCAGGGGCCTGGCGGACTGCCCACCACGAGCGTCGAGGGCCTGCTGCCCAAAAGCCGCGACTGGCTGGAGAAGCAAGTTGATATCGGGTGCGACGTCAATCTCTACTGGACTACCGTACCCTGCGCTCCCAAAACCACGTTCCTCAACTTCACGCGTGGTACGGTGTTCCAGTACGCCAAGGCGTCAAGCAAGACCAAGACGGGCTTGATGAGCCGCGACAGCGACGAAGCTGCCATGCACTCGATGGAATTCAGCGGCAAGGATGTCGCAGACTTTGGCGCGATCAATGTCGTGCGGCGCACCACGTCCGAGGTAAACGGGCTGCGCGACATCACGGGCATTCCGTTTGACCGCTGCCAGGGCGACTGCGGAAGCGCGCTGGAAAAGTGCGATTTGATGTACATCGCGTGCAACCGCACCGGCGCGGTGTCCGCCAATGTGCTCTACTCTGCCGATGGGGGCGTGACCTGGGCTACAACCAGCGCCGATCCGTTCGCGGTGAGTGAGGACATTGCCTGCATCGAGAGCGTTATGGTAGATAACGAGACCATGCGCTTGATCGTGGCGCGCGGCACGACGGACGCGGCCAACCCGCCCGAAATCGCCTATGCCGACGTGGACATCACGGGCGCGCCCGCTACGACCGTCTGGACGGCGGTGAACGTGTGCGCGACCAATGCCTACTATATGCTGCACCAAGGGTCGCTGTTTGCGCTGGACTTCTACCACATCTGGGCCTGCTCGGATGGCGGCGAGATTTATTTCAGCGATGACGGGGCGATCACCTGGACTACGCAGCTCACGGGCGTCGCTGACGAATTCCGCGACATTTTCTTTATTGACGAGAATGTCGGTATCTGCGTAGGCGGCAGCACGGGCGCGAGCCATGTGGTCTATGTCACTACGGATGGTGGTCTGCACTGGCGCGCCATTACCATGACCGGGCCTGGCGCGACGGTCATGGCGACCGCCTGCGTCTGCCACGACGCCAACCGCCTGTGGATCGGCTTCGAGGACGGGTCGCTCTACTACTCGGTGAACGGCGGCGACACCTGGAGCGCCCGCGTCCTGCCGCTTACCGTGGGCAGCACGGCGCGTGAGGCCATTCAGGATATCGAGCGAGTAGACGATTTCTGCATGTGGGTGGCGACGGGCCACACGAAAACCGCCGCGTTCTGGCCTGCGGTCTACCGCACCGTGAACGGCGGTTACGACTGGGAATACGTCGAGGCGACCACGGCTATTGCGGCCGACGCCCTGTATGCGCAGAAGGTCATGGCGTGCGCGGGCTACAATAACGCCATGTTCGTGGGCGCTGCGGACGCCGGGCCGCTGGGCGGCATCTACGACGTGTACGAGGCCTAACGGGTAGTACATTATCACTAGGCCGGGGGAGAGCGGCCTACCATCGCAGTACACTGCGGCACATCGCGCGCCGGGCGGGGTGTCAACACCTCTCCCTGCGCCACGCCCGACGCGCGGCCTAAGACAGACAGGGAGAGGAACATGGCAACCGAGACACGCAAGACTGTATCATTCAAGACGCAAGGCGGGCACATTCTGCGCCTGCGCCCCAT
>Ga0116153_10003666_pt1 | contig 10649 bp, 10 predicted proteins | sample AD_UKC028_MetaG_FD_89896 | JGI IMG/M metagenome (GOLD analysis project Ga0116153, IMG submission 89896) | Active sludge microbial communities of municipal wastewater-treating anaerobic digesters from USA - AD_UKC028_MetaG | ecosystem: Engineered > Bioreactor > Anaerobic > Digestate | place: USA... | reverse complement strand
GACCGCAACCATGCCCTCGCCTAACGGCTCATTGCCATGCGCCGTGCCGAATACCCGGTAACCGGCCGCCTCAAGCTCACGAGCCAGATAGCGGCCGGTAAAGCCACCAAGCCCCGTCACCAGGGCTCGAGGAGTCTCGGCAGAAAAATGTAACTTGTCCAGACTCATGTTCGCTCCACAAACTGTAGCATCGCCTTGAAACAATCCTGGCTCATTTCAAGCATTGCGGTCTTCGTCAAAAAGAAGCAGCCCCTATTCCCGCCGCAGGTTCAATTTCTTGTCGAAATACACCACACCCGGCAATCCCTTAAAGTGCTCATCTGCCGTCACCAACCCTACCTCCAAATGTTGCGCGGTGGCATAGATGACGGCATCGGCAAACGACAACCCGTACTGCAAGGCAAAATCGGCCGCCAACAGGCTGATCGCGGTATGCAAGGGCACGACATTGCCTTGTTCAGTCAAGGCCGCAACCTCCAGAGCACGAGCCTCCCCGCGTTCACGCTTGACCCATTTGTAAAGCTCGAACTGGATAACGGTCGGAATGCAGACATCCGACAGATTTTCCAGCTACGGTTCAAATTCGGCAGCCAGGACACCATCCGTCAGCCATTCGATCCAGCCGCAGGTATCCACGACACAAACCATCAAAAACGATCCTGACGATCACGGTAGTTTTCCGTATTCGCCCCCTTGAGAATGCCACGCATTTCTTTAAGGGAACGCACCGGCACCAGTTCAATGGCCCTGCCCTTTGCCAGCACCGTGAATTGCTGCCCGGCCTGCAGGTTCAGCAATTCGCGAATAACCTTGGGAATGGCAAGCTGGTATTTGCTGGAAAGTGTCGCAGTATGCATTTTTACACCTTATTGATCCATCGAGGGTTTCGTAAGAATACAGGACTGATGAAACGCAAACAATTTCCGCAAACATGCGATTCAATCAACTGGAAAAAGCCTCACCCCAACGCGCTCGATATGGGCAATCAAATCGGGATTATCGATCTGCTGCCAGACAGCAATGTCGACTTTCCAGGGAAGTAACAGGTCATCGATACTCGCATCCATTTCAGCAAGATCCGCCAGGTTCAGTGCGTCTCCATCAAGGCAAATATCTATGTCGGAACCATCACGCCAATTCCCCTTCGCACGCGAACCGTACAACGTTATTTGCCGCACCTTGCCATTGCTCGACAAAACAGCCAGCAACCGGGGAATAACATCATCCGGCAATCCAAAGCGCAAGAGAATTCCTTACTCGATCAGATCCGACAGGCGACGCTCAAATGTCTCGAAAAGCGGAAAGTACGCATTGAGAATGCGTTCAACGATGGCATCGGCCACTTGCCGGTTGTAAGTATGAGATGTCCGATTACGACTTTGAATCATCTCCATCCACCCACTGCCATCGGCAACGAGCCCCTTGTCGAAAGCTTCACGCACCGCATCGCGGGAACCCGTGATCGAAGAATTACCCTGATAAACGAAATAATCCTTGATCACATTCCAAGCCAGTTCATGTGTAAATTCGAACGCCTGGATCAGCCCCTGTTTCTCAAGGTCGGACAACGGACGCTGGTGTGCGAGCATCACTCCCTCGCCCAGTCGCGAGAGCGCAAGGCGATAATTGGAGAAGCGCTGCACCCAGCGGACATCCGGATCACTCAAAACGAGAAACCTTTTTCATTGCGTCGCAAATCGGCCTCGACCATCATCGCGCACAATTGCTCAAGGGTCGTTTTCGGCTCCCAACCCAGCTTTTGCTTGGCCTTCTCGGGGTTACCGATCAACAACTCAACCTCGGCAGGACGATAGAATTTCGGATTCACCCGCAATACCGTCTTCCCCGTCGCCGAGTCGATACCGACCTCGTTTTCTGCCTCACCCTTGAAGTCGACCGTAACACCTGCAGCCTTGAATGCCATGGACACAAAATCGCGTACCGTCTCGGTCCGGTTGGTTGCCAACACATAGGTATCCGGCTCGTCGGCCTGCAACATACGCCACATCCCTTCCACGTATTCTTTGGCAAACCCCCAGTCGCGCTTGGCATCCATGTTGCCAAGCTCCAGCACATCCAGCTGCCCCAACTTGATTTTGGCCACCGAATCGGTGATCTTGCGGGTAACAAACTCGCGACCGCGCAACGGTGACTCGTGGTTGAACAGGATGCCGCTGCAACCGAAAATATCGTAGCTTTCCCGATAGTTGATCGTAATCCAGTGCGCGTACAGCTTGGCAACGCCATAAGGGCTGCGCGGGTAGAACGGCGTCGACTCAATCTGCGGGATAGCTTGTACCTTGCCGAACATCTCTGACGTGCTGGCTTGGTAGAAGCGAATCTTGGGATTGACGATGCGAATCGCCTCAAGAAGATTCAGGGATCCTATGCCAGTAATTTCTGCGGTCGTGACAGGTTGGTCAAAGGAAACGCCGACAAAACTCTGCGCGGCTAAGTTATAGACCTCAGTTGCACCTGTTGTCTGCAATAGCCGAATACTTGATGACAAATCAGTCAGATCGTATTCGACCAGATGCAGATTGGGGTGACACTGAACCCCTAATTCCTCTAGACGCCAGAAATTGACAGAGCTCGTTCTGCGATAAGTTCCAAAAACCTCATATCCTTTGGCCAACAATAGCTGAGCTAGATATGCTCCGTCTTGACCAGTGATCCCAGTAACAATGGCGCGCTTCATTAATACCCCTCTCTAAAACACAAAAACCAGAACTGCGAGAACCCGTTTTATCTAATATGCCGAACTCGGCTAATCGGAGGAAACCATGTGATGACAAACATCAACAAACTGATCGCAAACTTCACCCCAAGCAAATTTACTGACAAGTTTTGCACCATGTACCGCAAAGCGTTGTCTTAGTTCAGGTTCCATCACAATAGTTCGGATTGCAGCTGGCAATCCACTCTCATCAACTAGTAGAGCATTGACGCCATCCTCCGCCATATCGTGAAACGCCGCACAATTTTTATTGGCAATTACAGGCTTCCCAGCCATCCAGGCCTCAAGCAACACTATGCCGAAGCTCTCACTAACGCTCATGTTGCATAGCGCAAGACACGACATCAACGCCCCCCGAACAACACCTCGTGGTTGACGCCCCAGATACACCGCGCTTGGACTACTAACAGGGATACCGTCATCATCAGGGCCAATTAACACGACCTGAAGATCGACGCCCTCCCGATTAAGTTGTTCGACGGCATCAATAATCTGCCCATAGCCTTTTGCTCCCGCCTTCCTACCCAACACGAGGACAAAGGGCTTGCTTGAAGAATAAACAATTTGGAATTCCTTAAGATCCGCAGGCGTGAATTCCTCTGTTGCATCGCATCCGGCCGACAGATAGCGAACATTGCAGCCCTTCTCCACAAGAAAGCTACACGCCGCCTTTGGTACTGCAAGTACCAGGCTAGCGTTACGAGCACTCTCCAGCCAGTCTGGAAAATGATAGAAGTCATCATCAAGATGGGCATGAGGAATGAGGATCGAAGGTATACCTCGTTTCTTCGCCTCTTCGATGGCGACAACTGCTGGACGGAAGACGTTGTTATGTGTGACAACTAAATCATAGTCGGCAACATGATCAATAATGAACCGTTCCAGATTTGCACTCCAAGGCCCTCGGCTGTCAGTGAGGCGCACATCTAGCGCCATGCGCGATCCCTGTGCTGCCTGATCCAACACATGGAACTGCCTCTCCGCTGGCAGCTGAGTCAGACACTTCAGCGGAAGGGTAGGTGCCGAGAGATCCAGGTCACGTTCATTGATCGCAATTCGTGATACCTGCATAGCCAAAGGTCGCGGATCTGCATGTTGTTGCGAGACAGAAGTTGCCAGCACAAATTCTCCAGCCCCTGCCTGGAAAGATTGCGTAAAGTGTCCATGGAGTGACCAGGGCCCCCCAATAATCTGCTCTCCGCTATTGACGGTAAGCACTATAGGAGTGGGAGCATAGCCCTCCAAATTGACATTCCCCGCTTCCCGCAAATACAAGCCACATTCAGAAAAAGCCCATCGTATGGCGTTATGCTTCGCTCCTTCTGGGTAACCCCAACCCCAAGTCAGTCCGGTATCTTCATAGCACTCTCTTAGCACCCGATCCAAAGCCTGCTCAAAAAGTGGTTGGACTGACCAAGCTCTCCGCAACAGCCCATCGACAGTAGCTTGATCAGGCACCTCTACTGGAAAACGCGCAAAGCGGACGTTTGGGATATCGACCGGAGCTCCCAAATTCCGATCAAATGAATAGGTTTCGCTAAACCGCAGGTGATTGTGGATACCACTGACCTCTGGCGCCACCACATCTACATCGAACTCTCCAGAGAAGCCAAGGGCAGCCACGAATTTTTCAATATTAGCTTCCGCGCCACCCAAGGCAGGCATCACATAACGATAGGCGACATAAAGTACGCGTTTCCTCTTTTTTTCCAATCCTTGCAAGGTCTCAACAAACCGACTGGCTAGGCCCAGCATGGCCATTTCACGTTTGAACAACGAGAAACGACAAGCTTTCATCTCTTGTGAAAAATGCACGGGTTCATCCAATGCTGTTTGTAGCGCCTCGGCAAATTGCTCAAGGGGAACAACCGAAATGTGATCGCGAATCGACTCTGGATAACCCCTTTGGCCAAACTCCGTTGTAATAACGAACAGTCCATTCCCCAGATAATCTGCCAATTTCACGTTTGAGCCACTACCTGAGTTCATGGGATTCAGGGCCACGGCACACGATTGCATGACAGCACTCTTCGTCACGTCATCCACAACGCCCCACAGTTGAACGTTGGGTGGCACTTTCGAGACAGCAGTACAAGCCGATCCAAGCAGATGAAACTGGACATCCGGACAACGAGGAGCAAGAAATTCTGTTATGAACTGGACTGCCTCAATATTCGGCATATGGGCAGACCCAAGAAATACGGCAGCGCGAGTACCAATCCTTTCACGCAATTCCACCTTTTCCTTATCCACCTCGATTCCGTAAATGGGGATGGAAGCACCATTACGAACAACGATTACCGGCCCAGCCGTGCGCTTGTTCTGTACCAGACTAGCTGCATCCTCAAGAGAAACAGCGATGGTGGCTGCCGAGCGTTCTACGACCAAACGCTCCAAAGACACAACTTGATCAAGCAACTCATCCTTGAGCGGATGCCATTTCAGAAGCCGCTTCTTGAGTTCTGTTTCATTATTTTGTGATGAGTAAACAAAGCGATCGCCCCACGCCAAGGGCAAACCGGCCATATAACAGTGCTCGCTTACAATGCAACGCGCTGATTCGCGGAGCACACTATAAATAACATTCAGCCAAGGATTAGCAGTGGAATGGAAACTGGCAACGATATCGTCCGCTGAAACATGGAATTGAGCATTGACACGATCCAACTGAAACGCGTGCTCAGCCGATTTTGGAACATTGATAACGATAATTCCGTCACAATAATCCCGCCTTGTTAGCGTGCCGTCACTTGAGAAACTGACGAAAACGACCGCGCTCCAATTCCGAACTGCTTTGTAAAGCCCGCGAGTACGCGTTCCCCCTCCACCAATACCTGCAAACGAATCATAATCGTTGAGCGCTAATACAATACGCTTTTGATCCCCTTCATTGAATATCCCAAGCTCCAGCAGACGCTCGGCAACCGGACGGACGATTGCATCCCAAGTATATTTTTCCAGCGCAAGCGCTCTTCCTGCTTCCCCAACACTCGACAGTACAACAGGATCGTGACTGACTTGCTTAAGGACTTGATCGAATTGCTCCAGGGATGCTTCCAGATATTCCTTGTCAATTTCGGCATGAATACCTCGCATACCAAATGTCGTCGAAAGCACTGGCAGAGCATAGGCAAAATACTCAAGCACCTTCACATTTGACCCACTGCCTGCTGCCATGGGATTCAACGCAAGATGTGCTCCGCGCAGAAGACGAGCCTTTGTTTCATCATCCACCACGCCATGCCGCCGCAAATTCATGGCGTAATCGCCCTCGGGCAAGCAACTACCGATAATATCGAACGTGATTTCCGGATTTTTCGGGGCCAAAGTGTGCGCGATGAATTTCGCAGCATGGACATTTGGCGGATGCCCGCTACCCATGAAAGCAGCATGAAACAATTGATTTTCCAGGGAGGTTAACGAGGCTATATCAGCAGCAGGCGTCATTCCATTCGGTACATACAACGCCTCAAAGTCCGTATCCGGTGCCATCTCCCGAAAAGCCGCCAAGTCGCCATCATTGCAATAAAGAACCAAATCGACAGCATCAAGCATTCGTCGCTCAACACTCCGAACGAGATCGGTGATAGGCTTACATTGCTTCCCAGCATGAAGCTGCCCATATAACATTGCCTCACAATTGTGCGCGTTATATAAGCGAGGTTTGCTATCAGTACCACAAAACAGGTCATAATCAATCATGAAAGGGAAATCATGAATAATTACATCAGCTTGCTTATAATTTTCTAGATAGGCACGATGCAATCTGGTTGGCCACTTACTACTGGCCGCGATAGCCGGGCCAGACAAGTCGCCACCACCGGAAAATTGATCCAGCGCTGAGTACTCGCGGACGAAATATTCGTCCTTGGGAATCCGCCTTTCGACGAAATTTAGCCCGTGGTAGATCACCTCTTCCTCGACCCCAACATGAGTTGAAGTCAGCAATGTAATTTGATGCCAGCGACTGAGCGATCTGTAGAAATTAAACAAGCGCGACTGACCACCGTTCGAAGGCGGAACGAAAGCTGGGAAAAAACAGAAGGCGAGGATTCTTTTCACACATCACCCACATAAGTATGAAAATGCGCCTCCAGCGGGGTGCGGCACTCGGTGTTCATGCCCTTAGATGCAGGCATTGCATATAGCTGATGCGCATCACAGCGATAAGTCATAACCTGCGCGACCGAAACCATAGCCGAAGTACCATGCCACATGTCCTGTTGGGCCTGTTGGTTATGTTTATACTGAATGTGTAGGTGGCGCAGCTTTATGGCCAAGGCAGGAACTCGGTTCAGCGAATTCAATACAACGCGCTTGAAACGAGGAGATTTTCTAGCATAGCTCACTCCTGGCTGAAGCATGAGCGCAGCAAATTTACGCAGGAATGATCTAAGCATTGTTTGAACAGACATTTTTAACGATCCGGTTTGCCGCGCAGCCCCATCATTGCCCGCCCTATTCTGCGTAACGGCGCAGTAATACGCCAAGAGGAGCTGGAGTAGACAGCTCCTAGCTGCGCCAAGTGCTGATTTGACACAGCCTCAGCTTGCTGGGCTTTCTCCTCAGCTTGCTGGGCTTTCTCCTCGGCTTGCTGGGCTTTGGTCTCGGCTTGCTGGGCTTTGGTCTCCAGGCGGACAAATCGGGCTTCCCATCGAGCCAACAAATTATCCAGACTTAATCCATATTCAGGGCTGAACGCTTCGTTGGTCAGTGCCAAAAGATCGTCGGCAGCTAGTTTTTGACCAACAACTGCGTAGTCGGGACTTGCTCCGGAAAATATATCCTGGAGGCTCAAGTCTTCCTTACCGATCAAATCTTTGGACTCTTGGAGCCGGATTGTCTTTACTCGGGCAAAGCCAGCATATTCGGTGACAAATCCCAACAGTCCTTCGGGAATCGGACGCTGATGGGTCGGATCTAGATAGAAATTACGAGTGGCAACTACGATGTTTTCCGGATTTGGTGTTTCCATGATCAAAAGACCACCGGGCTTGAGTACCCTTAGTGCCTCCGCAACCAATGTTCGCAACTCCTCAAACGTAATGTGCTCAACCACGTGAAAAGCAGATACGACAGCTTGGCTTTCATCAGGCAACTTTGATAGATAAGCAACTGCATCGCCCTGCTCGACCAGCAAACCTCGCTCGCTACAGGCCTCAAGCATCCCTTCATCGAGATCCACACCCATCGGCTTAAAGCCTACTTCGGCCAAGAGTTCCAGCCACTCGCCTCGGCCGCAACCAAGGTCAATGGCCGGAGCGGATGGATGAGCTACAAGAAGAGGTTCTACGAACGGAAGGAAGGCTGCAACCCGCTCTTTGACGAGCTCGCGCGAGCCCCTATAACGTTCTTCAAACGCGCGATAGAAACTTTCATTCATATAGAACACCTCACAACAGGAGGAATCCAAGCGACACCAACGAACTCGTCCTTGTCGATATTGACCATGTTGAATATCAATGCATGATCACGCCATTCATAGCTTTTACCCAAATGGGTATCGTCCGCATGCAGGGCAACGGCCACCGAATAGGTTCCAGGACCGAGATTCGCATGAAAATCGAAATTAAATTCGATGATTTCGTCACCACGCAGGTTTTGCAACTTACGTTTATGGTGATGGGTATTGGTACCGAAAACCGGCTGACCAAGACGATCCTTGATCATGTAGCCAACGACCAAATCCTCCACTTTGGAATTGCAGGTTGCCCTAACTCGTAGCGAAATCGGCTGACCTACAGCAACCATTTCGATCAGTTCACCTGAAGCATCCAAAAGGACAACGTCCGACAACGTGACTTCCCCACTACCGGAAATCGTCTGGACTTTGCCTTCCGCCGTAGACTCTTGTTTCACGGTCTGGTTCTGATGATCGGCTAGCGAGGCGTTGTAGTAATCCATCACTGCTTCCGGCTCGCCCTCCATCGCCAGCCTACCGGAATTGAGAAGAATGGCGCGGTCACAAATTGACTGGATGGCCCCCTTGTCATGGGAAACAATAAGCAACGTGGTGCCTTGTTTGCGAAATTCGCGGATACGCTCAAAACTCTTGTGCTGGAAGTAGTTATCACCTACCGAAAGTGCCTCATCGACGATCAGCACATCCGGCCGGTGTGCGGTGGCAACACTGAAGGCAAGGCGCATTTGCATGCCGCTGGAGTAGACGCGGACGGGGTGATCGATATATTCGCCGATTTCTGCAAAAGCTTCGATCTCTGGCATCAATCTGGCAATTTCTTCGACTTTGTAACCGAGGAGTTGGCCAGCCATGAAGGCATTTTGCCGACCGGTAAAATCAGGGTGAAATCCCATGCCAAGCTCCAGCAAGGCTGCAACACGGCCGGTAATATATACACCACCAGTAGTTGGCTGGGTGGTGCCGGTAATCATCTTGAGCAGGGTGCTCTTGCCGGCGCCGTTGATGCCGATGATGCCTACTGCTTCGCCGGGCCTGACGGTGAAGTTAATGTCCTGTAGCACCCATTTGAGGGTATGCCTGGCGCGATGGCCAGGCGTAACCCATTCCGCCAGCCGCGACCATCGAGTGGGGTATTGTTTGTAGGCCTTTCCGAGGTTGGTGACGGTAATCGTGCCCATCAGAGTTCATCCACCATTTCACCGGCATGGCGGCGGAAGAGGCCGAAGCCGATCAGGCAAAGGACAATACCCAACACGACGACCGGCCACAGGCTGTACCAGTTCGGCCATTGGCCTTTAACCAGGATGAACTGAAAGGCTTCGATCACGCGCGCCATAGGGTTCAGCCCCATCAAGGTCTGCAGACGCTCCGGCAGGATGTTTGTTGGGTAAATGATGGGGGTGAACCAGAACCAAAACTGGATGAATATTCCGAAGAACTGACCAACATCCCGGAAAAACACATTCAGCACGCCCAGCGTAATACCCAAACCGATTGCAAAAACGACCAGAATGGCCAGGACAGGCAACACAGCGACGAAAGGCCAGCCGGGGAAATTTCCGGACAATACGAGAAATGCAAGAAAGAGGCCAAAGATGATGGCGAAATTCAGCCCGGCATTGGCGACGACGACAACCGGCAGACAGAGACGAGGAAAACTCAGCTTCTTCAGCAGATTAGCATTATCAAGAAAGGTATTCTGGGCGCGACCGACAATTTCAGCGAACAGCCCCCACGTCAACACCCCGGCACACAGGTAGATGCTATAGGCAAAAGTAGTATCGACGCCTGGCAGCTTCGCCTGCATGACTTGGGAGAAGATCACCGTGTAGACGATGATCATCGCCAGCGGATTGAGCACAGTCCATGCCGCACCGAGTAGCGAATTGCGGTACTTGGACTGGAATTCCCGCTTGACGCTGCCGAGGATGAAACCGCGGTACGCCCAGAGCGGGCGCAGCAGGCCGATCGCCATCAACAGCGCCCGTAAACGTCCTGGAAGCGGACGATATCGTCCTCTCCCAGATATTCACCGCTTTGCACCTCGATCATGACAAGATCCATCACTCCCGGATTTTCCAGCCGGTGCTGATGGCCGGCTGGAATGTAGGTCGACTGGTTGGTACCAACGAAGATTTCATCTTCACCATTCACAACCCTGGCCATGCCGCTGACGACAATCCAGTGTTCGCTGCGGTGGTGGTGCATCTGCAGGCTGAGGCTGCCGCCGGGCTTGACCTCGATGCGCTTGATCTTGAAGCGCGGCCCCTCTTCCAGCACCGTGTAAGTTCCCCAAGGGCGAGCGACGGTACGGTGCAGTTTATAAGCCTCATGGTCACGCTGCTTGAGGCGGGCGACCACCTGCTTGACGTCCTGAGCCTTGTCCGGGTGCGCAACGAGCAACGCATCCGGGGTGTCGATGATCATCAGATTATCAAGGCCGACGGCGGCGACGAGACGGTCTTCACTCTGCACGTAGGTGTTGCGGGT
>Ga0116153_10003665_pt1 | contig 10654 bp, 9 predicted proteins | sample AD_UKC028_MetaG_FD_89896 | JGI IMG/M metagenome (GOLD analysis project Ga0116153, IMG submission 89896) | Active sludge microbial communities of municipal wastewater-treating anaerobic digesters from USA - AD_UKC028_MetaG | ecosystem: Engineered > Bioreactor > Anaerobic > Digestate | place: USA... | reverse complement strand
AGGGGCCTGCGCTCGTAGCGCTGCTCGGCGAGGACCGGGAAATCCCCGATCCGGAATTCCTTGAGCTCGCTCATGCCTTCTCCCCCTCGTCCTTGGTGGCGATCTCGAGGGCCTGCTTCGGACAAGCCTTGGCGCAGGCCCCGCAGGCGACGCACTTGAAGGGATGCTTCTCCCCCGGGTAATAGCGCATCGCCCCGATCGGGCAGACCGCCACGCAGGCCAGGCAGCCCACGCAGAGCTTCTTGTCGATCATGACCACCCCGCTCTTGGCCACCGTGATGGCCTGGGTCGGGCACTCGGCGACGCAGCGCCGGCACTCCTGGTCGCAGGCGACGAGGTGGAAGGAGTTGGCCCCGAGGTCGTTCACGAGGAGCCGGGCCTTGGCCGGATTCTCCTCCTTGGCGTAGAGCCGGGAGCAGACCGCGGCGCAGGTCATGCAGCCGACGCATTGCTCGTCGATGGTCCGGAGATACTTGATCACGGCGCAGGCCTCCTTGGGGTCGGCGGATCGTTTCGGAGTTCAAGGCAGATAGTATTCAATTGATATATCAGTATAGGCAGGAAAGCGCAAAGCCGCAAGAGAGAAAGCGCCGAAATCGAATAATTTCTACCTGTGTATAAATATACGAATCGGAATCATACGCTGAGCAACCCCTCATCCCGCGGGAAACACGAGACAGACTTTGGTCCCCGCGGCGCTCGTCTCGGTCTCGAGCCGGCCCTTGAGCTGGGAGCTCAGGCCCTCGACGAGGGAGGCCCCGATACCGCCGCCTGCGCCCGCCTTGCGTTCCGGGGGGCCCGCCGGCGCGGCGGCCTTCGCGGCCGAGAGGCCGATCCCGTCGTCGCTCACCACGACGCGGACCTTCCCCTCCTCGAGGGCCAGGCTGACGAGGACCTCGCCGCAGGCCCTGCCCGTGAAGGCGTGCTTCAGGGCGTTGGTCACGAGCTCGCTGACGATGAGGCCGCAGGGCAGGGCCTTCTCGAGGGACAAGGCGAGCTCGCTCGGCTCGACCCGGAGGGAGATGGGGCAGGAGATGCGCCGGGAGGCGGAGAGGGATTCGCAGATCCGCTGGAAGTAGGCGTCCATGCGCACCGAGTCGAAGTGGCCCGAGCCGTACATGTCCTCGTGGACGAAGGCCATGGCCTGGACCCGGTCCTGGAGCTGGATGAGGCCCTCCCGCTCGGGCCCCTCGAGGCAGCATTCGGCGTGGAGGGAAAGGAGGCTCGAGACGATCTGGAGGTTGTTCTTGACCCGGTGATGGACTTCCTTGAGGAGGATCTCCTTCTCGGCGAGGGAGGAGCGGAGCGAGGCGAAGCTGCCCACGAGGCGCTGGCTGAGGCCGTCGAAGGCCGCGGCGAGGCGGCCGATCTCGTCCTCGCGGCTGGCAGACAGGAGGCGCAGCTCGCGGGAGGCCGCCTCGGCCTCCCCGGCGGCGCCCGGGGCCCCGAGGAGGGCGGGCTCGATCCGCGCCACCGCCTGGCCCAGGGAGATCAGGGGCTCGGCGATCCGGTGGGCCGAGAGGAAGGCTAGCGCCAGGGCGCCGGCGAGGGAGGCCACCAGGAGGAGGCCCGTGCGGAGGTCGTTGCGCGCCATGGGGGCGAGGAAGGATGCCTCGGGCAGGGCGACGACCACGCTCCAGCCGAGGCCCTCCCCGACGGGGACGGGCAGGGAGACGGCGCGATAGGCGACGCCGTCGATCCGGGCCCGGAGGGGGCGCCCGGCGCTCGGCCAGGAGGCGGAGATGAGCTCGGCGCCCGAGGCCCCGCTTCCCGCTTCCGAGGATGCGATGAGCGTTCCCGTCCCGTCGACCGCGAAGGCCAGGCCGCCCCGCTCGCGAGCGGCCTCCGCCAGGAAGTCCGAGACGGCCCCGAGCCGCAGGTCGGCCGTCGCGACGGCCGCGAGGCGGCCCTCCTCGTAGATCGGCGAGGCGGCGGCCATGGCGTACTCCCCCGAGGAGACGATGGGATAGGGCGCCGACCAGGTGGGCCGGCCCGCCGCCGCCGCGGCCTTGTACCAGGGCCGCTCGCGCGGGTCGTAGCCGGGCCGGCGAAGCTCGAGGCCGGCCGGCCGGCCCTCGGCGTCGCTCGACTCGAGGAGGAGCGCTCCCCCGGTGGCCCGGCCCGCCCTCCCGATCCGAACCCGGCCCTCGGGGAGGCGCTGGGCCTCGGCGTACTCCCCGTCCGCGAAGCCGACGCAGACCAAGTCGACGTCGGAGCGGCCGAGGAGCTGGAGCCGGAAGGAGCGGCAGAGCCGCGGGAGGGCGCCGGCCTGGTCATCGAGGCCGGCGATCATGGCGGCGTTCGCCGCGGCGAGGTCGGCGGCGCCCCCCAGGTAGGCCCGCAGGCGGTCGCCCACCCGCGAGGCCGCCTCGAGGGCGAGGAGGTCGACGGCGCGGAGCACCGCCTGCCGCGAGCCGACGTAGTACGAGAGCCAGCCCAGGCCGAGCCCGAGGAGGATCAGCGAGGCGAAGGGGACGAGGATCGTCCGCTTCAGGCCTCCCCTGCCGAAGAGCCAGCGCAGGAAGTCCCGTCCCCGACGCGGCCGGAATTCCATCCTCGGCGCCTCCCTGGCCCGGGCCGGCCCTAGACCTTGAACCTGCCGATCGCCGCGTCCATCTTCTCGATGTTGTCCCGCGTGTCGGTGGCGATCTCGGATACGGCCTGGGCCGCCGTGTTGATCTGCTGGGCGCCGGCCGCCATCTCGTCCATGCTCCCCGAGATGGTCATGGCGAGCTCCGCGAGGCGCTTCATGGACTCGAGGACCTGGCTGTTCCCCGCCGTCATCTCCTTCGCCCCCGAGCGGACCTCGGAGGTCACGCCGTTCATGTCGCGGAGGGCCTCGAGGATCTGCCGCGAGCCCTCCCGCTGCTCGGCCATGGCCCGCTCGATCTCGCGGACGAGGCCCGAGGTCTCCTCGATGTGGCCGGCCACGATCCCGAAGGCCTCGCCCGAGCTCTTCGAGGCTCCCACGACCTCGCCGATCGTGGCGGTGATGCCCTTGAGCTCGGCGCCGATGGTCCTGGACTGGGCGGAGGAGGTCTCGGCGAGCTTGCGGATCTCGTCGGCGACCACCGAGAAGCCCCTGCCCGCCTCGCCGGCGTGGGCGGCCTCGATGGCCGCGTTCATCGCCAGGAGGTTGGTCTGCGAGGAGATGCGGGCGATGATCTGGTTCGCGTCCACGAGGTGCTCCGACAGCTCGGAGATCGCGCGGACCTTCTCGTCCACCGCGGCCTGCCGGGCGCGGCCCTCCTCGGAGGCGGAGAGCAGGGAGTTGAAGCGGCCGGCCATCTTCTCGATGGAGGAGCTGACGGCGCCGATGTTGCCGACCATCTCCTCGATCGAGGCCGAGGCCTCGGTGACGCTCGATGCCTGCGACTCGATGAGCCGGTCGAGGGACTCGATGTTGCGGGCGACCTCCTCGACGGCCGAGGAGGAGTTCTCGACGTTCTCGGACTGGTGCCTGGTCTGGGAGCGCACCCCCTCGACGTTGGCCAGTATCTGGGAGGTCGCGCTCGCCGACTCGTGGGAGCTCGTGGCCAGCCGCTCCCCGATGCCGGCGAGGGACTGCTGCGCCTCCTTGAGGCTCGCGACGATGGTCCGGAGCTTGGCGACGAAGCCGTTGAAGCCCTTCACGAGATCGCCTATCTCGTCGTCGCGCTTCGCCGCGATGCTCCGGGTTAGGTCGGCCTCGCCCTCGGCGATCTCGCGGATCGCGGCCGAGGCCGCCTGGAGGGGCCGGATGGCCGTCCCGACGGTCAGCCAGAGCGAGCCCAGCATGGCGGCGAAGACGGCGAGGGAGATGGCCAGGGCGTAGATGGTCAGCCGCGCGATCGGCGCGAGCATGACCTCCAGGGGCACGACGACGGCGAGGCTCCAGAAGGAGCCCGAGGAGCCGAGGGCGATCGGCTGGAGGACGAAGTATGAGAACATCCCGTCCTCGATCGAGCGGTCCACGAAGGCGTCCATGCGGCCCTCGGCGATGGCGGCGCTCGTCCTGTCCTGGTTCGGCCCGTCGATCAGGCCGGTGACGTTCATGCCGACGATCTCCGCGCTGGGGTGGGCGAGGATGTAGCCTTCCCCCTCGGTGAGGAAGGAGTGGCCCGAGCCGAAAGGCTTGATCGCCGCGACGAGGGCGTCGAGCTGGCTGGACTCGAGGTCGATCCCGGCTATGCCGACCAGCGTGTCGCCGTCCATGATCGGCACGCAGATGGAGAAGAGCGACGTATCCTTGCCGGCGACCCTCCAGGTGAAAGGCTTCACGAAGAAGGTCTTGCCCGCCTCCATCGTCGAGACGTAGGCGACCCCCTCGGAGCCCGCCTCGTCGGAGAAGAGGGCCGCGCCGAGCTCGGGCCCCTGCTCGCCCCGGTACCATCCCGGCTCGAAGCGCCCGAGCGATCCGGAGCCCGGCTTGTCGGCGTTCCGGGCGTCCGCCCCGTCGTAGGCGCCGGGCTCGAAGGCCGCCCAGACCCCGGCCACGCCCTCGCGCCCCTCGAAGAAGGAGCGGAGGGACTGCGCGGCGATCTCGCGCGGCACCCTCGCCCGCTTGAAGGCGAGCATGGTCCGGGCGACGTCGGTGGCGACCTCCTCGGACTTGACGACGAGGGATTGGAAATCCGCGACGTAGCCCTTCGCGAGGTTCTCGGAGGCGAGGTAGGCGAGCTTCGTGAGCTCGCCACGCGCGTTGAGCGATACGGTGACGACCAGGACGCCGAGCCCCAGGGTCTGTATCGCGCCGAGTGCCAGGAGCAGCTTGCCCCGGAGACCGAGACGCCTCATCATGAACCTCCGTTCCGTCGCGCCATGCCGAAGCAGGCTGTATCCCGCGGGCGAACTAGGCTATAGTCACGCCGTGAAGATCACGCTCAACTCGAACCCGGAAACCTACCCGGAGGAGCGCCTCACGGTCGCCGAGATCCTCGCCCGGAAGCGCTGGTCCTTCCCCCTCGTCGTCGTCAAGGTGAACGGCGGCCTCGTCGAGCGGGGCGGCTACGCCGAGCGCTCCGTCTCCGACGGCGACGAGGTGGAAGCCTACCACCTGGTGAGCGGCGGCTAGGCCCGCTCGTAGGATTCGACCACCTCGACCGCCCCCCCGAGGGTGAGGCGCACGGGGCAGGCCTTGCCGGCGGCCACGACCCGCTCGAACTCCCCGTCGCTCAGCGGCCCCCGGAGCTTGAAGGCGATCCTGAGCCGCGCGATCTTCCGCGGGGGCGGGCTCATCTCCTTCTCGATCTCGAACTCGACGCCCTCGAGGGGGATGCCCCGGTTCGCGGCGAACATGGTCATGATCGTCGAGCCGCAGGCGCCGAGCGAGACGGAGCAGAGGTCGGTCGGCGAGAAGCTCGAGCCGTCGCCGCCGTTGTCCTTGGGGGCCGTCGTCCTGATCGTCGCCCCCGACTCGTGGAAAAGCTCAGTCGTCGTCGCGCCCGTGCTCCTTCCCCGCATGATCACGCCCATCGGGCCCCCTTTCGTACCCGGCCGCCCCGGGCGGCCACTTCGTGGAGCCTATACTACCATCCCCCGCCGCCTAGGGCGAGTCCCGTACGCCGTCCGTTTACGGGAAAGCCCGAGCCCGGCGGGAAGGGCCGCCCGAGGCCCCTTCCGCGGCCCGCTCCCGCGCGAGCTCCCCGGCGACGCGCCGCATCTCCTCGAGGAGCTCGAGCTTCGCGGCCGCCGCCGCCGCGGGCCCCGTCTCGCCGCGCTCGAGCCTCGCCTCGGCCACCTCGAGCTCCTCGTCGAAGTCGCGCCGCCGCCGCGGGGCCATGGCCGAGCGGAGGAGCTCGAGGTGGCGGCGATCCCCGACGCTCGCCAGGGCGAGCCGCCGGTTCGGGAGCCGATCCACGATCCTCGCGGCGTCCTTCCGGCCGAGGCCGGCCAGGAAGCCGAAGGGGAGGTCCTCGGCGGCGAGGGACTGAAGGCGGCCCCGCGCCGCGGCCGCGAGGGGGCGGCCGACCGCCTCCTCGAGGAGGGCGCGCGAGGCCGGCGCCAGCTCGAGCCTGCCCGAGCGCGCCGCAACGAGGAGGAGCCGGGCTCCCTCCTCGTTGGCGGCCGAGCAGTCGGCGAGCCCCGATCGGCGGGAAGGGAGCCCGAGCCGCCGCTCGCGCGCCCACTCCTCCCGGGCGGGGCCGGGGAGGAAGCCCAGGAGCTCGGCCTCGCGGAGGGGGAAGAAGGGCAGTACCCGGGCCGGCCTGCCCCCCGAGGCCGGCTCCCGGTAATAGAAGAGGTAGGGCAGGCCTCGAGGCCCGAAGGCGGGCAGGAGGCAGTTCTGGAGGGCGAGGCCGCCCTCCCTCCGCCCCAGCGCGGCGAGGAGGCCGGCGAGAGGGGGGGCCGCGGAGCCCGCGAGGGGCCGGGGCCGGAGGAAGCCCGCGAGGAGCTCCGGAGCGCCCCAGGCCCTGGCCGCGGGAGCGCCGCCGCCGGGGCCCCTCATGAGGAGCTCGTCGTTGAGGGCGACGAGCTCGGCGAGGAGGCCGCCCGGAAGCCCCTCGCGCCCCGGCCCTTCGGCTCGGAGGAGGCCGCGGAGGGCCGCGAGGAAGGGAGGCGGAAGCCAGGCGGCCAGGGCGAAGCCGCCCGAGCCGAGCCGGGCCTCCCCCGAGACCCGGAGGGCGCCGCGGAGCAGGGCCTCGGGGGCCCGCTCGAGGAGGCCGAAGCGGGGTCCTCCCCCGGCGGCCGCCTCACCGAGGCGGCCCGCCGCCTGGGCCCAGAGCCGGCGCAGGACCGGGAGGAGGCGCTGGGCGTAGGCCCCGCGCTCCGTCCCCGGCGGCTGGGGGCACTCGAAGGCGAGGGCTAGCCCGGATCGGCTCTCCCCGAGGCTTCCCGCGAACCAGAGGGCCCCCTCAGCCGGCGCGGCGCCCGCGGCCAGCTCGTCCCAGCCGAGGGCGACCTCGGCGAGGGGCGGGGATCCTCCCTCGGCGGGGCCGGAGGGGAGGAGGGAGGGTAGGAAATAGGAGGAGAGGGCGAAATCGAGGGACCGATCGATGCCGAGGCGCTCGGGCGGGGCCATGAGCTCGACGCGGGCCCGCGCGGCCTCGATGCCAGGGCCGAGGTCCTGGACGGCCTTCTCGAGGAGGCCGGGCTCGGCCGCGAGGCGGGCCTCGGCCGCGGCGGCCAGGGCCTCGTCGAGGAAGACGAGGATCTCCCCGCCCCTGGCGGCCAGGCGCCGCCCCCCGCGGAGCCGGCCGAGGGAAAAGCCCTTCGCGGCGGCATCGGCGGGGCCGGCGCTGGCGAGGAAGCCGGCCTCCCCGCCGGCGAGTTCGGCTAACGCGGCGGCGGCGGCCATGAGGCGCCCGCGGCTCCCCTCGCCCGGCTCGGCCGCGAGGAAGGCGGCCGAGGCTACCGACAGGTCGCGGCGCAGGACCAGGAGCTCCCCCGAGGCCGCGGCCGCGGCCGTCGACCAGCTCCCCGGGGAGGGGGACTCCAGGCGCGGGGCGGGGCCGCGGCGCCGCGCGGCGCCCGCCGGCCCGCCCGGGCCCAGGAGGAGGTAGAGGGCCTCGGCCAGGCTCGGCCCGGCCTTCGGGGATCGGGCGCGGAACAGGGGGAAGTGGATGCTCGTATCGTACCGTCCGGGGGCCAGTATACGGGAGGCCCGCCGGGCCCACAAGCGAGGCCCTAGCCCGCCCAGCGCCCGAGGAGGGCCTCGAACTCTGCCTGCGTCGAGGCGCGCACCGCCTCGGAGCGAAGCGCCGCGCCGCCCGCCGTACCCTTGGTGTAGGAGCAGAAGTGCTTGCGGAACTCCACGCAGGCGGTCCGCTCGCCCAGGAAGGCCACCGCGAGCCCGAGATGGCGGCGCGCGGCCTCGGCGCGCGCGGCCACCGTGGGCGGCGCGGCCGGCCTTCCCTCCAGGGCCGCTATGGCCGCGCGGAAGAAGAAGGGATCGCCCATCGCGCCGCGCGCCACCATGACCCCGGCGCAGCCGGTCTGGCCTATCATGCGCGCGGGGGCCTCGGCGCCCGAGACGTCGCCCGAGCCGAAGACCGGCACGCGGAGCTCTCGGGCGAGGGCCGCCACCTGCCCCCAGTCGGCGCTGCCGGAGTAGCCCTGGGCCCGGGTGCGGGCGTGGAGGGTCACCGCCGCGGCGCCCGCCTCGACCGCCCGCGAGGCGACCTCGAGGTAGTTCAGGCTCCCCTCGTCCCAGCCCGAGCGGATCTTCACCGTCACCGGCACCCCGGCGGGCCCGAGGACCTCGGCCATCGCGGCCACGATCCGCGCGAGGAGCCCCGGGTCGCGCATCAGGGCCGAGCCCGCCCCCGAGCGGACGATCTTGGGCACGGGGCAGCCGCAGTTGAGGTCCACGATGGCGGGCCGGTACGCGAGGAGCTCGCGGCAGGCCTGGGCCAGGACCTCGGGCTTGGAGCCGAAGAGCTGTATCGCGTACCGCGTCTCGTTCTCGGCCCGGGCGAGGAGGGCCCGCGTCTTGGGATGGTTCCGGGCGAGCCCCTCGGAGCTCACCATCTCGGTGTAGCAGAGGTCGGCCCCCTCGCCGTAGCAGAGCGAGCGGAAGGCCGCGTCGGAGTAGCCCGCGACCGGCGCCAGGAAGAGGTTCCCCGGCAGCTCGACTCCGCCCACGGTCACTGGATGATGCAGGTTCATGATGGCTCCACGAAAGGAAAAACCACAGAGGCACAGAGACAAGAAGGAGAGCGGATAGTGCGGAAAACGGATGAGCCTATCGATCCTCATCCATATTCCTTCCCGGATCCTCTTAGCTCTCTTCTCTTCCCTCTGTGTCTCTGTGCCTCTGTGGCCTACTCCGATCTATCCCCTAGCTCAGCGTCGGCACCGGGAGGCGGAAGAGCTTGCAGGCGTTCTCGAACACCACCCGCGACACCTCCTCGGGATCCCCCTCGACGAGCTCCGCGAGGAAGGCCGCCGTGGAGGGCAGGTACTCGGGCTTGTTCCGCTTGCCCCGGAAGTCGGCGGGCACCATGAAGGGCGCCTCGCTCTCGATGAGGATGCGCTCCAGCGGCAGGACCCGCACCGTGTCGTGGAGGTTCCGCGCGTTCCGGTAGGTCAGGTTCCCCGCGAAGGAGAAGTAGAGGTTCATGTCGAGGTCGAGGACCCGCTGGGCGTACTCGGCGTCCTCGGAGTAGCAGTGCAGGACGCCGCCGGCGGGCGGCAGGCGGTCGCGGAGGATGTCGAGCACGTCCTTGCCCGCCTCCCGGTTGTGGATGATCACCGGCAGGTCGAGGCGGGCGGCCAGCTCGAGCTGGTCGATGAAGAGCTCGATCTGGCTCTTGCGGTCGCCGAACTTGTGGTAGTAGTCCAGGCCGATCTCGCCCAGGGCGACGACCCTCGGGAGCTTCGAGGAGTCCTCGATGGTGCGGGCCCAGTCCTTGCCCGGGGTCTGCACCTCCGAGGGCGAGACGCCCACGGCGTGGTATACGTGCTCCAGGGTCTTCAGGTTGTCGTAGACCTGGCGAAAGTCCATGAGACTGTTGCAGATGCTCACGATCCTCGTGACGCCGGCCTGCTTCGCCTGCTGGCACACTAAAAGCTGTTCGATCGGGTCATCGAAGATGAGCCCGATGTGGGCATGAGTGTCGAAATACTGCATCTGTCTTCCGTAGATCGATGGTGATGATGTGGAAATCCCGTACGGGTTAGGATGAGTGTAGCACGCCCGCGATGCGCCGTCAACAATAAGGGCGCACGGGGTCCCGGAGGAGGTCGGAGGGTCGGAAACGGGGCTCGGAGCCCCGCCCGGGCGGCATGGCCCCGCCCGGCTAGCTATTTTGGCACACTATATCGAATTCCCCGGGAATGCGTCAATACGAGGCCGACGCGCGGGGGCCCTACATGCGGAATTCCTCGCCTAGGTAGATCCTCCTGGCCATCTCGCTGGCGAGCACCTCGTCGCGGTTCCCCGAGACGACGATGTTCCCGAGGTTGATGATGTGGGCCCGGTGGGTTATCTCGAGTGTGTCCCGGACGTTGTGGTCGGTGATCAGGACCCCGATCCCCGCCTCGGAGAGCCTGCGGACGATGAGCTTGATCTCATGGACGGCGATAGGGTCGATGCCCGCGAAGGGCTCGTCGAGGAGGAGGAACTTCGGATCGAGGGCCAGGGCCCGGGCTATCTCCGTCCGCCTCCGCTCGCCGCCGGAGAGGGTGTAGGCCTTCTGCTTCCGGATGCCGGCTATCCCGAAGCTCTCGAGCAGCCGGTCGAGGAGCTCGCGCTTGCCGCGCTCGCTCAGATCGGCCCTCGTCTCCAGGACGGCCCGCACGTTGGCCTCGACCGAGAGCTTGCGGAAGACCGAGGGCTCCTGGGGCAGGTAGGCGATGCCGAGCCGGGCCCGCCGGTACATCGGCTGCCGCGTGATGTCGCGGCCGTCCAGGGCGACGAGGCCGGCGGTCGGGCGGATGAAGCCCACGATCATGTAGAAGACCGTCGTCTTGCCCGCCCCGTTCGGGCCGAGGAGGCCGACGACCTCCCCGGTGGACATGCTGAAGCTCGCGTCGGCCACGGCGAGCTTCTTGCCGTAGAGCTTGCGCAGGCCCCGCACCTCGAGGCTGTGGGGGGCGGCGGCTGGGGCGAGAGGCAGGGAGGGCTCGGCGAGCTCGCTCACGGCGAGGCCTCCTCGGGCTCCTCGGCCTTATCGGGCTCGTCTGCCTTGTCTGCCACCTTCCCGCTCACCTCGCCCTCGAGCCTGATCTCGTCGGT
>Ga0116153_10003663_pt1 | contig 10661 bp, 8 predicted proteins | sample AD_UKC028_MetaG_FD_89896 | JGI IMG/M metagenome (GOLD analysis project Ga0116153, IMG submission 89896) | Active sludge microbial communities of municipal wastewater-treating anaerobic digesters from USA - AD_UKC028_MetaG | ecosystem: Engineered > Bioreactor > Anaerobic > Digestate | place: USA... | reverse complement strand
TTTATTTTTATTTGAGCTGAGAATAAATTCCAAATGCGGTTTAAGAATCGGGAAACGCCGTTAATGCCTTCGGTGTTCCAGGGCTTGGCCGCTTGGAGCGGGCCCATAAACATTTCATAGAGTCTCAGGGCATCGGCGCCGTATTGTTTGACAATATCATCGGGATTAACCGCGTTGCCGCGCGATTTGGACATTTTTTCGTTGTTGGCGCCCAAAATTGTACCCTGATTAATCAGTTTTTGAAACGGCTCGTCGGTGGAAACAACGCCGCTGTCATTAAGGAATTTATGCCAAAAGCGGGCATAAAGAAGGTGGAGCACTGCATGTTCTGCGCCTCCCATATACAAATCAACAGGCATCCATTTTTTTTCTTTTTTGGGGTCAACGAGTTGTTTGCTGTTTTTGGGGTCAATGTATCTCAAGTAATACCAGCAAGAGCCAGCCCATTGCGGCATAGTGTTGGTCTCGCGTTTAGCCGGACCGCCGCATTTTGGGCATTTGACATTTACCCAAGAGCTGATGGCGGCGAGCGGCGATTCTCCGGTACCAGACGGTTCGTATGATTTAACTTTAGGTAGGGTCAAGGGGAGGTCTTTTTCAGAAAGCGGGACATTACCGCATTTCGGGCATTTGATAATGGGGATCGGTTCTCCCCAATAGCGTTGCCGGGAAAAAACCCAATCGCGCATTTTATAGAATACTGATTTTTTCGCTCCAATGAACAGGCTGATTTTATCCTGGGCTATTTCACTGTCCAAGCCGTTAAAGGGTCCGGAGTTAAGCAAGTATCCCGGTCCGGTGTAAGCGGCGTTAAGCTGATGTTCTTTTTGGTCAGGGCTGATAACCTCAATTATTTTTAAGCCGAATTTTTTGGCGAATTCGAAATCACGTTCATCATGAGCCGGCACAGCCATAATGGCGCCGGTTCCATAATGAACCAAGACATAATCGGAGATCCAAAGAGGAAGTAGTTGGTTGTTAGCCGGGTTGATGGCTTGGATGTTTTTTATTTCTACGCCGGTTTTTGTTTTGGTCGGGTCCATGCGTTCCATATCGGATTTCTGCCGAGCTTCGTTAATATATCTGTCAATTTCCTTAGCATTGTCAGCATGATTTTTCAGGATATTAATAATGGGGTGTTCCGGCGAGAGCACCAAATAAGTGGCGCCGAAAAGAGTATCGGCTCGGGTTGTGAAAACTTCAATTTCACCGATGTTCACGTCTCCGCTTTTAAGCTTGAATTTTATTAAACTGCCTTCGGATCGGCCAATCCAATTTTTTTGCATTTCTTTGATGCTATTTGGCCAATCTAATTGGTCCAATCCGCTTAAGAGCCTTTCGGCGTAAGCGGTGATTTTCAACCACCATTGTTTCAATTTTTTTCTTTCTACCGGTGTGCCGCAACGGTCGCATTTTCCCTCCACCACCTCTTCATTAGCCAATCCGGTTTTACAGGACGGGCACCAGTTAATCGGCGCCTCTTTTTCATAAGCCAAACCGTGTTTAAAAAGTTGTAAAAATATCCATTGCGTCCATTTATAATATTTCGGGTCAGTGGTATTGATTTTTCTGTTCCAGTCATAAGATAAGCCCAGGCGTTCAATTTGCCTGCGGAAAACTTTGATGTTTTTTTCCACGACTTGAGCTGGATGTTGTTTGGTTTTGATGGCGTAATTTTCTGCCGGCAAGCCAAAAGCATCCCAGCCCATCGGATGTAAGACGTTGAACCCTTTCATCCGAGAGTAGCGGCTGTAAATATCGGTGGCCGCGTAATTTTCCACGTGACCGACATGGAGGCCGTCGCCAGACGGGTAAGGGAACATATCCAAAACATATTTCTTTTTCTTTTTAGCGCTCTCCGTTGATTTCCAATCGGCATAGTTGTTTTTGCTCCATTCTTGCATCCATTTTTTTTCTATTTTATCGCAGTTGTATTTCATATTTTATTTTTCCAAGTTCAGATATTTGATGAGACTTTTTCCGGACATTTCTTCGGGAATGGGGATGTTCATTAATTCTAAAATGGTCGGCGCGACGTCACAGATTACTCCATCGGTCGTCCGTTCCAAGGCGTAAATTTCTTCCTCGTTTCTTTCTTTTGCCAATTTGAATTTTTCGTCAATCAGATAAAACGGAACGGGATTACCGTTGTGGTTGGTTTCTATTTCGCCGGTGGCCGTATCATACAATTTTTCGGCATTGCCGTGATCCGATGTAATGACCAGGGTGGCGCCGGTTTCTTTGGCCACTTTGTAAACTTGTTTTAACTGGTCGTCAATTATTTCAATTGCTTTGACGGTGGCTTGATAGTTTCCGGTGTGGGCCATGGTATCGGGGTTGGCATAATTGATGGCGATAAAATCATAGGTTTTTTCCTGGAGCGCCAGAATCAATCTGTCGGTTATCTCCAAAGCGCGCATTTCCGGCGCTTCGTCGGGGCGGGGAGTTTCTTTGGAGGGAAGCATGATGCGGAATTCATTAGAGAAAATTTTATCAGTTAAGCCGTTGAAGAAAAAGGTCAGATGGTAATATTTTTCTGTTTCCGCTATTTTCAATTGTTTTAATTCTCTTTCATTAAGAACCGTGGTTAGCGTTTTTTCTATTTTTTGCGGCTTGAAGGCGACGCTGACGTCAAAGTTTGTGTCATATTCGGTCATGGTAGTGATTTTCAGGTTGGGAAAGGGGAGCCGTTCAAATTCCGGAAAATCTTTGAGGGCAAACGGCGCCACCATTTGGCGGATGCTGTCTTCGCGGAAATCGAAAAAGATTAAGCTATCACCGTCTTTGACGAGCGGAAATTCTTCGGGCTTTTGCGGATCGGCGATGAGCGTCGGTTCAATGTAGGAGTCGGAAAGTTTGCGGCCGTAATAGAGATCGAAGATTTTATCAATGTTTGGTTCAATTTTAGCTTTTCCCTGGGTGAGCAGGTCGTAAATTTGTTTTGTGTTCTGCCAGTTTTTTGTGCGATCCAAAGCATAGTAGCGTCCGCTCAAGCTGGCCAATTGTCCGACCCCGGCTTTTTTTAAATCTTCCAGGAATTTTTTCGTTAAGTCGCGTCCGGATTGCGGCCCCGAATCGCGGCCATCAGTGAAAAGATGGAAATAAACATTTTTTGCCCTCTTTAAAGAAGCCATTTTAATTAAGGCCTGCAGATGTTCATAAGACGAATGGACATTGCCGCTGGAAAGCAGTCCCAAGATATGGATGCTGCCATTAGTTTTCTTTTCATAATCAAAGGCTTCGTTGAAAGCCGTGTTTTTGAAGAATTCGCCGTTGCGAACGGCCAAACTAATGCGGGGATAGTGCTGGTAGATGACCCTTCCGGCGCCCAGGGTCAGGTGTCCGACTTCGCTGTTTCCCGGCTCGCCCCAAGGCAAACCTACGGCAATGCCAGCGGCTTGCAGGCTCATCATCGGATAATTTTTTTGGAAATAATCAATGGTCGGCTTTTGGCTGCGATAAATCGGGTTAGTGTCATCGTGCGGCCCTATGCCCCAGCCATCAAGGATTATTAAAACATTAGTTTTCTTCATTTTTTACTTCTGCCAAAGATTCTAAGAATTTTTGGCTATTAGTGTTGGCTGTCGCGATCTCTTGTTGGATTAAGGCGTAAAGCTCGTCAATATTTTCTTTCGGTTCATACGTTCTATTATCCAAAGCGGATTCATATTGCAGCGCCAATTCTTGGAGCAAGGCATCCACGCCGGCCCCGTAATTCAATAAGTGGCTGATAGCGTTGACTTGATATTGAATGGCAGTCTCAATTTTTTCTTGTTCAGCAACATCGGAAACCTTTAATAATAATTGGGTCAGCTTTTTTAATTCTTCGGTCAGCTGGATGGAGGATTCGTTAATCTGACGATTATGTTCTTTTTCTATAATGACCAAATCTAAAGCCGCTTTCACATCGCCGCCTTTTTGTTTAGCTTGAATTAGCCCTAATTGATCGTTGCTTTGCGAAGCCAGCAAATTTATCTGGTTAATTAAATTGGAAATTTTATTTCCGGTAGTGTTTAAATCTTCTTGTAAGTTGCCGTTGGTTTTTTGAATGAAAAACAAAGCGCCGCCGATTAGAATGAACAGGGGGATAATAATCAAAAGCCAGAATTTAATTGTTTTTTTCCTTTTCTTCATTTTGATTGTGTTATTGTAGCATATTTTTACTAAAATGTTAATCTTGGCCCATTGTTTCAGCCGGCTTGACAAGCCGCTTATAAATGAAGTAAACTGGGTATAGTTAATTAAGGACAGAAATTGACAAATAGTTTGTAATGGCTAAAATACTCTAGAGGCTTATGCAAAATTAATAATCATCAAAACTTTCTTAAATTTTTATTTAGGAGACCAGTGACCAGCAATGAAATTATTTTTAAATAAATAATTCGCTGCCAGTCACTGGTTTCTTATCAGAGGCCAGTTGTTCCGAAGTTCTTTGAAAATTTCCACACACTATATAATCAACTATTTTTTCATTGTTTCGTGCGATCATTCAAGTTTATTTTTTATTGAGGATTTGATCCTGGTCCAGGATGAACGCTGGCGGCGTGGATAAGGCATGCAAGTCGAGGGATTCTGTAGCAATACAGAAGACCGGCGAACGGGTTAGTAATACCTTGGTACATACCTTGAAGTGGGGCATAGTCGGTCGAAAGATCGGGTAATTCCCCATAGTCCGAGCATTCGTACTGTTTGCTCGGTAAAGATGCAAATCGCTTTAAGATTGGCCTAGGTCCTATCAGGTAGTTGGCGGGGTAAATGCCCACCAAGCCTATGACGGGTAGGGGAGCTGAGAGGCTGTTCCCCAACAGGGACACTGAGACACGGGTCCCACTCCTACGGGAGGCAGCAGTCGAGAATATTCGGCAATGGGCGAAAGCCTGACCGAGCGACGCCGCGTGCAGGAAGAAGGTCTTCGGATTGTAAACTGCTTTTATTAGGGATGAAGTAATTGACAGTACCTAGTGAATAAGGGGCTGCTAACTACGTGCCAGCAGCCGCGGTAATACGTAGGCCCCAAGCGTTATCCGGATTTATTGGGCGTAAAGGGTGTGTAGGAGGTTTGAAGCATCTTCTGTTAAATCTCAGGGCCCAACCTTGGAATTGCAGAAGAGATGGTCAAACTAGAGAATGCTATAGGTTGATGGAACAGCCGGTGTAGGGGTGAAATCCGTTGATATCGGCTGGAACGCCAGAGGTGAAAACGATCAACTGGAGCATATCTGACTCTGAAACACGAAAGCGTGGGGAGCAAAAAGGATTAGATACCCTTGTAGTCCACGCCCTAAACGATGCCTGCCAGCTATTTTGAGTATCGACCCTCGGAGTGGCGAAGCTAACGCGTTAAGCAGGCCGCCTGGGAAGTACGAGCGCAAGCTTAAAACTCAAAGGAATAGACGGGGACTCGCACAAGCGGTGGATCATGAGGTTTAATTCGACGCTAAACGAGGAACCTTACCAGGGCTAGAAATCCTGATGACGATGTTCCGAAAGGAATATTTTCTCTCAAGGACATCAGGACAGGTGCTGCATGGTTGTCGTCAGCTCGTGGCTTGAGTTGTTCCCTTAAGTGGGGTAACGAGCGCAACCTCTGTCGTGTGTTACAAGTGTCACACGAGACCGCCCCCTCCAAGCGCATTTACTTTAAGTAAGTGAAGTGCGTTTAGAGGGGGAGGAAGATGGAGATGACGTCAAATCAGCATGGCCCTCTGATGCCCTGGGCCACACTCATGATACAATGGCCAAGACAAAGGGTTTGCCAAGCCGAAAGGCGGAGCTAATCTCAAAAAAATGGCCTTAGTTCGGATTGGGGTCTGAAACTCGACCCCATGAAGTCGGAATCGCTAGTAATCGCGGATCAGCTATGCCGCGGTGAATACGTTCTCGAGTCCTGTACTCACCGCCCGTCACGTCAAGGGAGCCGGGAAGACCTAAAGTTCGCTTTCAGCGGATTAGGGTCAGCTCGGTAACAGGGACGAAGTCGTAACAAGGCACCGGTAGCGGAAGCTGTCGGTGGATCATTCTAAAAGGAATTTTTCTTTCCGACGTAAAGTCGGAGAGTTCCTAGGTCGATTTCTCTTGTTTCAAGAGAAGTCACAAGTCCCCTTAGTTAAAAACTCTGGGGCAAGCACGAAACAATGAAAAAGGAGTTGAATAAGCCCGTTAGAGTCGCTAATTTTTATTACAATTGGTTGTTATGGGTTTAACCGCTTTAATTAAGCTGATTTGGAGAAAGCGGTTTTTCGTTGGTTGTTATCCACAGTCACTTATTTTATAAAGGTCTCTATTGTATTATAATTAAAAGTGAAACAATTTATGGATGGAAATGCGTTAAAAATTCTCTTGGTGGAAGACGACCCCTTTTTGTCTAATTTGTTGAAAGTCCGGCTGCAACGCGAAAATATTGACGTTACTTTGGCACGGGACGGAGAGGAGGCCCTTAAAGATTTAACGGCCAACCGCCCCTCTCTGATTTTATTGGATTTGATTCTGCCGAAAAAGAGCGGATTTGAAGTCTTGGAAAAAATATCAACTGATCCGCAGCTAAAAGATATGCCGGTAATTATCATTTCCAATTTAGGACAAACGAGCGATATTCAGAGGGGCAAGGAATTGGGGGCAGTGGAATATTTCGTTAAAGCCAAGATATCCATTGACGATTTAATTGAGAAGGTCAAAGAATTCCTTCATTTAACCAAGTAGGATTTGTAGAAATAAACAAAGGTCGTAAAATCGCGCACAGAATAAAAATAAAGAGCATATTCTTTATGAAGAAAAAAGGATTTACATTAGTGGAATTGCTTGTTGTGATTGCCATTTTGGCGCTTTTAATGAGCATCGTTATCGTGACCATCAACCCGGGAGAAATTTTAAGAAAAACCCGTGATACCAAAAGGGTCTCGGATTTGGGTGCTTTGCGGACAGCCATGAACCTGTATTTAACGGACAGGACTAATCCGTCTATGGCAACTACGCCGGCTAGTGACTGCCCACTTAAGATTTATTATTCTGTTGGTATTGGCGGCATGACTGCGACTAGCCAGGTGGGAGGAGATGGCTATACTCGAACCACGCAAGTTGCCGCGACCAATCCCCGTTTGACTAACGGTACTGGTTGGATTCCAGTGAACTTTGACAGCATTTCTTCCGGTTCTCCGCTTTCAGCTTTGCCCATAGATCCGACTAACGCCACTTCTACCACGCAAACCAGCAATTTGTACTACACTTATGCTTGTAATGCTACGAGCACCACTTACGAGATTGATGCTCAGATGGAAAGTGTCTATTACAAGCTCAGTGGTGAGGGCGATGTTGTTTCTAAAGATGGCGGCAATTGTACTTCGCTTTATGAAGTGGGCAATGCGCCGGGCTTGAATTTGGTTGGCACTTCATCCACTGGATTTTATACTTTCCCCTAAGGATTGAGCATGATTGCGATTGATTGGTTTGTCCAACTGTTACCGTTTGCGTATTTATTAATAACAGCGGGCCTGATTCTCGGATTGTTTAAGTCCAAGAATTTGCTAAGGCCCGCTGTTATTGTTGTTTTAATACTCCAGACAGTTAAAGTCGGTTTGTTGGTGTTCGGTCAATATTATGTTTGGAGTCATAATCCTCTTTCCCAAGGGCTTTTGCCGCCGCATACTCCTTTAAGCTATTTTATCGGTTACGTCGGCTACCGGTTCGTTTGGCCTTTTGCCTTCAGTCTTTTCATCGCTTTATTATTTTATTTCGTTGCCAAAATCATTAATCGTCGCTTCCAAAACCGGTTATTTCATGAAGATGAGCCGGGTTTGATTTTTTATGGTATAATAGTAGTGGGTCATCCTTTGTGGCTGTTCTACGTTTTCGCGATTTTACTTTGCGCCATTGTTTTTTATCTGCTGGGTCTTATTTTTAAAAAATGGAAATTCGGTGAACTTTTTTCTCTGCGTTATTTGTGGCCGATTGCCGCTTTTCTGATTCTTGTTTTTGGCCAGACGATATTGAGTTGGCCCATAATAAATTCGTTAAAGTTTTAAACAAATATTCGCATGGCCGTGCATTTGCCGCTGGAAAAATTAAAAGAATTGTTAGTCGGGAGCCATTTGGTTTCCGAAAATGATTTCAATGCCGTTTTGGAAGAAGCAAAAAGAACTGGGCAAGATGCAGCGGCTATTTTTATTTCCCGCGGCTTTATTTCCGAAGATTATCTTTACCAACTTTATACGGATTTTTTTAAAACGCCGCTCGTCAAATTACGCGGTCGGCCGATTAAGAAGGCTATTCTGAGTTTAATTCCCGAAGAAGTGGCCCGGACTAAACGGGTGGCGGTTTTTGATAAAGATGAGGCCGGCCGTATTTCTTTGGCCATGGAAGATCCGAGCGATTTGGAAACCATCGGTTTTGTGGAAAAATACACCGGTTCGGCGGTGAAAATATATTTAACCACGCCCAAGGATCTCAATTACGTTTTTTCCCTTTACGGAAAGGAAATCGTTGAAGATTTCCAGAAGGCCATTGAGGAGAGTGTGATTGCTTCAGCCGATTGAAAATGGTGGGCGAACAGGAGATTGCCAATGAGTTGCCGGTAATCAATATGGTCGATACCATATTGGCTTACGCCATTTCTTTGAATTCTTCGGATATCCACATTGAAATTTTGCAAGACACGCTTTTAATCCGTTTTCGCATTGACGGCGTTCTGCACGAAATTATCAGGATTGCCAAAGAAATTCAGCCGGCGATTGTGGCGCGCATTAAGCTTTTGGCCAGTTTAAAAATTGATGAGCATCGCAAACCGCAAGATGGACGTTTTCGTTATGAGGCCTTGGGCGAGGCGATGGATATCCGTGTTTCCTTAATGCCGACTTTTTACGGTGAAAAAGTGGAAATGCGTTTGTTGCGGGCAACGGCTAAACCGATGAGTTTAGCTGAATTGGGGATGCTGCCGGATACGGCGCATATTATAGAAGAAAGCATTAAAAAAACTTATGGCATGCTTTTGGTTACCGGTCCGACCGGTTCGGGTAAAACCACGACGCTTTATTCCATCATCAATATGCTTAATCGTCCGGATGTCAACATCGTCACGACCGAAGACCCAATTGAATACGATATTCGGTATGTTAATCAGACGCAGATTAATCCTCAGGCGGGAATCACTTTCGCCACCGGGCTGCGGGCGATTTTGCGTCAAGACCCCAATATCATTATGGTCGGTGAAATCCGCGATGAAGAAACGGCGGAAATTTCCGTGCACTCGGCTTTAACCGGCCACCTTGTGCTTTCGTCTTTGCATACCAATGACGCCCCGACAGCCATTCCGCGATTGATTGACATGAAAATTCCGGCTTTTTTGGTTTCGGCGGTTTTAAATACCGTCGTGGCGCAAAGATTGTTGCGCCGTCTTTGCCGCGATTGCATTCAGTCTCAGGAAGTGACGCCGGAAGTGGCTAAGGCCTTGGAAAGGCAACTAAAAGAATTTACCGGTTTGGAAAATCCCGTTTTACCGCGAACTCTTTATAAAGGGGTCGGTTGCGCGACTTGTGGGTTTACCGGTTATCGCGGTCAGTTGGCCATTTATGAAGTTTTGGATTTTGACGAGGATATGCGGCGTTTGGTCAATCAGCCTGATTTTACTTTGGATAAATTAAGAGCTTTGGCCAGGCAGAAAGGAATGATTTCCATGTTTGAAGATGGGCTCAGAAAAGCTGAGTTGGGTCTGACTACGTTGGAAGAGGTGTTGAGGGTAATCCGGGAATAATTATGAAACAGCAGGGCTTTACTTTAATGGAACTGTTTGTGGTCCTGGTAATCATAGGCGTTCTTACCACTATTACGCTCGTGGCAATCAATCCGGCCGAGTCTCTTAGAAAAAGCCGCGATGGTCAAAGAATTGCAGATTTAAATTCCATTTATTTGGCCTTGCAAATGGCGCATTCTTCCGGATTGAGTTTGGGTGTTTGCGACGGAACAAAAATTTACGCCTCCCTTCCTGCCGGTAGCGCTCTTTCCAATGATAATTTGCCCAGCGGCGTCAGTTGGGTTCAAGCGGCAACTGAGGCGGTTACGAAAACTGATGGTACTGGTTGGATTCCGATTAACTTTGATTCTTTGGCGACCGCGTCCCTTTTTTCGCATTTGCCCCTTGACCCGAAAAACTCTTTGAGCGACAACCTTTTTTATACGTATAGTTGCGATTCTTCTGGCACCTATACTTTAACCGCTTGGTTTGAATCAAAATATTACGGTTTGAACGGTACTGATCCTCAATCAAAAATTGATGGGGGCCCAGATCCGTATTTATATGAAATTGGGTCCAATCTTTATGCCAGTTCTTTGAAGCCGGTCGGTTCTTGGTCTTTTGACGAGGGAAGCGGCAGCGTTGCTTCTGACACCAGCGGCAATGGAACCAATCTGGAGGTCAGAAATTTGGTTAATTGGGTTGATGGTAAAATGGGTAAGGCCGTGGAAATGGATAGTAGTATTTCCGCTGGTTGCACTAATCAAAATGCCGGAGTATACACTGCTACCTTGCCAACAGTCATTTCTAATTTGCCTAGTTCGCGTTTTACTCTTTCCTGGTGGAATTATGTCACTGTTTCTAGTGGTACGTCCCGAGTTCATTTGGCCGCAGTGAATGTTTCCGGTTGCGGTATGTGTAGTATTTGGAATATGCGTAC
>Ga0116153_10003657_pt1 | contig 10669 bp, 7 predicted proteins | sample AD_UKC028_MetaG_FD_89896 | JGI IMG/M metagenome (GOLD analysis project Ga0116153, IMG submission 89896) | Active sludge microbial communities of municipal wastewater-treating anaerobic digesters from USA - AD_UKC028_MetaG | ecosystem: Engineered > Bioreactor > Anaerobic > Digestate | place: USA... | reverse complement strand
CGTCGAGCGTGGCGCTGCGGGTGCGGCAGGACGCGACCGACGAGGAATTCGTGCTCAAGGTCGCCAACGACATCACCCACGGCGACCACGTGCAGGCCGAAGGGGAAGTGCTGGCCAAACTGCGCCATCCCCACATCGTCGAATACCGGCAAACGCTCACGGTGGCCGGGCGCACGGCGTTGCTGCTCAAGAGCGCCGGCGACCGGACGCTCGCGCTCCAGCTCAAGGAAGCGGGCCGACTGTCGCTCGACATGCTGGCCCGCTTCGGCGAAGAACTCCTTGAGGCGGTTCGCCACCTCGAGGACAAGGCCGTCATCCACCGCGACATCAAGCCGGACAACATCGGCATCGCCGCGTCACGCAGCGGCAAGTTGCAGCTCGTGCTGTTCGATTTCTCGCTGTGCCGCACCCCGGCCGAAAGCCTGACTGCCGGCACCCCGCCCTACCTCGATCCCTTCCTGCCGTTGCGCCCCGGCAAACGGTGGGATCTCTACGCCGAACGCTTCGCAGCGGCTGTCACGCTCTACGAGATGGCCGTCGGCAAGCCCCCGCGCTGGGGAGACAGTCTCAGCGCGCCGGCGGTGCTCGACCAGGAGGCGACCATCGAGCGCGAGGTCTTCGATCCGGTGGTGCGGGGGCCGCTCGCCGCGTTCTTCGCGCGGGCGCTGGCCCGCGATTTCCGCGAACGGTTCGACAATGCCGAGGACATGCTGCGCGCCTGGCGTCAGGTGTTCGAGGGGGGCGCGGCGACCTCGGCCGAGGGGTTCGAGGCCATCGCCTTTGCGGCGACAGCCCACACCACCATGGCCGAACTGGGCTACAGCCTGGAAGCGCAGGACGCGCTCGAACGCATGGGCATCCACAACGCCCGCGAACTGCTGGCCGTTGACCGCATCCGCTTCCGCTACCTGCGCGGCGTCGGTGACCGGATTCGCAAGGAGATTCGGCTCAAGGCCAAGGAGCTGGCCCGCCTGCGCCCCGATCTGACCCAGGGTCGCAGCACGCTGCACGAAGGCGAAGAGAGCGAAACGAGCGCCGATCAGGCTGCGGTGAGCATCAACGAGTTGGCCCGCCAACTGCTGCCGCGCCGCCCCGCCGGCGACGACCGGCTCGAAGAAGCGGCGCTCGCCTGTTATCTTGGGCTGGAAGAGGCAGAGGGGAGGGGGTTTTGGCCCACGCTGGGCGAAGCAGCCGCAGCCAGCGGCCTCGACCGCAAGGTCGTCGCCGACACGCTGGTCAAGGCGCGCGAACGCTGGTTGCGGACGCCAGCCCTCACCGACCTGCGCCAGCAACTCGAAACCCTGCTGCACGGCCAGGGCCAGGTGATGACCGCCACCGAGGCGGCGCTCGCCCTGCTGGCCCTGCGCGGTTGCGCCGAGCAGCAGGACGACGAACGCTTGCGGCTGGCCGGTGCGGTATTGCGGGCGGCGCTGGAAGCCGAAAGTCACCTCGAAAAACCCCGGTTCCAGCTCTTCGACCATCCACCAGCGCCGCTCGTCGCCACTGGCGTCGGCTGGGCCGATTACGCGCGCCGGTTGGGCGCGGTGGCCGACGCTTGCGCCCTGGCCGACCCGCTGTTGCCGCCGGGGCGCGTCATGCAGGCGCTCGAGGGCGTTCCTCCCCCTGCCGATTTCGAGGATGAGGCGCTGGAACTCAACCGTGTGATCCAGCCGTTGCGGTTGCTGCGGCTGGCCACGTCCGCCTCACGGGCGGCGGCGTTGTCCAGCCGGCAGGAAATCTACCCGCGCGGGATGCCGGCCCTGCAGGCGCTGCGCCAGTCGCTCGGCGCGCTGGTTGGCGTGCCCGAACTCGGCGTGGAAGAGTTGAAGACCCGTGTTCGTGGCCGCTACGCCGAGGCCGAACCGCTGCCCGACCGGCCGGCGCTCAACCGCTTGCTGGAAGCGGCGGAAGCGCCGTTGCAATGGGACGAGGCCAGCCGGCGCTATCGCTGTCTGAATTTCGGTGGCGGCCTTTCGGGCGCTTCTGCCTCCTTCCAGCGCCTGACCACGGCCGATGGCGCCGCCGTGGCCGACGCCGCCACGCTGGAGGCCCAGCATTTGGAAGCGCGCCTCCAGCGCAGCCTGCGCCAGGGTGGTCTGCTCGTGCTGGGGGTGGAACCACGGCTGGCGGCGCGGGCGGAAGCCGAGCTGTTGCATCGCTTTGGCCGCGCCGAGGCTCCACCCGCCGGGAAACTGACTCGACTCAGTCTGGATGCGCTGCTGTTGTCGGCGCTGCGCGAGCAGGCCCGCGCCCTGCGGGTGGACTGGCCGGTGATTCTGCGCGCCGACCGCGCCGACCGGGACAGCCGCGACTGGGCCAACTTGCAACGCCTCGTGCAGCGCACGCTGCCTGACTTGCGCGCCGCCCTGCTGGAGAGTTCGACGCCCGTGCTGATCACGGACCCCGGTCTACTCGCCCGCTACGATCTCATGAGCTTGGTAGCCGAACTCGAAGCCACGGTGGGCCGGCCCGGCCATACGCCGACCGCCTGGCTGTTGCTGCCCACCCGCCGGCAGGGCCGACCCACGCTCGACGGCGTGCCGGTGCCGCTGGTCAATGCCAGCGCCGCCGCGTCGCTGCCGCAAGCCTGGGTCGAGAACCGCCATCGCGCGGCGGGCGAATGACCGGCCGGCAGCGCTCAGTCGATGGCCTCGATCCGATCCTGGTAGACCCGAACTAATCGATTAGCCGCGCTCAATGCGACGATCTGCGGCCACAACTCCGACATCAATCGGTGGAAATCACGCATCCGCAGGTTTCCAAAACGAATATGGATCACGCGAGGCGGCGGGGCGCTGACCATAATCCGATCGGAGAAGTCAGCGTCCTTCGTGACAATCACCAGGTTCCGGGTTCGGGCGTAGTGCCAAATCTGCGTGTCCGTCCAGGTCTCGCCAATATCTCGCATGTGCTCGAAGTCGGCTCCTGACCAGAGCGAAAACCGGTAAGGCAGGTTGACGTCAATCAGGAAACCCATCAGGCCACACGCTTCAAGGTGTAGCGGTGTCCCATCAGGTCCGCAGCAAAGCGCAGACAGGCGTCGATATCCTCCGGTTGAAGCGATGGGTACTGGTTCAGGATTTCCTCCCGGGTTTCACCGGCGCTGAGGAAATCCAGAATCGTCTCGACCGTGATCCGCAGTCCACGGATGGTCGGATGCCCATTGCAGAGATCCGGATGAACGGTGATACGACCACCCAGGTAGTTGAGAGCTTGGCTGGTTTGTGGCTTTGCGCTCATGATGTCAATATCCACGTGTGAATTTCATGTTATCTGATGATTCCCAGAGTTCCATAGTTCCGGGGGTAGATGCCAGCCCTCAAGGACGTAGATCGATATTTTCCGCCTCCTCTAACCCACAGGTTCCCATGTCGTGATCCACGCCCCGCACCTGCTCGCCGACCTCACCCGTTTGCTGAAGCGCCTGGAAGAGGACCTGCGGGCGCGGATTGACGCCCTGCCGGACCTGAAGGCCAGCCTGCGGGCCGAATGGCAGGCGGCGACCGACGCCCAGCGCAGCGCCGAACCTTTTGCGATCTGGGCCGAGCAGATCATCACCCAGGCGGGCGTGCATTGGCTGCTGTCCGGCGTGTTTCTGCGCTTCATCGAAGACAACGCGCTGGTCGAGCGCCCCTGGCTGGCGGGCACGCCCGAATCGGGCCGGCTGGCGCTGGCGCGCGACCGGCACGAGGCCTATTTCCGCGCCCAGCCGCTGGAGTCCGACCGCGAGTATCTGCTGGCTGCCTTTCGGGAAGCGGGCCGGTTGCCGGGGCTGACCACCTTTTTCGATGAAGCGCACAATCCGGTGTTCCGGCTCAGCATCAGCGGTGATGCGGCGATGGCGCTGCGCCAGTTCTGGCAGACCGTTGATCCCAACACCGGCGCGCTGGTCCACGATTTCACCGACCCGGCCTGGGATACCCGCTTTCTCGGCGATCTGTATCAGGACCTGTCCGAGGCGGCCCGCAAGCGTTATGCGCTGTTGCAGACGCCGGAATTTGTGGAGGCGTTGATCCTCGACCGGACGTTGACCCCGGCGATTCGGGAGTTCGGATTCCGGGAGGTGCGGATGCTCGATCCGACCTGCGGCTCCGGCCACTTTCTGCTCGGCGGGTTCCAGCGGCTAGCCGCGGAGTGGCAGCGTCACGAACCTGGCCGCAATCCGCGCGACATCGCGCAGAAGGCGCTGGATGGGGTGGCGGGCGTGGACCTGAACCCCTTTGCGGTGGCCATCGCCCGGTTCCGGTTGCTGGTGGCGGCGTTACGGGTGTGCGAAGTGCGGCGGTTGGCGGAGGCGCCCAACCTGCGGCTGAACGTGGCGATTGGCGACAGCCTGCTGCACGGTGCGCGGTTCGGCTTGAAGCACACCGAGGAGATGTTCCAGGAGGCCGACCATTACGCCGACACGGGGCTGGCCCATGCCTACGCCAGCGAAGACCTGGCCGAGGTGCAGCGGATTCTGGGCCGGCAATACCACGCGGTGGTCGGTAATCCGCCCTACATCACGGTGAAGGATGCGGCGCTGAATCAGGCGTACCGGCAACGCTATGTCAGTTGCCATCGGCAATATTCGCTGGGCTGCCCGTTCACCGAGCGTTTCTTTGAACTGGCCCTCTCGCCACTCCCTCTCCCGCCGGGAGAGGGTCGGGGTGAGGGCCGACGCAACGCCGGTTTTGTCGGGCTGATCACGACCAACAGCTTCATGAAACGCGAGTTTGGTTCCAAGCTCATCGAACAGGTGTTGCCGCGCCTGGACCTGACCCATGTCATTGATACTTCGGGCGCTTACATCCCCGGCCACGGCACGCCGACGGTGATTCTGTTCGGTCGTCACCGGCCGCCCGTGGATACGGTCGTGCGCACGGTCATGGGCATCAAGGGCGAACCCAGCACGCCGGATGATCCAGCCAAGGGCCTGGTGTGGTCGGCGATTCTGAATCAGATGGATGTGGCCGGATCGGAGAGCGCGTTTGTCAGCGTGGCGGATACGCCGAGAGCCACGTTCGGGAAGCATCCGTGGAGTATTGGCGGGGGTGGGTCGGCTGATCTCAAGGAACTGATTGAAAGCCAGGCTACGAGTAGACTTGATGGGCTGGTTGGGGCGATATCTTCGATATGTAAGACTCGCCAAGATGAGGCCTACTTGGTCCCAAAAGCGGCCTTGGATCGGCAAGGGATTAGCGAGAATTATCAGGTTATTAGCGTACAAGGTGAGCATGTTCGAGATTGGAGCTTAGTCGATCCGGGCTATGCTTTATTCCCATATGATCAGAATTTAAACCCTGTGCCATATGATCAGGCCAAGTTAGTACATTTTTTCCTTTGGCCGTTCAAGGAATTGTTGTGGAGACGACGGGAATTAAATGGAGATCATCGTGAATTAGGACGCACTTGGTGGGAATGGAATCGCTTTCTAAGGCACCGCTACAGAACACCATTGGGTATTGCCTTCGCTTTCGTTGCCACCCACAACCACTTTATCCTCGACTGTGGTAGCAAAGTGTTCAATAGCTCTGCGCCAGTCATCAAGCTGCCTGCCGACGCGAGCGAGGACGAGCATCTCGGCGTGCTGGGGCTGCTCAATTCGTCGGTGGCGTGTTTTTGGATGAAACAGATTCTCCATGACAAAGGTAATGGTGGTATCGGGGGAGGAATTGCTTCAGAGAATTGGGAGCGCTTTTACGAATTTACAAGTACTGGAATCGCGGACTTCCCGCTGACCGATCCCCGCCCGCTCGATCTCGCCCGGAAACTCGACCAGTTAGCCCAGGAGCGCGCCGCCGGTTTGCCGGGGGCGCTACTTGCGGCGGCGGACCGCCTCCCGACCCGCACTACGCTGAACGCCGCCCGCGCCCGCGCGGATTCGCTGTTGCGCCAGATGATCGCGCTGCAGGAAGAACTCGACTGGCGCTGCTATGGCCTGTACGGCCTGCTGCCCGCCGCCGCCGACCTCGAACACCCGAACCCGCCCGAAGTCGCCCTGGGCGAGCGCGCCTTTGAAATCGTCCTCGCCCGCCGCAGCGCCGCCGGCCAGGAAACCACCACCTGGTTCGAGCGCCACGGCTCGACGCCGATCACCGAAATTCCCGCCCGCTGGCCGGAGGATTACCGCCAGGTCGTTGCCCGCCGCATCGAATTGATTGAAGGCAACGCCTGTAGGAGCGGCTTTAGCCGCGATTTCTCCGACAGCCTGGTCGCGGCTAAAGCCGCTCCTACGAATGTGAATGTGAATGCGGTGGGCCTGATCGAACGGCCGGAATACAAACGGCGCTGGAACACCCCAGCCTGGGAAGAACAGGAACGGGCTGCGCTGCGCGACGGGCTGCTCGCCCGGCTCGAAGCCCCGCACTACTGGACCGCCAGCGCCGACCAGCCGGCCCAGCTCAGCAGCGTCAACCGCCTGGCCGACGCCGTCCAGATCGATGCCGACTTCATGCAGATCGCCGAACTCTACGCCGGTCGCCCCGACTTCGACGTGACCCGCCTGGTGAGCGAACTGGTCGCCAGCGAATCCGTGCCGTTCCTGCCGGTGCTGCGCTACACCGAATCCGGTCTGCGCAAGCGGACGCAGTGGGAAGCGGTTTGGGCGTTGCAACGGCGCGAGGATGCGGGCGAAGCGGTAGGCACAATCCCCGTGCCGCCCAAATACCAAAGCAAGGACTTCCAGAAAGCCGACTACTGGCGGTTGCGCGGCGGGCTGGACGTACCGAAAGAACGTTGGGTCAGCTACCCCGGCTGCGAACGCAGCGCCGACGGCAGCCTGCCCATCGCCTGGGCCGGCTGGGATCATTTGCAACAAGCCACCGCCCTCGCCGCCTACTACCTCGACAGAAAAGACCGCGAAGGCTGGCCCGTCGAACGCCTGCTGCCGCTGCTCGCCGGCCTGCTCGAACGGCTGCCTTGGCTCCAGCAATGGCACAACGACCTCGACCCGGTCTTCGGCGAACGCATGGGCGACTACTACGAAGGCTTCGTGCGCGACGAAGCCAGAGCGTTGGGCGTCACGCTCGACACCTTGCGGGAATGGAAACCGATGGTGACGGCGGCGAAGCGGGGGCGGGGGAAGAGCGCGGCTTGAAACAGCATGGGACGTAATCATTCAGTCCCCCCCTTTGGCAAAGGGGGGCCAGGGGGGATTTTGGCCCCATCGCCTGCGCGAAATCCCCCCCGACCCCCCTTTTTCAAAGGGGGGAGTTGAACGCTTACCATGGGACAGACCAATCTGGGCTACAATGTATTCCACAAACACTGTGAGGAACCCACCATGCCTGCGAACGCTGTGGTCCGCGCCCGGATCGACGAACAGATCAAGGAAGAAGCCGCCGCCGTATTGGCGACGATGGGACTGACCGTGTCGGATGCCGTGCGCCTGATGCTCACGCGGGTTGCCCGCGAACATACTCTGCCATTCAATCCATTGATTCCTAATGAAGAAACGGTGGAAGCCATGAAGGAAGCCCGCCGGGGCGGCCTGCCATCCGCAACGACTATCGAGCAGTTTCTGGATGCCATGCATGCGCAAGATTGAATGGACTCACGCCTTCAAGCGGGATTTTAAAAAACACGATACGTTTGAGGGCGCATTCATCGAAGTACTTTGGAAACTGGCGAATGATGAAATATTGCCAGAGCGTTTCCAGGATCATGCGCTGTCTGGTCAATGGCACGATCACCGCGATTGCCATATCAAGCCGGACCTGGTGCTGATTTACCGCAAGCCCGATGACGTCGAGTTGCAGCTTGTCCGCCTCGGTTCGCATAGCGAGCTTGGCCTGTGAGCGATCAATTTCGCCATCGCGGCCAGGGAACCGCCCCTGCAATCTCGAAACCGCCTTGAACAAGAACTTGAACGGGATTGATATTTAGTGGCCTAAATTTATCGTGGTGATAAACTAAATGCCCGACTTATGGAAAAGAGACCCCGGCTCGCCTCCTCTACCGAACGGCAATCGACGCATCCGTGGTGGACCCTTGCTCGATTTGGCGGCCCTGCAGGCGTTGGTGTCGAACGGCGCCTTGGGAGAGGATGAGGTTTGGGTAGCCACGGATCGCTGCGAGCGGGACCTGGAAAACGAGCGGTGGAGCTTTGCTGATGTTCTGCACATGCTGGCCTGTTTGAAATCGCCGGATTTCAAGAAGGCGGAGTGGTGCCAGATCAAGGGTGGGAAAATGTACCCCTGCGATGTTTATCAACTGCACTACGACTGCATACGGCGGGAGCGCAACGTGCGCGGCCTGGAAGTTTATATGAAGTTTTCCGTAACTGAGGCTGGCCAGTTAAGCCTGGTGCTGGTTTCGTGCCACGGTTCTCGCTGAGAGGAAGAGGACCATGACGGAGTCAACCGAAAATCGTGGGCTGTGCCCGATTTGCCGCAAGGGTCATCTTGTGGCCACGCAGCGCCTCCGTGTGTTTGAACCCAACGGCAAGCGCGTCGAGGTGCAATTACAAACCTCAGTTTGTGACGCCTGCGGGGAGACCACGACCAACGCATTCCAGCACAGGGAAAACCTGCGTGCGCTGGCCGCCCGCAAGGCACACTACGGCGATCTGCTGATGGGCGAGGAGATCCTCGCGCTGCGCAAGCGCTATGGCCTGACGCAACAGCAGGCCTCCCGCATCTTTGGCAAAGGCAAGATCGCGTTTTCCCGCTACGAGTCTGAAACCAGTTACCCGGATGAAAGCATGACCCTGTTGCTGACGATGGCTATCGAGAAAACCGATGCCATGAAATGGCTGGCTGACAAGGCAGGGGTGGAGTTGCCGCTGTGGACCGAGCGCTGTGAGGATGAGCAGCGCGCGAGAACCCACGTAGCGGGACCCCCTCGACTTCGGGGGGCAAGCCACCCCTATCCCCCTACGGCAAATGCGGCTACGCCATCCCGGTGAGGTCAGCCATGCCCTTGCTGAAAGACCTGATCACCATCCCGGAGCGCGTCCACCAAGGCGACTTCGTGCTCAAGCTCGCCGAAGGCTTGAGCCACGCCGACCAGACCCTGCGCGATTACGTGGTCACCCCGCAACTGGCCGAAGCGTTCGACAACGCGCTGGGCTTCATCGAACAGGCGGTACAGTCCGGCAGCAGCAAGGCCGCCTATCTGCACGGCAGTTTCGGTTCGGGCAAAAGCCACTTCATGGCGGTGCTCAACCTGCTGCTGAGCGGCAACACCCAGGCCCGCGCCATGCCCGAACTGGCGTCGGTGGTGGTGCGGCACGCCTGGACCGATGGCCGCCGCTTCCTGCTGGTGCCCTATCACCTGATCGGCGCCCGCGATATGGAGAGCGCCATCCTGGGCCAGTACGCCGCGTTCGTGCGCCAGCAACACCCGGACGCGCCAATACCGGGCTTTTACCTGGCCGAGGGCCTGTTCCAGGATGCCCGGCGCTTGCGCGAGGACATGGGTGACACGGCGTTCTTCGCCAAGCTGAACGCCGGCGCGCGGGGCGGCTGGGGCGATCTCGAGACCGGCTGGGAGGCCAGCACCTTCGAGGCCGCCATGCTGGAGCCGCCCCACGGCGAAGAACGCGCGCGCCTGGTCGGCGATCTGATCGGCCAGATTTTCTCCGCCTACCGGACCCTGGCCGCCGGAGGCGAAACCTTCGTGGCGCTGGATGACGGGCTGGCGATCCTGAGTCGCCACGCGCGGGACCTGGGCTACGACGCGGTGATCCTGTTCCTCGACGAACTGGTGCTATGGCTGGCCAGCCATGCCGCCGACGCCAGTTTCGTCAGTCGCGAGGGCACCAAGCTGGTGAAGCTGGTGGAGGCGGCCAACGCCGACCGGCCCATTCCACTGGTGAGCTTCGTCGCCCGCCAGCGCGACCTGCGCGATCTGGTGGGCGAAAACCTGGCGGGGTCGTTGCAGTTGCAGTTCAGCGACGTGCTCAAGCACTGGGAGGCGCGGTTCCACCGCATCACGCTGGAAGACCGCAACCTGCCGGCGATTGCCGAAAAGCGGGTGCTGCGCCCGCGCGACGAAGCCGCCCGCCAGACGTTGCAGGCCGCGTTCGAAGACGTGCTCAAGCTGCGGCGCGACGTGCTCGACACCCTGCTGACCACCGACGCGGACCGCGACCTGTTCCGCCAGGTGTATCCGTTCAGCCCGGCGCTGGTGCAGACCCTGATCGCCGTATCGGCCGTCTTGCAGCGCGAACGCACCGCGCTCAAGCTGATGGTGCAACTGCTGGTGGACCGGCGGGACGACCTGGAACTGGGGCAACTGATCCCGGTCGGCGACCTGTGGGACGCCATCGTTGAAGGCGACGAGCCGTTCTCGGAAGGCATGCGCCTGCATTTCGAGAACGCCAAGCGGCTGTATGCGCAGCGCTTGCTGCCGATGCTGGAAGCGCGCCACGCGGTGACCTGGGAAGCGATCCGGCTCGGGCAAGCGGACGCCACGGCAGCGCGCAACCTTCGCAACGACGCCCGCCTGCTGAAAACCCTGCTGCTGGCGGCGCTGGCGCCCGAGGTGGCGGCGCTGAAGGGCCTGACCGCAGCCCGGCTGGCGGCGCTCAACCACGGTACGTTCCGCTCGCCGATTCCAGGGCGCGAGGTGCAGGATGTGGTGCGCCGGCTCGAAGGCGGCATCCAGTCCCTCATCAAGCAGGAGCATACGCAGGACGCGGAGATTGCGTCCGCCGCGTCCGACGCGGCAGCGCCGCGCGGCGCCG
>Ga0116153_10003653_pt1 | contig 10680 bp, 10 predicted proteins | sample AD_UKC028_MetaG_FD_89896 | JGI IMG/M metagenome (GOLD analysis project Ga0116153, IMG submission 89896) | Active sludge microbial communities of municipal wastewater-treating anaerobic digesters from USA - AD_UKC028_MetaG | ecosystem: Engineered > Bioreactor > Anaerobic > Digestate | place: USA... | reverse complement strand
TCCCGCCAGTAATATGAATTGACTATACTTCTACTCTGTGATAAACTCCTATTTTATTCAGTCAAAATAAAGGGGTTATGACGTGAAACAGCCTGACATAAAGGGCCATTTTGGCGTCTTCGGAGGCAAATATGTCCCTGAGACGCTGATGACGGCGCTTGAAGAGCTTGAGAGCGCCTATAAGGCCGCAAAAAAAGACAGGAGATTCTCCGAGCAGTTCCGGTACTATCTCGAGGAGTACGCCGGAAGGCCGAGCAACTTATATCGCGCCGAGCGTCTCAGCAGGTTCCTGAAGGGCCCGAAGATCTACCTGAAGAGGGAGGACCTTCTCCACACGGGTTCCCACAAGATAAATAACACGCTCGGGCAGGGTCTGCTTACCGTAAGGATGGGCAAGAAGAGGATCATCGCCGAAACGGGGGCAGGGCAGCACGGAGTCGCCACTGCGACTGTCGCGGCGCTTTTCGGCCTCGAGTGCGAGGTCTTCATGGGCGAGGAGGATGTGCGCCGGCAGTCATTGAACGTGTTCAGGATGAAACTGCTCGGGGCGAAGGTTACACCGGTAACAAGCGGCAGCAGGACCCTCAAAGACGCCATGAACGAGACGATGAGGGACTGGGTCACGAACGTCCGGACCACCCATTACTGCATAGGTTCTGTCGCGGGGCCGCATCCGTTCCCGATGATGGTAAGGGATTTCCAGTCGGTAATAGGCGCAGAGGCAAGAAAACAGATACTTAAGGCGGAGCGCAGGCTTCCGGGCTACCTCATCGCATGCGTAGGCGGCGGTTCCAATTCCATGGGGCTCTTCTACAGGTTCCTCAACGACAGGAGCGTAAAGTTCATCGGCGTCGAGGCGGCGGGAAAAGGGCTTTCTACGGGAAAACACGCCGCGACGCTCGAAAGAGGCGAGATCGGCGTCCTGCACGGAAGCAAGAGCTACCTGCTGCAGGATGAAGCAGGGCAGGTAAAGATAGCGCACTCCGTCTCCGCGGGGCTCGATTATCCGGGCGTAGGGCCGGAGCATGCCTATTTCAAGGAGACCGGACGCGCGAAATACGTATCTGTCACCGATAACGAGGCGCTGGGCGCCTTCCGCATGTTATCAGAGACCGAAGGCATAATACCTGCCCTCGAATCGTCCCACGCGATCGCGTACCTCGCGAAGATATCGAAGAAACTCAGGAAGAGCGACCTCGTGGTCGTCTGCCTTTCCGGCAGGGGCGACAAGGACGTGGATATGGCATCGCGGATGCTTATAAAATAACATGAACAGAATAGACAATAAATTCAGGGAACTTAAGAAGCGCGGACGGAAAGCGCTGATAGCCTTCTTCACGGCGGGCGACTACGGCCTCGCGAACACGAAGAAACTTGTCCTCGAGTTCGCGTCACGCGGCGTCGACATAATAGAACTCGGCGTCCCGTTCTCCGACCCCGTCGCGGACGGCCCGACAATACAGATATCGTCCGAAAGGGCGCTGAGGAGGGGCACAAAGCTCAAAGACATAATCGCCGCCGTAAAAGATCTCAGGAAGAGGACCGAGGTGCCGATAGTGCTTATGGGCTACTATAACCCTATCCTGAAATACGGCGTGGACAGGTTCGTATCGGATTGTTCGAAGAACGGCGTCGACGGCGTCATTATACCGGACCTGCCTCCCGAGGAGTCGGCCGAGCTTATCGGGCCGTCGAGGAGGAAAGGATTAGCGACAATATTCCTCCTGAGCCCTACAAGCACCGTCAGGAGGATAAAGCTCATTTCAGGCAGGTCGAAGGGCTTCATCTATTATGTCTCGCTGACCGGGACGACAGGCGCAAGGTCATCATTGCCCGCGGACCTTTCGCAAAGGGTTAGGCTCATCAAGAGGCATTCGAAGCTGCCGGTATGCGTCGGCTTCGGCGTATCGAGCCCCGGGCAGGTCAGGCAGGTATGCAGGGCGGCTGACGGGGTTATAGTCGGCTCTGCGATAGTCAAAGAGATCGAAAGGAATTCCGGGAAGAAACAGTTCATACGCAACGTAGGCGAATACGTGCAAAAACTGACGGAGGCGGCCCATTAATAAGAAGAATATCTATGCCGTAATAATAGCCGGCGGCAGGGGCGAGAGGTTCTGGCCTAAGAGCAGGATAAAGACGCCGAAGCAGACGCTGAAGCTTATGGGAAGGCGCTCACTCATACAGGAGACGGTATCGCGAATAAACGCGATAGTCCCGAACGACCGGATATACGTCATCACGAACAAGGAGCAGCTGGGCTCTATAAAAGCCGACCTTCCTTCGATAAAAAATATCATAGCTGAGCCCGCCGCAAGGAATACCGCGGCGGCATGCGGCCTTGCTGCGATGTTAATTAAAAAACGCGACCCGCGCGCTGCGATGATAGTGCTGCCGTCCGACCACCTCATAAAGGAAAAAGAGAAGTTTATCGACGCGCTTCTTACGGGCGTCCAGGTCGCGGAGGCCTCCAACGGCCTCGTTACGATAGGGGTCAAGCCGACTTTCCCGGCGACAGGATACGGGTACCTCAGGATAGACACGAGCGGCCAGTTCAGGATCAAAGGCCCGGGGCTCAAGGCCGTGGTCCACAGGGTAATGGCCTTCGTCGAGAAACCGAGCCTCCCGAACGCAGTCAAATACATCAAGGAGAAGACGTATTACTTGAACAGCAGTATGTTCATCTGGAAAGCGACGAGCATACTCGACGCCATCAAGGAGAACCTCCCGAGGCTATATCTCGGTCTGCAGCTGCTCGAACCGAGCATTGGGCGCCTCAACTTTAACGGCAGGCTTAAAGAGGTATACCCGAAACTTGAAGAGATATCGATAGATTACGGAGTGCTCGAAAAGGAGAAACGCATATTCGCGGTCGAAGGCAAGTTCTATTGGGATGACCTCGGTTCGTGGGACTCGCTCGCGAGGCACCTGTCGACCGACGCGAACGGGAACTTTTCTATAGGCCTGCATAAATCGGTCGAGACGAAGGATTCCGTCATCGTCTCGTCGCAGGGCGTGATAGGTACCGTCGGGCTCAACAACGTCATAGTCGTCCGCGACGGGGACTGCGTGCTCGTATGCCGCCGGGACCTCGCGCAGGACGTAAAGAAGATCGTCTCGCTCATGAAGGAAGAAAAGGAGCTGAATAAATACCTCTGATGCGTGTACTTGGCCTTGATGTCGGGGATAGGCGTATCGGTGTTGCGGTCAGCGACCCTCTCGGGATAATAGCGCAGGGGGTCACCGTTATTGAAAGGAAGACCCTCGAAGAGGACCTGAAGGCCATAAAGGACATCATCGCGCAATACGGCGCCGAGTCCGTCGTTGTGGGAATGCCGATAAACATGGACGGCACGAGAGGAAAGAGCGCGGACAAGGTCACGGAATTCGTCGGAGCTCTCAGTTCATCCGCAGGGATACCGGTGGCCACATACGACGAGCGGCTGTCAACGAAGGAAAGCGAGAAGTTCCTCATCTCTTCCGACGTATCGCGCAGGAAGAGGAAGAACGTTATAGACAAGATCGCCGCGCAGCTTATACTTGAATCATACCTTGAGAGGATAAAGAATAATGTACGAGCTTGACGCGCTTGATAATGGGACGCGCTGTTCCGCGAGAAGCCTGCCTGACAGGGACTCGCTTGCCATCGGTATCTGGCTCGGCGTAGGCGGCCGTTACGAGCCGGGCAGGATATCTGGAGTGTCCCATTTCATAGAACACCTGCTCTTCAAGGGGACGAGGAAGCGTTCGGCGGAGGACATAAAGCAGCAGATAGAAGGCCGCGGCGGGGCGATGAATGGCTTCACGTCCGAAGAGTTTACCTGTTACCTCGTGAAGGTCCTTAACAGGGACATGGATAACGCGCTCGAGATACTCTCTGACATGGTATTCAACGCGAGGCTTTCCGCAGGCGACATCTTCAAAGAGAGGCATGTGATAAAGGAAGAGATAAAGCTCTACGTCGACCTCCCGAACCACCATGTCCATGACCTGCTCATGGAACTTCTCTGGCCTGGGCAGGCGCTCGGCAGGAACCTTGCGGGCACGCTCGACACGGTTTCGTCTATGACAAGGGCCGATATAACCGGATATAAGGAAAAATATTACAATTCGCGCAATATAGTCATATCCGCGTGCGGCAACCTCGACACGCCCGAGTTCTTCTCGAGCTGCAGGAAATATTTCGGGCGCGCAAAAAAGGGGGACAGGTCCTCGTACAGGAAGGCGGACGAGGCGCAGAGGAAGCCCATGCTCAAGATCCTTTCCAAGAAGACTGAACAGGCGCATATGGCCATAGGCATGCGCGCGTTCGGAAGGAACGACCCTGACAGGTATGCGCTGACGCTTTTGCATATAATACTCGGCGGCAATATGTCGAGCAGGCTCTTCCGCGAGGTCAGGGAGAAGAGGGGACTCGCGTACGAGATAGGGACTTCCGTAAAGAAACTGCACGATACCGGCGCGTTCATGATCTCCGCGGGGCTCGATAACAGGAACATAGCTAAGACGCTGGATATCATAATGAAGGAGCTCCGCAGGATAAGGTCCGTATACGTCGGCAAGGGCGAGTTTGAGAGGGCCCGCGAGTTCTACAGGGGACAGATGCTCCTCGGGCTCGAGGACACGATAGACCAGATGCTCTGGATGGGCGAACATCTTTCTTCGAATGACAAGATACCGACCCCCCAGGAGGTCGTACGCAGGATATCGAGCCTGACGATCGATGACATCAAGCGGGTTGCGGGAAGGGTGCTTGATAATTCACGTCTTAACATGTCTTTGATAGGAACTATAGATAAGAAGCAGGAAAAGGAGATCTCTAAGGCGCTGGTTATCGGGTGAGGGAGCGCATCTAAAGGAGACCTAAAATGGCGGTAAAGGCAAAACAGCGGGATAGCGCGATAAAGTTCGGCACAGACGGCTGGAGGGGGATCATCGCGGACGATTTCACGTTCGATAACCTCCGTATAGTCGCGCAGGCATGCGCGGAATATTTCAACAGCGAGTTCAAGGCTAAGCGGGGGATAATCGTCGGGTATGACACGCGTTTCATCTCCGACAGGTTCGCCCAGGTTGTCGCGGAGGTGCTCGCGGCCAACGGTATAAAGGTATACCTGTCCGACAGGCCCTCGCCGACACCGACGACCAGTTTCAACATCCGGCATATGGGCCTCAACGGCGGCCTTATAATAACGGCAAGCCATAACCCCGGCGGTTTCAGCGGCCTTAAGATCAAAACGCCGCAGGGCTCGCCGGCCGACCAGACCGTGACGCATAAGGTCGAATCGTTCCTTTTCAGGAACAAGCCTAAGGCCGTCACTCTCGCCGAAGCGATAAAGTCCGGCAGGATAGAGATCATCAACCCGATGCCGAAATACATCGAGACCGTCAGGAAATATCTCGACCTTGACCTGCTGAAGAACTGCAGCCTTAATGTGTTAGCCGAGGCGATGCACGGGGCCGGGAACAGTTACCACGCGGAAGTATTGAAGGGCACTAAAGTGGCGATCGATATCGTTAACGCGGAGCCGAACCCGACCTTTGAAGGACTGAAACCGGAGCCGCTTCCGCATAATATGCCGAAGTTCATGTCCATGATGAAGGAAGGAAAATACGATATCGGCATCGCCACCGACGGTGACGCCGACAGGGTGGGCGCCGCGGCCCCCGGCGGAAGGTTCATAACACCCGGAGAGATCATGTGCCTCATAGCCCTCCACTTCATAGAGAACAGGCGATGGAGGGGAGCGCTCGTCAAGAACATAGCCGGGCCGATGATGATGAACAGGATAGCGAAATATTACAACTTAAAGTTCTTCGAGACGCCGGTCGGCTTCAAGCATATAGCCAAGCTTATGCAGACGGACAACGTGCTCGTAGGCGGCGAGGAGTCCGGAGGCATCGGCGTAAAGAACTATATCCCCGAGAGGGACGGCATCCTCACGGGCCTCCTGCTCGTCGAGATGATGCAGCAAAATAAGAAGCCCATACTCGCGCTTACAGAAGATATGGAGAAGAAGTTCGGGAAATTCAGGTACCACAGGCAGGATATCGAAATACCCCTGAAGACGAGGGAGAAGGTAGTTAAGGGGCTCTTCGATAAACTGCAGGGTTGCGGAGCGAAGCGGAGCAGATCCCGTATATTCAAGCGCAAGGTCGTCAGTACGAAGTCCTATGACGGCCTGAAATTCATATTCGACGACGAAAGTTGGCTGCTGATCAGGCCCTCAGGCACAGAGCCGATATTGAGGGTATACAGCGAGGCCCATACCGACAAGGAAGCAAAGGACCTTATAGCCATAGTGGATAAATTGTCGAAAAGCATCAAATAGATAATGGATAAATCCTTAATCCGCAATTTTTGCATCATTGCGCATATCGACCACGGGAAATCGACCTTAGCCGACAGGCTGCTTTTGAAGACCGGCGCCATATCCCAGAGGGAGTTCCATGACCAGATGCTCGACGGCATGGACCTCGAGAGGGAGCGCGGTATAACGATCAAGGCAAAGGCGGTAAGGCTCGCGCACAACGACCCTGACGGCAGGGAGTATATACTGAACCTTATCGATACCCCCGGCCATGTAGACTTTACCTACGAGGTCTCAAAGGCGCTCGCCGCCTGCGAAGGGGCGCTGCTCGTCGTCGATGCGGCGCAGGGCGTCGAAGCGCAGACAGTCGCGAACCTCTACCTCGCGCGCGAACATAACCTCGCTATAATACCGATAATCAACAAGATAGACCTCCCGAGCGCGGAGCCCGACAGGATAAAGCAGCAACTGAAAGAGACGCTGCACATGACCGACGCCGACCCGATAATGGCAAGCGCCAAGACGGGAATAGGCGTGGATGAGATCGTCGGCGCCATCATAAACCATATCCCCGCCCCTAAAGGCGAACCCGATAACCCGCTCCAGGCGCTCGTGTTCGATTCCGCTTTCGATACGTTCAAAGGGGTCGTGATATTCATAAGGGTAAAGAACGGCACCATACGCAAGGGGATGAAGATAAGGATGATGGGGACCGGTCGCGTTTATGACGTCGAGGAGGTCGGCGTCTTCAAGCCGTCCCCCGTCGCGATAGACGAGCTCGCGAGCGGTGAGGTAGGGTATATCACGTGCAACATAAAGGACCCGAAAGAGATCAACGTAGGGGATACCGTCACCGATTTCAAGAGGCCCGCCTCTGACGCGCTGCCGGGATACAAGAAGGTCAGGCCGCTCGTATTCTGCGGCCTCTACCCGGTAAACGCAAAGGATTTCCCGTTCCTCAGGGACGCGCTCGAGAAACTTGAATTGAGCGACTCTTCCTTCATATACGAGGTCGAATCTTCCGTCTCATTCGGTTTCGGCTTCAGGTGCGGGTTCCTCGGCTTGCTCCATATGGAGATAGTCCAGGAGAGGCTCGAGAGAGAATACGACCTGAACCTTATCGCCACCACACCCAGCGTGGTCTATAAGGTAAAGAAACGGGGGGGCGATATCGTCGAGATAGAGAACCCGAGCAAACTTCCTCCGCCGCAGGAGATCGAGCATATCGAGGAGCCTTACATACGCGGGTTCATAATAACCCCGTCGGACGCGCTTGGCAACGTGATGCAGTTGTGCCAGGAGCGCAGGGGCATATACAGGTCGACCGAATACCTCGACCCTACAAGGGCCATGCTCGTCTATGAATTCCCATTATCCGAGATTATTGTGGATTTTTATGATAAAATAAAGTCGATGACGCGCGGTTACGGGTCGCTCGATTACGAATTTAAGGAATACCTCGAGAGCGACCTCGTGAAACTGGACATACTCATCAACGGGAAACCTTGCGATGCGCTGTCATTCATAGTCCATAAGGACAGCGCGTATTCGAAAGGCAACCAGCTTGTGACAAAGCTGAAGGAGCTTATCCCGAGGCAGCTTTTCGAGGTCGCGCTGCAGGCCGCCATAGGCAACAAGATAATCGCGCGCGAGACCGTCCGTCCCGTCGGAAAGAACGTGACCGCGAAATGCTACGGCGGTGACATATCGAGGAAACGCAAGCTTTGGGAGAAACAAAAAGAGGGCAAGAAGCGCATGAAGCAGTTCGGCAAGGTCGAGATACCGCAGGAGGCCTTCATGGCCGTCCTGAAGATTTAAGGAGATAAAATGGCAACGGACCGGAAAGTCAAGTCAAAGAAATCATGGGCGAGGGAACTCTCAGAGATAATCATCACGGCGTTACTGCTCGCGTTCGTGATAAAGGTATTCGTATTCGAGCTTTATAAAATACCGTCCGGCTCGATGATACCTACGCTTCTTGTCGGCGACAGGATCGTCGTCGTAAAATACATTTACGGCCCGAGGCTGCCGTTCATAAGCGTGCGCCTGCCTGGTTTCAGGGAGCCGAGGATAGGCGATATCGTCGTCTTCAAATCCCCGGATGACCCAAACAAATCGTTCATCAAGAGATACATCGCGGGCGAAGGGGACACGGTCGAGATAAAGAACGGGAAACTGCTGGTCAACGGCAAGGTCGTCGATGACCCTCCGGCCTTCAGGCGCGTATACTATTACAACAGGGGCGACTACGGCATCGAGGGCAAGCCGATAACCGTTCCGAAAAACAGCTATTTTGTCCTCGGTGATAATTCCGCCTCGAGCAAGGACAGCAGGTACTGGGGTTTCGTCCCCAGGAATTACCTAATCGGGAAGGCCGTGCTCGTGATCATGCCGTTTAACAGGATGCAGCAGATAAACGACAGGTAGCATGAACATAGCGAATAAGATAACCATACTGAGGGTCTTGCTAACCCCTTTCTTCGTCGGGCTCGCGCTCTATTACCGGCCCGATAAGGATTACCTTAGGTATATAGCGCTATGCGTCTTCAGTATCGCGGTCCTGACCGACGCGCTCGACGGTTTCCTCGCGCGCTTCCTGAAGCAAAAGACAACGCTCGGGACGATAATGGACCCGATAGCCGACAAACTGCTGCTTATCACCGCGTTCATCAGCCTTACCGTATGGAACGCCAGCATCAAGCTCCCGTTATGGCTTCCCATTATCGTTGTCAGCCGTGATATAATAATCGTGATAGGAGTGCTGGTCATCTTCCTCGTGCACGGGGACGTCAAGATAGCGCCAAGCCCCCTTGGGAAGATAACGACATTCATGCAGATGGCGGCGATCATCAGCGTGCTTCTGCTCTACGGGCATTCGGAATACATCTGGAACACCGCGGTCGTCTTTACGGCGCTGTCGGGGATCGATTACATCTTTCGCGGAGCGCGGCTCATGAACGGGGCCGCGGGAAAGAAATGATATGCCATTAATAATATCGCTTTTTGCATGTTACCTTGTAGGTTCGATACCGACGAGTTTTCTCGTCGGCAAATACCTTAAGGGCATCGATATAAGGGAGTACGGCAGCGGAAATGTCGGCGCGACCAATACCGCGAGGATAGTCGGCAAAGGATGGGGGTTGCTTGTGCTCGCCGTGGATATCCTTAAAGGGCTCATATGCGCAACACTCGTCGCTAAGCTCTTCATGAGGTGGGGAGTCCCGGTCGACGGGGACATATATCCCCTGATCCTCGGCTCTCTCGCGATCACCGGCCATATCTGGCCCGTCTTCCTCGGATTTAAGGGCGGCAAGGGGATAGCGACCTCGTCGGGCGTCTTCATCGGCGTAGCGCCGAAGGTCCTGCTCATAGCCCTAATCATCTGGATCATCATATTCGCCTGGAAAAGGTACGTATCGCTTGCGTCCATAATAAGCGCCGTGTCGATACCCCTGACGGCGTCCTTCATGGCGTATCCGTCCATGTTCGTCATCATCAGTTCGGCGATCTGTGCCGTGACCGTCTACAAACATTACCCGAATATAAAGAGGCTCGTCCGCGGCGAAGAGCACGCGTTCGAGTTCAAAAAACATGGCTGACAACTGTAAAATATCGGTCATAGGCGACGGAGGATGGGGCACAACGCTCGCCATCCTGCTCTGCTCAAAGGGGCACGATGTCCGTCTTTGGGGCGCGTTCCCAGATTATACGGAGAAGATGAAGGCGTCGCGCGAGAACACGAAGTTCCTGCCCGGAGTGAAGATACCGGATCCCGTAACGCTGACGTCCGATATCACGGACGCTGCGGACTCGGACGTCATAGTCATGGCGGTGCCTTCACAGTATATGCGTAACGTCGCGGGCATGATGAAAGGGATCCGTCCCGGAAAGAAGCTGTTCGTCAACGTATCCAAGGGGATCGAGAACGGCAGCCTGATGAGGATGTCCGAGGTCATAGCAGACGTTCTCGGGAAGGTCCGCATAGGCGCGCTCTCCGGCCCGACGATCTCTTATGAAGTCGCGAGAGGCCTGCCGACAACAGTGGTGGCGGCATCAGATGACGCGTCGGCAGCGGAGGAGATACAGGACCTTTTTATGACAGACAACTTCAGGATATACACAAATACGGACATAACCGGCGTCGAGCTCGGCGGGTCCCTTAAGAACGTTATAGCCATCGCCGCGGGCATATCAGACGGGCTCGGTTTCGGCGTCAACACGAAATCCGGCCTGCTCGTAAGGGGCATTGTCGAGATCGCGCGCCTCGGAACGGCCATGGGGGCGAAACCGGAGACATTTTACGGCATAAGCGGCCTCGGCGACCTCGTCACGACCTGCGTAAGCAACCACGGCAGGAACAGGTGGTTCGGCG
>Ga0116153_10003649_pt1 | contig 10691 bp, 8 predicted proteins | sample AD_UKC028_MetaG_FD_89896 | JGI IMG/M metagenome (GOLD analysis project Ga0116153, IMG submission 89896) | Active sludge microbial communities of municipal wastewater-treating anaerobic digesters from USA - AD_UKC028_MetaG | ecosystem: Engineered > Bioreactor > Anaerobic > Digestate | place: USA... | reverse complement strand
GAGATCAACGACCATCTCCGGGTCCTTTTCGCTCGTGCCGGCCGTCTGCGGTGTCCGGAGTGCCGGGTCCCCGTGGAAAAATATGACGCCGCCAGAGCCGCCGCGCGTCTTCTGAAAGAATTTCCCGGGAAAAGCGCGCGCATTGTTTTCCAGGTGCCGCTCGGTAAAAAAGGCGCGAAATATTTCCGCGAGAACTTAGAGGAACTGGAACGCCAAGGATTTGGCGAATTTTTTTGCGCCGGCGCGTGGCTTGCCGGAGCGGATGCGCTCGCAAAGAAAACGGTTCCCAAGGAGATCCTGGTCAGCGCGGACTTTTTAAAGATCGAACATCCCGCCAAAGAACGTCTCACGGATTCTCTTGAGCAGGCGTTCCATATGGGGCGCGGCGATGCCCAGGCGTGGATCGGCGGGAACGTCCTGGCTTTTTCGGAAAAACTCCGTTGCGCGTCCTGCGGAAAGCCCTTTTTAGAGCCATCCCCGAATCTTTTTTCCTTTAACAGCCCGCTTGGCGCGTGTCCGGCATGCCAAGGGTTCGGGCGCGTCATCACGATCGATTGGGATCTCGTAGTCCCGGACCCGGGAAAGTCGATCCGTGACGGGGCTATCGAGCCGTGGACCAAGGCCAGCGCCCGCTGGGAGCAGGGCCAGCTTTTTGATTTTTGCGACCGCAAACGCATCCCCGCGAGGACGCCCTGGGCGAAACTGAAACCCCAGCATCGCGATTGGATCCTGCGAGGTTGCGAAGGCGATGATTTTGTAAGCGTCGGGGATTTCTTCGATTACCTTAACAAAAAAACCTACAAGATGCATGTGCGGATCTTTCTGAACCGTTACCGCGGGTACGCTCCGTGCAAGACCTGCGGGATGACACGGCTCAAGCCCGAAGCGCTGGATTTTTTGATCCAAAGCAAAAATATCGCGGAAGTTCAGGCCTTAAGTATCGAAGAACTACTCGCGTTCCTTGAAGGATTGGAATTCTCTCCCGAGGAAAAGGAAAAAACGGAGCCAGTCCGGGAAGAGCTTTTAAGCCGCGTCAGATTCTTAAAAGACGTTGGGCTCGGTTATTTGACGCTGGACCGCATGTCCCGCACGCTTTCGGGCGGGGAAGTGGAACGCATCCATTTGGCAAGTTCGCTGGGCTCGGCGCTGGTCGATACGCTTTATGTCCTGGACGAACCCAGCATCGGCCTGCATGAGCGCGACAATCAAATGCTGATCGGGCTTCTTCGAAAACTCCGCGATCTGGGGAATACGGTCGTCGTGGTGGAGCACGACCGGACCATGATCGGCGCGGCCGATTGCGTGATCGACCTCGGGCCGGGAGGAGGCGCGAAGGGCGGACAGCTTGTTTTCCAGGGGAATGTCGACGAACTTAAGCGCTGCTCGGGCTCCGTCACGGGCGAACATTTAATCGGGAAGCGAAGGATCGAGCGAAAAGTTCCGGCAGGCGCCTCTTTGAAACGAAAGATCATCGTTCGGGGCGCGCGGGCCCACAATTTGAAAGATATCGATATCGAAATACCTCTCGGGAAACTTACCGCGCTCACCGGTGTTTCGGGTTCCGGGAAAAGCACGTTCCTTTACGAGATCCTTTACGGTCATTTCCTTAAATTCAACGGCCGCCCCGTGTCCCAGGAAGAGATCGGGGTCGTCAAAAAGATCCAGGGTCTTGAGCATATCGCCGACATGGTCCTGGTCGATCAGTCGCCTTTGGGCCGCTCTCCGCGATCCAATCCCGCTACTTATATGAAAGCATTCGAGGATATCCGGAAGATCTTCGCGGCGACGCCTGAGGCCAAACGCGAAGGGTTTGATGCCGGGCATTTTTCTTTCAATGTCGCCAAAGGGCGATGCCCGGTCTGCGAAGGCGACGGAGCGGTCAAAGTGGAGATGCATTTTTTAGCCGATATTTTTGTGCCTTGTGAAGAATGCCGCGGCAAACGTTTTAAGCCGGAGGTACTTGAAATTCGTTATCAGGGCAAGAATGTCGATGAGGTGCTGAATATGACCGTCGATGAAGCGCTTGATTTTTTGGGGCATCATAAAGGTCTCGCCGAAAAACTTTCCGTCCTTCAGAAGATCGGCTTAGGGTACCTCCGGCTCGGCCAGCCGACGTTGACGCTTTCAGGCGGGGAAGCGCAACGCCTCAAGCTTGCCTATGAGCTTTCCGCCGGAGCTTCCGGCCCATCGCTTTACCTTCTGGACGAACCGACCACGGGCCTCCACGAAGACGATATCCGCTACCTTGTGCGGGCCTTTGAGGAGCTTTTAAGCCGCGGACATTCGATCCTCGTGATCGAACATCATTTAGGGCTCATCCGCCTCGCGGATCACGTGGTCGATCTGGGCCCTGAGGGCGGCGAGAAAGGCGGGGAAGTGGTCTACCAGGGAGATGTCGCCGGCCTAATGGAGTGCGAGAAGTCGTATACGGGACGATACCTTAAAAAATATCTAAGGGACTCGGGACTAGTTCCCCGGGATTCGTAAAAACGAGGAGCCAAACGAGTCCCTAGTCCCGAGGGGCGAGTCCCGTTGCTCTTTTCCGCTTTTTCAGCTACTCTTTATGTATGAACAAAAATACTTTGTTTTTCATCTTTTTGAGCGTGCTTGCCGGATTGAACGTCGCATCGATCCGCAAAGCCGAGGACCCTATCCGGGATACCCAGACCAATCCCATCCTCTATGAGCAGAAAAAAGAGGAAGAAAAAGAAGGGAAAAAGGGGCCGCTGCTTTATAGCGTCAAACACAATCCCAAAGAGGATTTTTTCATAGAGCCGCCCTATGAAAAAAGCAAAGACGCGGTTTCACAAGAAGATGCGATCCAGGCCACCGCCGAGCCGATCGAGGCGGGCGGGTGGTGGGAGGAGCCGGCCGGGCCACAAGCTTCTTCCGGAGAATTCATCGAAGAATCGCCGGAGAAATATCCTTCCGAAGAGCAAGAGATTGCGGATTCCGACAGAGATTCTGATATAAAAGAAGAACCCCTTTCCGAGCCCTCCAAAGAAGATTATTGGTGGTAGCTTCGAAGAACAGAGAATAGAGATCAGAGAACAAATTTTTCTGTTTTTTTGCCTCCTGTCGTCTGCCTTCTGTTTTCCCAGGGAAGTAAAGACCCTCTGTGGATTGCCGAAATTCTAGTAAGTGTGTTTTTGAAGTAAAACAGGTATAATCTCTCCTGTTTTTCCGCGGGGCGTTCCCGCTAACTTTTTTAGAAAAGGCGGTTTTGTATGAATAAATGGCGTCGCTTTAAATTGTTCTGGATGGACCACTGGGTCAAAACCTCGATCATTTTTGCCGCATGCCTTCTCGTGATCCTGTCGATCTGGGGCATGGCCTCCCTCGAAAGCTATTACCGGAACATCACGCTTGCTCAATTACCTCTTCAGATTCTCATGGTGATCCTCAATTCCGTGATTTTTGTTTATCTTTATATGGTCATTTTCCGCGGCGGTTTCTCCAAACTCGATAAAAAGAACATTAAAGGCACTGCCGTCAATGTGAAATTTTCGGATGTGATCGGGATCGACGAAGCTAAAGATGAGTGCTGGGAGGTGGTCCAGCTGATCAAGGATCACGCGCGTCTTAAAAAGATCGGCGGCAAGATCCTCCGCGGGATTCTTATGATGGGGCCTCCGGGATGCGGCAAAACCTACCTTGCAAAAGCGATCGCCACCGAGGCGGGGTTACCGTTCCTTTCGATGGCCGCAAGCGAGTTCAATGAGATCTTCGTCGGCGTCGGCGCAAGCCGCGTTCGCCAGCTTTTTAAGAAGGCCCAGCGGCTTTCTTACGGGTTCGGCGGATGCATTGTTTTTATTGATGAGCTGGATGCGATGGGGCAGCGCCGCACTTTTAATCAGTTCGGAAGCGGCGAGGGCAACACGACCCAGAACCAATTGCTGGTCGCCATGGATGGGTTAAGTGACAAATCCGAAAATATCATTGTGATCGGCGCGACGAACGCAGCCGAAGACATTCTTGACCCCGCGCTTTTGCGCCCCGGACGTTTTGACCGGAAAGTTTATATTAAAAAACCAAGCCTCGAAGGCCGCGAAGCGCTTTTCCGCTATTATTTGGGCAAGATCAAATACGAAGCTGCGATCGATTGCAAACGCCTGGCGCGTAAGGCCGTCGACAAATCGCCGGCGGATATCGAGAACATCGTCAAAGAATCCGCCTTGATCGCCACACGGAACAAGAAAGATGTGGTCGGGCTTAAGGAGATATCAGAAGCCATTGAACGCATCGAACTCGGTATGAAGCAAAAGCTTACGATCAACGCCCGCGAGCGCGAAATGACCGCCTATCATGAGAGCGGGCATTTGATCGTCACCTACCTGTCCCATCCGCGCGATGACGTGTTCAAAGCTTCGATCATCCCGAGGAAGTCGTCGCTCGGCGTTGTCCATCCCACCTCGATCGAAGAGTGGCACGGGCGTGACCGCGAGACCTTATTTGCCGATATCAAAATCTGCCTGGCGGGTTATGTGGCCGAAAAGATCAAATTCAATACTACGACGACCGGCGTGACCGCGGACTTCAAACAAGCGATGAACCTCGCCCACTTTATGGTATGGGTCCTCGGGATGGGGGCTTCCGGACTGATCGGGGATTATACGGTCTACAAGGAGGGCAACGCTCTTCTTCTTTCCGAAGATGTGAAGATGCGGCTCAACCAGGACGTGGATAAGCTTCTCAGGGATTGTATGGCTGAAGTCGAAGCGCTTCTCCGGAAGGAGAAAGACCTTTTCGAGCGTTTTGCCAATGAGCTTTTGGCCAAACAAGAGCTGGACTACGACGAGATTGAAGCTATTTTTAACGAATACGGCAAGGCAAACCCGAGGCGTTTTTCGGGTATGCCCCCGGCGAATGGATCGCCGAAAGCTTAGATCTTGAACGCGCCTCACAAAGGGACTGTCCCTCTAGAGTTTTTAAAGGGACTGTCCCTTTTCTTTTTGATAGCCCTCGCACTTTCGGGATGCGGCCCCGTCACGTATCCCGAAGTTCGCTGTAAAGAACACCTCCAGAAGATCGCCCGCGAAGAATATGGCATTCCTCGGATCGACGTGGAGTTCCAAGGCACGACACTCGGCGTATTTTTGCCGCTTGATCATCTTTTCGCCATGGATCTAAAAACAGCTCTCATGAGCGGCAGCGTGACCGATATGGAAAGTCTTTTCCAGCCGACCGAGGAAGCCATTGATAAAGTCGAAGATATCCTCTTTTCCATGTCCCGCGTCATGCTCAGCACCGACAAAAAGATCGATTTTTATTATCTGCAGGCCACCGACGTCGAAAAAAGCGGGATGGATCTGACCTTCATCGGGCAGATCGATGACCTTAAAAGGGTCCGGTTTTGGGATATTCCGCGCAGCGAATACCGCAAGCGCATCATCCACGATCTCCGCATGAACCGGGCCGCTCTCTGGCACCGGCCGGTACGGCATTTTTTCAAGGATCTGAACGAATCTTCAGCAGACGTCATCCAAAACCGTTATTTCCCCAATACAGCGCGGGAAAAATGGGCCCGCGAGTTTTTCTTCATGGACGCTCAGGGATCTTTGCTTGCGCAGGGCCTCGGAGAATGGACCGTTCTTGACATGAGAAGTATCCCGCTTCAAGGCAACGATGTGATCGTCTATGCCAAGGCCGCGTTCGTGCCGAAAGATCCGAAAAATAAAGAATTCGAGCCGGGGACCTCGGAATATTTGTTCCAGGTCTCGACCGCGGGGGACACCGAAACGATCCAGCGGATCATTCCGATGGCTTACCTTGGCGAAAAAACCGAAGACTCGGGACTTTCTTTTACCCGGGATATCGTTATGCGAAGCCTTCCTCATTGGGAAACGGAGTTTAAAACGCCCGATATCACGATGGGGGATTTTTTGTCGCGCCAGTTCACGCGGCGTTTTCAATCGATCGCGGGCGAAGACGAGCGGATCTACAACACTTTTGCGAGCGTGAAGTTGATCGTTCGTTTTGAGCCGGACCCTAAGCCGCATTTCATCTTTAACGCCGTCGCTCCCTTGCGGGGCGTCAAAGAAACCGCCTACACTTCCGGCCAGGGACTGCACGAAGATGTGCTTTATTTCTGGGGCCGCGTCGCCCGCGAATTTGTGGATGTTTTGCGCAGTTACGGTTTTAAGGATTATGATTTCCTCGAATTCCAGCTTTTCCAGGAGGGGAAATTGCTCAGCTGGACCGTTTCGCGGGAAGACCTCGAGCTTTTTCGCCGGCACAAAAAAGACCTTTCTTCGATCCTCCGTCTTTCGCAATAACTCCTTCGGCAACCCTTACTTTTCCTTTACCGCCTTCGAGCGGATGGTATAATACGCCCTGTTTCGGAAGGAACCCCCCTCCATCCTTGTCTTTCATTTTTTTGATTAATGGTGACAAGGACGGCCCCATCCCGCCTTTGTGGCGGCGGGATAATAGGTATTGGGATCGATCCTGTTCCGACGGTATTAATCTCAGGAGGAATTTATGGCAGAATTCAAAGGAAGTAAGACAGCAGAAAATCTTATGAAATCATTTGCCGGGGAGTCTCAAGCCCGCATGCGTTACACCTATTACGCATCGGCGGCGCTTAAAGAGGGCTATCGCCAGATATCGAATATTTTCCTCGAGACCGCGGAGAATGAAAAAGAACACGCCAAGGTTTTCTACAAGCATCTCATCAAGCACGGCATGAACGGCATGGCGCAGGAAATCCACGCCTCCTATCCTGTGGCGCTCGGCAAGACCATGGAAAATCTCAAGGCCGCCGCGGTGGGAGAGCATGAAGAATGGACGGATCTTTACCCCTCCTTCGCGGAAGTCGCGGACAAAGAGGGGTTTCCTGATGTCGCCAAGAGTTTCAAGCTGGTCGCGATGGTCGAAAAACGCCATGAAGAGCGTTACAACAAGCTCTATAACGCTGTCGAGCACCATAAGGTTTTTGTCAAAGACGGCAAGGTCTATTGGAAGTGCCTGAATTGCGGCTACATTGTGGAAGCTTCTAAGGCTCCGGAGCGTTGCCCGACTTGCGATCACCCCCAGGAGTTTTTTGAGATCTGGATCGAAAACTATTAGAAACAGACGACAGACCAGAGACTCCAGACTAGAGCCAAAGCTTTGAGTTTTTAGTCCCTAGTCCCAAGTCTCTTGTCTAATAAAAAGGAGAAAAACAAAATGATTTCATATAAGCAACTTGGTTTTGTCAATACACGCGAGATGTTCGCGAAGGCCTTCAAGGGCGGCTACGCCATTCCGGCCTATAATTTCAATAATATGGAACAGATCCAGGCGATCGTGGTGGCTTGCGTCGAAACCCAGTCTCCGGTGATCCTTCAGGTCTCGAGCGGCGCCCGAAAATATGCCAACCATATCCTGCTCCAATATGTCGGGCAAGGGGCCGTCGAGATGATGAAAGCCCACGCCAAGGAGAAAGGCCTCAAGCCGATCCCGATGGCGCTTCATTTGGATCACGGCGATACTTTTGAGCTCGCGAAATCCTGCATCGAATCGGGTTTTTCTTCCGTCATGATCGATGCGTCGCATCATCCTTTTGAAGAGAACATCAAGCTGACCCGTCAAGTAGTGGAATACGCTCACAAACACGATGTGACGGTGGAAGGGGAGCTCGGAGTGCTTGCCGGGATCGAAGACGATGTCAGCGCGGAGCATTCGACTTATACGGATCCGAAGGACGTTGTTAAATTCGTGAAAGAAACGAACGTGGATTCGCTGGCCATCTCGATCGGGACTTCCCACGGCGCCAACAAATTCAAGCCGGCCCAATGCACACGCAACGCTGACGGGATCCTGGTCCCGCCGCCTCTGCGTTTCGATATTCTGGAAGAAATTGAAAAAAAGATCCCCGGTTTTCCGATCGTGCTCCACGGCGCTTCTTCCGTGCCGGTGGAAGCGGTCAAGATCATCAATGAAAATGGCGGCGCGCTTAAGGATTCCGTCGGGATCCCGGAAGAACAGCTCCGCAAGGCGGCAAAATCCGCGGTCTGCAAGGTCAACATCGACTCCGACGGCCGTTTGTGGATGACCGCCGCGATCCGGAAAGTTTTCAAGGAAAAACCGGCTGAATTCGACCCACGCAAGTATCTCGGGCCGGCCCGCGACGCGTTGATCGCGATGTATAAACACAAAAATGAGTATGTACTTGGTTCCGCAGGAAAAGCGTAACGATAGGAAAACCGCGTAAGGAGGGTTTTTATGAAGAAAATCACGCTGATCATGATCGCGTTTCTTTTGATCTCCACGGCAGTATTTGCCGAAGAAGCCCAGCAAGAAACCATGCCGGGCATGAAGGGGGATGACCCCATCGAGATGATGATGCCCGGGATGGGGAAGATGCGCTGCCCCATGATGGGGATGGGAAAGACCCAGATGGCCACGACCGATGACGGCGGGGTAATCGTGCTTGTCGGCAACAAGCTTATGAAGTATGACGCCGAACTCGTCCTTCTTAAAGAAGTCGAAGTGCCTATGCCCGAGGGATGGATGGGCGGAAAACAGTGCCCCTTGCCGGCCAGCATGAAGGCCCAGGATCCTAGCGCCGATCAAGCGGTATCTTGAAAAATAACCCGACTTAGCGAGGTCTCTTTTTATGAAAAGAAAACTCGGCTTGTTGACAGCTTTGTGCCTGCTCTTTTCACAAACACTTTCTTTCGGAGCGGTGACGATGCAGGATCTCCGGCTCCCGAAAACTTTTTATCCCGGGCAGTCCCCTTACGGCAAGATCGTTTCCGTTCAGGAGAACGGGCAGTATCCCGGTTTTTTGACCTTTTCGGTTTCTTCTCCGCATGGAAATTATCTGGTTCACGGCTTAGCAAATCTCCGCAAATGTCTTCATGAGATCGATGTGATCGAACAGCTCAACGCTCAGCAAGAAGACGCCGGCAGCGGGATCGCTGATGGGGCCGTAGATTCGATCAAGGACACCGGAACGGGATTGAAGAATTTAGCGGTTCATCCGGTCGACTCGGTATCAGGGATCGGTAAAGGGATCGGCAAGCTTGGTGGCCGGATCGGCGGCGCTTTTCGCAAAAAGGAAGAAGGCGAAAAAGGGGATAATTATCTGAGCGCCACAAAGCGCCAGCTGGCCAAGCAGCTCGGCGTCGACGTTTACAGTCGCAACCCCCAGCTCCAGGCGAAACTTGATTCCATGGCCAAGGCGCGGCTCGGAGGCAGGGGTATTGTCGCGGTCGCCACTTTTTTTGCCCCCGTCGGCTTGGTCGCTTCGCCTGTGGTGACTGTCAGCAATATCAATAGCGCCGCTGATGAAATGGTCAACAATTATGACCGTACGGATCTTTTTCAGATGAACCAGAAGGCCTTGCTGGCCTTAGGTTTTCCGAAAGAGAAGGCGCTTCAATTCCTGAATCACCCTTACTATACCCCCCGCGAATTGACTTACATGCGGCTTTATCTCGAAAAGCTCAGTCGCGTGGAAGGTTATAAGGTTCTTTTGGATGCCGCGATCGCCGCCGTTTCCGAGATCCCGGCCGACAAGATCCTTCACGAAACCCAGATCGCCGCGGATTCCATCGGGAACAATCCCCGGGGCATGAAGCTCGTTTTAATCCCCGAGGGGATCATTCTTGCCAACCAGGATATGACGGCGCTCATCACCGCGTATGATTATCTCAATAGCTCCATGCTTGGGAGCCGCGTGACCGAAAAAGCCGTTAGTTTCCGTCAGAGCCTCGGCAAGAAATCAGCCCAGATCTGGAACGGCGGGGCCGTCGCTCCGGATTTTGCCAAAGCCGCTCTGGCCAAAGGCATCCAGATCCAACGGATGTGTCTTTTTGGACCGGGCGATACCGCCAGCGAAATTTGATCTTATCCAGGAAAGATCCTCTCGTATGAGAAAAAAAGAGATTTGTCTTGTCACCGGCGGCGCCGGTTTTATCGGCTCCAATCTTGCCGAGGGACTTCTTCGCCGCGGTTTTCGCGTGCGGGTCCTGGATAACCTTTCGACGGGGAAGCGGGAGAACCTGGCGCATATGCTTTCCAGGATCGAATTCATTAAAGGGGATATCCGCGACGAGCGGAAGCTCCGGCAAGCCCTTCATGGGGTTTCCTATGTCTTTCATCTGGCGGCGATCGCTTCGGTGCCCGAATCCGTGGCCGAACCGCGGAAAACTCATGACATCAATGTGACAGCCACCTCCCGGCTTTTAGAGGCGAGCTTGAAGGCGAAAGTGAAGCGTTTCGTTTTTACCTCATCGTCCTCGGTTTATGGCGAAACGGATAAATTCCCCTCAACCGAAGAAGATCTTCCGAGACCTGAATCGCCCTATGCCGCCTCCAAGGTCATGGGGGAATATTATTGCCGGAATTTTTCTAAACTCTACGGGCTTGAAACAGTTTCGCTCCGTTATTTCAACGTTTTCGGCCCCCGTCAAAATCCCCGGTCGCGCTACGCGAACGTGATCCCCATTTTTCTGAAAAAGATCCTGGACCATGAACCCCCCGAAGTGCATTGGGACGGAAAACAATCCCGCGATTTTGTTTATGTGGATGATGTCGTTGCCGCAAACCTGCTTGCCATGAAAAGGCCCGGTATCGCCGGAGAGGCTTTCAATATCGGGAGCCATTCCGAGGCCCGCGTGATCGATTGTCTTCGCGGGATCCAGCAAGTTCTCGGCGTCAAGAAAGTCAAGGTCCGGCACACGCCCAAACGCGCGGGGGATGTC
>Ga0116153_10003648_pt1 | contig 10695 bp, 6 predicted proteins | sample AD_UKC028_MetaG_FD_89896 | JGI IMG/M metagenome (GOLD analysis project Ga0116153, IMG submission 89896) | Active sludge microbial communities of municipal wastewater-treating anaerobic digesters from USA - AD_UKC028_MetaG | ecosystem: Engineered > Bioreactor > Anaerobic > Digestate | place: USA... | reverse complement strand
TTCCATACCTTCAACACGCTGCACAATTCGAACAAGCAGATCGTCATCTCCTCGGACCGTCCGCCCAAGAAGCTGGCCACCCTGGAGGACCGGCTGCGGACCCGATTCGAATGGGGTCTGATCACCGACGTTCAGCCGCCCGACATCGAAACCCGCATAGCCATCCTGCGGAAGAAGGCGCAGATGGAGCGCCTGGACGTGCCCGACGACGTGCTCGAACTCATCGCCACCAGCATCGAGCGCAATATCCGTGAGCTCGAGGGCGCGTTGATCCGGGTGACCGCGTTCGCCTCGCTGAACCGCACCCAGATCGACACCGCGCTGGCCGAGATCGTGTTGCGCGACCTGATCGCCGACGCCGGCACCATCCAGATCAGCATCGCCACGATCATGGCGGCCACCGCGGAGTACTTCGACACCACCGTGGAGGAACTGCGCGGACCGGGTAAGACCCGCTCGCTAGCCCAGTCCCGGCAGATCGCGATGTACCTGTGCCGTGAGCTCACCGACCTGTCGCTGCCGAAGATCGGCCAGGCATTCGGCCGCGACCACACCACGGTGATGTACGCGCAGAAGAAGATCCTCAAGGAGATGGCGGTTCGCCAGGAGATCTTCGATCACGTCAAGGAACTCACCACCCGGATCCGGCAGCGTTCCAAGCACTGAATCGCTCCAAGCCCTGAATCGCTGCACGCCCTCAGTGGCTCCACGCCCGGAATCGGCCGCAATTCCGCGACACACCCCCACGACACGCCCAACCGTGGACGCCGCACCGGTCGCCGCGGTCAAGAAACTTCAGTCACACCCACCACAGGCGTTTGCACACCGGGGTGGGGACCGCCTGTGGACTACCGGGGGCCAATCCTGCGGGCCGGCTGTGACCAACCTGGACAACCGCCCGTCATCCACACCCACTCGCTCGGCCGCTGCGAGTTATCCCAACCGGCCACACAGTCTGATCTCCCGGTTGAACTGGGTGAACCCTGGGTTATCCCCAGATTGCACAAGGGCTAATACTGATACCGGTATATCTATCTAGATTCTTCTCAGAAGTAGCCCGTTGGGGATCAACGCCGCACAGCGGCGGCGGCCCGGGCCCGCGCCCGGCGGATCCGGGTCGGCCGATCCGCTTTCAACTTTGCGGAGAAAGCTCTACGGTTGTGATTCGATCGCCGATGTCGCCGCCAGGCGCCTCCGATCGGCGCAACCGTGGGTAATCCCCGTTCAGGTGGACTTCTTCGGCTGCGCGTTGCTCGTGATGGAAGCGAAAGGGACACTCCGTAGATGGTGGTTACACCGTGACCTCGACTGTCGGTCTGAGCGATCTCCGGTTCCGTGTCGTTCGTGAGGACTTCGCCGATGCCGTGGCCTGGGTGGCCCGCAACCTGCCGTCTCGGCCGACCGCGCCGGTGCTGGCCGGGGTGCTGCTGACCGGCACCGACAACGGCCTGGTGGTGTCCGGCTTCGACTACGAGGTCTCCGCGGAAGTTCGCGTCGCCGCTGAAATTTCCTCCCCGGGAAGCATTTTGGTCTCCGGTCGGCTGCTCTCGGACATCACCCGCGCGCTGCCGGGTAAGCCCGTCGACGTCAGCGTGGAAGGCACCCGGGTGCTGATCAGCTGCGGAAGTGCGAAGTTTTCGCTGCCCACCATGGCGGTGGAGGACTACCCGGCGCTGCCGGAGCTGCCCGAAGAGACCGGGGTGCTCTCGGCCGAGGAGTTCGCCGAGGCGATCAGCCAGGTCGCGGTCGCCGCGGGCAAGGACGACACCCTGCCGATGCTCACCGGCATCCGGATGGAGATCCTCGGCGAGACCGTGGTGCTGGCCGCCACCGACCGGTTCCGGCTTGCGGTACGGGAGCTGACCTGGTCGACCACCGGTGGCACCGAGGCCGCGGTGCTGGTGCCGGCCAAGACGCTGGCCGAGGCCGCCAAGGCCGGCGCGTCGGGCACCGAGGTGCACATCGCCCTTGGCGCCGGACCCAGTGTCGGTACCGAGGGGTTGCTCGGGATTCGCAGCGACGGCAAGCGCAGTACCACCCGGCTGCTGGACGCCGAGTTCCCGAAGTTTCGGCAGCTGCTGCCCGGTGAGCACACCGCGACCGCGACGATCAACGTCGGTGAGCTCGCCGAGGCGATCAAGCGCGTCGCGCTGGTTGCCGATCGCGGCGCCCAGGTCCGGATGGAATTCGCCGAGGATTTGCTGCGGCTGTCGGCCGGCAGCGAGGACGCCGGCCGCGCCGAGGAAGAACTCTCGGTGGAGTTCGCCGGGGAGCCGCTGACCATCGCGTTCAACCCGACCTACCTGACCGACGGCCTGGCCGCGCTGCATTCCGCGCGGGTGTCGTTCGGTTTCACCACGTCCAACAAGCCCGCGGTGCTGCGTCCGGTCGCCGATGACGCCGACCCGATCTCCGGTCCGGGGCCGTTCCCGGCGCTGGTGTCGGAGTACGTCTATCTGCTGATGCCGGTGCGGCTGCCGGGTTGATCACCCCCGGACCGGGATGTGTACGTACGTCAGCTCGCGTTGCGGGACTTTCGGTCCTGGTCCGCGGTGGATCTCGAATTGTCGCCGGGCCGAACGGTATTCGTCGGCTCCAACGGTTTTGGCAAGACGAATCTGATCGAGGCGCTGTGGTACAGCGCGACGCTCGGTTCGCACCGGGTGGCCAGTGATGCGCCGCTGATCCGGTCCGGCGCCGAGCGCGCGGTGGTCTCCACGATCGTCGTCAACGAGGGCCGCGAGCTGGCCGTCGACCTGGAGATTGTCACGGGCCGGGCCAACAAGGCCCGGTTGAACCGGTCGCCGGTGCGCAGTCCCCGCGAGGTGATCGGGGCGGTCCAGGCGGTGTTGTTCGCCCCCGAAGATCTGGCGTTGGTGCGCGGTGAACCGGGGGAACGACGGCGCTATCTCGACGACCTGGCGACGTTGCGCCGGCCGCGGATCGCCGGGGTTCGGGCGGATTACGACAAGGTGCTCAAGCAGCGCACCGCGTTGCTGAAGTCGGCGACCGGGGGCCGCTGGCACCGCGATCCCGGTGTCATCTCGACCCTGGAGGTGTGGGACCAGCAGTTGGTCGCGCACGGCGCGCAGCTGATTGCGGCCAGGCTCGAGTTGATCACCGAGCTCGCTCCGCAACTCGTCGGCGCCTATCACCGGTTGGCGCCGGCGTCGCGGGCCGCGGCCATCGGCTACCGCAGTGCGGTTCCGGCGATCGGCGAGGGAACCGCGAGTACCGTCGCGGATCTGGAAACCGCACTGCTGGAGGAACTCGCCCGTCGCAGAACTGCCGAGCTGGAGCGCGGGATATGCCTGGTCGGGCCGCATCGCGACGACCTGGAGCTGCGGCTGGGGGACCAACTCGCGAAGGGATTCGCCAGCCACGGCGAATCCTGGTCGATGGCGCTGTCGCTGCGGCTGGCCTCCTATGAACTGCTCCGCTCGGAGGGCACCGAGCCGGTCCTGCTGCTCGACGATGTGTTCGCCGAGCTCGATGTGGCGCGGCGCCGGGCGTTGGCCGAGGTCGCCGCGGCCGCCGAGCAGGTGTTGATCACCGCGGCGGTCGGCGACGACATCCCGGATAATTGGGATGCCCGCCGGATCGGCATCGACCTGCGGGATGTCGACGGACAGCGAACATCGGCGATGATCGAATGAGGTTCGGATGACTGCGGACAACGAGAACCAGCCGGGCACCGGCGCCGAGGATCCGGATGCGCCCCGGGGCATGGATCTGGTTCGCCGCGCCCTCGAGGAGGCCCGCGGTGCGGCGCGCACCCAGGGCAAGGATGTCGGTCGTGGCCGGTACTCCCCCGCCGAACCCCGGAAAGACCGCAGTTCCGGTCGGCGGCGGCGCTGGTCCGGGCCGGGCCCGGACAGCCGCGACCCACAGCCCTTCGCCTCGGCGAGCCGCGACCTGGCCAAATCACGGGGCTGGACACCACGGGTGGCGGAAGGAACGGTGCTGGGCCAGTGGTCGGTGGTGGTCGGTGAGGACATCTCCGCGCACGCCAGCCCGACCGGTCTGCGGGACGGAATACTGAGTATCACTGCGGAATCAACGGCCTGGGCCACCCAGTTGCGGCATATGCAGGCGCAACTTTTGGCCAAGATCGCCGCGGCGGTCGGGGACGGCGTGGTGACCAGCCTGCGGATCACCGGGCCGGCGGGGCCGTCCTGGCGCAAAGGGCCGCGCAGCATGCCCGGGGGTCGCGGACCCCGCGACACCTACGGCTGATTGTCCGCTGATTGCCCCGAGAACGCCGAATCGATCGATCTGAAGCGAAATGACGCACCCACCGCGGCGATAATCCGCCCACGGCGCAATTAGCGCGGTGGAAACGCGGCCTGAGCACCGGTGCTGTCGGCTGGGCACGGTAGACTATGCAGGAAACTCGCCTGCGCCGTGATCGGCCCGCAGGCCCCGTGAACTCCAAGGAGAGCGTCCGAACGTGGCTGCCCAGAAGAAGAACGCTCCCGCCGAGTACGGCGCCGACTCCATCAAGGTTCTCGAGGGTCTGGAAGCGGTCCGCAAACGTCCGGGCATGTACATCGGCTCCACCGGCGAGCGCGGTCTGCACCACCTGGTCTGGGAAGTCGTCGACAACGCGGTCGACGAGGCGATGGCCGGTTACGCCAGCAAGGTCGACGTCCGCATTCTGGAAAACGGCGGCATTCAGGTCACCGACGACGGCCGCGGCATCCCCGTCGCGATGCACGCGACCGGCATCCCGACCGTCGACGTCGTGATGACCGTGCTGCACGCCGGCGGAAAGTTCGAAGAGGGCGCCTACCAGGTTTCCGGTGGTCTGCACGGTGTCGGTGTGTCCGTCGTCAACGCGTTGTCGACGCGGCTGGAAGCCGATATCTGTAAGGACGGCCACGAGTGGTTCCAGGTTTACAACCGGTCGGTCCCCGGCACCCTGCGTCAGGGCGAGAAGACCACGAAGACCGGCAGCACCATCCGATTCTGGGCGGATCCGGACATCTTCGAGACCACCGTCTATGACTTCGAGACCATTGCGCGGCGGCTGCAGGAGATGGCCTTCCTCAACAAGGGCCTGACCATCGAACTCACCGACGAGCGGGTCACTCCCGACGAGGTGGTGGACGAGGTGGTCAGCGACACCGCCGAAGCGCCCAAGACCGCCGAGCAGCAAGAAGCCGAGAAGTCCGCGCCGCACAAGGTCAAGCACCGGGTCTTCCACTACCCCGGCGGCCTGGTCGACTACGTCAAGCACATCAACCGGACCAAGAGCCCGATTCAGCAGAGCATCATCGACTTCGAGGGCAAGGGTACCGGCCACGAGGTCGAGATCGCCATGCAGTGGAACTCCGGCTACTCCGAATCCGTGCACACCTTCGCCAACACCATCAACACCCACGAGGGCGGCACCCACGAGGAGGGCTTCCGTTCCGCGTTGACCTCGGTGGTGAACAAGTACGCCAAGGACAAGAAGCTCCTCAAGGACAAGGACCCCAACCTCTCCGGCGATGACATCCGCGAGGGACTCGCCGCGGTCATCTCGGTGAAGGTCAGCGATCCGCAGTTCGAGGGTCAGACCAAGACCAAGCTGGGTAACACCGAGGTCAAGTCGTTCGTCCAGAAGACCTGCAACGAGCAGCTCACCCACTGGTTCGAGGCAAACCCGGCTGAAGCCAAAACCGTTGTCAACAAAGCAGTTTCATCTGCCCAAGCCCGGCTCGCCGCACGTAAGGCCCGTGAATTGGTGCGGCGCAAGAGCGCAACCGATCTCGGCGGCCTGCCGGGCAAGTTGGCGGACTGCCGATCGACCGATCCGAAGCGTTCGGAACTGTACGTGGTGGAGGGCGACTCCGCCGGTGGCTCGGCCAAGAGCGGCCGCGACTCGATGTTCCAGGCGATCCTGCCGCTGCGCGGCAAGATCATCAACGTCGAAAAGTCCCGTATCGACCGGGTTTTGAAGAACACCGAAGTCCAGGCGATCATCACCGCGCTGGGCACCGGTATCCACGACGAATTCGACATCGAGAAGCTGCGCTATCACAAGATCGTGCTGATGGCCGATGCCGACGTCGACGGCCAGCACATCTCGACGCTGCTGCTCACGCTGCTGTTCCGGTTCATGCGTCCACTGATCGAGAACGGCCACGTCTATCTGGCGCAACCGCCGCTGTACAAGCTGAAATGGCAACGCCAGGAACCGGAATTCGCCTACTCCGATCGCGACCGCGACGCGCTGCTGAAGGCCGGCGCCGAGAGCGGCAAGAAGATCAACAAGGACGACGGCATTCAGCGTTACAAGGGTCTTGGTGAGATGGACGCCAAGGAACTCTGGGAGACCACCATGGATCCGTCCGTTCGGGTGCTGCGCCAGATCACCCTCGACGATGCCGCATCAGCCGACGAATTGTTCTCGATCCTGATGGGCGAGGACGTCGAGGCGCGCCGCAGCTTCATCACCCGGAACGCCAAAGACGTTCGCTTCCTTGACGTTTAACCACATCGCGCATATCGAAACTCACTAGAGACGTAACCGAGGAATAGATGACAGACACCACGCTTCCGCCCGGAGACGGCCCCGCCGACCGGATCGAACCGGTCGACATTCAGCTGGAGATGCAGAACAGCTACATCGATTACGCGATGAGCGTGATCGTCGGGCGCGCGCTGCCCGAGGTCCGCGACGGCCTCAAGCCGGTGCACCGCCGGGTGCTGTACGCCATGTACGACTCCGGCTTCCGGCCGGATCGCAGCCATGCCAAATCCGCCCGTTCGGTGGCCGAGACGATGGGTAACTACCACCCGCACGGCGACTCGTCGATCTACGACACCCTGGTGCGGATGGCCCAGCCCTGGTCGCTGCGCTACCCGCTGGTCGACGGTCAGGGCAACTTCGGTTCCCCGGGCAACGACCCGGCCGCCGCCATGCGCTACACCGAAGCTCGGCTTACCCCGCTGGCGATGGAGATGCTGCGCGAAATCGACGAGGAGACAGTCGATTTCATTCCCAACTACGACGGCAGGGTGCAGGAGCCGACGGTTCTGCCGAGCCGGTTCCCGAACTTGCTGGCCAACGGCTCCGGCGGCATCGCCGTCGGCATGGCCACCAACATCCCGCCGCACAACCTGCGCGAGCTGGCCGAGGCGGTCTACTGGTGCCTGGAGCACCACGAGGCCGACGAGGAGGCCACCCTCGAGGCGATGATGGAGCGGGTCAAGGGACCCGACTTCCCCACCCACGGGCTGATCGTCGGCTCCTCGGGCATCTCCGATGCGTACCGGACCGGCCGCGGCTCGATCCGGATGCGCGGCGTGGCCGAGATCGAGGAGGACAACCGCGGGCGCAGCTCGCTGGTCATCACCGAGTTGCCGTACCAGGTCAACCACGACAACTTCATCACCTCGATCGCCGACCAGGTGCGCGACGGCAAGCTGGCCGGCATCTCCAACATCGAGGACCAGTCCAGCGATCGGGTCGGCCTGCGCATCGTCGTCGAGCTCAAGCGCGACGCGGTGGCCAAGGTGGTGCTGAACAACCTCTACAAGCACACCCAGCTGCAGACCAGCTTCGGGGCGAACATGCTGTCCATCGTCGACGGGGTCCCCCGGACCCTGCGGCTGGACCAGATGATCCGCTACTACGTCGCCCACCAACTCGACGTCATCATCCGCCGGACCACCTACCGGCTGCGCAAGGCCAATGAGCGGGCCCACATCCTGCGCGGCCTGGTCAAGGCCCTCGACGCCCTCGACGAGGTCATCGCGCTGATCCGGGCGTCGGCGAACGCCGACGTGGCCCGCAGCGGCCTGATGGAGCTGCTCGACGTCGACGAGATTCAGGCCCAGGCCATCTTGGACATGCAGCTGCGGCGGCTGGCCGCGCTGGAGCGCCAGCGGATCATCGACGATCTGGCCAAGATCGAGGCCGAGATCGCCGACCTGGAGGACATCCTGGCCAGGCCGGAGCGCCAGCGCGGCATCGTCCGCGACGAGCTCGTCGAGCTGGTCGAGAAGTACGGCGACGACCGGCGGACCCGGATCATCGGCGCCGAGGGCGAGGTGACCGACGAGGATCTGATCGCCCGCGAGGACGTCGTCGTCACCATCACCGAGACCGGCTACGCCAAGCGGACCAAGACCGACCTGTACCGCAGCCAGAAGCGCGGCGGCAAGGGCGTGCAGGGCGCCGGACTCAAGCAGGACGACATCGTGGCGCACTTCTTCGTGTGCTCCACCCACGACTGGATCCTGTTCTTCACCACCCAGGGCCGGGTGTACCGGGCCAAGGCCTACGACCTGCCCGAGGCGTTGCGGACCGCACGCGGCCAGCACGTGGCGAACCTGCTGGCGTTCCAGCCCGAGGAGCGCATCGCGCAGGTCATCCAGATCAAGAGCTACGAGGACGCTCCGTATCTGGTGCTGGCGACCCGCAACGGGCTGGTGAAGAAGTCGCGCCTGACCGACTTCGACTCCAACCGCTCCGGCGGGATCGTGGCGATCAACCTGCGCGACGGCGACGAACTGGTCGGCGCGGTGCTGTGCTCGGCCGAGGAGGATCTGCTGCTGGTGTCCGGCAACGGCCAGTCGATCCGGTTCTCCGCCACCGACGAGGCGCTGCGGCCGATGGGCCGGGCCACCTCCGGTGTGCAGGGCATGCGGTTCAACGAGGACGACCGGCTGCTGTCGCTCAACGTGGTCCAGGAGGGCACGTATCTGCTGGTGGCGACGTCCGGCGGCTACGCGAAGCGCACCGCGATCGACGAGTACACCGTGCAGGGCCGCGGCGGCAAGGGCATCCTGACGATCCAGTACGACAAGCGCCGCGGCGCGCTGGTCGGGGCGCTGATCGTCGACGACGACAGTGAGCTCTACGCGATCACCTCCGGGGGCGGGGTCATCCGCACCACCGCGCGGCAGGTGCGCAAGGCCGGCCGCCAGACCAAGGGCGTTCGGTTGATGAACCTCGGCGAGGGCGACACACTGATAGCGATCGCCCGCAATGCCGAGGAGTCCGAGGACTTCGATCCGGCAGCCGATGGCGAGTAACCACTCGGCACCGTCGAGCGGCAGACACGAGGGAGCAGCGTGACGTCACCGAATGAGCCCGGATCGACGACGCCGTCGGAACCCGCCGGCGGCAGCGGGCAGCGGACGGGTGAGCACGCCGCCCGCCCGGTGCCCCGGCCCGGTGAGGCCGGCGCGCCGGTGCCGCGGCTGACCGAGTCCGGCGAGGCGCCGCCCTGGCAGCGCGGTTCGGGACGGGCGCAGACCTCGGGTCCGCGCCCGGTCGCCGAGCCGGACGCCCGGGCCAAGGCCCGGGTGACCGCGCACACCGGCCCGGCCGAGCCCAAGCGGCCCGCCGCCGACGCGGAGGGCGCTCGCGCCGAGGCCGGCCGCCCGGACGGTGCCCGTCCGGAGCCTGGACGCGCGGAGGCGACCCGCGGCAAGGATTTCGGCAGTGAACTGCCGGACCTGTCCGGTCCGCGGCCGGTCCGCAAGCCGGCGGCCGACCGGGAGCAGGAGTCCTCGCGGCCGGCCGGCCGACTTCAGGTGGGTGCGCGGTCCAAGACCTCCGGTCCGGTGCGCGCCAGCATGCAGATTCGCCGGATCGACCCGTGGAGCACCCTGAAGGTGTCGCTGCTGCTGTCGGTGGCGCTGTTCTTCGTCTGGATGATCGCGGTGGCGATCCTCTACCTGGTGCTCGGCGGCATGGGGGTGTGGACCAAGCTGAACAGCAACGTCGGCGACCTGCTGAACAGCGCGGGCGGGACCGGCGGTGAACTGGTCTCGGCGGGCTCCATCTTCGGTGGGTCCCTGCTGATCGGCCTGGTGAACATCGTGGTGCTGACCGCGCTGGCGACCATCGGGGCCTTCGTCTACAACCTGAGTACCGACATCGTGGGCGGAATCGAGGTCACCCTGGCCGACCGGGATTAGCCGGTTTGGTCGCGGCCAACGTGTGCGGTAATCTCGCTGCGCGGTTGTTCGCAAACGGGCCTATAGCTCAGGTGGTTAGAGCGCTTCGCTGATAACGAAGAGGTCGGAGGTTCGAGTCCTCCTAGGCCCACCGGCTTTCGCCGGCGGATTACCCCGGCACGAAAGGTCCCCGTGACTGCGCTGATACGGATCCTCCTCGCGGCGGTGGTAGCGGTCGGGGCCGCGGTCGCGTGGTCACGATTCCGCGGTGAGGTGTGGCACTGCATCCCCGAGGAGACCGAACAGCCCGCCGGTCGGCGGGTCGAGGGGCCTTAGCTCAGTTGGTAGAGCGCTGCCTTTGCAAGGCAGATGTCAGGAGTTCGAATCTCCTAGGCTCCACAAGTAATCGGCGGTGCTCGACGCCCGACAGGCTTGTCACCGAACCCGGCACAGCCGGCCCGTCGTCCGATAGCGTTGCGGACATGACTCGTAGCGCAAGCACCCGCATCCTCGGTGCGGCCGTCGGTGCCCTGGTCCTCGGCTTCGGCGGGGTGGCCTGCGGCACGAGTAACGACGAGCCGGAGCCGACCACCTCCACCACGACGACCAGCCCGTCTGCCGCGACGACCGTCAGTACGGCGCCGGCCGCCCCGACGGCGACCGAGACCGCCACCGGCACCCCCACTCAGACCGTGACGGTCACCTCGACGGTGCCGATGATGCCGAACCCCAACGGTGACGGCACCGAGGTGCCGTGCGAGGGCACCATCTGTACCAATCCCAACCACGGCGCGGGCA
>Ga0116153_10003631_pt1 | contig 10725 bp, 10 predicted proteins | sample AD_UKC028_MetaG_FD_89896 | JGI IMG/M metagenome (GOLD analysis project Ga0116153, IMG submission 89896) | Active sludge microbial communities of municipal wastewater-treating anaerobic digesters from USA - AD_UKC028_MetaG | ecosystem: Engineered > Bioreactor > Anaerobic > Digestate | place: USA... | reverse complement strand
GGCGGGTGTTTGACGAGCAAGGACTCTGGCCGTATCAAGAAACGGCAATGTATGCCAAATGGGAATCGATATAGACAGATATTTTGAGTGATCCCCCTTTTTCGACGATTTGGAAATTCATTTTTTCCGACCAGGGTCTAAAAATAATCTGAATCTTCAATTATCTTTACTCTCATTTGTTCACATTTCATCGACTTTTTTTAGAGACAGGCCTACAGATGCTACATCCCCCCTTTGCCGATTTTGTTTTATTACAATCCGTTCATTTCCATTAAATCCTTGAACCCGATTCCCCTGAGAAGAAAAATCTGTTTATCGTGGTAGTATTAACATTAGAACTTTTTTCTCGTCATCACTAGAACTTTCAAAATGGAAACTGTGAGGTGGTGAAGGCCCGATTTTTCCGGAAGAAATGTCCCCGTATCCCATAAAATATACCCTGTAAAATGGACACTTTGAAAAAAGCCCATTTACAGGGTATTTTTTCGTCTATAATGGAATTATCGATAGAAAGCGAGATGATCCGGTATGAGTAAAATCATTTTCAACGACGAACAAGTGAAACAATTGAGAGCGAACCCACACGTAAAACACGTGTCGAACTTATGCATCACCTATGCGAAGGAATTCAAAGAGCATTTCATCGAAGAAAACGAGCAAGGAAAAACAACGCGAATCATCTTTGAAGAATGCGGATTTGACATTGAAGCGCTTGGGATCGATCGAGTCAAGGCAAGCGGAAAACGATGGAGAAAAGCGGCGGACAGGCTGGAAGGATTGAATGACAAACGCAAGTTGAATAGCGGCCGGCCGCGGACGCGCGATTTGACGCCGGATCAACAGATCGAGAAATTGAAGGTGGAAAATCAATATTTGAAGCAGATGTTGGAGTTCCGGCAGGAACTAGCAAGGCTCGAAAGGCAGGTGAAGAAGAAACCGAAATCGAGCCGGGAAAGAAATTCGAAATCATCTTAAGACTATGTGGACGGAAGCGTAACCGGCTCAAGGTGAGTGAACTGTGTCAAATCGCCGGTGTATCGCGTAGCGGATATTATCATTATCGATGGAATCTGATGAATCCAAACGAGAAGGAACTTGAGGACCAAAAGGACTTTGAACAGATCCTGGAAGCATACCGGCTGCGGAGGCGGGATAAAGGCGCCAGATCGATCAAGATGGCGCTGGAGGGCCATTTTGGGATCGTCATGAACCTCAAGAAGATTCGTCGGCTAATGAAGAAATACGGACTCTTCAGCAAGATCCGGGAGCCGAATCCGTACCGGAGGATGATGAAAGCCCTTCAAACGAATAGCGTCTTTGGAAACAAGCTGAACCGCGCGTTCGATCAGACGGTACCGAGGAAGGTATTCCTGACCGACATCACATATGTGTTCTACAACAATGGAGACCGCGCGTACCTGTCGACCATCCTGGATCTGGCGACCAAGGAGGTCGTATCGCATCAGTTGTCCGAATCCCTGGAAATTCCGTTCGTTTTGGATACCATTCACATATTGGCCGACGAGACGTCGATTCCCTTCGCCAAGGACGCCTATATCCATTCGGATCAAGGCGCGCACTATACCAGTCGCCAGTTCCAAAAGGCCGTCAAAGAAGCGCATCTGGGACAATCGATGTCAAGGCGCGGAAACTGTTGGGACAATGCGCCGCAGGAATCATTCTTCGGTCATATGAAGGACGAGTTGAATCTTGAATCGTGCCATTCCTTCGAGAGTTTGAAGGCCGAAGTTGATGACTACATGGACTACTACAACAACGATCGTTACCAGTGGGGACTCGGAAGAATGACGCCCGTTCAATATCGTGATTATCTCTTATCCGGTGGAATACCAAAGGTACGAAACAAGACAAAAAGAAAAGATGACCGTCTTGACAGACCGTCATCTTCAAAGTAACGAAACAAATATAAAGACTTTTTTTAACTGTCCTTTACATGGGGTACACTATAAGTAACGCGAGGACGTTTTTTTGTTTCTTCACGAGGGAAGTATCCCTCGTTTTTTTTGCGATCTTGTGATATCATAATGATATGCTCAAAGCATCAGCGGGCTCAAGGTGGATTTCGCATGGATGACGACGAAAAAGATCTTCGAAAAGAAATCGAAGAACTGGAAAAGTTGATTGCGGAAGTCAAAAAGCAAAATGAAGAGGAAAAGAAACGGTTGAAAGGCGGAAACCGTCCGGAAGATCCCAAGGTCGTCCGCATTAACATCGCGGCGGAATACTCCCGCGATCCGTTCATCAACCTGATCGTGGGTTTCCTCGTCAACTTCATTTTGATTTTTGGCATTATCGAGGTGTTGAAACTCGGAGAAGCGGAAAACACCTTTGTCTTTCTGTGGATTTCCGCGGGGTTCACCGTCTACGATTTCTTGTTGAAATTTCTGCTCATGAACCGCTTCCCGAAATTGGTCTTTTATTCTTCCGGAATCATCTTTCTGTTGACCCACTTGCTGTTTTTTTATGCCATGGACCTGTGGGTATTCGTCAAAAGTTTCGCTTTCGCCAACGACATTTATCCATTGGTGTTTGTCTTCTTGTTTTCCGTGCTCCGCGTCATCGTGAAAAACCTCTATTCCCTGATCGTCCGCGGTTTATCCGTTCGGGCGACGGAGAAATAATGAAATGTGGGTGATATCATGCCAAATCAATTGACTGTCCGGGAAGTCGCCCGGGGAATGAACCTCGAAGTGCTGGCCGGAGAAGCGGGTCTGGATCACGTGATTACCAATCCCAACCTGACCAAACCGGGTCTGGAACTGGCGGGGTTGTTCGATTTTTACGAACACAACCGTATCCAAATCATCGGTTCCAAAGAAGGGGTCTTTTTCAAATCGCTCTCTTTGGAGGATCAGTTGACCCGGGTCCGCCGTTTATTCGAAGAACAACCTCCGGCCTTTGTTTTTTCCGTTAACGTCCCCGTTCCGGAATTATTCATCGGCTTAGGCAACGAATTTTCGATTCCGGTGATGAAAAGTCCGTATCAAACGACTTCGTTGTTCGGCGAACTGTTCAATTTCCTACAATCGCGCTTGGCGGAACGCACCTTCATGCACGGGGCGTTGATGGACATCAACGGCGTCGGGGTTGTCATCACCGGTCAAAGCGGCATCGGAAAAAGTGAGGTTGCCTTGGAGTTGATTCGCCGCGGATATATGCTCGTGGCGGATGACATGATCGAAATCTATCAAAAAGAACGCGGTGTCTTGATCGGAACCGCTCCCGATCTGCTCAAAAAATATTTGGAAGTCCGGGGCATCGGCATTGTCAACGTCGTGTATATGTTCGGTGTTCGCGCTTACCGCGAAAACAAGAAAATTTCCCTCATCGTCCACTTGGAAACTTGGGATGAAAATAAACAGTTCGATCGTTTGGGACTAAAAGAAGAAACGGAAAAAATCTTTGACACCGAAGTGGTTTCCATGTCGCTGCCGATTACCGAAGCCCGCAACACGGCTACGCTCGTGGAAGCCGCGGCTTTTGATTTCAAAGCGAAAATCGCCGGTTATCGATCCGCCGAAGAATTCAGCGAATGCCTGAACGATAAAATCGCCCTCAATGCCAAAAATGACCAGGTGAAGCCGTGAAAAAAGCGATCAAAATTTTGGGAGTCTTCTCTCTTTTTCTGACGATTGGATTGATGCTTATCGGTTGTGCCTCCAACCAGACCACCGCAGATCCGGACGGAACTTTTACCGTCCGGTTCGTCGATTATGACGGGACCGTCCTCCAAACAACGACCTGCACCGTTGGGGTTTCTTGCGCCATCGTTCCTCCCACGGCGCCGGTCAACCGGGGCGGAAACAGCAATCGGGTTTTTACGCATTGGAGTGTTTTTTCCACCGAATACGCTTCTCTGAATTCCGATACGGACATTGAAGCCGTATATACTTTGGATCGAGCCATTTTCACCATCAACGGACGAGCGGTGGTCTGGTATTCGGTCTTGATCATGGCCGGGATCATGACCGCCTTCCTCATCGGGATGCGGGAAAGCAAACGGTTGGGAATCGATGGCGATGTCTTGATTGACGGGTTTTTATGGATCGTTCCCGTGGCGATTCTGGGGGCACGTTTGTGGTATGTGGCTTTCGAATTCAATGCCTTTGTGGTTCAAGGAGATATTGGAGCGACCCTCTTGAAAATCCTCGGATTCCAAAACGGAAGACTTAATTTTGCCGAATTCGGATTGGCCGGTCTGGCGATCCACGGCGCGTTTTTCACCGCTGTGATCTGTGCTTTCTTCTATAGCCGCAAACGGAAAATCAATCTTCTTCAGGTGGCCGATTTGGTGGGTGCGGGATTCATCGTCGCCCAAACCTTCGGCCGCTGGGGAAACTTCCTCAATCAGGAAGCTCACGGTGGGTTGGTCGGGGGAATGACCGGGCTGACCGCCAATTGGTCTCTTCAACAACAATATGAGTTTCTCCGATATACGCTCCATCTTCCCGATTTCATCGTTCATAACATGTACATCATCGGGAATGTCTTCGACGCCACCGAACCCGTAACCGGGTTTTACCATCCGACCTTCTTGTACGAACTCCTCCTCAACTGGATCGGATTCTTCGTCATTCTCGTTCTCCGGCGAATCAAATGGTTCCGCTTCGGCGAAATGATGGCATTCTATCTGGTTTGGTACGGAGCGGTCCGCATCTTCATCGAAACGATGCGCACCGATCCCCTCGTGTATCACATTTTCGGCGTAACCGTCAAAGCCGCGACCACCACCTCCGTCTTGATGATATTGGGAGGGGTTGCCCTGTCTCTCGCCATCCGCTTATGGTGGAAGGGCGAATCCTACGGAACGGTTCCCGGGCATTTCGTATTCCGCAAAAAGCCGCAGGAGATCCGGGGATGACCCATCACGATTTGGTCATCGTCGGCTGCGGACCCGCGGGAATGATGGCCGCCATTTACGCCAAACGTGCGAATAAAGACGTCCTCATTTTGGATAAAAGCACTCCCGGGGGTCGAATTCGTTCTACCTACACCGTGGATAATTATCTGGGATTCGGGCGGGTTTCCGCGGAAGAATTGGTTCAAAAAATGGTCACCCATCTGCATGATTTGGAAATTGCGGATACCTATGGATGTGTTCGCAAAATCGATAAAACCGAGAATGGGTTCATCGTTCGTACCGATGAGGAAGAATATTCCGCGAATGCCGTGATCCTCGCCACCGGCACGAATCCCAAAACGCTGGGGGTCGAAAACGAACCCCGTTTTGTGGGAGCCGGGTTATCTTACTGCGCCGTGTGCGACGGGGTTTTTTTTGAAGACAAAGACGTAGTCGTCATCGGCGGGGGCGATTCGGCGTTGGAAGAAAGCGACTATCTTTCCGGAATCTGCCGATCGGTGACCATCCTACACGATCTTGCGGAATTCACCGCAAATCACGGATTGGTGAAGCGGGTCTCTTCACGTCCCAACGTTCGTATTTTCCGCGATACCAAAGTCCTCGGTTTTCTCGGAGACGAGTCGATCAAGGGCGTCCGGACCCTCGCCAAGGACGGTAGCGAACAGATCCTGCCTGCCGAGGGCGTGTTTGTTTACGTCGGAAACCAACCCGACACCGGATTCGTTTCCGGGTTGTGTCAAACGGACCGTTCGGGCTTCATCCGCGTCAATTCGGAAATGCAAACCAGCGTTCCCGGGCTTTATGCTTGCGGAGACGTGACCAAAAAAGATTATCGTCTGATCGCCACCGCCATTTCCGACGGTGCGATCGCCGCCCTCGGGGCGGTGAAATATTTAGATCAGCTGGACGGGAGATGAACCCATGTCGTTCGCAACCGATGTCAAAACCGAACTGGCGGCCGTACGAAACGCCGCCTGTTGCAACACCGCGGAACTTTCCGCTCTTTTGCACATCGGCGGGGCGATGGAAGTGTCCAGCCGAGGATTGGCCATTTCGTTCCAGACGACCAATATTGCGGTCATCCGCAATTTCATTCGCCTAGTCAAAGAATTGTACCACGTTGAGTTGACGATTCTCAGCAAAACCCAAGTTCGCCTGCGGAAAAACGATTTGTTCGTCGTCCGCATCGAGGAAAAAGTCGAGAAAATCCTCAACGAACTCTCTCTCATCAACAAGAATGCGCTTTTCTTTCAGGATTTGGACGAGGCGATTGTGCGGAAAGAGTGCTGCAAAAAAGCCTATTTGCGCGGCGCCTTTCTTGCCGGGGGATCGATCAACAGTCCCGAAACGTCGTCCTATCATCTGGAAATTCAGACTTCTTCCCAAAAACAGGCGGAAATCCTGCAAAAAATCGCCAACGAGTTTTCTTTGAATGCGAAAGTGGCGAAAAACCGGCGGGGATTCATCATGTATATGAAAGACGCCGAACGGATTTCCGATTTTCTGCGGGTTACGGGGGCGACGAACCAACTGTTCGCTTTCGAAGACAGTCGCATCAAGCGCGATTTCAAAAATTCGATTAACCGCGTCATCAACTGCGATATCGCCAACGAGAAAAAAGCTTTGGACGCCGCCAACAAACAACTCGAACAAATCGCGCTCATCGAATCCCGGAAGTCGATCGAATTGACCCTGAGTCTTCAGGAAGCGATCTTCTTGAGGAAAACATATCCGGAGGCCACGCTTCTGGAATTGTCCGCCTTGTCCGCCAATCATTATCCCGACCCGATTTCCAAGTCCGCGCTCAACCATCGGTTCCGCGCCCTGAAGGATCTTGCCAACCGGTTGTCGATCGAGGAGGAACGTCCATGATCCAAGGCATCGGTTGCGACATTGTCGAGATTGCCCGCCTCAAAGACGAAATCAAACACAAGATCCTTTCCCCCAACGAATTACGCGTTTACGATCGATTTACGTCCGAATCCCGGAAACAGGAATTTTTAGCCGGTCGCTTTGCGGTGAAAGAAGCGATCGTCAAAGCCGCGGGACTCGTCCCTTTTCCCGAAATGGACGTCATCGATGATGAAAACGGCAAACCGCACTTGACCTGCGCCCGACTCTCCGGTCGAACGATTCACCTGTCGATCTCCCATGAAAAGGCCTTTGCGATCGGATTCTGCGTGGTGGAAGCGCCCGATCTGTGAGGTTTCTTTGAAACCGTAAATAACACTTGCAAAAGCCCCCCGAATTCGGTAAAATTATACATGCTGAGGTGAAAATATGGCAACTTATACGAAAGGTTTCAAAAAGCAATCCGGAGATCAAATCCTTCTGAAAGCGATCGTTGGGATCATTGTCGTCGTCCTGGCCATCGTCGGACTCGTTTTCTTATATCAAGTCATCACGGACAAAGGCGATTATAAAGAATTCGATCACATCGCCGAATATGATGAAATCCTGATTCAACAAGCCAATTCCCAACAAATCCAGGAATATCTCGTGTATTTTTATAATGCCGCCGATCAAGACTGTTTGGATGTTCAGAAACAAGTGTTGAATCTGGCCGGAAAACTGGAAAACAAAGGCGTCCGCATTTTCTTCGTCGATTTGGACGCGGTGAAAGAAGGCACCACCGGGGATAAGGATAATTTCCTCGTCGCCATCGGAAAAGGAACCTCCTTCCTCAACCAATCCCCGATGATGATTTCGATCGCCAATGGCCAATTCCACACCGCTTATACCACAGGAGAAACGATCAAAGGCATCATGAACGACGTATTGTCCGGAACCTACGAACCATTCAACTAAACTTGAAGATTCATTCCAACAAAAACCCGCAAGGGTTTTTTTTGTTTCCTGTGGTCAAAAAGGACGATTTATGATATAAATGAAACAAAGACAATTGCCGAAAAGGGTGAAGACGATGGAATATGTCAATGCCGCGCTGATTCAAACGATTGCGGCGGACAATCAAATCAAAGAAACGCAGGTCAAGGCCGTCCTTGACCTTTTAGCCGAAGGAAACACCGTGCCGTTCATCGCACGTTATCGCAAGGAAGTCACGGGTTCGCTCGACGAAGAACAAATTCAAGCGATTCAAAAAGAATTCGAATACGGACAGAACCTGCAAAAGCGAAAAGACGATATCACCCGACTGATTGATGAAAAAGGGATGTTGACGGAAGAATTGAGACTGAAGATCGACGAAGCGATGAAACTCGTCGATTTGGAAGATCTCTACCGTCCCTTCAAGGAGAAGAAAAAGACCAAAGCGACCGAAGCGATCGCCAAAGGACTCGAACCGCTGGCGAAAACGATGATGACCTTCCCGATTGTTTCCGACATCGACGAGTTGGCCCAACCGTATTTGAACGAACAGGTTTCCACCGTTTCCGAAGCTTTCCAAGGCGCAAAGTACATCATCGCCGAAACCATTTCCGATCATGCGGCCTTCCGGAAATGGATCCGTGATTTTACCACCCGGACCGGGAAAATCACCACCAAGAAGAAAAAAGACGCGGTGGATGAACTGGGAACCTATCAAAACTATTATGAATACGAAGAACCGTTGAAATCGGTCAAATTGCATCGGATTCTCGCCATCAATCGCGCCGAAAACGAAAAAGTCATCACCGTCGGGCTCGAAGTGGCGACGGAAGAAATTCAAGCCTTCTTGGAAAAGCAGGTCATCGGCAACCGTACTTCCCCGGTCAATCCGTTGATCCGGGATGCGATCGCCGATGCCTACAAACGCCTGATCAGCGGCGCCATCGAACGCGAGATCCGCAGCGATTTCACGGAAAAAGCCGAAGATTCTGCCATCAAACTTTTCTCGGAGAACCTCCGGAGCCTTTTGTTGCAACCGCCGATGAAAGGAAAAATGGTGTTGGGAATCGACCCGGCATTCCGCACCGGATGCAAGATGGCGGTCATCGATCCTTTCGGAAAGTTCCTCGACAAAACGGTCATCTATCCTCACGAAGCTAAACTGGGAGCTTCTCCGGATTATCGAAAAGTCGAAGAGGCCAAAGTCAAAGTCAAATCCCTGATTGCCAAATACCATGTGGATATCATCGCGATCGGCAACGGGACCGCTTCCCGGGAAACGGAAGCGTTCGTAGCCGAACTGATCAAAGATCTTTCCGCTCCTGTCTATTACGTGATCGTGAGCGAAGCCGGGGCATCCGTCTATTCGGCTTCCGATCTCGCCCGCGAAGAGTTTCCCGATTTTCATGTGGAAGAACGTTCCGCGGTTTCGATTGCCCGTCGTCTGCTCGACCCGCTGTCCGAACTCGTGAAGATCGATCCCCAATCGATCGGTGTGGGGCAGTACCAACACGATGTTTCCCAAAGCAAACTCGCGGAACAATTGGATTTTGTCGTTTCGACCGCCGTCAACCGTGTCGGCGTCAATGTCAATACCGCCTCCTCTTCACTGTTGAAATACGTGTCCGGAATGTCTTCGGGCGTGGCGACCAACGTCGTCAAATACCGGGAAGCCTTTGGACCTTTCAAGAACCGCAAAGAATTGCTTAACGTTTCCAAACTCGGTCCCAAGATTTTTGAACAGGCAGTCGGGTTTTTGCGGATTCCCGACGGGGAGAACCCCTTGGATCGGACTCCGATCCATCCGGAAAGCTATGAGTTGGCTTTGCGTATCCTTCATCAGATCGGGGTTCAGCCTTCCGACATCGGAACACCGATCTGCAAATTGAAAGCCGGAATGGTCGACCGTGTCGATTTGGCCAAGAAACTCAATGCCAATCCGCTGACCTTGAACGATCTCTTGGATGCCATCGCCTCGCCCCTGCGGGACGTTCGCGACGACTTTCCGCAACCCCTGCTCAAAAGCGAAATTCTGAAACTCGAAGATTTGAAACCGGGAATGGAACTGCAAGGCACCGTCCGCAACGTCGTCGACTTCGGGGCTTTCGTCGACGTCGGCATCAAGGAAGCGGGGCTGGTTCACATTTCCAAAATGAGCAAGACCTATATCAAACATCCTCTGGAAGCCGTTTCCGTGGGCAACATCGTCAAAGTCTGGGTTGTTGCCGTCGATTTGGAACGGAAGCGTCTGCAATTGACGATGCTGAGTCCCGAGGAGCAAGCCAAACGAGGCATGTGAATTCAATCATCACCATTTCTTTCGAGGGAGTTGATCCGATGCGTTGGGATTTTTTGATGACGACCGCCCTTTTTGCCATGGGAGCTTTTTTGTTTACGGCGGCGGTATTCATCTTTTCCCGGAAAGAGAAGATTCTCGGAATCCGTTTGGTAGGGGCTCTTGCCGCCATGAACGCTGTGTTCATGTTCGGATACGCCGGTTTTTTACTGAGCGACAACATTATTACCAAGATCTGGCTCAATCATGTTCAGTACCTCGCCATCCCGTTCTTTGCCGCCTTATGGTATCTGCTTTCCCGGCAACAAAAAACCGGGGTGCATCGCTTCGGGTGGAAAGCCTATATTGGGATTCTGGCGATTCCGACCTTGGCGATGATCGCCAACTTTCTTTATCCCGCCACGGAAGTTTCATCGGGAACTTGGATCAATCACCTGCTTTTCGTTTCGCATGAAGTCGCCTACGATGTCGATTTTGGATCCGGTTTCGTCGGATTGGTGTTTGAAAAAGGCGTTCTTTATTATGCATTGATGGGCTTTTCTTCGTTACTGGCGGGTCTGTCGTTCATCAATTATGCCCTGTTGTCAAAGAAGAGCGAAGGGATGGGACGAAAACGCGTGGTCATCTTGGCGGGAGCGAGCGTCGTTGCCTTTTTGGCTTCGTTGATTCCTTTGTTCAGCCCGTGGACCGCTTTGATTGACGGGATGCCGTTATTCACCGG
>Ga0116153_10003628_pt1 | contig 10734 bp, 10 predicted proteins | sample AD_UKC028_MetaG_FD_89896 | JGI IMG/M metagenome (GOLD analysis project Ga0116153, IMG submission 89896) | Active sludge microbial communities of municipal wastewater-treating anaerobic digesters from USA - AD_UKC028_MetaG | ecosystem: Engineered > Bioreactor > Anaerobic > Digestate | place: USA... | reverse complement strand
TAGGTACCGATACGCTGAAAAAGGTTCGCCCTCTTTGGATGTTCAAGACGTTTGGCCAGTTCCATCTGCCCTGCAAGAACAATCGTGAAGAGGTTTCGGTTATCATCCTGCATATTGGTGAGAAGTCTCAAGCTTTCAAGATTGGTCGGAGAGATCGCATTTGCTTCATCTATAAAAACAAGGACCTTCTTCCCCTCATCGGCCGATTCAAAAAGCAGCTTGTTAAAAACCTCGAGGAGCTCGGTTTTACCGCGGATCTCACATTCTTTTCCGGTCAGTTGTCCGACGATTTCACGAAGTATCTGCACAAAGGACATATCGGGGTTGGTAACGAAAGCGATCTTATATTTACTCTGATCCAGTGAATCGAGGATCAACCTTAAAGACAACGTCTTGCCAAGGCCAACATCGCCCACAATAACCGTCAAACACTCATTGCCTTCTTCAATCGCGAAGAGTGTTTCGGCAACGGTGTTTTCCACGGAAAGATGGGCATCGACATACATCGAAGGGTCCGGCACATTATCAAATGGCGGCTTTTTTAAACCCCAGTAATCGGTGTACATGTATATGTCCTCCTTCTGTCAGACAACAAACCGGATCTTCCCGACCCCCACCAACATCTTAATGCTATCCTGTCCCACCTCTATATCTGTATGCTGCCGCTTAAGTATTCAACAACATCTTCAAGAAGAAAGCGTCTTAACTTGCCGATCTTATAACTCTTGAGCTCCTTCTCCTTAACAAGCCGGTACAGCATGCTTTTGCTTATCTGGAGCATTATCGCCACGTCCTGAGGATTCAACATGCGCGTGGTGTACACGGGTTTGAAGTGGAAATTGAACGCAGTCTTGCCGTCAGCGGTCTGTTCCATGGACATCTTGACCCCGTGGTGCTTGCCGCTCAAAAGATCTTTTATGCAGTTCATGGACTGAACGACCTGCGATTGCTGAGGACTTAACTGAATGGAAAAGATCTGTTCCTCCTCGCCCGCCACTTCCTTGAAGATAAGGTGATCGCCATCATGAATATCAAAAGCTTCGGGCACACCTATTACCGGAGCGCTTGAAGTTTCCTGTATCTGCTCTATATCCTTCACTTCCTGGTCGCGGACAGGACTTGAAACGGGAGGGCTTGCATGGATCTCTACGATGGGGTCCTGTGATTGCTGGGATGCTGTCTTTCTCCGTTTAACTATGCAAATCTTTTCCATGACTCCCCTTTTCGTAAGATAATAATATTTTCGTTATCTCATTTTCAAAACATCTCTTTACTTCATAGTTAAAACCAACATTTATGTGAATTCTATATTAATTTACTTAAAATAACAAGTTCTACTATATTAGAACTTATTCTAAAAAAGGTGTCAATTAAATTTCCAAACATCATACATTCGTCCCTGAAACCATGATCATTTTTAACCCGTTCATCCGTCTTATGGAACAGGTATCACAACCGGTCTTCCGCTCTGCATGGAGCTGTTCTGCCTCCATTTATAGGACTGCTGGCCGCTCCATTTCCTTCCCCTCCCCATAAGCTGTCCATATCCCGTCGAGAGCACCTGGATGGAAACCGGAAGGGGCCTGTCATTAACCGCAGGGGGGCGCCATTCGAGAAGCAGAAAAAGGGCCTGCGTCTTCGCCTTTTCAGGCAGACTGATAATGGCTTCGTAAACAGGGCCCCTGTAGCCTTGATCGTAAGGCATGACCGCCTTTCTCAAGACAAGCTCGAACTTCATGGAAACCTTTTCGAAAGGATGATTGTCGAGTGCGTAGACCTTCATCCTGGAGGGATCCCCCTTGTGCCTCAGCACTACGGCATATGGGTAACCCGGATAAAGGGAGGTCTGATATACTGCGTACCACGCGTCTTTCTGGTTTGTGAATCTCTCTAGCGGGCTTCCTGCAGAAAAAAAGAAATTGCCATGCACGGGCAGATCGTCGGGATAAAGTGCCGCTACGGGCGGGCCGTCATTGTAGGCAAGACCCTCCGCGGAAAACAATAATATGAAAAGGAGGGCCAGAACAATACCGGACCGCTTCGCGCGTTTCCTCATCAATCCTCACCGTATCGCACTATCAGTTCATAGACAGCAGCTTCTATGCATGACCGCAGCGCCTGATCCACACCCTCTTTCCGGGATGCCTTGAAATTTGCATCCGGATTGAGAGCGATAGATTGGCCGCTCAAGCCGGCTATTGACTGCGCAAGCCTGCCCATTCCGGACACTCCGCCGCCTTTTGAGACTATTTTTTTACGAACATTGACAGAATCAAGCACAAGGCCTGTCTGGGCGTCAACAATGCGGACATCGAGGCCGATGCTGTCAGAGTTCTTCGCGCCGCCCACATCCATGCCGCCCACATTGAACCCGCCTTCCGTCTGGGATTCCCCGGGATTTGCCTCAGACACGGTCCCTTCAAAGATATACTGGGCTCCGGCAAGCTTTGTCTGCCCTGCCCTGCCCGTTGCCATCCCGCCCCCCTGGAGCTGTTTTTCGCGCATCACTCCTTCATTGAGCCTCTGTCTTTCTGCAACAGCGAAGTGGCCCGACTTGATAAGCGCCGTAGTGAACATGTCCGTCGCGCCTCCGGCAGAAACCTCGGGTACGGAGCTCCTGAACTCATATATGGTGACGATCTTCCTCTGGCCCCTTGGACGCTTCAGGCCCTGGAGTTTCTTTGTTGTCCTCGAACTGTCAACGACCGGATCCTCCTCATCCGCCAGAGAGGCCCCGGCGAATGCCAGGGCAAGGAAAGCTGCCGTAATAACCATGATATGCCTGCTCATTTTCATTCCAAAACCTCCATTATGCTTAACACGTTATGATGATATGGTCTTTATATTAAGGCGCTGATCTGTTGCTGAGCGAATAGCGTTCTTCAACATTTCCGGGGAAACGGACCGCCATCTCCTCCCCCTGGAACTCCACATTGTCCGGCAAAGACCGTATTTCTCTGGCATCCTGAGGATCACACTGGAGCATATTAATGGCGATGGCCCCGTATTCCCGGCGATGGCGCACTTTGAAGACCACCACATTCCAGCCTCCATCGGGCGATTTGAAGATCTTCTGGACCCGGTCCTGACCGAGTGCAACATGGTTAATTTCCTGTCCGGACTGATCGATGATGGCGATACTCGTCCTGTCTTCGCTGAGCTGCAGCCTGCATGCGGCCTGCATTCCCTGCTGCTGGGGTATTCCCTGCTGCTGGGGTATTCCCTGCTGCTGGGGTATTCCCTGCTGCTGGGGTATTCCCTGCTGCTGGGGCATTCCCTGTACGGGTATCTGCTGTTGTTGGGGTATTCCCTGCTGCGGAGGCATTCCCTGTACAGGTATCTGCTGCTGACCAGCCGGTATGTTGCCCCGAGTTTGCCCTCCTGTCCTGCGCTGCATATCTGTCTGCGACTGAGCACTGTCATATGCCTTGACAGGAGGGTTCGTAAATGCCGGGGACTGATCCTGGTAAGGAGTGAACCCCTGCTGTGATTGGTCTGTATATGCTCCCTGACCGGCAGAGGTCACCTGGTCAGCCTGATAATACACTGCCTGGTCCTGAACTGCCAAAGAAGAGGGAGCCGCACCCGCATCTTGCGGTGCCTGCTGACCCTGGGCCGGGGTCGTCCCGGGCTGCTCCTTGAGCACGGGGCGCTTTATGACGGCCGGGGTTGACCTGACCGGCTTTTTTATATTTTCAAGCTTGTTTTCCTTTGTAAGCTGCGCAAAGACCCGCGGGGAAACCGACATCCAGTCATGCCCGGAAAACCTGGAAGTCCAGGCAGACGCCGGGGCCGATAGCAGTAAAACCGCAACCATTGAAAAAAATATACCGTATTTTGTTGTCATTACCGACACCTTGCAGGGAGGTTATACAATTATTTACCAGACAATATAAAAGATGTGGCGGCCCCTGTCAATGCATTTCTCCCTGCGCGCCGGGGTGCCCGTTGTTATTGCTTTTTTTTGATTTTTTGCCTAAAATGAATAGCTTGGTTGGAAGTCACTTCACATGAAAAATAAAAAAACCGATGAACGGAATGAGGATTCCGCCGCCAAACAGATCATACGCTCTCTCGGCCTCGTCTTCGGCGACATCGGAACGAGCCCCATTTACACGCTGACCGTTATACTCATACTCACTAAACCTACCGAAGAAAACATTATAGGGGTCCTCTCGCTGATCGTGTGGACCCTGACGGTCCTCGTGAGCGTCGAATATGCCTGGCTTGCAATGAGCCTCGGTGAAAAAGGCGAGGGCGGCACCTTCGTCCTTCGGGGCATACTGGTGCGCCTGCTAAAAAAGACCCGCTCCATGGTATTTGTCACAATACTCACATTCGTCGGCATCTCCCTCCTTGTGGGCGACGGGGTCATCACGCCCGCAATCAGTATCCTCAGCGCCGTCGAGGGCATCCTCCTCATACCAGGCTTCAAGGAAACAAGGCAGATGACGCTCATCATCATCGCATGCATCATAGCCATTTTACTCTTCGCCTTTCAGAAAAAAGGCACCGACAAGGTTGCCGGCGCCTTCGGGCCCTTGATGATAGTGTGGTTTTGTGCCCTTGCCGTTTCAGGCATATTGTCGATCATACAGGTCCCCTCGGTATGGAAGGCCGTCAACCCTTATTACGGTATCAGGTTTATTTATCAGAACGGTATCGCCGGTTTCTTTGTGCTCTCCGAGGTGATCCTCTGTGCAACAGGCGGCGAGGCGCTCTACGCCGATATGGGGCACCTCGGCAGGAAACCGATCATTAAAGGCTGGTGTTTTGTCTTCATTGCCCTCCTTCTCTCCTATCTGGGCCAGGGGGCATTCATCCTGAAAAACCCCGGGAGCACCTGGAACGTCCTCTTCGGCATGGTTCTGAACCAATCCGTCATACTTTACGTTCCCTTCCTTATCCTGAGCATCATCGCGACCGTCATTGCGTCTCAGGCCATGATCAGCGGCATGTTCTCCATCGTCTACCAGGGCATCAACACGCGCCTGCTGCCCATGTTCAAGATCGATTACACCTCCCCCAAGCTGAGATCGCAGATATACATCGGCTTCGTCAACTGGTTTCTCCTCATTTCCGTGCTTTTTATAATCTTTCAGTTCAAAGAGTCCCACCGTCTTGCCGCCGCCTACGGTCTGGCTGTCACCGGGACCATGGCCCTAACGGGCATAATGATGACCGTGATATTCCATCTCCGGAGAGAGAGGCTCAAAACGATCGTTTCCATTCTGGTGACCATAATAGATCTCGCGTTTCTGATCTCCAACACATACAAACTGCCCCACGGCGGCTACTGGTCCATCATTATAGCTCTCGCCCCTCTTGTCATGATGCTCATATACACAGGCGGCCAGCGCAGGCTTTACCGGCGTATGCGGCCGCTGCCCCTTGACGTTTTTCTTGAAAGCTATAACCAGGTCTACCACGAACTGAGCAGGATAAGCGGAACCGCTCTTTATTTCGCCAGGGACCCTCAAAGGATCCCCCCCTATATCGTTCACACCATGTTCAGAAACAACATCATCTATGAATCGAACATTATAGTTTCCATAAACATCCTTGATCAACCCTTCGGAATATCAAGCTCATTCAAGGACAAACTGGCGGACGGCCTTGAGGCGTTCGAGATCCGGATGGGATACATGGAGATCGTAAACATAGAGAGGATCCTGCAGCAGGCCGGGATCAATGAAAAGGTCATCTTCTACGGTCTTGAAGAGATATCCACGGACAAGCCTTTATGGAAGGTGTTCTCCATGTTCAAGAAACTGACGCCGCCCTTCATCCAGTATCACGATCTACCTCTTAACAAGCTTCACGGGGTAATCACCAGGGTCGAAATGTGATCATGTTAACCGCCGGATCACTGGCGGTGTTGCTTGCCATACCCCATGTATATCTGTTGCAATTCTGCGCTGGAATGAGATAACATTTCTACAATCGAACATACGCCATGCCAAAAAACCTCCTCATCGCAATGCGGTTATTTCTTGCAAAACGCCTGACGCCTGCACGGATCTTTATTCTCGGCTTCATCTTCGTCATTCTCCTTGGAGCGCTGTTCCTGTGGCAGCCGTCAAGCGCCTCTCATGGGAGACTCAGCTTCACTGACGCGCTTTTCACCTCCACGTCAGCGGTATGCGTCACGGGACTTGCCGTTATCGACATAGGCAGAGACCTGTCAACGGGCGGTCAGATCATAACCCTCTTCCTTTTTCAGATTGGCGGGCTCGGTATAACAACATTTTCGGTACTGTTCCTGGGAATGATGGGACTCGGCATTTCTTTTAAAAGCAAGGAGATTGTCCAATCGACATTCATTCACAATCCAGGTGTCGATTTCTTCCATATTCTCAAGTCTGTCGTGCTCTATACAGCTGTCATAGAGGCCATTGGCGCGGCGGCCCTCTTCTTGTGCTTCCTGCGCTATTTCACCCCTGCAGCCGCTCTTTACCGGGCCGTATATCACGCAGTATCGGCTTTCAACAATTGCGGATATTCTCTGTTTTCCAATAGCCTCATGTCCTACCGGGATGATCTGACGGTCAATTTTACGGTCATCCTGCTCATCATAGTAGGGGGGATCGGTTTCATCGTCATCCATGAAATAACAGACAGAATACGCGGTTTTCAGAAAAGACTTTCAGTGCACACAAAAATGGTTCTCATAACCACGGGGGTTCTCATTGCCGCGGGGACAATATTTCTCTATATTCTTGAACGAAACCATATCATGAAAGACTTGCACTTCGTATCGCGTTTTCTCGTCGCCTTCTTTCAATCCGTTACGGCAAGAACCTGCGGCTTCAATACCGTCGACATTGGCTCCCTCACGAACGACTCCATACTTGTACTTATTATCCTCATGTTCATAGGGGCCTCGCCGGGATCAACGGGCGGTGGGGTAAAAACGACAAGCGGCGCAATACTTCTGCTGCTCCTCTGGAACCGTCTCAAGGGAAACCAGAACGTCAATGTATTTAACAGGACCATCCCCAATGAGACGGTCACGAAAACGATCTCCATCATCTTCGCCTCAGCCTTTTCCATCGTGCTCATCACTTCGTTCCTGCTTTTCACCCAACCGTTCCAGTCGCAGGTGGCGCAAAGCCGCCACTTTTTCCTGGAATACCTTTTCGAGGCGGTTTCAGCTTTCGGGACCGTGGGTCTCTCCCTGGGTGTCACACCCCAGATGAACACGGCACAAAAACTCGCGACCGTTCTCCTCATGTTCGCCGGGCGAGTCGGGCCCCTAACCTTCGCCCTCGCCTTGACCCTTGCATCGCGAAAGAAAAGCATCGTCTATGCCGAAGAAACGATAATGGTCGGTTAAGGAGGAAAAAATGAAAAAAGTTGCAGTCATCGGCATCGGCATCTTCGGTTTCAATCTGGTCAAAGAGCTCTACGAGAACGGGATAGAGGTCATTGCCATCGACAAGGACAAGGATGTGGTGCAGGAGGTAAAAGACTTTGCCACCAAGGCGATCGTGAGCGACGGCCTTGATAAAAACCTCTTTGAATCCCTCGGCCTCAGGGAGAATGATGTCGTTGTCGTCTCTTTCGGCGAGGACCTGGCAGCAAGCACGCTCATCACGCTCCATCTCAAACAGCTCAAGATCCGCAACATAATCGTGAAGGCCCCAAACACGGAGTACAAACAGGTCCTGGAAAGCGTCGGCGCGACGGAGGTCATCATCCCTGAAAAGGAAATGGCAAGCAAGATAGCCAAAAGTCTGGTCTCTCCGAACATTATCGACTATATTCCGCTGGCGGAAGACTACATCATAGGCGAGATAGCACCGCCGGTGAACTTCCTCGGAAAGACCCTCGCCGATGTGCACCTGCGCAGCAAGTATGGCGTCAACGTCATTGCCATCAGGGACACGCTCACAGACACACTGAAGATGGTGCCGCCAGACTACAAAATAAAGGACAGCGAGATCCTGGTCGTCATAGGAAAATCAAAAGACATCGACAAGATCAAATAATTTACCGTCAGGGAACAGGGTCTTGCGGTATTTTTCACGCAATGTACCCGCCGGCACGGAAAAACCGAAAAAACTTGACATACAATACCCCATCCATGTAATACTAAATCGAGTATTATCGCGCATGGCCAGCTATAAATCCTGTCGGCTGTATATCGTGCAGCCTTTTTTTAACGAATAAAAAGGACTACGATATGACGTCTCTTGTAGAGAACATCATTTCCCTGGAAAATGAAGCTGAAGACATCATAGAAAAGGCACGCGCCGGATCAAAGGAAATCATCAGGTCCGTCGATGACGAGATCACCCGTTACCGGGACCATCTGACCGGTGAACTTGAAACGCGTCTCGCTCATTTCAGGACTGAGGCTGAAAACAAATTCGAAGAGACTGTGGCTGAAGCTTCGAAAGAACATGAGCGGCGCATTCGATCGGTGAGGGAATTGCCTGATAGTTTTGCGGCCCTTCAAATAGAAAGGATCCTCGACAGATTCAATAACTGGTAGACAATGGCCATAGACCCCATAAAGAAGCTGACCATCGTAAGCCCCATGCAATGCAGCAAGCGCCTCATGCGCACCGTCAGTACCCTTGGCATCATCGATGTCATCGATGCCGGCGAACACCTGGAAGATGAAGTCCTACATATGCAAATAAAGGGTGTTTCAACGGAAGATGTCGATGAAGCGCTTCATAAGATCGATACTATCCTCAATCTTCTCAAAACACATGCCCCCGAAGAACAGGGGTTCTTTCAGGGATTGACGCCGGTGCCGCAATTAATAAACAAGGCTGAACTGAAAGAGGCAACAGAAAACTACGATCTGGACAAACGTTTCTTTGAGGCCAGCGAGCTTGATGAAACGCTCCGCAGAACGGAACGGACAAAAAGCGACCTGGAGAACAGGCTCGCCTCACTCATTCCATACAGCGACCTCCCCTTCGACATGGAAGACTTCCACCGCGGCCGGAACATTGGGCTTCTTTTCGGCTATCTGCCAGCCGCGAACCTTGAACACCTGAACAGAACCAGCTATCCCTGGCGCAATGTCGCCTGGGAGGTTGTCGAAAGCGGATCCGGCGGCGGCAGAGAGAACACGCAGTTTCCCATTCCCGCCAGCCTGAAGAACGTGAAAGACCTCAAGAACCACGCAAGAGTGGTGATAGCGGTCCTCAAAGACGACATGGACGAGGTGAGCGACGGACTTGCGCGGCTCTCATTTATCAATATCGATCTCCCTGAATTTCCCGGGACAATAGGCGACCACATCCAAGGACTGCAGGAAGATCTGGCTGAGCTTTCCATCACGGCTCAAGAAGCCATCGAGAAAGTGAAGGCCATTGCGCCGGACCGCCGCACCCTGATAACGCTCAAGGCCTTCTGGACGGCCAACAGGAACCAGCACCTTGCCATGACAAAAACGCTCGGCGGAAAATGGGTGCATCTTCTCACCGGCTATATAAGGGTGCGTGACATCGAGAACCTGACGGCAACCTTCGAAAAGGAATTTCCTGCATCGGTCATCATCCTTGAAGACCCCGCTGCCGATGAGAACGTCCCCGTGAGCCTCTCTCTGCCGCCGATTATGCGCCCGCTGTCACTCCTCGTCGATATGTTCGGGCTTCCGCCATACCGGAGTTTCGACCCCACACCATATCTCCATGTCAATTTCTATCTTTTCTTCGGGATCTGTTTTTCCGATGTCGGCTACGGTATGATGCTCATTATCACTTCACTTTACCTGATAAAAAGAACCAGGCAATACGAAGGTGTCGCCGATTTCGGCCGCATCCTCCTTATGGGCGGCATAAGCACGGTGATCTTCGGCGCCCTCCTTGGCTCATGGTTCGGTGATCTCTATCAGCCGAAATACCTCGGAGAGAACAACCTGCTCCTGCGCATCCAGTCATGCTTCGCCGTTCTTGACCCGGTAAGCAAGACCATCCCGGCCCTGCTCATTGCCCTCTTTATCGGTGTCCTTAACCAGTTCTTCGGGATCGCGCTCAAGATGTACGGCTCCGTCAGGGAAGGTGACTGGAAGAGCGCCTTTTTTGACGGATTTTTCTGGTTTCTCATTCTTCCGGGGCTCCTCATGCTCGTGAGCAAGCTCTTCGTGAACACACCTGTACCCATATTTCGTACGGGTCTCGTATTGTTCGCTGCGGGAGCGCTTGGTCTCATACTGACCCAGGGCCGCGGAATCAAAAATCCCGTCGGCCGTATCCTCGGAGGGATCGTCAGCCTTTACGGGATCATGGGGAGTTACGGCATAACGGCCTTCATCGGCGATGTCCTTTCATACTGCAGGCTTCTGGCTCTGGGACTGACCACGTCGATCGTCGGCATGACCTTCAATATGCTCGGAGGCCTGATGAGAGACATACCGTACGCCGGCCCTTTTCTTTTTATCCTCATCATCGTCGTCGGCCACATCTTCAATTTCGTCATCAGCCTTCTTGGGGCCTTTGTCCACTCCATGCGCCTTATCTTCGTCGAGTTCTTCGGGAGGTTCTACGACGCGGGGGCCCGTCCGTTCCGGCCTCTCGGGTTCGATTCCCCTCTGTGTGCAATGAAAAAGGAGGATATGTAAAAATGGTTGACCATAAAAATATTGGAGGAACACAGCTATGACCCCTGAATGGATCGAGATTGGTCGTGGTCTTTGCTATGCGGGCGCGGGGCTGGCCTTCGGATTGGCCGGCGCGGGTTCTGCCTGGGGAATCGCCATCGCTGCTCACGCAG
>Ga0116153_10003605_pt1 | contig 10767 bp, 5 predicted proteins | sample AD_UKC028_MetaG_FD_89896 | JGI IMG/M metagenome (GOLD analysis project Ga0116153, IMG submission 89896) | Active sludge microbial communities of municipal wastewater-treating anaerobic digesters from USA - AD_UKC028_MetaG | ecosystem: Engineered > Bioreactor > Anaerobic > Digestate | place: USA... | reverse complement strand
GAGCCGTCCGCCTGGACGTTCGTGCAGGAGTATGTGTACGATGCCTGGCCCGACGCGGCCGTTATGGTCTCGCTCGTTGTGCCCCTGGTTACCGTCAGGGTGTCTATGAGGTAGCCGGTCCCGGCCGACACGGTGAAGTCCCTGCTGCCGCCCTGGCTGACCGTCTGCGCCGTGCTGGGATTGATGCCGCCGCCCGTGCCCGCAGAGGGTGTGATGGTGTAGGTCTTTGCCGCAGACCTGAAGGTGACCTTGATCGTGTGCTTCGCACTCAGGGCGGGAAAGGTGTACTGGTTGTTCGCAAAGGCCACAGGGTCACCATCCACCGTCACGGCGTCCACCACGTAGCCGTCGGCAGGTGTAAACGTGTACGTCGGTGTTGTGCCGCGGCGATGTGATGTTTCACCTGGATCGCTGATGGCGCCGTTCTTTCCCGCGTATGCGGTGATCGTGTATATGTAAGTGTCCTTCCTGAAGGCGACGCGTATCTCGTGACCCGCGCTCAGGGCGGGGAACGTGTACTGGTTGTTCCTGAACAACACGGCGGCACCATCCACCGTCACGGCGTCCACCAGGTATCCGTCGGCGGGCATAAACTTGTATGTCGGTGTTGCGCCGGGGCTGTATGTTTTCGCACCCGATGGTTCTATGGCGCCGTTGTTCCCCGCAGACGCGGTAATTGTGTAGGCCGCCTGCTTGAAGGTGGCGCTGATCGTATGATCTGCATCCACTTTAGCAAAGCTGTACATGTATGTGCTTCCTCCCGACGCTCCGTACACAGTGTTCCCATCCACCTTCAGAGCATCTATTCCATAACCATCATTGGCTGTTATGACGAAGGTCTTGCGGGCACCACGCGCTATATTCTGTGACGTTCCCGGACTTATCGTACCGTTCTGACCTGCCTGGACCGTGATGATAAACTCCTCTCGTTTCTTGAAGGTCGCTTTTATCGTGTGATTCCCGGTCACGTTTGTAAAGGAGTGGTCATATGTGGTTCGCCCCGATGCTTCGGCCACAGGGCTTCCATCCACCGTCAGCGTGTCAATGGCGTAGCCATTGGAGGTATCTGCCGTTATCTTAAATGTTATATTGCTGCCTTTCATTACAACCTGGTCCCCGGGGCTGACGCTGCCGCCATTGCCCTCCAGGACCGTGATGGAGCAGGTTTCTTTGAAGGCGGCCTTGATCGAACCGTTCGCCTGCACATCCAGGAAGGTGAACATGTATGATGTCCGGCCGGCCGCCTCCTTTATGGCTTCACACGTTGTACCCTTGCACACCGTCAGGGTGTCTATCGCGTAGCCGGTATTGGCAGAAACGATGAACGCTTTACTATTTGTGCCGCGGCCGATAGTCTGGGCCGTGCCGGGGTTGATGGTGCCGCCCGAGCCCGCCGAGGGTGTGATCGTGTAGGTCTTTGCCTTGAAAGTGGCCTTGATCGAACCGTTCGCCTGCACGTTCGTGAAGGTGTACGTGTATGATGCCCGGCCGGCCGCCTCCTTTATGGCTTCACACGTTGTACCCTTGCACACCGTCAGGGTGTCTATCACGTAGCCAACACTGGCACTTACGGTAAACTCCTGGCCATTGCCGAAATAGATGCTCTGATCCCCGGGGTTGATGGTGCCGCCATTGCCCGCTGAACTGGTGATGGTGAACAATGCCGTCTCGAAAACAACCTTCAGTTCATGATCTCCGGCCACCTTCGAGATAGTGTAAGTGTTCGTCGACCATGCATGGGAAACACCATCCAGGATCACCCGGGCAACCCGGTAGTTCAGAGAAGGCTTAAAGGTAAATGTCTGGTCCGCACCCGCTTTGACCAATACCTTGCCGCCTGGTGTGATGGTGCCGTTCTTATCTCCAAAAACCGATGTCTTTATTTCATGCTTGTAAGGACAGAGTTTCAAAATGGTAAAATTGGAATTCGGTTTCGTGCTGTCAAGAGTGGGGAACGTGTACTTCGAGTCTTGACCCTTGTCACCCTGCCATGTCGCATCACTGGTACCGGCAACAATAATGTCTCCCGAGGGGCTTGTCGCCAGAGAATAAGCCCGATCGTTACCCGCGCCTCCCCAGAACGTGTGCCATCTGGATTGGCCATTGTCCGCGTCAAGACCGAGGACCGCCATGTCGGTAACAGTACCGAGCTTGCCTGAGAAACGATGAAGGGCGTACCCGTCACCGGATATCTTCCAGGCACAGTAGCTCTCTCCTGCCACATACACCGTTTCGCCATCGCCGCTCAGTGCCATCGTGCGCGGGACATCTTCATAGTGAAGCGCGCCACGGAAGGTATGCCATCCGTTGGCCCCTTCGTTGTTCATCTTGACGACGGCAAAGTCAAAGTTCACGCCTGGAGTGTGCTCGTCCACCGGGGCCCTTTCCTTGACGTTCCAGCCCGACTTGCTGTACCCGGTGAGGTAGTAGCTGTTATGGTCGTCCGTCAGCACCGCCGTGGCCCAGTCATCATCTGGCCCTCCGAAGAAGGCGTGCCAGTGGTATTCCAGGTCTTTCCTTGCAAGGCGGGCGATGAACATGTCGTACCCGCCGGAATGCGAATTGCGGGGAGAAGCGTTGTAGTGAACATGGTTGTCGTACTTCCATTCCTTGCTGCTGGATCCGGCAACGACCGGAAAACCGTCCTTGTCGATGGCGATGGCCTCGCCCCAGTCGTTCGACTCGCTGCCGCCGAGAAAGGTGTGCTTGACCCATCCTCCGTCACTGGCCCTGAGCGCCATGACCCATGCGTCGTTTGAGCCCTGATAGGCCCGTGTCGGTTGGCAGAGCCTCTCTACCCTTTCCATGTCGTCTTTGGTCACATACTTATCTGACTCGCCTGTCAGTTTGGGCCAGCATCCGAAGAACTCGTAATCGGCCTTCCCTGTGAGGAACACGTATTCGCTGTCCGCGGCAATGCCGTAGACCTCTTCATCTATTTTTTTGTCTTCATCAATTCCCGATTCCCCGTGGAACGTGTGCCACAGATACCTGCCACTGTCTGCATTGAGGGCCAGGACATAGACATCGGCAGATACAAAACTATAGTTGTGACCATAGAAACCCAGGAAACCATCCCGGAAATAATACGTTATCGCCCTGGAATGCTGATTCACTGCCGGTTCACCTTTTGGTCCAGCCCAGTTGTCCCGGCTGGTACCCGTGATGTAGAGCTTGCCCCCGGCTATGGCCATACCCCTGACGCTGTCGTACTCAAGCCCTCCGTAGTACGTGTACCAAAGCAATTTGCCATCAGTATCGAACTTGGCCACCATAATGTCCTTGTTATCTTTGGCGCCGCCGCTATGCCAGTGCAGCGGTTGGCCGGGATTGCCGTACGCCGGATCGGTTTCCTGACTCGGTTTCCATTTCATGCTTTCCGCCGCGATAAAGATGTTCCCCCCTTCATCAACCGCAACGGAACTTAAGGTCTCCGCTCCCTCGATGGCCGATCCTGTGAACAGATGCCATAAATAATAGGGATCCACGGCCTCCTTGCCGGACGCATCCCTCGGAAGCGCCGGCAGCAGCAGCAAAAGGAAAAGGGACGTGAAAAAATAACTGATGAAGAACCGGCTGCTTCGTTGTTTCATGAGAACTCCCCCTTTGGAATTTTTTCGCTGGAACCCGCCCCTTTCTGTCATGGTCAGTGACCGGCTGCTGCCCTCTTTTTGGCGGTTTCCTGAACTTTGGTTTGTGAAACAATTTAGGTGAAACATGGCTGCGGAAAAACAGGTATGTGCCCAATCCGCCGCAAGGAGGGATAGACGGGGCATGGCCATATGAACCCGGGGGTTCTGCTAGCCCTTGTGGGCAGGTAACAATCTTCTTGTAAATTTACGATCATTGAGCAACAATAGTAGGATCATGCGTGTTATTTTCCGGCCTGCATGCCCATGATACGGATCGTGGAGGTATGGTCGCATGCCATCGAAAAAAGAACCCGACAGTTACACCACAGACGCATGCGGTAAAGACAAGGACCCGGCGACCTGCAACCGCACCGAATTCCATGACATTGCCGAATTCCTTCCCCAGCCTTACTTTGAAACAGACGAACTGGGAACGATCATATTTGCAAACAGCGAGGCATCCGCCATGTTCGGCTACACCCGGGACGAAATAATCTCCGGGATCCCAGCCACTTCGATGCTTGTACCCGAAGACAAGCAAAGAGCCCTGGAGAACATAGGGAAAATCGCCGGCGGGCAGCAACTGAAAGGTACAGAATACAGGGCCAGGAGAAAGGACGGCACCGCGCTGCCCGTGATCATCTATGCAACACCCATCATCCGCGAGAACAAGTTCATGGGAATCAGGGGGCTTGTGACGGACATCACTGAGAGCAAAAAGGTCGAGGACCGGCTGAGGATCAGCGAAGAACGTCTGAAGACCCTCATCGGATCTGTCATCGACTACATATATATAGTAAAGGTAGAGGACGGGGCCCCCGTCTCCACCATCCACGGCCAGGGCTGCCTCAACGTCACCGGGTATACATCTGAAGAATACGCGGCCGATCCGGAGCTCTGGTACAGCATGATTGTCGAGGAAGACCGGGAGGCGGTCATAGAACAGGCATCCAGGGTACTTTCCGGAGAGACGGTGCAGCCCGTGGAGCACCGCGTCACACACAAGGACGGCTCCATACGATGGGTAAAGAACGCCCCGGTACCGCGATTCGACGGTGAAGGCCGCCTTGCTGCCTACGACGGCATGATCACCGACATCAGCGAACGAAAGCTGGCCGAGAAAGCGCTGCAGGAAAGCGAAGCAATGTTCCGCGCTCTTTCCGAGGACAGCACCTCTGCCATCTTCCTTATTCAGGGAGAAAAGTACCTCTATATCAATCCCGCCTTTACGGCGATCACCGGGTACACAATGGATGAGCTTGCCGGTATGAATTTCTGGGACATCATTCACCCCGACATGCGTGAACTGGTAAAAAACAGGGGCATCAAGCGCCAGAAGCACGAGGAAGAGCCGTCGCGATACGACCTTAAGTTCGTCACAAAGACCGGCGAGGTAAAGTTCGGCAACTTCGGTGCAACACTCATCGAATTTCACGGCAAACCTGCGATACTTGGCTCCGTACTGGATATAACCGAGCGCAGGCAGGCAGAGGAGGAACTGCAGAGGCTTGCCCTCGTGGTCCGGCACAGCAGTGAGCTTGTTAACCTGTCAAGACCCGACGGGACAATGATCTTTCTCAACGAGGCAGGCTCAAAGATGCTGGGGATAAAGCCCGATGGGATCGGGCAGATAAATATCATGCAGGTCATACCCGGTCACCTGCGGGAAAAGATCGAAAAAGAGGTCCTGCCGGAGCTATTAAACAACGGTTCGTGGAAAGGAGACCTTCAATATCTCAACCTCACCTCCGGCGAACTCGTCGATGTGAGCACGACAACATTTATTATAAAAGACCCGAATGACGGGAAACCCCTTTATCTGGCCAATGTCTCACGCGACATAACCGAGCGCAAGCAGGCGGAAAAGGCCATCCAGGAATCGGAGGAGAAATACCGCAGCATCACCGAGGGATCGATCGTCGGCGTCTACATCATACAGGACAATCTTTTCCGGTACGTGAACAAGAGATTTTGCGAGATCAGCGGCTACAGCTATGACGAGATCGTCGACAGGATGTCGCCCGCCGATTTTGTGCATGAGGAAGACCGACTCATCGTCGAGGAAAATTTAAGGAAACGCCTTCAGGGCGAGATCAGAAACATTCAATATAAATTCCGCATGAAATGCAAGGACGGCCGAATTGCCCGGGTCGAGGTCATCGGCGGCATTTTCAGCTACCTGGGAAAACCGGCGGCGATAGGCACCTTGCTTGACACCACCAAGGAAACCTTGATCGAAGAGCAGCTGCAGCAGGCCCAAAAAATGGAGGCCATAGGTCAGCTTGCCGGAGGGATCGCGCATGATTTCAACAACATCCTCACCACGCTCGTCGGCTACTCCAGCCTCCTCCAACTGGGGCTCGAAGAGGCCGATCCCCTCCAGATGTACATCGAGCAGATCATCTCTGCTTCCCAGAAAGCCACCAATCTCACCGGGGCCCTTCTGACCTTCAGCAGGCAGCAGCCGGCAAACCTCCTGCCGCTTGATATTAATAATGTTATCAGGGGAACCGAGAAACTGCTCAAAAGGCTCCTGACAGAAGATATCGCGCTGGAGGTGCTCATTGCCTCCGACGAAGCAACCGTCATGGCCGATGCCACCCAGATCGATCAAATCCTGTTCAACCTCGTCACAAACGCGCGTGACGCGATGCCCGGCGGAGGGAGGCTCATCATAGAAACCTCCGCCATGATGGTGGATGATGAATTTATGAAATACCACGGTCTGGAAACACCCGGGAAATATCATGTGCTGAGCGTATCCGACACGGGCTGCGGAATGGACGAAGAAGCCCGAAAGAAGATCTTCGACCCCTTTTTCACCACCAAGGAGGTCGGTAAAGGAACGGGTCTTGGACTGGCAACGGTCTACGGCATCGTCAAGCAGCATGGAGGCCATGTCACCGTGTACAGTGAGCCGGGCAGGGGCACCACCTTCCGAATCTATTTCCCGGCCATACAGGCGGTCCTGAAAGAAGAAAAGATCCTTTCACCGGACATCCGGAGAGGCACCGAAACGATCCTGGTGGCGGAGGACAATGAAGAAGTGCGTGATCTCATGAAAGACATACTGACAAAATTCGGATACACCGTCCTCGAAGCGATGGACGGACAGGACGCGATAAACAGGTTCAGACAGCACAGCGGCATAGACCTCCTGATCATGGACGCGGTGATGCCTCGAAAGAACGGGAGGGAATCATATGAAGAGATCCGCGCGATAGACCCGGACATCAAGGTCATCTTCGTAAGCGGGTACACCAGGGACATCGTCCTCGACAAGGGCATTGAGGAGGGCAATTTCCATTTCATCCCCAAACCCCTGTCGCCCACCGTGCTCCTCCACAAGGTCCGCGCGGTGCTGGACGGCAGCGGGAAAACCTGATGAAAACAATATTGACAAAGCAACATCTCTGGAAATATGATATCATTGCCGTGGCAGAGGCAATCCGATACGTCTGGTATCTTTGCGACATATCATGACTTTGGAAATTAAAAAGGGCATCTTCCCCCGGGAAAAAGGTGTCCTTTCGATGAGGCTGTTTTAAATGGACAAGAAGAATGTTCCCCAGGACAAGGGTGTCGTCGAGCAGCTTGGCCTGGTTTTTTATGCCGTCGACGAATCGGGAAAATATGTGCAAGAACAATCGTTTGGATGGGAGCCGGTGACCATTGCACACGAACAGGCATTTGAGGCAATGGAAGAGAGACTTGCCCTGGTCGGTGAAAAGGTGAAAAAAGGTGAGCTCAGTCCCATCGCATATTACATGGAAAAGCACCTCATGGACGCGAAGATGCTCTCGAATTATATCGGGATTTCCCGCTGGAGAGTGAAGAGGCACCTCGACCCCAGGGTGTTCCGGCGCCTCTCTCATTCCCTGCTGGAACGCTACGCAAAGGTCTTCAGAATATCGGTCGAACAGCTTGAGAAAGGTGAGGAAAATGGCTGATAAGGCAGAGATAGACTTTACCCACCACACCTCTGCCCACTGCGAGAGCGGCACCACATCCAATCTTCTTCTCCATTACGGCATCAGCGCCTCCGAGGCGCTTGTCTTCGGGATGGGATCCGGTCTGTTCTTCGGCTACTTCCCTTTCATCAAACTCAACGGCCTGCCTCTCATCACGTTCCGCAGTCTCCCGAGGAAGATCATCAGGAACGTTACGAAACGCCTCGGCATAAAGGTAGAGATCACCACATTCAAAGACACCGAAAAAAGTATGGAGGCCCTTGACAGTGTGCTCCGCAAAGGCGTCCCCGTGGGCCTCCAGACAAGTGTTTACTGGCTTCCCTACTTCCCCCCTCCCATGAGGGAGCATTTCAACTCCCATTTCATCGTCGCCTACCGCATAAACGGGAGCAGTTACCATATCAGTGATCCCATCTTCGACAAACCTGTCACCTGCCCCAGGGAAGATCTCATCAGGGCACGTTTTTCCAAGGGCACCTTTGCCCCCAATGGCAGGATGTTCCATTTCACGAGCGTCCCGGAGCAGGTCGACCTCGCTTCGGCAGTAGTCAAAGGCATAAAGGAAACCTGTTTCTTTATGCTGAAAGTGCCGATCCCGATCATGGGCGTCAGAGGGGTCCGATTCTTCGCTAAAAATCTGAAGAACTGGCCCGAGAAGCATGGGGACCGCAAGACACATCTCTTTCTCGGCAATGCCGTGAGGCTGCAGGAAGAGGTCGGGACAGGGGGCGGGGGCTTCCGATTTATGTATGCCGCCTTCCTCCAGGAAGCTGCAGCCATACTGAATGACAACCGCCTGCTCGATCTCTCGAACAGGATGACGGCCATAGGAGACAGGTGGAGGGACTTTGCAGTTTCCTGCGCCAGGATATACAAGAACAGGGCCTCAGAAAAAGACAGCTTTATCCTTCTGAGCGAGATCCTCCTCGATTGCGCTGACAGGGAAGACCGACTGTTCCGCGACCTGTCGGAAATCGTGCGATGAGCTCCGCTGAACCATCAAGAGAGGCTATCCTGTCGGCACAGGACCTGGTAAAATTTTACCCCGGCTCGGATGAGCCCGCCTTGAACGGACTTACGCTTTCCATCGGCAATGGCGAGGCCTTCGGGCTTCTCGGCCCCAACGGCGCAGGTAAGACAACGGCCATTTCCATCATGAACACTCTTCTCAAGGCCACAAGCGGAAGTGTCACCATTTGCGGCATGGATGTGGCGAAACACCCCGGAGAGGTCAAAAAGCTCATCGGCTATGTCCCCCAGGACATCGCCCTTTACCCGGACCTTTCCGCGCGGGAAAACCTCCGGTTCTTCGGGCGGATCTACGGCCTTAAGGGACCGGAACTTAAAAAGAGGATAGATGAGGCGGCCGGGTTCGTCGGCCTTGAAGGCAGTCTCGACCAGCGCGTGTACACCTTTTCCGGCGGGATGAAACGACGGGCCAACCTTGCCGCGGGGCTTCTTCACCGTCCGAAGGTGCTCTTTCTTGATGAACCGACAGTGGGGATCGACCCTCAATCCCGCAACCTCATCCTTGAAAAGCTCTCTTCCCTGAAAGACAGGACCGCCATGGTCTACACGACACACTACATGAGGGAGGCGGAAATTCTTTGCTCCTTTGTCGCCATCATGGACTCTGGCCGCATCATCGCTGAAGGTGCGCCGGAAGACCTGATCAGACGCACCCCCACCTGCAAGAACCTGGAAGAGCTTTTCATAAACCTGACAGGTAAAGAACTGAGGGATTGACCTGCTGCCATGATGAAACTGTGGTCCTGCATAAGAAAAGAACTCCTCCTGCTCTTCAGGGACCTGACCGGCCTTCTTGTTATATTTCTCATGCCCCTCGCGCTCGTTGTCGTTGTGACCCTCATACAGGAGAACGCCATGAGATCCATGGGGGAAACAAAGACAAGGGTGCTCTTCCTCGATATGGATGGAGACACCGTTGGGCTTCAGATCGGCCAAACGCTTAAAAAGTCTTCCTCTTTGGAGATGGTCGAAAAGACAGCGGGGAAGAATGCCGACATGGAAACAGCCAAAAGGGCCGTCGCGAAAGGCGATATCCAGTTTGCCGTCATCGTCCCTGCGGGAACCACAAAGGCCTTCATGAAAAAAGCGCGCCTGTCGGTGGAGAGTTCCATTCTTACCGATGAGTCGAAGGGAAAGGCGCGGGAAGGAACTGCCGGGGAGACTGCCCCTTCGCTGGTTGTCTATTTTGACCCTGCCCTCACGGAAACGGTCCGTTCAAACGTGGCCAGTCTGCTTGAAAAAGCAATCATCGGCATGGAGACAAACGAAAAGATGAAGATCTTCTCCGGGATGCTTCCGGCAAGAATGGAGAAAGTCGCCAAAAAGGCGATGGGGGGCTTCTGGTCGGAAGAGAATAAAAAACTGATCCCCAGGGCCCGCATCGAGTGGGACGACGCGACGATCATGACTGTCCGCGAGGAGGTGGCCCAATACGGGAAGTCCGTCAAGCTGCCCGATGCGGTTCAGCAGAACGTTCCCGCATGGACGCTCTTCGGCATGTTCTTCATCGTTGTTCCCCTTGCAGGTTCTCTCATACGGGAGAGGCAGTCGGGCATGCTGTTGCGGCTCTTTGCCATGCCCGTAACGCACCTCACCATCATAACGGGCAAGGTCATCTCCTACGTTATCATCTGTATGTGCCAGCTTGTACTGATCATGGCAGCGGGTATGTTCCTGCTCCCCCTCCTGGGCACCCACGTTCTCGATATCGGGTCGTCACCCGCTTCAATCCTGATCATCACCATCAGCGCGGCGCTGGCGGCATCGGGTTACGGCATCCTCCTCGGTACCGTGGCGCGCACATACGAACAGGCCTCGATGTTCGGCGCCGTGTCCGTGGTCATCTGTGCCGCGCTTGGCGGGTTCATGGTACCCGTGCATATCATGCCGAAGGTCATGCAGAGCATAAGCGTCTTTTCTCCCCTTTCGTGGGGGCTTCGCGCGTTCCTTGAGGTTTTCGTCCGGGGCGGCGGCATAGGCTCCGTTCTCCCCTATGTGGCGCTGCTGCTGATTTTTTTCCTGACCACAACGCTCGCGGCGTGGTTTTATATATACCGAAAGGGATGGATAAGGACCAATTAAAGAAATAAGGTGGATTGCCAATGAAACTGTTCGAACAACCTGGGCTGGAATTT
>Ga0116153_10003585_pt1 | contig 10803 bp, 9 predicted proteins | sample AD_UKC028_MetaG_FD_89896 | JGI IMG/M metagenome (GOLD analysis project Ga0116153, IMG submission 89896) | Active sludge microbial communities of municipal wastewater-treating anaerobic digesters from USA - AD_UKC028_MetaG | ecosystem: Engineered > Bioreactor > Anaerobic > Digestate | place: USA... | reverse complement strand
GCCCTGCGGGTTGATCAGGAGAGGGCCATCTGGCTTCGTTTCTCCTCACTCACAGACCGCAACGGGTATGCTCGTTCGTCGTGCCTCGCCATATAGCCCTCTCCCGATCAACGGCATGCGCAATTATTTATGACGTCGTGTATAACTCAACCGAGGAAGGTTCCGGGAGTGGATCGGATTCGGGGGTTGGCCACTCGACGAAAAACGTGGCGCCGTGTCCGGGTTCACTCTCGCAGCCCACCGACCCATTCATCAGTTCCACCATTTTTTTCACAATGGACAGCCCTAATCCTGTGGATGGCTCGTTGGCCGTCGGCCGGGCGCTTAATCGGGCAAATTTGCCGAATAACCGGGTCTTGTCTTCAGGGGTCAGGCCGGGGCCTTGATCCTGGACTTCGATGCGGATCCGGTCTTCATTGGAGTCGGCACGGATCTGGATGGCCTTGCCGGGAGGCGAATACTTGATGGCGTTGGAAATGAGGTTGCCGATCACCTCGGTCGCGCCTGTGAAATCCAGGTCGGCTGGCAATGCGGTCAGGGGACAATCCAGAATGAGCGATTGTTGTTTGGCGGCGGCCTTGTTGTCGTAGCTGTTGACGACATCCACCAGAATCTCCCGCAAATCACACCGGGTCAGGTTGAGTTGCCATTTGCCGGACTCGATGGCATTCACATCCAGGAGGTTATTGACCAATTGCAGCATGTGATCGACCGAATTGGTCATAATTTCAAACAACGATTCCTGACGTTCATCTGCGGGACTGGATTCGGGGCGGATCATTTCAATGCAGCTCATCAGGTTGTTCAGGGGATTGCGCAAATCGTGGGCGGCAATGGACATCAGTTCGTTTTTCTCATTGTTCATTTCGCGCAATTGATTGGCGTAACGCTGCAAGGCTTCGCGGTTCTGTTTCAGTTCCAGATGGGTCTTCACCCGAGCCAGCAGTTCCATGGCGTTGAAAGGTTTGGTCACGTAGTCGACCGCGCCAGACTCGAAGGCCTCGACCAGGTGGCCCGTTTCGGAACTTGCAGTCAAAAAAATCACAGGAATCTCCTGGGTGGCCGGGTCATTTTTCAGGCGGCGGCAGACTTCCATGCCGTCAATTTCTGGCATCATCAGATCCAGAAGAATCAGGTCCGGCAACTGATTGACGATACGCGCCAAGGCCTGGCGTCCACTGGTGGCCGGCATGACTTCATAGCCGGCCTCTGTAAGGATCGAACCGACAATCTGGATGTTCCTGGTGCAGTCATCCACGATGAGAACAATGGCACTGGACGACTTCACGTCGTCACTGTCATCGAGGATGAATTCGGGCGGAGCAATCATGGCGGAGGTAGCATTCATAGTTTACTTAATGAGTCGGGACAACATGCCCGAGGGGCAGGGAAGAAGACAGGGCGGATTCGCTGCCAAGGGACCGGGCCACAAGGCGGTCCTGTAAATTTGCGATGACGGCGGGAAAATCGGCCAGCGTCCTGGGAAGATGATCCAGATCGAGTTCCTGAGCCTGCTGCAGCAATCGATCCGCGTAGCAGCTCAAGGCGGAAGCTCGATGGCTTTGTCCCCAATGCCGCAATTGTTGGGCAAACAAGCCGATACGGCGGACAGCCAGAGTCTGACAGAGGGCCGGCCAAGTTTGCTGTTGTTCCCGGATCAGATGATCCAAAAGAACGGGCCAGGTGGCGGTCGAGTCTTCCTGCGTCGAATCTGGATCAGCGGGCGCCGCCGCCTCAGCCTGGTCGCGGGGTTCGATCGGCTCCGAAGATTTGACCTTGAGGAATCGGGCCAGTTCGCCGGCGATTTCCCGCTCTTGAAAGGGCTTGCGGACGAAACCATCACAGAGCGCCTTGGCCTTGGCCTCTTCCTCCTTGATGGTGGAAGCCGTAATGGCGATCACAGGAATTTGGCGCAAGCTGGCATCGGCCTTCATCCGGGCCGCCGCTTCAAAGCCGTCCATCACCGGCATCCGCATATCAAGGAGAATAATGTCGGGATGATGGCGGCGCACGGCGTCGAGCGTTTCCTGGCCATTGGTGGCTTCGACAAGGCAGTGGCCGCCTGCCTCGAGCAATCCTCGCAGCAAATCCCGGTTGAGCTCGGCATCATCGGCAATCAGCACGGTCGCGGGCTCGAACTGGGACAACGTATCCCTGGCTTTTTCGACGGGCATCGAAGTCACGGCAACCGGGACCACCTCAACGTCCTTGAACTCGACGCGAAACGTGCTGCCTTGACCCGGCTGGCTCGTGACGGTGACCGTTCCGTTCATCATCTGAGCCAGACGCCGCGTGATGGCCAGGCCCAATCCCGTGCCGCCATATTTCTTGGTGCTCTGCCCGCTGGCCTGGGAAAACGACTGAAAGATCAGCTCTTGCTGGTCCAAGGGAATGCCCATGCCCGTATCTTCAATTTCAAGAAAAATGCTGCGATGCAGAGAGCCTGGAGACACCTGTCCGGGCCAGGCGCGGATGATGACCGAGCCTTGGTCGGTGAATTTCAGCGCATTGCCCACCAGGTTGAAGAGGATCTGCCGAAACCGAACTTCATCCAGCATCAAGTCCCGGGGCAGTTCCGCATCCAGGCGCACAGCGATCTGCAGGCCCTTTTCTTTGGCCTTCTGGGAAAAGATGTGCTGGACCTCCTCGATGATCTGGGGCAAACAGACAGGCTCGAATTTGACAATCATCTTGCCGGCTTCGATTTTGGAGAGGTCCAGGATGTCGTTGATCAAAGCAAGCAAGGCGCGTCCGCTGGAAGAAATGGCCTGGAGGTATTTGCGATGTTTCGGGAGGATTAACTCATGGCCCAGGAGATCCGCGAAGCCCAGAATGGCATTCATCGGGGTGCGGATCTCATGAGACATGTTGGCCAGAAACTCGCTCTTCGCCCGATAGGCGGCCTGGGCGGATTCCTTGGCCTGGAGGGCCTCCGCCTCGGCGTTCTTGCGGGCGGTGATGTCCAGTCCGTAAAAATTGGCATACCCGGCTTCGACCACGGACGCCACCACAAACACGAACACCCGCTCTCCGCAACGCCATTCGAACTCTCGCTTTCCGCCGGCGTCAAACGAGGCCTCCAGGAGTTCGCTCCAATCGCCCGTCAGGAAATCGCCTTCCTGGCAGTTGAGAGCCTGGAGGACCGCCTGTCCGGCGGCATTGCTGTAGAGGACCTGGCCTTTGCGGCTGAAGCGCATGACCGGATAAGGGCTTTCGGCGGGGATCCGAGCCAGCACCTCATTCTCCCGCAGGGTTCGCTGCAGATCGTGGTTCGTGGCCAAAATCCTGTTTTTGAGATCGGCAGTGTTGCGGGCCACCACCAGGGCGTCGGCGCATGTGCCCAGCATGATCGAGAGCAACCGGTAGCTGATCTCCTGGCTCGCACTGGCCTCCTCTCGCATCAGACCACAAAACATGCCGACCGTGTGATTGGCAATCCCCAGCGCGTGCAGCAATCCCCGATACCGCGAATTGGACTTCTCCGGGCTGAAAAATACCGGCCGCCCCTGCCGCAAGGCCCAGGAAAAACGGCCGCTCTTGATCTGTTCGCCCACAAGGCTTTCGATCAGGTTCGTCTCGGCGGCCGGAAGACAGAGCGCCGCTTCGAAGCTGAAGTCATTCGGATTCACCAGAAAGAAGGCCGATGTCTTGAACAACCTCAGCCCGGCCAAATAATGACTGGCCACCTGGAGAATCCCCGAGATGCCTTGCTGGGTCTTAATATCGCGCTGGAAATACTCGAGGGCGGTGAACAGCCCCAGGAGATCATCGTTCGGCTGCCCACCTTGCTGTAACCGGTCGATGCCAGACTTGAAAAAATCGGCAAAGATGGACTGCGAGCTCTCTTCCATCACCCGGTCCCTCCCTTGGCCGGAAGAAAGGCCTTTTCCACCGCCGCCAACTGGTCATCCATGGCCGTGACAACCGACTCCAAGACATCGGGCGGCAGGTTCAAACGTTCCCACGCCTTGTCATGAAGTGTTGGCACAACTCTTTGCCCCGAACTGCCCCATTGCATCGCGTTGACCAGGTGATCGGCAACATGAGTGATCGATGCCTCCAGTTGAAAGGCGCCGGCGGATAAAGGATGATGGTGATAACGCACGCCCGCCACTAGGTTGGCCGGATAATTCCAGGCCCGCAACAGACATTCGCCAATCTCCGTATGATCGAATCCCAAGACCTCCCGCTCCGTTTCTCGGAGAGACTCGGACGACAACGGGTAGGCCTTGAACACGAATCGCGATTTCTCCGGATCCTGGGCGTAAAGCACCAAGCGTCCGATATCGTGCAGCAATCCCAGCACAAACAGCTTCTCGGGCTTGGGCATCCGCCGGCTCAAGGCCAGTTGGCGCGCCGCCACACCGCAAGCCAGGCTGTGCTGCCAGAACGATTTCATGTTGACAAGATCAGCGGATATTCCCTCAAAAATCTCCACCACCGTGGAAACCGTGATCAAATCCTGCACCTGCTGGATTCCGATCAGACTGATGGTCTCCGAAACGGTTTCGACCCGGCACGGAAATCCGTAGAAAGAACTGTTGCCCAGCTTCAACAAACGGGCCGTCAGATCTGGATCCTTTTCAATAACCTCGCCCACATCGGTCAAGGTGCTTTGCGGATTGTCCAGCACAGCCTCGATCTCCGCCAGCACACTGGCGTAGGATCCCAGGCTTGGCACGCCGGCAATCAGATTTTCAATGGGATGTCCCATGAGCAAGCGTCATCATCACACGACGGAGAATCGCCAAACGCAGGATTTCCTGTTGGACAGGACTGCTGTCATCCAGGCTCCGAAACCGTTTCCGGACATCGGCGGTGATTCTCTGGAGCATTTCGGGAGGGATCGTCCGAAGCGGATCCACCGGTTCGTTCACCTGGTCTCCCGCCTCCACGACAACCTCCTCAATGCCCCACGTCAGGAGGATATTGATGTGTTTCTCAGTCAGTCGGGTGCCCGCCGGGATCAACAACATGTCGTCCATGTTCTTGACATCCGTCGCGGCCACCATGTTTTCCCGCAGCGATTCTGTTTTGATCTTCGGCATGCCGAGGTGGATTCACTTTGGCCTCGAAGAAAGGCGTTTCCACACCCACACCCAAATCCAAGGCCGTGTTTTCAGTGCCCGGAAACGCGCTCTCATTGGTCTGGGACTGCCCTCCCCCGCCGATTCCGGCTCTCGAGTTTCTCTATCGGTATGCCGGAGTAAAACTTGAGCGCGGGCTGTCCGTCCCGGCATCAAGCCCCGCGTTTTTCGGTGACAGGATTCCTCCGCCTGAAATAAAGTCGCTGCCAGATACCATGAAATGCCTGATTACCGCCGGCCCCACTTTCGAACCCCTCGATCAGGTCAGACGATTGACCAATTTCTCAACGGGCACTCTGGGTTCAAAACTGGCCAACCACCTCGTCGCGCGCGGCCACCAGGTTCTCCTATTGCTCGGGCAGGCCAGTTCGTGTCGTGTGGAGCTGCAGGCTCAGGAATTGGAGCACTTCACGACCACGGATGACCTCCGACAACGGCTATGCCGCCGACAAAACCAAGGCGTCGAGGCGGTGTTCCATGCTGCCGCCGTCAGCGACTTCGCCTTCGGCCGGATTTCACGGCGCACGCCAGACGGCAACCTCCAGGATGTGGCCGCAGGCAAAATCAGCACCAGCGAAGGTCCCTTGCTGGCCGAGCTGCTGCCCACCCCCAAGCTCATCGAATACTTCCGCGATTGGTTTCCAGATGCCTGCCTCGTCGGATGGAAATACGAAGTCGATGGAGCGCACGACACCGTGATCATGCAGGCGCGCCGGCAAATTGCCCGCTGCCGCACCAACGCCTGTGTAGCCAATGGCCCGGCGTATGGACCAGGCTTTTGCCTGGTCGGCTCGGACGGATCGGCTCGGCCTCTTCCCGACGCAAAAACGCTGTTTGAAGCCCTGGAACATAGCGTCTACGCCTGGATAGCCTCCCGGTAATCCCCCCCTACCGAGCGGTTCCCTTAAGCCCTGAATAGATATCGCGACAATATTTATCGCAGCCACGATATTTTTTGTCGCGACAAATTAGTTCGTAGCTGCGATAAATATTGTCGCGACGCCGTATGGCTGTCTGAGCCAGTCGAGGGCTGCATGGGGAGGGCGTGATGTTTCGGTTTACTCGACGATGATATCGTTGCGGATTTTGAATTTGGCGATGCGTTTGCGGAGGGTGGCGCGGGTGATGCCGAGGAGTTGAGCGGCCTTGACCTGATTCCCCTGGGTTGCCTTGAGGGCCTGGATGACCAGGAGGCGCTCGACAGCGGGGATGATCTTAAGCTGGTCATCCCGCCGGGCCCATTCGAAGAGCAGGCGGGTGAGGGATTCGAGGTCGGCGGGGGAGGAAGGGCCGAGAGTCGAGGGCAAGGCGGGCGGTTGGGTTTTGGGCCGCAGACGGGGCTCGACGGGAGCAAGGCGGTTTTGGGTGATTTCGAGCGGGAGATCCTGAGGCAGGATGAGGTCGGTTTTGGCCATCACCAAGGCTCGTTGGACGGCATTTTCGAGCTCTCTGACGTTACCGGGCCAGGGGCATGCTTGCAGGATGTCGACCGCTTCGCGTGCAATGGATTTTTTGGGCGCTTTTTGCTGTCGAGCATATTTATTGAGAAAATAATCGACGAGCAGGGGGATATCGGCGCGACGTTCGCGCAAGGGAGGCAGATGGAGTCGCACGACATTCAGCCGGTAGAAAAGATCTTCCCGGAACTGCCGGGTGGCGACGGCATTTTCGAGGGGTTTATTGGTGGCAGCGATAATTCGGACATCGACCTGGAGGGGCTGGTTGCCGCCAACACGTTCGAACTGACCGGACTGGAGCACCCGGAGGATTCGGGTTTGGGTGGAGAGGCTCATGTCGCCGATCTCATCCAGGAAGAGGGTGCCCTGGTGACATTGTTCGAACTTGCCAATCCTTTGGGCATTGGCGCCGGTAAAGGCGCCCTTTTCGTGGCCAAAGAGTTCGCTCTCGAGGAGGTTTTCCGGGATAGCGGCGCAATTGATGGCGAGATAAGGTTGATGGCTGCGTTGACTGTGATGGTAGATGGCTCGTGCGACCAATTCTTTGCCGGTGCCACTTTCGCCGGTAATCAGGACGGTGGCGTTGGAGGTGGCCAGTTGACCAATAGTTTTGAAGACATTCTGCATGGGGTTGGTGCGGCCGATGATGCTGGCCGAGTAGTCGTCGGAGTCGAGCAACGGCTGGCAGGAGACGACTTGCCTCATGTCTTGGGAGGCTTTCAAGGCATTGAAGACGACTTCCTTCAGGCGCGGCACATCGAAGGGTTTGAGGAGGTAATCATACGCGCCGAGTTTCATAGCCTCGATGGCGGTTTGGGTGGTGCCGTAGGCGGTCATCATGATAACGGGCAACTTGGGGGCGATTTGGCGGATGCGCCGCAAGGTTTCCAAACCGTTGATTCCGCCGAGGCGGATATCCATGATGACCAGATCGGGCTGGGCTTTGGGCACAAGTTTCAAGCCTTCTTCGCCGTTGTTGGCGGAGATGATTTCGACGGACGGCGAATCAAAGATGCGGCGAAACGAATATTGCACATCGGTCTCGTCATCGATCAAGAGCAGTCGATCCATAGGCAGAGCCTGAACGATTGGGCGAAAAATATCAGGAAAAAATTCAGATTGATTTCGGGGTGGCGCCGAGGCGATCCCCGACCCAGCGACGGGCTTCCTCCGCGGTTTTGAGTTCGTCCTGGAGCTGTTTTTCGCGGATTTCGGCGAGGAGCGATCCCAGGTGAGGGCCTTCCTGCATGCCCATGTCCAGGAGGTCGCGTCCGGTCAGGAGGGGGGGGCGGAGGGTTGGCGTTCGACGAAGGGCTTCGCTTTCGCGCTGAAGGAATTGGTAAATGTCCAACTGGCCGTGGGAAGCGAGGCAATCGAGGCGATGCAATTGGAGTTCGGTGGGGAAGGTTGGGCGCAGGAGCATGCGGCGCAGGGTGGCCTTGCGCATCTGGAGAGCATCCTTGAGCTGCATATGCATTCGCACGCAAGTGGTAATTTCCTCGAGGCGCCGCCGTGGAAAGCGGAGCCGTTTTAAGAGTGCGCCGGCGAGGGTGGCTCCAACTTGTTCATGGCGAAAGAAATGGATGGACTGACTGATGGGATCTCGACTGGCCGTGGCTGGCTTGCCAATATCATGGAGGAGAACGGCCCAAACGAGGACGGACGAGGCGTTGGCGGGAAGGACGGTCAACATTTTGAGCAGGTGCTGGTAGACGGTTCCTTCCGGATGAGACTCCGGGGGTTGTTCGCACGGAATCGTGGCGGCCACTTCGGGAAGCACGTGGTCAAGCAGGCCGTTATGCCGGAGGCCATCCAATCCCCGGGCGGCATGCGGAGGGAGGAAAAGCCGGAGGAGTTCATCGCGGATTCGTTCAGCGCTGACGAGGCGAATTCGGGGCGCCAAAAGCCGGATGGCATTGGAGGTATCGGCTTCGAGGGAGAAGTTGAGAGTGGCGGCGAACCGAATGGCGCGGAGCAAGCGCAGATGGTCTTCGGCGAATCGCTCCTGGGGATCACCGATGGTACGGATCAATCGGTCGCGCAGATCCTGCTGACCATCGACCCAGTCGAAGACTCGGCCGGTCATGGGATCGAAGAACAGTCCGTTGATGGTAAAATCGCGGCGTCGGGCATCAGCCTGGGCATCACCAAAGGCCACACGGGAGGGATGCCGGCCATCTTCGTAGCCAGATTCGGATCGGAAGGTTGCGACTTCGAACCAGATGCGATTGAGGCTGACCAGCACCACGCCGAACTGTCGTCCGACGGGCCGGGATTGAGGGAAAAGGGCGAGAACAGTTTCGGGACGGGCGGATGTGGCGATATCGTAGTCCTTGGGTTTTTGTTGGAGCAGGAAATCGCGCACGCACCCCCCGACCCAATAGGCATCGTGGCCGGTCCCACGCAAACGCCGCACGATTTCCCGGGCGGCTGTTTGCATTTCAGACGGTTCCGCGAAGGAGGGGCAGCGGGGATTCACGATGAAGGAAAGCGGGGAGGTTGGTTATCGGTCCGAGATTGGATTATCAGTTTATCAGTTCCAGGAGAATGGAGAATCAGGAATGAGTGACTTCATAAAGGTGTTGGCGGTCCCGAAGAAAAAGGTAGACGGCCCCGCCGCCGAGGCTCCAGATCAGGCTGCCGGCATAGGCGAGCAGGGACAGGGAGAGGGCCGAGGTGGCCGGGGTATTGATTTCGGGCACAGCCAGCATCAGGACATACAGGTTCTCTCGAATTCCGAGACCATTGGGGGTAATCGGGATGGCCGAGATGCAAATGATGATGGGGACGACCAGCAGCAAAACCGGCGGGGACAGATGCAGGTCGAGTCCGAAGGCCAAAGCCATCACTTGACCCACGCAGGCCAGGTTTAGGATCATGGACACACCCAGCATTTTCGCCAGCATGACGGGTTCCCGGCCGATTCGCCGGGCTGCGTCGAGGGCGCGCTCGAGCAAATCGCCTTTGGGCAAGGCCCGAAGCCAGTGCCGGGCCTGCGGCCAATGACGGGATAATCCTCCCCAGAAGGCGATCAACAGGAAGACAGCGCAGCCAACCATCATAAGGAGGATCAGACCGGCCAGAGCAGCCAATCGTTCGTGTGACCTCAGCAAGGAAAGGTTGGGAACCATCATACAGCCGGCGAACGTCAGCATGGCAAAAAGACCGATGATCCGGTCCACAAGAACCGTCATGACCGCTTCGGGTTTCTGGTGGTGGGTTTCGCGCGCGGCATAGTAGGCCTTGATCAAGTCTCCTCCGGAGGAGCCCAAAAGAAAGGAGTTAAAGAAATGAGCGACCAGGGAGATTTCCAGGGCGCGGCCGGCTGGCAGATGGAGCCCCTGGGTCTGCATGACCAGGCGCCAGCGCCAAACCCCAATGAAAATCGTGAGTCCCATGAAGAGGAGGGAGAGGATGAAGGCGATCGGATGGACCAGGTTCAGAGTGTGCCACAACTCGCGAGGGCCGTAGTGCCAGGCGGCGCGCCACTGTTCCGGCCGGGAGAGTTGGTCGAACTCCTGTCCCAGGGCCTGCAAGGCGAGGCGGCCTTCCTGCGTGAAGATCCTGTGGAAAATCCACGCCAGCAGAAGCCCGCATATGGTCAGCCGCCACAGCAGGCTCCAAATGGCTTTTGGCTTGGTCACGTTTCTCCCCAGATTGACTTCAGATGAAGCAAACCCTGACGGATCTCCTCGGCTTCAACTCCGGGTGACATTTCAAGGATTCGGAGATGGTGGGACTGAATGAACGGACGCAACGAGGCGAAATCGATCACTCCCGTGCCGGGAGGGCAATGATCCCGGGCTGGAAACTGAACGTCATGGATATGGCAGCCCAGAAGGCGATGGGCGAGGTTTTCCATGTGGATGACGTGGTTCATGAACCCGAGATTTTCCTTGATCTGGGCGTGGCCGGTATCGTGCCAATAGCCGATAGCCGGATGATTAAGCTCCTGGAAGAACCAGGGGAAATCCTCCTCGAGGGGGATTTCTTCGACGGCTTCCCGGTTCTCAACGCCGAGCCGGACTCCGAGTCGCTGGGCATGATCCGCGAGGCGCAGGACCATTTCATTGGCGAGCTGAACGTGTTTTTCCTTGCGGGCCTCGCGTTTGGAAATGGCCTCGGCGCAGAGCTTTTCGAACTTGGGTGACTCCCGGAGTCCCGCCTCGACGAGGGCAATCAACTTGTCGGTATAATCCTTCATCTCGATGCATCCGAGGTGAAGAACAACGACGGGGGCCTTGACGCGGGCGGCGGTT
>Ga0116153_10003584_pt1 | contig 10805 bp, 12 predicted proteins | sample AD_UKC028_MetaG_FD_89896 | JGI IMG/M metagenome (GOLD analysis project Ga0116153, IMG submission 89896) | Active sludge microbial communities of municipal wastewater-treating anaerobic digesters from USA - AD_UKC028_MetaG | ecosystem: Engineered > Bioreactor > Anaerobic > Digestate | place: USA... | reverse complement strand
GACTGCACTTGGCGTCGGCCTGGCCGAACGCACGCCGGGTCGCGATCCGATGATCGACGGCTTCGGCCTGATCGCCTTCGCCTCGCTGTTGCCAATGATCATCGTCATGTCTTATGGCATGCTTGCCACTTGGTGGTGGCGCGTCAGGAAACCTGTCAAGGAGGAGAAATCATGAAATTCTCTGCTGTGGTGCTGATTGTTCCGGAAGAAGACGAGAATCCGGCAGTCAAGATTCTCAAGGAGGCCGGCGCTACCGGCATCACCATCGTCAAGGGCAAGGGGCTGCGCCAGAATGATCGCAAGACCTTTCTCGGCCTCGGCCTCGAACGCCGGGAGTCGCTGCTGCTGTGCGTCGTCGAGAAGCAACTCGCGATGCGCATCCTCAAGGCGGTCAAGATCGAGATGAAACTGGACCTGCCCGGTGGCGGATTGGCCTTTTCGCTGCCGCTGGGTAATGTGGTCGGGATCGGGTTGGCGCAGATGGAGACTTTCCGACGCGAAGTCGCGGAGGATCTGTGAGGGCTTCGTACCCACTCGCCTGTTGCCTGTTTTGAAAAACTAATTTTCCGAGAGGGTATCCCCATGCTGGTTGCCGGAATCATGAGAACGGATGTTGTCACTATCAGCCCATTGGCCACAGTGCGCGAGGCACTGATGCTGATGAAGAAGCACGGCGTCAAGTCGCTGGTCGTCGACAAGCGCCATGCCGGAGACGCCCACGGCCTGGTAACCTATCGCGACATTGCCGAGGCGGTGGTCGCCGACGACGGCGACATCGATCTGCTCAATGTCTACGACATCGCTCAGAAGCCGGCGCTGCAGATTTCGCAGCACCTTGAAACCCGCTATCTGGCGCGTCTGATGATCCGGTATTCGGCGAACAGGGTGTTGGTCATCGACAACAACGAACTGCACGGCCTCGTTTCGCTGACCGATGTAGTGGACAGCCTCATCGAGATGGCGTTGCGCGAGCAGAATCGCTAGGGGCGCGGTCATGGACAGGGAAGTCCGCCGTTACCGTGCCTACTTTCCACGCTGGTGCCAGTCCTTTGGCGATCACATGCCCGAACCGGGGGGTGAAGGGCGAGCGGTCGAGTGGCTGGTCGGCGAAAACAGCGTCGGCGCCATCGTCTTGCCCGAAATCAGGGTCATGCTGATCCGCGAACTCCTCGGCTCCAGGAAGCCCAAGGTTATCGTGCGGGAGAGATCGCTGTCGCTGGGCGAATTGAATTTCGACGATGACGAGATTTGCGGGCATCCCGGCTGCGCCGCCATGTTCGACCTGCTGCGGAACGCCGAAACGGTGCACATGTTCCTGACCTACCACCTGATTTACCCTCCGGAAACGCGAATCATCACCGTTTCGAGCAAGGCGCCAATGTCGCTGATCTACAGGGAAACGGCGCCGCTGCGGGTCAATGTCGGCGGGTAAGGCGAGGCCATCCAATTTCAATGGTGAAGGCGTCCCCTGACAGTAAGCGGCCCTTGTCTGATTGATTGAGCACCCTGTGCATCGTCGCATCAGGAGCAACAATGGGCGCCGCAGCGCCCGTTGGTTCATTTCAATGAAGCCTGGTCACGCCTATTTTTGCAACTCGACCTCGCCGGGCCGCCAGCTCTTGTCGAACCAGGGTTCCAGCGGTCCATAAAGGCGCAGGATCATGAACCAGCCCTTGCCGGGAATCGTCTGTACCCAGTTCGGGCGAGAATAAAAAATCGGGCAGATACTAAGCTCGCAACACAGATGCGGGCCCGGCATCGCGGTAATGATCAGTGGGAAAGCTCGCGCAGGAGCGCGACGCCTTTTTTGCGTTGCTGATGAAGCACCTTGATCAGCCGTTCATAGTGCGCATTGCGTGACGAGTCTTTCTTGTCCGCCAATTTCGTTTTCAGCCTGACTTCCTCTTTCTTCAGTTTTTTCAAAAGCACTTTGAGGTGTTTGCGTTTTGCCTCCTGATGCTTCTGCTTCTTGCTGAAGAAGTGCCGGATTTTGTCCAGCAAAGATAGTTTCTTCATGATCTTTCCTATTGAATCATAGCCTATGAGTCAAGCACCAGACTTTCCTGAACTTCCCGCATCATTGAGTCGGTTGGCGTGAATATCACTTTGGCCATGTTGACCAGGTTCTTGGCGACATCATGTGCATAACTGCTGTCGTTCATCAGGGAGGTCGCCATTTCCGGCGTAATGCTGCCGTTGCGAATCAAGTTGTCCAGGCTTCCTCCGGCCAGCGCATCGTCGGCAAACAGATCAGCTCTTACCCCATCCAATGCCAACAAGGCCTCGTTGTCGGAATCTGCGGCAATTGCATTCAAATCTTTCAACAATAACGCCAGCCGCTGCCGTATTGCATTGTATTCCTTCTGAATAAACGGGTTCGATGCCACAAGATAGCGCAACAAGTTTTTTTGCAGGTGCTTGATGTCCTTGACTGCCTCGACCACATCCCGGCTGGCATCGCGCAGATCGTATAGCGTATCGCCATAGGCCTGCGTGTCAGATCCACCCTGAATGCGAGCTATGAAGGCGATGATTTCGCTGTAGAGCAATTTGATACGTTCGTTGTAAAGCTTGTCAATGTCTACAGTCATCACCTTGGATGGAATCGTCGCCAGGCGTTCTATGAAGTCATCATCTTTCAGATCATCCTTCTCGATATTCATTACCTGGATGATGATGTCGAAGGCGTTTTCGTACAGGTGCGTTACTTCCTTGCGCAAAGCCGCCAGGGCAGCGTCGGGAAAGCTGGTAACGGCATCGTTGAGGTAGCGAGGCAGACGACTGTACGTACTTCTTCTTTGAACATGCGCTGGAGCACGGTGACCATGCGCTGGATGAACGGCACCATGATCAAGACGCCGGTGAGATTGAACAAGGTATGGAACACTGCCAACTTGAGCGCGTAGTCGTCGTTGGCGATACCAACGCGGATGCTCAGGGCATCGACAGCCCAAACAAATTGATGGATGAAAACGATGGCCACCAGGCCGGTCACCACATTGAACAGCAGATGGGCCGCTGCCAGACGCCACCCTTCGGCGTTCGCGCTGATTGCGCCAAGAATGGCCGTGATGGTGGTACCGATGTTGGCGCCGATTGCCAGCGCCAAAGCGTTTTCGTAGGTGATTTGGCCTGCTGCCAGGGCCGTGATAATCAACACCAAGGTGGCGTGACTTGACTGCATCACTACCGTCGCGAAAGTGCCAATCAGGGTATAGAGCAGCAGTCCAAGCAGGCCGGGCACCGCGAACTGTGAGAGGTCAATGGCCGATTTGAACGACTCGAAGCCCTCTTTCATATGGTGTATGCCGAGGAACAGGAAGCCCAGCCCGCTCAGAACATAGCCAATGCCCTTGAGGTTTTTTGACGACTGGAACATCAGGATGATGCCGAATACCAGCATGGGCATGGCGTAGGCAGCGATATTCACTTTGAGCCCGAGCCCGGCGATCAGCCAGGCGCCTGTAGTGGTTCCCATGTTAGCGCCGAATATGATGCCGATGCCCTGCGCCAGACCAATCAGCCCGGCGCTGAGAAAGGAGATGGTGATGACCGACACCAGCGAGCTGGATTGCATCACCGTGGTGGTGACAATGCCGAACGACAGGCTCTTCCAGAGCCGGTCGGTCGACACGCGCAACAGTTTTTCCAGCACGCCGCCGGTGAAAGCCTTGAAGCCCTCTTCCAGCGAAAGCATCCCGAACAGAAAGATTGCCACACCTGCGGCGATCTCTTTGAAATCCGGGCTGACCCAGAATCCCCAGCCGAGTATCAGAAAGATTGTCGGCAGCAGTATGCGTCTCAGCATGCTCACCTCGCGGTCACCTGGTTTTGATTACGGCAGCATCATGCCGCGAATCATGTAGAAGGCCATCGCAGCCATGAGCGCAGAAGCCGGCACGGTGATCAGCCAGGCAGCGGCACGCCGAAATATCCGGCCGCAACAACTCGTGACGGTTCTTGTCGCTGGCATTTTCCATCATGACAAAACGCTCAAGATCCATGATTTCCCCCAGGAAGTCATTAGGGCATGATGTTACAAAGACGTTACAGATATGTTACAAACAGTGCAGGTTACAGGAACCGTTCGGCTAGCGTTGACTTTTCGGACCCCAGATGTCCATACGCAAAATCCCCGACAATGCCCGTCTCGACAAACTTATCGTGAAGCCGCCCTTCAAGTGCCCGCTCTGGAGATTATGTGGCCGGCCGTTAGTGCCTCCAGCCCATGGCAATTAATGTCGAAATTCAACGCTGCTGCGGTCAACCAGGAAAACCAGCAGATTCCATTTCCATAATGCAATATCGACATAGCTGTCACAATGAGACCCGATCGAGCAATTAGCCGGAACCAAGAATGCGCTGTCTCATAACAGTTCCAGCCTGACGCCCGGAAAATCTACCGGGTAATTCCCGCAACGCACATGACGACCAATCAACTGCTCATCCTGGTAATCCTGCTCGCCACCGTGGCGATGTTTCTCTGGGGCCGCTGGCGCCACGACATGGTGGCTGCTGGGGCGCTGCTAGCCTGCGTGCTGGCCGGACTGCTGCCGGCACCCGAAGCCTTCGCCGGTTTCGGGCACCCGGCGGTGATTACAGTAGCCTGCGTGCTGGTGCTGAGCCGCGGGCTGCAAACCTCGGGCGCGGTCGACGCCCTGAGCCGCGACGTATTGCCGGCAAAGGCCGGCATCGCCGTGAGCATGGCGGCACTGATCGGCCTGGGCGCCCTGCTGTCGAGCTTCATGAACAACGTCGGGGCGATGGCGCTGCTTATGCCGGTGGCCGTCCAACTGGCGGGGCGCCTGAATCTCGCCCCGGGGCAGGTGCTGATGCCGCTGGCCTTCGGCACCATCCTCGGCGGCATGACGACCCTGATCGGGACGCCGCCCAACCTTATCGTTTCCGGTTTCCGCGACCAGACCGGGGCTGGCAGCTTCGGCATGTTCGACTTCACGCCGGTCGGCCTGGCAGTTGCCGCAACCGGGGTCATCTTTGTCGCCGCGTTCGGCTGGCGCATGGTGCCAGTACGCAAGCAGGCCGGCATCGAGGGCTTCGAGTCGGGCGCCTACATCACCGAGGCACGCGTGGTGGAAGACAGCAAGGCGGTCGGCATGAGTCTGAGCGAGATCGAGGCGGCAATCGAAGACAGCGACGCGCAAATCCTCGGCATGGTCCAGCTTGGCGTCCGCCTGACTGCACCCAACCTGCACCGCAAGGTTAAAGCCGGCGACATCCTGGCCATCGAGGCCGAAGCCAAGGCATTGGCCAGCGTCCTGTCCAGCCTCGGACTGAAGCTCGAGGAAGCCGTGAAGCCACCGAAAATCGACGAATCAGCCGACCTTGAGGATGCAGCGCAAGGACAAGCGGATACGGATACGGCAAATGCGGAAAACGACACGGATCAGGACAAGCCCGTCAGCTCGGGGGATATCGCCCTGATGGAGCTCGCCGTGCTGCCAAACTCCGTACTGGCAGGCCGCTCGGCAAAAGACATCCTGCTGCGCACGCGCTACGGTTTGAACCTGCTCGCGTTCTCGCGCCAGGGGCATCTCTCGATGAAGCGCCTGCGATCGATTGAGCTGCGCTCGGGCGACCTGCTACTGATGCAGGGGCCGCCCGAAGCGCTTGCGGAATTTGCTGCCGACTACGGCTGCGTGCCGCTGGCCGAGCGCGAACTGCGTATCCCGAACCGGCGCAAGGCGTGGGAAGCCACCATCATCATGGCCCTGGCAGTTGCGGGCGCAGCCTTCGGCCTGCTGCCGGCGGCGATTTCCTTCGCCGGCGGCGTGCTGGTTTCGATGGCGCTGCGCACGGTGCCGCCACGCGCGGTGTATGACGCCATCGACTGGCCAGTGATCGTACTGCTGGCGGCGATGATCCCGGTGGCCGGGGCGATGCAATCGACCGGCACCGCCGACCTGATCGCCCGCTTCATGCTCGAAAACGTGGCCCAGGGTTATGCCGTGCCGGCGTTGGCGCTGATCCTGATCGTCACCATGTTTCTTTCCGATCTGATGAACAATGCCGCCACTGCCGCAGTCATGTGCCCGATCGCCATCGGCACGGCCAACGCGCTGGGCGTCAGCGCCGATTCCTTCCTGATGGCGGTGGCAATCGGCGCTTCCTGCGCCTTCCTGACGCCGATCGGCCACCAGAACAACACCCTGATTCTCGGGCCGGGCGGCTTCCGCTTCGGTGACTACTGGAAACTGGGGCTGCCGCTGGAGATCATGGTGGCGACGATCGCGGTGCCACTGCTGCTCGTCGTATGGCCGTTGTGAACGATTGCCGGGCGTTGCGCTGTTGCGGTCAACCCGGAAAAACAGCAAGAATTCGAGGCCCGACTACAGCGCCCGAACTTTCACGGTCTTGCCCTTCACCTTGCCTGCCGAAAGTTTGCGCACAGCGTCGCGATAAATGTTGCGCGCCACGGCAACGTAGGTGGTTTGATCGGTGACCGTGATCTTGCCGACCTGTTCGCGGCTGAAGCCAGCCTCGCCGGTCAGCGCGCCAAGTACGTCGCCTGGGCGGATCTTGTCCTTGCGCCCGCCGAGTATCTGTAGCGTGACCATCGGCGGGGTCAGCGGCGCTTCGTCGGCGGCAGGCAGTTCGCCAAGCTGGTGCAGTTCCAGCTTGCTGCCTGCCATGTCGGCAATGGCCGCGACACGGCGCCTGTCGCCCGGACTGCACAGGCTGAGCGCCCAGCCTTCCTGATCGGCGCGGCCGGTACGGCCAATGCGATGGATGTGGATTTCCGGATCGGGTGTCACGTCGACGTTGATCACCGCTGCGAGTTGCGCGATGTCCAGGCCGCGCGCAGCGACATCGGTCGCCACCAGCACCGAGCAACTGTTGTTGGCAAACTGGATCAGCACCTGGTCGCGCTCGCGTTGTTCGAGATCGCCGTTCAGGGTCAGGGCGTGGATGCCTTGCTCACGCAGCACGTTGAGCAGGTCGCGGCACTGCTGCTTGGTATTGCAGAAGGCGAGCGTGCTGAGCGGGCGATAGTGCTTGAGCAAGGTGGCCACGGCCGCCAGACGGTCTTCGTTTTTGACCTCATAGAAACGCTGGCGAATCTTGCTTTCGGCGTGCTGTTCGAGCAACTTCACTTCTTGCGGCCTGTTCAGGAATTGCCTGGCGAGTTGCGCAATGCCTTCCGGGTAGGTGGCCGAGAAAAGCAGGGTCTGGCGTTTGGCCGGACAGCGCTTGGCAACGAAGGCAATGTCGTCATGAAAGCCCATGTCCAGCATGCGGTCGGCTTCATCGAGAACCAGGGTATTCAGCTCATCGAGCTTGAGATAGCCCCGCTCCATGTGATCCATGACGCGCCCCGGCGTGCCAACGACGACATGGACACCGTTTTCCAGGCTGGTCGCCTGGTTGCGCAGGGTCGACCCGCCGACCAGCGAGAGCACCTTGATGTTTTCTTCAAAGCGCGCCAGACGGCGGATTTCCTGTGTGACCTGATCGGCCAGTTCGCGCGTCGGGCAGAGCACCATGGCCTGCACGGCGAAGCGGCGGGGATTCAGCTTGTGGAGCAGGGGCAGCGCGAAGGCGGCGGTCTTGCCGCTGCCGGTCTTGGCCTGCGCGATCAAGTCGTGACCAGCAAGCGCCAGCGGCAGGCTGGCCGCCTGAATCGGCGTCATGGTCAGGTAGCCGAGCTGCGTCAGGTTGTCCAGCATGGCTGGCGCCAGCGGCAGTTCGCTGAAAGACCGGGGTGTGCCCTGGCTGGTTTCGTTGTCGCTCACGATGCCGCTCAATCCTTGCGGCGACGGGCCGGAGGCGGTTTGCGCTGGCGCTGGCCGGGGCGCTTGATTTCCTCGGCGGGTTTCGGCTTCGGGACCAGCAGGTTTTTGGCGCCGCTTTGGCCGGCCGCGCGATGCGCCATCATGGCTGCCTTCAACTGCTCCGCACTGAGCACGATGGCGGCATGTTGGCCCTTGACGTTGTAGTCGGCGAGCCGCTCCTTGATGATGAACAGGCGCTCGGCCGCTTCTGCTTTCTTGGGGAGCCGCTCGACAATTTCCTGCGCTTCGGGCGTCAGCGCAATACCGTCTGCCGCCTCGACCATCAAGCCATGAACGCCGAGTCGGGAAATGGCCTCGCTCAATTTCGCTTCGGCCGGGATATTGCCCTGCAGGAGATCGATTGCCGCCATGATCTCGACAAGTTCCGCCGGTCGCCGCTTGGCGGAAAGCGCGGTAGCCAGCAGGAGCAGTGCATCAACATCGTGAATCGGCGTCATAAATAACCTTTGAAGAAATGCGGACCGGACCCGCCAATACATTTAAGGGATCAAAAATATAAAAACTGTCGGTGGATTTCAGGAACTGGCCCGAATTCGTCACCGGATTTCACACGCCTGGGCATTACGGATGTACTCTTCCGCCAGCCCGGTCGCGGACCCGACAATCAAGTTCACTGCCCGGACAAACCGCTCCAACCCGCAACAGAAGAGGTGTCATTGAACGACCTGTTAGCTTCCATCGAAGTCGAAACCGCCGAAAATCCACAGTTCTCGGTCATCTGGATGCACGGACTTGGCGCGGACGGCTCTGATTTCCCGCCCATTGTGCCCGAATTGGGGCTGGGTGAGCAGCCCGGCATCCGTTTTGTCTTTCCGCATGCCCCTTACTTGCCGGTAACCTGCAACGGCGGCTATGTCATGCGCGCGTGGTACGACATCATTTCCCTGGAACCTGCCAGTCGTCGTATCGACGAAGCCGGCATCGTGCATTCCCGGGCGGCGATTCGCCGCCTGATTGAACGCGAAAACCAGCGGGGCATCCCCTGTGCCAATATTTTCCTGGCCGGATTTTCGCAGGGCGGCGCGGTCGCCTACACGACCGCACTGACCCATCCCGAGCAACTGGCCGGGATAATCGCGCTGTCGACCTACATTCCATCGGCGACGCTGATCACCCGGGAAATAGCCGAGGCGAATCGGGCGCTGCCAATTTTTGCCGCCCACGGCACCGGGGACGGGGTGGTCTCTCCGGAGCTTGGCAGGCATGCCAGGGATTTTCTGACACGCCAAGGCTATGGCGTCGAGTGGCACGAATACCCGATGGCGCATTCGGTTTGCCTGGAGGAAATCGAGGCCATCGGGCACTGGCTCCGGACCCGGCTGAAATGACCGACGTGGTGTTGAGCCGGACAATGCTAGGCAGCGTCGAACTGCCAGCCTATCCAGGCATTGAACTTGGCCAGGTAACCCTGGTTGTCTCGGAGGCACTTGCGGCAGAGGCCCTGAATGCGCTGATGGCAGCGGATGCGATCGGCTTCGACAGCGAATCCAAGCCGACCTTTCGCAAAGGCGAGGTGGCGACCGGCCCGCACCTGGTTCAACTCGCCAGCGATACCCGTACCTACCTGTTCCCGATTTCGCGCAACTGCGATACCGGCGCCTTGAAGCAGATCCTCGAATCCCGCGCCGTGGTCAAGGTCGGAATGGGCCTCGACAATGACCGCAGCGCGCTGAAATCCCGGCTCGGCATCGTGCCGGAAAACCTTCTCGATCTCGGCGAAGTGCTGCGCGGCCCGGGGCATCGCGGGACGGTGGGCGCCAAAGTCGCGGTCGCCCATTTTTTCGGCCAGAAGCTGCAGAAATCGAAGAAGACCGGCACCAGCAACTGGGCCAGCCCGCAGTTGAGCGAGCGCCAGATCCTCTACGCCGCCAACGACGCGCATGTCGCGCTGCAGCTATACAGGGCGTGGATACGCAGCGGAAAACAGCCCGCTTGACGCCCCGCCGGCGCCGGGCAACGGTTTCGCGCATGGAATACCCCCCTCGAATGGCAATGGGTTTAAGATCGCCAACTTGCGAGCTGCGGTTAACCACCAAGCGAAACATCACAAGTACACCACAATGCAGAAAGCCATCACCGCAAGTTTGAAACCCCTGCTTGGTCGCAAGCATGCGTCAGACGACTTCTGGGGCGCCCTCGCGGCCATGCTGGTCGCGCTGCCGGCGGCGATCGCCTTCGGCGTTACCATCTATTCCGCCATCGCCCCGAGCTACGCGGCTGTCGGCGCACTGGCCGGCATCATCGGGGCGACCGTGATCGGCCTCGTCGCTTCGATCCTGGGCGGCACCGACCGCCTCATCAGCGCCCCGTGCGCACCGGCAGCGGCGGTGCTTTCCGCATTTGCCATCGAGTTGACCGCGCAGGGCGTCGCGCCCGAAGTCATCGTGCTGCTCATGATCCTGCTCGGCGTACTGACCGGAATCATCCAGATGCTGCTCGGTTTCGTCGGCATCGGCGGCCTGATCAAGTACATCCCCTATCCGGTCGTCAGCGGCTACCTCTCCGGCGTCGGGCTCATCATCATCGGCAGCCAGATTCCGAAATTTGTCGGCGCGGCCGGCGACACGGGCTGGTGGTCGGCAACGATCGCGCCCTGGCTCTGGGACTGGCGCAGCCTGTCCATCGGCATGGCGACCGTGCTCGCAACCCTAATCGCGCCCAGAATTACGAAACGGGTACCCGGCACCATCCTCGGGGTCGCTGCCGGGGTGCTGACCTACATCGCGCTGGCGACACAGGACCCGACACTCTGGGAGGTCACCGGCAATCATCTGGTCATTGGTGCACTGGGCGCCTCGCCGGAGGGCTACTTCGCCTCTATCACCGGCCGCTGGCACCAGATCGGCGATCTTCGCCTGAGCCAGATCGCCGCCCTGTTTGGCAGCGCACTGACGCTCGCCGCCCTGCTTTCGATCGACACGCTCAAAACCTGTGTGGTCGTCGACCAGTTGACCCACACCCGCCACCACCCCAATCGCGAACTGGTGGCCCAGG
>Ga0116153_10003580_pt1 | contig 10817 bp, 9 predicted proteins | sample AD_UKC028_MetaG_FD_89896 | JGI IMG/M metagenome (GOLD analysis project Ga0116153, IMG submission 89896) | Active sludge microbial communities of municipal wastewater-treating anaerobic digesters from USA - AD_UKC028_MetaG | ecosystem: Engineered > Bioreactor > Anaerobic > Digestate | place: USA... | reverse complement strand
GAATCTGTCTGTACAAGTTGTTCTTCACAGACACAGCAGGTTTTGAATTTATCTTCCTTACCTATTGTGAAATTGGATATTGCTCCACATAAAAAACCTGTAAAAAAGCTTGGCAAAATCCGGGAAGTTACAGATGAACCAAAGGAAGAAGAATCTGTTTCTGATTGGAATGTAATCAAAATCAATGACAACATTTCTGTAAGGGTGAAGATCACAACACGAAAGATGCAGAGAGATGTGATGGACCTAATCAATAAAGAGACCGACCTTACAGATATGCAAAAAATGGCCAAGATGTCTACTTTGTTATATGCAGAGGCCATTGAGGAGATTATTACACCAGCTGGTATCGATAAGAATTTACCTTTGGAAGAAAGATCAGAATTTATTGACAGTCTTTTGGAAAAAGATGTTGAATTAATTTCTGATTGGTTTGAAAAACATAAATTTGGTGTTGAATTCAAGTTTGATATAAAATGTCTCCATTGTGGATATAAAGAAGTCAAGGAGATACCGCTGGAAAGTTTTTTCTTTTAGGCTATATACTGTGTAGCGGCAACACAGTACAAAGCCTTACGGAAGAACAATATTATTTGGCGAGCCGAGCAAATATTTCCATAAGTGAAAGTAATGAACTTCCGGATTTTGAAAGAGAGGCATATATAAACCTTCTTATAAAAGACTTGAAGCAAAAAGAAGAAAACGAAAAATTAAAAGCTAGAAACCCACTTGGCAGGAAATAATGAAAAGATTACTTTATGAAGATGTAAAAGAATATATTGAAAGATTTGGGTACCAATTGGTTTCTGAAAAATATAAAAATAACTATACCAAGTTAGATTTGATTTGTCCTGAAGGACATCATCACGAAATGAGTTATTCCAATTTCTGTCATGGGGAAAAAAGATGTCCGTTTTGTAATCCTGGTTTTCAACGACATTCTTATGAATATATAAAAAAATATATTGAAATCAATGGATATCAGTTAGTATCCAAAAAATATAAAAATAATTATACCAAGTTAGATTTGATTTGTCCTGAAGGCCATAAATTTGAAATGAGGTATAATTGTTTCCAAAAAGGTAAAAGATGTCCAGAATGTGTAAAACATATGGTCATTTCTAAAGGCGAAAAGGAAGTTTTAAATTTTGTTCAATCCATATATGGTGGTAAAATTATAGAAAATGATAGAAGTCAAGTAATTAACCCATTAACAGGTAAATATTTGGAATTAGATATATGGTTACCAGAAATAAATAAAGCTATAGAATATAATGGAGTATATTGGCATTCCAAAAAAGATATAAAATATAAAGATAATGAAAAACAAATACAATGTCAAGAAAAGAAAATTGATTTATTGATCGTTGAAGAAGAAAAATGGATAAATTATAAAACATTTTTAATGCAACGTATAGAAGATTTTATTATAAATATATGTAGTTAGAATAACCCGCTTGGCAGGAAATAAGCCAACGGATCTAATTTATTAGGTCTCAAGGGTGTATATTATTATACCTTTGGGACTTTTCTTTTAGGAGACAAAAATGGGAATTTCACAAGTTGATAAAGATAACGAATTTGCAAAACATATAAAACTCATGAATATGAATTTGGAGAAACTTGTTAAAGCTGTTGTAGGTTCTGGAGTGGGTGGAAATTCAGATGAAGGTGGAGGTTTAGGTAGTAAGACCAAAACCAGCAAAAAATCTGAAGCAGAGAAAGTTTTAGAGAAGATGGAGAAATCTTTAAGATCCTCTCTTGCAAAAGATAAACTAACTGATTTTGAAACACAAAAACGTAGAGAAGTTTTTATAGAAAAGGTCATGACAAATAAGTTTTTGAGGCCTTTTTATACAACATATAAATCATTGGAAGGACATACTGTAAATTTATTCAATGATATAAAAAGTGCATGGTCTGGTGTATATGGAAAAGTTTTCAGTCAAATTACCGAAGCTTTCCGTCCAATTACCGGTACAATGATGGCTATATATAGATTTACAAAGGGTGTCGCTGGATCGGTTATTACGAAAATAGGGGAAAAGTTATGGGGTTCTACCGATGATAAACAGATTGCTGACAAAATAGAATCAACTGGTAAGAAAAATGTAAATGTTTTGGAAGATATTAAAAAATGGATCAAAAAAATCCATAATATAAGAAAAACAAAAAGTTGGCTTAAAGAAGAAGAACGTGCTGTAGGAAAGATGTATGGTGTAGATGGTGGAGATATGATAACTCCAAAATTTATGACCAAGTGGTTTAGAATGATGAGAAGATGGCTTCCTATCCAATTTAGAATTCGAGATCGTTGGGAAAGAGCGAAAAGTGGTATGGGTAAAATCCTTGCTTTTGGTAAAGGTATTTTTGGTGGAAAGAAAGAGGAGAAGGAAAAAGGAAAACCCGGGGAAGAAAAAAAGACAAGTTTTATGGATATGGCCTGGAAAGTTTTAAAAACCGTTACAAGTCCACTTTTCAAAATTCTTGGTGGTATGTTGATTCTTGGAGTTGTCAATAAAATATTTCCTCAAGTTGGAGAATTTTTGAGTAAGCCAGAGACTTGGACCAAGTTGTTTGAAGGAGTAGGTAAGGTTTTTATCTATATGAAAGAAAAAATTTCTTCAGGTCTACTTGGTTTCTGGAATGCCCTTCTTGGTGATAAAGTTGCTGTTGGTGAAGGTGAATCAATATTTGTGAAAATTCCTGTAGCTATTGGTGAAGCATTCCATAAAGCTTGGACAGAAGGTAATACAACCGCAAAAATTGGAGCTGAAATTGCTGGTTGGTTTTTTGCTATTTGGGGAGTAAGTAAACTTGGATCTGTATTGAAACTTATAGCCGGAGCAATACCTGGACTTGCTTTAAAAATGGCAGCTGGTAGTTTAGGAAAAGCGGCAGTTTCTTTAATGGCCGCGGCCAAAGCTTTGATTGCCGGAGGAGCAGTTGGAGGTATGTCTTTACCTGGAGGTGGAGGAAAAGGCGGTTGGATGAAAGGAATGGGAAGATTTTTAACCAATCTTTTGCGAAACCCACTTACTATTGTTGCAGAATTGGCCGCATTGTCATTATATAAAGGAATGGAAGATAGAGCAAGTAGACAACCAGGTGATGTGTTTGCTGATCTTACTTCAAGAGATGGGTTGTTTACTGTAGATAAAGACCAGAATGAGATTAGTTTAGATCAATATGATGAGTCCCAAAAACAAACAAAAGTTTTGGAAAAAAGTACAGGATATTTGGAACAAATTTCTGACTTCTTTAAAAAGATTATTGGTCCAACAGAAGCCGCCGCGGCGATTATACCTCCACCGGGTCCGCAATCCTTGGATCGTCAACTTGCTGCTACAAGATCGAAGGAATCTAGTGGTGATTACGGTGCCATCGGTCCATCAACAAAATATGGTCAAGCACGTGGTGCATATCAAATTATGCCGGGTAATTGGGAACCATGGTCAAGAGAAGCTGAAGGTGCCGGTGTTAAATTAGAAAAGGGTGGTTTTGGATCATATTTGTTCACTAGAGCGAATCAAGATGCTGTTGCTGCTTTTAAAATGAATCAATATATGGAAAGATATAAAAATAATGTTTTGGGTTATCCGCCAAGTTTTATGGCTTCAGTTGCCTGGGCAAATCCAAATTTAGCTGATAAGTTAGCAAAAGGTGATACAAGTGTTTTAAGTAAAACAATGGGTGGTGGATTAACAGAAACAGTCGGACAATATGCATCTAAAATTTCCGGATATAATGTAGCAACCCGCACAACAACTCCCAAATCTACCGAACTATCCAAAAATGAAAAAGCACCAGGTACTAATGTTGCAGAGGTGAAAAAGCAGGAACAATCGTTGACTTTGGCACAACAGATGACATCATATATTGAAGAAACACAAAAGAAACAGCCTTCACCCACAATAATTTCATCAAATGCTGTATCGAATACAGCGGTTGTTGGTGGCTCTGGAGCAAAAACAGGAATGGATGATCTTCCAAGAAGTATATCTGATTTATTTGGTTTACAACAAGCTGTGATATTGAATTCTATAGGATAAGGAGATAGAGTATGGCCGAGATTGTAGGACCTGAAGCATATAATGATAATGAGATAGTAAAAAACGAAACAACACCGGCTAAGGAAGTTGAATCCAGTTTTGTATCTGAACCAATAAATTTCAGCAAAGAATATAGGAATCCTAATTTTAGTTTGGGTATCAATTTTGCGGCAGACGAAAAATTGATTTGGTATAGGATTCGGGGTATTCCTGTAGCAAAACAGAGGAATGTAAGAGTTGGTGTACCTTCATTTCAAACAAATAATGATCTTGAATATGTTTTCAAATTTCTTGGTCCTCTGGAATTTGCAGAAACATTATCCCATGAGTGGGCACCATATGAAAGCTTGGCGGCATCAATTCAAACACTTTACGGACAAACAGGTATTGGTGCTCTTGAACAATTGAGAGCTTGGGGTAGAGCAATGGGCCTGTCCGAATCTGCTGTACAAAATTTCGATGCATCGGCAACGTGGGAAGCATTCAAGTCTACGGGTAAGGCCGGTATATCCGATCCGGTAAACCAATTGGCTAAATTAGCGGATGCAAGTATAAAAGGAGAAGAAGTGGTTCCTTGGCGTGTTGATACTCCATTGGTATACAAGAATACGGAAAGAAGAACATTTGAATTGGTTTTCAATCTGGTATCCCTTGAAGGTAATAATTATAAAGATATTGTTGAACCGGTTAGATTGTTACAGATGATAAGTTCACCAAGAAAAATGGATGGAAATCAACTTTCCTATAATCCAAGGGTTGCTTCTCCATATATTTTTGAGATTATGACTACACCTTATCAGGGAAGTAGTAAAAATTCTTATTCGTTTTTGACCATTCCTTATGCTGTATTGAAAAATATCAATCCAGTTTTCAAGGGACCATGGATGGATGGTGAACCGTCAAGATGTGAATTGAGATTGTCGTTTCAGGAATTGGAACCCGTATATGATACTACATTCAAATATTCTGGTAAAATAAAAGTGAATATAAAATAATTAGGGAGTGAAGATATGCATAAACAGACCACAAAAAAATATGATGATCTGAAAAGAAAATCCTTAACACAATCATCTATGTTATCACTTTTTCCTCTACTGAAGGATGAAAACGGTGAATATTGTTACAATATTTTTCGCCCCTATGTTCTCAATGAAGATATATTTTCTGATAAGAATATGGATAGAACAACAATAATGTATAATGAATGGTGGGAGAATATTGGATATGATTACTATGGGTTTGCAGATAGTTGGTGGATGGTCGCATTGACAAACGGTGTTGTAAATCCATTTGAAGAAATTAACCCTGCACAGAATGTATATATGTTGAAGTCACAATATTTACCATTACTTTACCGTGATATGCAGAAGATAAGGAATTTATAATGTCAGCAATTGAAACATTATATAATATACATATAACCGGTGTAAAAACAGATTTGAAACAGTATAGTATTGATAATAGAGATATTGTCAGCTTTACTTTTGTTGAGGATATATTTTCTATGTTATCCATGGCAAAATTTCAATTCATAGATAGAAAAGGTGTACAACAGGCTTTAGGAATCCGTGGAAAAGAACTTGTAAATATTTTATACGGTCCGGATCCTGCAGGAAATGATCCAACAAAACAAAAAGCACTCACTTTTATGAACTATGATATGACATTCAAATCGGAACTTCAAACTACCGGTTCTGGTGTGAATCAGCTGACCATGAATATGGTGGATCCTCTTTTTATACCTATGCATTTTCAAAAATACAGTAAATCTTGGAAAGAGGAAATAGGGACCAATATTATAAAAGATGTTTGTAAAAATATGATTGGATCTGGAAAAAGTGAAATGGAATTCAATATGTTTGAGGAATGTAAAGAATCTTTTGATTTTTTGATGAGTTATTGGTCTCCAGCAGAAGCTATAAAATGGTTATTGAGAAGAATGACCGGTTCTGAAACTGGAGCTCCTGGTTACTTATTTTTTTATAATACAGGTGGAGATAAAGGTGGATATAATTTGATAAGTTTGTCCAATTTACTCAATAAATCTCCAGATCCGAAAAAATATTTCTTTACTTCTACCAATCCCGAGGATTATTATGATGAAAACCGAATACTGGCTCATAAAGTATGGCCGCCTTCAAACCAGGCTTTATCAAAATTACCTGGTTCCATAAAAGCTAGTCCAGATTTTATGACAAAGGATATGAGGGAGAATATATGTTTTGACAGTCACCAGAATGAGCAATATAAATCTATGTTTCACGGGTCTGATCCAATTTATGCACCTGTAAACTCATCAAACACAAAAGTTGATTGTGCATCTGGAGATTATTCTTCATTATATACACAGTATGGAAGTGATTGGATCAAAACATATATGAAACAAATGCAATTGGACCTATATGTAAAAGGTCATGCAAAGAGATATGCTGGTATGTTGATAGATGTTGATTGGTATGGTGTAAAAGAGGGATCTTCAAATGAAAACTACACCGGAAGATACTTGGTAAAATCCATTACACATCAATTTTGTCCTTCAAGACAACCTCAATATCGACAATTGTTGGTCTGTGTGAAAACAGCTTTCAAGGATACTGTAACAGGAGGTGCATTGAAGTAATAGACTATGAAAATAACAGAGTTATCAATGAAACAAATAAGAACCACAAAAGGTGGTAATTATATACATATTAATACAGGCGCTAAATTATTTTATTATGAACATTGTAAAAAATGTGGAGAACCATATTTAGCACAAAAAAAGAATAAAGGATATTGTTCAAGACATTGTTCATATTTTGATAATGAAAAACTGGTTAATAATATAGGAATTAATAATTCGTTTTATGGAAAAAAGCATTCTGTTGCAACAAAAAAGAAAATAAGTATTAGTAGAGCAGGTAAGGGTACAAAAGAAAAAAATCACAATTATAATGGTGGTCATTGGAAAGGTAATAAAAATCCTAATTGGAAAGGAGGAGTATATTTTAGTTTTTATGGAGAAGATTGGACAGAAGATTTGAAAAAATTTATTCGTAATAGAGATAACAATAGGTGTCAATTTCCAGAATGTGAACATAAAAATTTTGTACAATGTGTTCATCATATAGACGGTAATAAATTAAATTGTCAACCTTCAAATCTAATAACTCTTTGTAAAAAGTGTCACCAAAAAATACATGTAAGTAGTAAAAAAGAAGAATATGATAATATGTTAAAAGAACAAATAATAAAATTAATGGATGGCGACCTAACAGCTAAGGAGATGCAATCGTGAAAACAGATTATTCAGATATAACCCTCACGACCGGTAAACTTTTCGGTATCTTCAGGGGGGTAGTTTGAACAGAATTCAGATCCGCTAAAAGCTGGTCGTGTAAGAGTCCGTATATATGGTATCCACTCAGCTTCAAAACTGCAAAAAGAGGGTAAAGATGGTATTCCAACCGAACATCTTCCTTGGGCGGAGCCAGCTGGTCCAATTTTTGGAGGCAATTCAAAAACAGGTATCTTTGGTGTTCCAAATAATGGTGCACATGTGTTTCTGTTTTTTGAAAACAATGAAATTACCCAACCAAGATATTTTGCAACAGCATTGGGTATACCTTATTCTGGTAAGAAACAGCCAAAGGGTGTTGGATTTGGTGATCCGAACGAAGTTTATCCAACAGATAAAACTCTTTTTGATCCTGACTATTCTGTAGGAGATCAATATACCGATCCAACAAAAGTGATGTATATCGGAGGGCAGGCCGGTCATCAAATTGTATTGGATTCCACTGAAGGTAATGAGAATATTGTAATCAAACATGGTAAGCATGGTACTACAATTTCCATCAATTCCAGAGGTGATGTTGTTATTCATACAGAAAAGGATTTATATGAATCCGGTTCAAGCAAGAATGTTACAATTGAAAAAAATTATTCCACAACAGTTTTGGAAGATTATGCGATCAAGTCAAAAGATTCAAAAGAGACTGTAACAGGTAATAAAGATACCAATGTAATGGGTACACAGTCGGAAACGATTCAACAAACATTGACAGTTTCCACCAAGAAAACAGAGTTCAATGCGAGCGATGAAATTATAATTGGTGCAGGTGGTAAAATTACTGTAGCGGCAGGAGATGAATGTCTGGTGAAATCTTCTGATAAGGATATTGTTTTGTATGCTCAGATGATGAATATAAAGATGAAGGCATTGATGAAAATTTCTTCACAATCTCTCCAGTTGGATATGAAAGCGTTGACTACAGCAGATTTTGGTGGTTTATTGACCACTGTTGGTGGAACAACATCGGTAATGACAATGGTTACCGGACAAATCGTAATGATAGGATAAGATTATGGCAACAGTTGAAGAAATGTGGGCTCAATATGAAAAACAGATAGCGGTAAAACAAGCAGAACTTGAGCAGATAAATTATGCTACGATATATGCTGGTTTCCGTGAAGGAAAGGATCCACCTCCATATTCTGCTACATTTGGTCCGTTTTATGTGGCATCATCAGAAATCGCCGCATTTACGACAGAGTTGAATGGTTTGATTAGTTCAGCGGTTGGTGTTACAAATACATTGAGTGAATTGACATCATATATCGGTAGTAATTTTTCAGATGTTTCCATACCACTACCAACATTTGATATAAACAATATTATTCCTGTATTTGATATGTCATTTAGTCTTGTTGATGCTGCCAGTGGCCGATGTAGTTTGGCTGAAAATTTACCAACAACAGTTTTAGGTGCTGTACAGAATACAGTGAAGGCTGTAATATCAGGTATTGCAACCGATGTTATAAATTTTCTTGATAAAGTAAATTATATGTTTGCCGCACCAACAAAAATGGTAAATAACCTATTGAACTGGTTGGATGATTCTACGGGACAGATCAAGGCTCCGTTGGCAGAAGAAAGGGCAAAATTGATGAATAAGGTAAAAGAGTTGAGAGAAGATTGTAAACAGAAAAACGATCCAACTATGGTGGTGGATATTATTACACAAATGAACCTTGTTGGAAATTTGGATAGAAGGGTAAGAGATTTGATGGCTATTTTGAATCGATTGAGAGCACAGGTTTCTATGTTATTGATTCATATGGAAAATTGTATGATTATTGGTGTTGCTCTTGCAAGAAATGTGAACAATGCAATTGCGGCCTGGTCAAAAGATATGGTTTGTATACAAGCTAAATTCAAAACTCTTATCCAAATGAGGTCAGTATGATACCAGTTGGACGAATGGGAGATATGACCATAGGGATTTGTTTGTTGGATAGGAATACTGTTACAGGAACTATTTTTCCTAATCCATCATCTGTTTTTATCAACAGTTTACCCGCTGGAAGAATGGGTGATATGGTAATAACATCCTGCGGCCATGTTGGTATAATTGCAATGGGTTCACCTACGGTAATGGCTGGTAGTCTTCCTTTAGCAAGGATGGGTGATTTAGTCACCGGAAATTATATAGGAACAATTATACAAGGTTCAGCAACGGTGCTGAGTAAATAATGGAGTAATATATGGCTGATGTCACGGAATATATAGGAAAAGATTATCCCATAATGGGTTTTGGAGCAGAGAAATCATTATCTGCATCACAAGCACCAAAAGAGAGACTTGAATCTGAACAAGCTGAATTGGAGGCTATTAGGGATGAACTTTTTGCTGAATTGGATCCACTTATAGAAACTGTTGCGCCAAATGGAGAAGCGATGGCTCCTGCAGAAGAAGGGGATACAATTATTTCAGGAGTCCATAAAACAGCAGGATATGGAGTGAGATCATCCTGTTGGCAAGTTATAACTATGAGAATACCATCCGGTGCATCAGAGGAAGAAGCTGAATTTTATTTCTATGGTCCACCAAATCAAATTGCTTTTAGTAATGATGGCCCGGAACCAAAATTTTCCGTTGTTGCCTCCGCTGAAGGTGAAGCATGGCTTCTGGCTCCGGATATTGAATTTTCAGATTTGGTTGAATCGTGTTTTCTTGTGACACATAAATTTGGGGAAGATGCTCTATTTGGATGTTGTGAAGCAGAAAGTAATACATATGGAACAATGTTTGGTGGTGAAGTTGACGGTGAAATAAATCCAACAGCTAACAAATTGTATATGTTTTGTGAAGGATGGGGATCGTCTGCTGATGAGCAGGCAATAGATACAATTATGGCTGATTTGGATCTTGTGTTGAAACATCTATATGCATATCCATCAACACAAGGTACATATGGTGTTGTGCCAAGAAAACAGAGTTATGAAACCGGGCAAACGGTAATGACTGCAAATCGGGATAAATTCAATCAACTGGATTCTTTTTATCGTGGACAAAATGTACTGGAAACAAACTATACATCATTTACTGAATTTTGTACAGACACTTCAATAAAATATATCAATAAATCCGATGATCCAAAATTACCTGATACAGAATGGACAAGCGGAGATGATATAAATAACCTTGATGAATATAGGTTAGCAATAATAAATGATGTTGAATCAACATTACCTTCCGGAACAGAATTGCTCTTGGACATGACGATTGATGGTGTAAGTGCTCATCGATATACAAAAGTTACAGAAGCAATATACCACGATCCAAGTATGGCAACTTATTGTCAATTGATGTTGAGTCCAGATATTCTTTCTACGGTTACAATCAAGGGAATATCTTCCAGTACGCAGTTTGAGGATACAGCAAATGATTTGTTGATTGCAGATGATATAGTTAGTGTGAGTATTTCTGGTGGTTCAACATAT
>Ga0116153_10003568_pt1 | contig 10846 bp, 6 predicted proteins | sample AD_UKC028_MetaG_FD_89896 | JGI IMG/M metagenome (GOLD analysis project Ga0116153, IMG submission 89896) | Active sludge microbial communities of municipal wastewater-treating anaerobic digesters from USA - AD_UKC028_MetaG | ecosystem: Engineered > Bioreactor > Anaerobic > Digestate | place: USA... | reverse complement strand
CCGAACGCCTGGGCGTTGCGGGAACCACGAGGGACACGGGACACCACTCCCGTTTCGTGTCGAGTTACTGCTGGCCGCCGCGGCACGCGGCATTGGCGTCGATGGCACTTCCTGCGGGAAGGCGATCCATCGGGTGAGCCATTTCCCCAAGGCTCTGGGTGCGCCGGTCGGCGCCATGGCTGACGTAGTCCGCGGGGAGCGGGCGGGTGCAGACCGCGTTGCGCGGTCCGAGGTCTTGACGCGCCTGGGAGCACGTCACGTGGGGTCGTCACTTGCGACAGCCCCGGCAAAACGCTCGTGCGCTGGGGCAGCGTGCGCGTCGTCACTACTGGCTGGCGCCGCGTAGTGACGACGCGGTTGGCGCAGAGGTGCTGGGGCAGGGCGCGGGCGTGATTGCAGCAGTGGCGTCTCGGCTGTTGCCGCTACGGTCCCGCATGCTCGACTGGGGCAGGGCAGGCGCTTCGTCTCTGAAGCCTGACGCGTATCTCCAGGCCTTGCGGCCGCCGGGTTTCAGGAGATGAGGCCGGCGTATGCGCCCACAGATGCGGGCAGGGGCGATGCGGTGTCGGGCATCAACCGGGCTGACTCAGCCAGCGTAAGCGGGAACGATCCTGCGCCAACGTCTTCCGGACCGCAACCGCAGTGGTCCACTGCGGCAGGCACACGTCGGCCAGGCATTCGCCAACATCGTCAGCACTGCGGACGGCCGGACAGCTCTCGATTCGTGCAGGCGGCTTACCCACCGCCGCGCGAGTCTTGCGTGAGAGGCGCCGATCGCGCGGCCGTGGATAAGCGCGTCCGACCGATAGGGGCTAGGAGGTCAGGTCGTCCTCTTCGTCGTCGCGCCTGTCGCGGCGCGTTCCTTTCAGATGCGCGCAGAAAGCCGCCTTGCCTCTGGGACGCGTACGGATATGGGCGGGGCTTACGACTTACGCCTTACGATTGACGTAACGCGCAAATACACCTAAGCTCCAAGGCACTGACCCAAAAGGATGTGACCGATGTCCGACCCGGCGCTTACCGACGCGCCCCACCCGGGAACAATGTTGGCCGACCGCCTGCGCACGCATTCGATGAGTGCTAGCGAACTGTCGCGCCACCTCGGCATCCCCATCAATCGCGTCACGCAGATCATCAATGGCCAGCGCGGAGTCTCTGGTGACAGCGCTTTGCGCCTGGCGCGGTTCTTCGGTACCCCGCCGAGCTATTGGATCGAGCTACAAATGGCCTACGAGCTGCGTCGCGCGGAGGAAGATAGGGGCGACTTGATACGTCGCACCGTGCCCACCCTAAACGACGTTGCCAAGAGCCGCCAGCCTGCACAGGCTTCTCTGTCGTTCGCCCGCGGGGCTGTTTGATGTCTATTGAGCGGAACTACTCCATCCCCTTCGTCGCGGCCTTAGCGCTCCGCGAGAAGCAAATTCAACAGAACTACCGCCCGATCATCGCGGTTCATAAATGGTTTGCCCGGCGACCGGGGACGCTCTTCCGTGGCCTTCTCCTCTCGGAGTTCGGCGCGCAGCCGGTCGATCAGACCTACTACCGCGCCAACAGCTTTGAGGGGATTACCGTCGCCGATCCTTTTATGGGCGGTGGCACGCCGCTCCTCGAGGCCAATCGCCTTGGGTGCAATGTTTTCGGCACCGACATCAACCCGATGGCCGCGTGGATCGTGCGCGAAGAGATCGACGCCCTTGATCTTGCTGCCTACGAGATGACCGCCGACAAGCTCCTCACGCACCTGGCGCGCGAGATTGGCAGCTTCTACAAGACCCGCTGCCCCGTAACCGGGCGCGCCGATGCTGACGTCAAGTATTTCCTATGGGTTAAGACCGGCACCTGCACGGCCTGCGCCAAGACCTTCGACCTGTTCCCCGGCTATGTCCTCGCCGAAGACGCGCGGCACCCGGCCTATGTTCTTGTCTGCCATGCTTGCGGCGACCTGAACGAGGTTGCCGACCCCGACAGCCCTGGCTCCTGCGCCTGCGGCGCGGCCCTCTCGACCGAAGGGCCAGTGAAGCGCAACAAGTGCGCATGCCCGCATTGTGGCCACGTCAACAGCGCGCCCTTGCATGGCAACGGGCCACCGCCGCACCGGCTTTTCGCCATCGAATACCACAACCCAGACCTGAAGAACCGACCAGGCCGCTTGTTCAAGAAGCCAGACGCCGAAGACCTGGCGCGCGCGCAAAAAGCTGAGAACCTCTGGTCGCGCTTGCGTCCATCATTCGTGCCAGACGATCAGATCCCCGAAGGGGATGAGACCAACAGGCTTCACCGCTGGGGCTATGACCGCTTCCGCGAACTCTTCAACTCGCGCCAGCTTTTGGCACTCGAAAACGCTGCGCGTTTCATCGCCAAGATCAAGGATCAGCGCCTCCGGCGCGCCTTTGCGACGAACTTCTCCGACCTGTTGCGCTACCAGAACATGCTGTGTCGCTACGACACGATGGCGCTGAAGTCGCTGGACGTGTTCTCGATCCACGGCTTCCCGGTTGGCTACGTCCAGGTCGAGTCCAACTTCCTCGGGATCAGAAACGGCAACAACTTGCCTGTTGGCTCCGGTGGCTGGGTCAACATCACCGAGAAATACGCGAAGGCCAAGCGCTACTGCACCGCGCCCTTCGAGGTGGCCTTCGAGGGGAAGAAGAAGATCACTGTGCCGGTTCCCGGCGAGTGGATTGGCGAACGCAACCCCGAGCACCCGGACGCACATACGCGCACCGTGGACATCCGCTGCGCTTCGGCCACCACGACAGCGCTGCCGCCGCAGAGCCTCGATGCGGTCTTCACGGACCCGCCTTACTACGGCATGGTCCAGTACGGCGAGCTGATGCACTTCTGCTACGTGTGGCTCCGTAAGCTGATGGGAGGCGAGTTCCCCGGACTCGAGCAAGAGAGCACACGTCACGCCGAAGAACTGACCGGCAACGACACCGCCGCGCGCGACATCGCGCACTTCGCCGAAGGCTTGGCCCAGGTCTATTCACACATGGCCGCAGCCCTGAAACCCGGCGCACCGCTCGCTTTCACCTACCACCACAACAAACAGGAGGCCTACCTCGCCGCCGGCATGGCGATTCTCGACGCCGGCCTGACGTGTTCGGCCTCTTTGCCATGTCCCGCCGAAATGGGCGGCTCGATCCATATTCACGGCACCGGGTCGTCCATCGTTGATACGGTCTTCGTCTGCCGCGACCGTGGGATCACGCCCCGCGCCTGGCTCTTCGAGGACGCGCCGCAGCTCGCCGGGATACTGGCCCGCGAGCTTTCAGACCTTCGCGCGGCGGGCATGAAGCCCACACCCGGAGACATCCGCTGCATCGCCTACGGGCACATCACCCGCATGGCAATCTGGAACCTGCGCCCCCTGTGGGATGCCAGCCACCCCACCGAAAAGAAGCTCGCCATCATCCGCGCTGCGATGGATGCCATCGCCACGGTTGATGACGTTAAGGCCTGCCTTGAGGGAGCACCTATCCCGCAACCGGCCATCGAGGGCGGTCTCTTCGCCCCACAAGAAGCCAGGGAATCACTTGATGCCGTCGCGTTTTGAGGTTGACTACAACGATCCAGCGCTCGCCTTCGAGCCCCTTGTCGATGAGGTTTTCGCGGAGCTGAAATCCAGCTTCCTCGAAATGCCGCGCGGCGACGGTTTCATCGACTACGCGACGTTCGAGCAGGGCTATCAGGTTCTCAAGCGCACCACCGACGCCTTCACCATCGTTTCGCCTGCGACCATCGAGGCCGCTGTCGCAGCGGTGCCGATCTCATTCATCGTCTTTCGCGCCATCCTCGGGTTCACGCCGCCAGAGTGGGCTTACGTCACCACCGAAATTACGGGAATCACCGTCGATCAGGGCGCGGCGCGCTCCATCGACCGTGCGATCCGCCTGCGCCCGACGACGCCCAAACCGCTCGGGACTTCGCTCACCGACAAGCGCATCCGCGCGATGATCGACTCCGGCGTGCGCACGCTGCTGGCCGGTGCGACCGACCAGGTAGAAGCGGTGCTTCACCGGCTCGACAAGGCAGACACCCGCGAAGGCCTAAAGAGCCTTCAGCCCGTGGCCGATCTTGGCGTGCCGTATCCGGTCCTTCTCTACGAGCGATTCCTCGGTCGCCCGTTCGCATCCCACCGCGATTCTGTGAGCGAGCTTGTCGGAGAGCTGGTCGAAGGCGCGATCAAGGACGTTCTCACCGCCGCGAAGGTCAGCTTCCGCGAGACCAAGCGCGCCGAACGCATCAACGGCTTCGACCAGGCCCCGGACTTCATCATCCCCGATGAGTTCAACCCGGTTGCTCTAATCGAGGCCAAGCTCACCGAAGACGACGGCACGGCCCGCGACAAGGTTGCACGCGTCCAACGATTGAGAACTCTGCGTGACGAGAGCGGCAGGAGCTACGACGTGATCGCCTGCATCGCCGGTCGCGGCTTTAAGGTCCGCCGCGAGGACATGCGGAGGCTCCTGCAAGCGACCGATGGCAATGTCTTCACGCTATCGACCATGCACTTGCTGGTCGAGCACACACGCATACGCGAATACAGAATCAGATGAAACAGGGGAGCGGGTGATGCAGGTAAAGCGGTTTCGGGTTCAGAACTTTCGCAACATCGACGATAGCGGCTGGGTCTCGCTCGACCAGGTGACAGCGTTCGTAGGCCGTAACGAGTCGGGCAAGACCACGCTCCTCAAGGCCTTTCACAAGTTCAATCCAGCGACCGCCGAGTCCTACGATCCGATGCGCGAGTTCCCGCGCGACCGCTACATGCGGGACTACGTGGGCAGGGGCTCGAAGGGCGGAGACTGGCCCGTGTGCTCGGTCGCCCTCGCCATCAGTGACGAGCTAGGCGCCGACATCGCGGCCTTGCTGCCACCGGACCAGACACCGCCGACCGAGGCGATTGCAACCCGGTACTACGACGGTTCCCTCGCGTTCGAGTACGAGCCAGCACTTACCGAGCGGCCCCTTTCCCCGGAGCCTGTCCTCGCCGGTCTCAAGGCCTTTGCCAGTGGCGCGCGCCGCCTCGAAGCGCCCGCGCCCGAGCAGGAGGAGGCCACCGCCGCAACCCGGAACGCGCTGGCGCAGTGGGCGACGCAGTGCCAAGACCAGCTCAAAGGCACCGCCGACCTCCGCACCGACGCCGGAGCGAAGCTACTCGCCAAACTCAAATCCGAAGCCGAGAGCAAGAGCAGCCCGCCGACCGCCGATCTTGTCGAAGCGCTCCACGAGGCCATTGATCCGGTTCTCAATGCCGCGAAGGCCGGACCCTTCCTCCCCAAGCTCGACGAGCTGATCGAGGACGCGCTCCCTGTACTGATCTACTTCGAGAACTACGGAGTCCTCGACAGCGCGATCTATCTGCCCCGCTTCCTCGAAGACCTGCAACGCGACCCGAACAACCCTCGGGCGCGCACGATCAATGCGATGTTCAAGCACGTCGCGCTTGACGCGAAGGACATCGCCGAACTCGGCAACGAGGAGGCGCGCACGCAGCGCCAGGCCGGGCACCAGCCCACTCCTGAGACCGTCGCCAAGGATCAGCGGCGCAAGGAAGAGCGCGCGATCCGCCTCAACTCCGCGTCGAACGACATCAGCACCCGGTTTTCCGATTGGTGGTCGCAGCGCCGCCACAAGATTCGCTACCACGCGGACGGCGACTATTTCCGCATATGGGTCGCGGACGACCGCAGGCCCGATGTCGAGATCGAACTCGAAGCCCGCAGCAAGGGTTTCCAGTGGTTTTTCTCCTTCTACCTCGTGTTCCTCGTTGAGTCCGAGGAAGGGCACAAGGACGCGATCCTTCTCCTCGATGAGCCGGGCATGAACTTGCATCCGACGGCCCAGCACGAACTGCTGTCCTTCTTTGAGCGCCTGGCGGAGAAGAACCAGCTCGTCTACACAACGCATTCGCCGTTCCTCGTGGACGGCGAGCACATCTACCGCGTGCGCCCTGTCACGGAGGACAACACCGGCCATTCCCGGATCAGTGCCGACACCTGGCCAATGGACCGCGAGACCATCTTCCCGCTACAGGCCGCTGCTGGCTACGCCATGCTGCGCGGCCTTTTCCAGCACAAGAAGAACGTCCTCGTCGAGGGCATGAGCGATTACTACTACTTGCATGCCCTCAACCAGCAGTGCCGCGCGAAGGGCCTGGCTGCGCTCCCCGAGGACATCTACATCACGCCTTGCGGCGGTACCAAGCTCGTCGGACACCTGGCGGCTTTGTTCCTCGGGCAGGACGTGCGGCCCCTGATCCTCCTCGATGCCGATGAGGCCGGACGGGTCCGGCGCGACGCGCTCCTCAAGGAGCTGTATCTCGGACAGGACAGCCACATCGTCATGCTCGATGACGCCTTGGCGCAGCCTGGCTCTACCGTCGCGATCGAAGACATCCTCGGCGAGGCGCTCATCCTTCCAGCCCTTAACGCCTTGCTGCCGAAGCCCCTGCAGCTGGCCGCCGACGACCGCAAAGCCGGGAGCCTTCCCGATCAGATCAAGGCCGCCGCGAAGCGGCAGGGCGTGGACCTTCCCGAGGGCTGGAAAGCCACCGTCGCCCTTCAACTGGTGTCGTCATGGGCGCAGCAGGGCGTTACGGTACCCGATCCCGTGCTCGAAGCCGCCGCGAAGCTCTACGCCGTCTTGCACGCGCGCTTTGCCACCGCGACCCAAACACCGATGCCAGCCTGATCCTTCGCCGGGCGCGTCTGCGCCCGGCTGGTTCCTGCCGTCGCCTTCGCTTTCTTTCCCTTGTCTGAGTCAGGTTGGAGTCAAATATGCCAGCTGCCCCAACATAGCTGCGCGTATAGGATGAGTGTCGTGATCTCCAAGAATCGAGCAGGCCGGGTCATGTCCGGAATCGGCAAGCTGTCGAGCTTCATGGCGAGTCTCGCGACACAAGTTCGCGCTGCCATCCATGTGGGTGTCCCCGTTGACGACGCCGCGGGAGCGCGTCGAACCGAAGCATGCGAACCGACGCTTGGCCTGTCCGATGTACAAGAATGGGATGACGCGCCCGGCCGCATGACGCGAAACGGTCTCGGTAGCCTTGAGATCGGCGCTGGCAAGACGCGGGTCGACGAGTAGCTCATCGTTCGCCGGTTGGGCCGCCTCGATCCTTTCTCGAACGGTCCACGTCTTCGGCGGTTCCGGGTTTGGGGGGCGGTGCCGCCGGTCGTGGCTTGGGACCCGCGACCGGAACGCCGTCTTTGTCGAAGTGCCATTCGCCGATCGGCTCGACCTTGGGCGCAGTCCCGAGGTTCGGCTCGCTCGCGTTGGCGCCCACCGTATCCCAGACCGCTCGGTTGCCGCCGTGGTTGGGACTGATCTTGCCGATGCGAACCGAGGCCTTGTAGTTCTCGCTGAGAGCTCCGGCGTCCTGCGAGACTTGCGTGCGACCCTTGTCGATCTTGGCCTTCGTCTCGGCTTCGCTGGCACCGACGCGACCGGCCAGGTCGTTGCCGACCACTTGGCCGGGTACAGCGCGCTGGCGAGCCTGGCGAGCACGGATCTCGGATTCATTTGCCGACGTCTGTTGGCCGAGTGCAGTGCCGTCCGCCGCGCGCCGGTTGGCCTCGTACTGCTCCCTCAGTGTTGAATCGGGCCAGCCCATGGTTTCCGGTAGCGGCCGCGAGGGACCGAGTGGACTGTCGCTGGGGACGTATCCCGTTGCCGAGCTTCCGCCGCGGGCATAGGAGTAGGCGATCTCGGTCACTGCACGCTGCAGCTTGATGGGGTCCTCCTCGCGCAGGAGCCCGCGCTCCGCGAGGCGCCGCGCCGCGTAGTTGGTGAAGTCGGTCTGCGTCCCGCTGCTCCACTCGCGCATGAACTGCGCGGTGCGGGCAAGTTCGCGCGCTCGACCATAGGCGTTGTCGCTGGAACTCTGCCGCTCGCTCGCCTCACGGAAGGAGAAGTCGTAGCCGGCAGTGGATGTCGTACGGCTGCCGTGCGCCCACTGATAGGCCTCCGAGGAACGGAAGTCCTTGAGCAGAGCGCTCGCTTCCGTGAGCTGCGCGCTTTCGGCCGCCTTGCGGGCGAAGTCGTAGGCACTCTGCAGGGTCTGTTGGTCGATCTGCCGGCCTTCCGCTCTCGCCTGGGCGCCGATCTGGGTGAGGGGAATGCTGGCCCCGACGGAAGCCGATGCCGCGACGCTCTTGCCGACCGTCGAGTCGTCGCTCAGGCCCAGGCGGCGATTGACGTCGCGCGCTACCGAGTTGAGGGTCTGGAATTGCGTGCTGGTCGAGCCGCCGTCGGATGTGCTCGTCGCACCCGATCTCTGCTGGGAACGCTCGTAACTCTCCTGTATGCCCAGCGCTCGGCTCAGCGCGGTGGCCTGGCTGCGTTGCATGGCCTCGCGCTCGGTGCGCGCCAGGGTCTCGGCTTCGCGTGCGCTTTCGCCCAGGGTGTTCGCTTGACGTTCGGTGAAGGTGAAGGTGCTAGCCAGCCGGCTCAGGTTGGCCTGGTAGCGGAAGACGCCGGCATCGGGGCCGCTGCCCTGGATGGTGGTGCCGTAGGCGTCGCTGGTCGTCGACATGAAGGCAGACGATCGTGTGGGAGCCAGCTGTTGCTGATCCATCGAGACCGCGTTCTGGGAGATGCTTCCCTTGGATGTCGACGCAGATTCTGCCGACGCCGCCGACTGGACGGCGCCGACGCCGGTCACCGCCTGGAACGCCACTTCGCCCCCCTTGATGATGGCGGTGGCGATGATGGGGATCGAGATCACCATGTAGCCGGCGATGGCCTGGTCGGAGACGGCGCCGCTGTAGATGCTGGCGGCGGTTTCGAGCGCCAGGCCCTGGGCGACCGTTCCCATCTTGGCCGCGGCTTCGAGGTTTCGCGCGCTGGCCAGCGTGGCGACGTAGTTGAGGATCGCGTAGAGCGGGGGCCAGAGCTGGATCCACACCAGGCTCATCGCAAAGCTCTTGATGGCCATTGCGAGGCCGCGGCCCTGTGCCAGCAGGAACAGCAGGAACACGAACGGGAACACGGCATAGATGACGGCTTCGATCACGTTCCTCACCAGCGGCAATGCCTGCTCGGCGATCTTGCCCATGGTGAGGAACGCGGAGTTCACCGACGCGGTGGCGTTGGCGCGCGCGGTGGCGATCATCAGCGCAGCCGGGTCGTTGAGCTTCTGGCCGGCGAGGCTGCGGCTGTCCTGCACCAGGTTGATCATGATGTTCTGGCGCAGCAGATCCGCGGCGCCCTGGGCCGCGGTGGCGATCTTGGTCTTGTAGTAGGCCTGCTCGATCTGCGCGTCGATGGCCGTGAGGGCGGCGGCCGGCTCCAGTGTGGGGTTTAGCTGAAAGGCGAGGATCGATCGCGCGTGCGCCACTTCGGCCGGCAGGCGGGCAGCGAGGTAGGTGTAGGCGTTCGGACAGGTGTCGACCTGCACCGGGTTGCCGTAGGTGGTGAAGCGCGCCGGGTTGGGTGTGCCCATCAGCGACCAGATGTCGGTGCTGCGCGCGAAGGCGGCCGGGTCGATCGTGCCGTCCTGCAGGTCGTAGACGGTGCAGTTGTGGACGAAGGCGATGAGGTCGGTGCGCAGCTGCGGGTCGGACACGTTCGCCGCGCGGGAGGCCTGGATCAGGCGGTTGCCGAACATGACGCCGTTCTTCTGGTACGCGAGCTCGCCGGGTAGCTGCGCGTTGGTGGCCGGAATGACCTGGAAGGCGGTCTCGAAGAACCGAGTCATCACGTCGCCGACCTTGCTGGTGGCGTGCCCGAAGAAGGCCACGCCGATCGGCACGTTGCCCACGGCCACCGGCGGCTGGCTGCCGAGCTTGTCGACGATCACCACGGTCGACTTGGGCAGGAAGAGCGCGTAGTAGACGAGCAGGAAGCCCATCAGCCAGCCCCAGCCGTGGAACTTGCCCGGCGTGAAGAGCCCGGCGAACGCCGCCACCAGGACGCCGGTGATGGCGATCGCCTTGATGAGGCCGAAGTAGTCGGCCCCGCCCATGATGGCGGCGATCGCGTTGAAGACCCCCGTCAGGGTGTCGACGTTGCCGTAGGCGTAGATCTCGAACATGCGGGCGCGAGCGGCTCGTGCCCGGTCTCAGGAGCCGCGGGCGCCGCTGCTGGCGCTGAAGTCGAGCATCGCCTTCACCGACGAGGGCATCGAGCTCCAGAGCTGGCGCTCGAGTGTCTGGAGGTCCTGGGTCATCGAGGAGACCGAGCGCACCTTGGCGTAGGCGGCCTGCTTCTCGGCGAGGAGTTGGCGTTGGGCCTCCTGGGCGTTCTCTCGGATCGCGTCGATGTACTGCTGCTCGATGCCGGTGCGCTTGAGCGCCTGCGACAGCGCGCTCATTGCCTGGCGGATGGAGCGGTTGAGGAAGGTCTCCGCGTAGTCGAGCGCGATCACGTCCTTGTAGGTCTCGATCAGCGTCTCGGCGGTGCTCGATCCCGGCACGGCGTTGGCCACCGACAGCATCTTGTAGACCGGCTCGGTGGTGTTGTTGACGAAGCCGATGTCGGCCGGCGCCTGCGGGCTGCGCGTGACGATGTTGTCCGACATGCGACGCAGCCGCTCCGACACCAGACGCGTGAACGGCTTGGCCGACACGGTGGTGCGCGTCGGGTTCAGGCACTCGGCGGGCTCGTCGCAGACATACACCTCGATGTCGACGTTGCCCTCCGTGGCCGAGGCGCCCCGGCCGAGCAGCAGGTCGCGCAGGCCGACGATGGTGGGCTCGGCGTAGCGCGGCGTGGCGCCGCTGCCGTCGTCGGCGGGCGGATACAGGATCACGGTGCCGATCACGCTCATGATTAGCTCCTTCTCCTGCTGGCTGATGCTGCCGCCCACTTGGTTGAGCGCGAGCCAGGTGACGTTGCCCTT
>Ga0116153_10003564_pt1 | contig 10860 bp, 15 predicted proteins | sample AD_UKC028_MetaG_FD_89896 | JGI IMG/M metagenome (GOLD analysis project Ga0116153, IMG submission 89896) | Active sludge microbial communities of municipal wastewater-treating anaerobic digesters from USA - AD_UKC028_MetaG | ecosystem: Engineered > Bioreactor > Anaerobic > Digestate | place: USA... | reverse complement strand
GCCACGGGCGACCACATCATTCCTCCCGACGAGGTACGCCGAGCAGCTGATCTTTATGGCGCGCCGGTCACAATTTATGAAGGCATGAGCCATGCTTTTCAAGTTGAGAGGGATTGGGCGCAAATTGCGAGTGATATTTTGAGCTGGCTTTCTGAGGAAGGTCTCGTAGTCGCCGATACTAAGCGAAAGGCACGAGGCAAAAGCAAAAGATTGATTTCCCAGGACAGCGCCGCTGGTTGCCGTAACGCCCAAGCCTCGAGTCTATAGAAAAACAGAAAAACGTACTTTGGTAATCGGCAGGTCAGCTGCTTGAAGCAGGCGGCTGAATGGAAGGCAGGAGAATTTGGCGAGTGACAGGTCATGGCCGGGAGGGTGAGGTCACCAATGGCCGTTTCGGAGCATTCCGGCTCGCAGAATCGGGGTTTGGCTGACTGACCGGTTTAGAGAAACGTGACAGGCGGGTTTGGGTCGTTTGCGGCGATTGCCTCTCGCCCACTCCGGCCGAACAAACTCCGGTCAAAAAATTCAGGCCGATGTTTCCACCGGCCCGCAAGTTGGGGTAGACCCAACCGTGACACTGGTGGCGAATTCTTCTGGGTCGTTCACACTGCTCCTTGAAGGGCAGCAAACCGCGAACAACGGGAGGGAGCTATGGGAGTCCCTGCCCACCACTCACCGACCCGGATCAGGTTAATCGCGACGGCAGTGACCATGTGTTGTAGGTGGGTTTTGGCCAATCCGATGTAGCGACACTGGCGCAGGCCACAGCGCCGAATGGCTTGCTCGTGGGTACTTTCAACGCCGGCACGGGCCGCATAATGCTGGCGGAAGGCCCCGGTGGTTTGAACCTCACGCGCGGTCTGTAGTGCTTCATGCTGATCGCGGGCTTGCAAGCCGATGATGCGCGGTTCCTTTTTGGCTCGGGTACATTGGGCACGGTGCGGACACGGCGTGCAATCCTGACCCGAGAAACGGGCCTCCACCACGAGCCGCTTTGGTGGCCCACTGGGCAAGTGACCACTTGACGGTCCCAGTCGACCTGAAAATCCGCCTTGGCAAAGCCTTCCCCGGCCCGGGCCTGCCAACTGGGATCATCCGCCACCGGACCGACGATAGCCACCTGATAATCTCGCTGGCTGTCCAGCAGCACTTGCGCCGAGGTATAGCCCTTGTCCACAAGGTGCTCGGCGGGGAGGCGGTGGCGCGCGGCGAGCGAGGCATGAACGACCGCGACCATATTGTCATCGGGGGTCGTCGCCGGCGTGGTCTCGACGTTCACAATCAGGTGCGGCGTAGCCGGGTCGCAGGTCTCGGTGAAGTGGACTTTGTAGCCGACCCATTCCACACTGCACTTGGTGCTATAGCGCGCGTCCGGGTCGTAAGGTGAGGCGAGTAGTTCGGCGGGTGCGGGCATCTCTTTGACTGGGCGCCAGACCAGCGCACCCTCGACTTCGATATATTGCTCCGCCCAGACCCGACGCAGGGTCTGTACCGCAGGCACCTTTCCGAGCCAACCGTGCTCGGTGGTGGCATCAACAGCCTTCAACAGGAATTGCCCATCGGCCCCGATCGTGGCCACCAAGGCTTGGCGCGCGGCGGCGCTTTTCGGCAAGTGATAGTTCTCGATCCGGTGGCCGTAGCGCTCGTACCACACCGGCGGCGCGAGGATCTGTAACCCGTCCGGGGCGACCACCGCTACGCTGTTCAGGGCGGCTCGCAGCGTTTCACCCACCCGCTCCAGCCGGTTCAGATCACGCACGGCAGCGAGGATATGAGTCGAATCGGTTCGCTGGCGACCACCGGCTTGGAACAGACCTTGCGCTTGCAGTGGCTCCAGAAACCGATCCAGTAGTTGTTGCTCGGCCTGACCGGCGACCAGGCGCGACCGAAACTCGCTTAATACCGTATGATCGAAGCCCGGGTCGGTGAGTTCGAGTCCAAGCAAATACTTCCAATCCAGTCGTCCTCGTACCGCATCGGCCGCCGCCCGATCCGACAGGTTCTCAACAAATTGTAGGACCGTGACCCATGCTAACCGTCCAGGGGCCTGGGCCGGTTGTCCACGCCGAGGAAAGAGATCCGCAAACGATTCATCTTCATAGACCGGCCCCAGCGCATCGGCAATCTGTAGACAGAGCGTACTCCGGGGAAAGGCCGCGCGTGCGACCCGTTGGGTTTCTTCCGGAATCTGAAAAGCCGTGCGGGGCTGGAGCGACATGGGAAACCTCCGGATCGGTCACGGGCGGGCGGTATGGCTTTCACAGATACCCTGGACTGCTACACCGCCGCCGTCAATACGCCGGTTACTAGCAGCGAAAATGAATTCGCCACCAGTGTCACTGTTGGGTCTACCCCAGATCAGCGGTATCGTAGTGCGCTTCGATGCGCCGCAGACCGAGCCATTGCCGGAACTCTCACAGCGTCAGGCCGGCCAACTCGCGCGCCTTGCCGAGCGAGAGCCGCTGCTGGGCGTACAAGGTCAGCGCCAGCTCGCGCCGTAGATCGCAGGTGCTCATCTGCGCGGCGTCCAACACGCCCCTGGGAATTTCGAGGGTCGCTATCGCTTCTTCGGGCATGGTTGCAACTTCAGGTGGAGATTTTCGTAGGCAACGGACAGTATGATCGCTCAAGCGCCCGTACCCGCCTTCAACTCGCTATAAAGAAGCCCAGGAGTTCGCAAAAGATGGCGAAGCCGAACATTGAGTTCGAAAACAGCAGCGGCAACGTCTTTGCGGATCTGGGCCTCGACGAGGCCGACGAGCTGTACACCCGCGCCGCGCTCGGGGCGCAAGTCGTCAAAATTCTCCAAGAGACAGGCTACACACAAGCGGAAGCCGCGAAGCGGCTCGGCATCCAGCAACCCAAAGTGTCGGCGCTGATGCGCGCACGCTTTCATCGGTTCAGCCAAGAGCGGCTGATCGGCTTTTTGAACAAGCTGAATTTGAAAGTGACCATTCAAATCAGCCACCATCGGAACGGGGAACCGTTGCAATAGGTCTCGATCGGGCCGTGAACGGTGCCCGCGAGGGATGCTCTCCCCCGGCCTCCGGCCTTGCCCCTGCTTGGCTGAATTCGCCCACGGCTCGGTAACCCCGCCTTTCCTTTCGTTCGCGCCACTGCTCCCCCGCCGCCCAGGCCTCGCCTTCCGTCTCAAACCACGTCTCCCGCACCGTGCCCGGCTGCCCGATCCGACCCCACTCCCGCACCATCGCCCGGGAGCCGAACAGGGTCCGGGTTGCGGTGATGGCGTAGAACCGCTGCCGATTATGTGGTCGGGTAGCGAGGTGATGTCGCCACCACCCCGCCCCCTCAGAACCGTGCGTACCCGTCACCGAGTACACGGCTCAAGCAACTGACGTACTTCCAGAGGTGCGTGAGAGGCTATGTGGAGTTGGTGATGACAGTACCTGTGAAGTAGTCGCAGATTGGCGAGGTCATCCGTGCCCCCGCTGTGCTTGGGAACTTCATGATGGACATGGAGTTCCTCACCATTCCCCAGAGGCTGATGGCAAACCGGACAGAGACCGTGTTGCTGTCTGAAAAGCGCTCGTTGCTGACGTTTTTCCGGGGCATCGCACATCCGTCGTTGTTGCCAATAGTCCTTCAAAGAAGGGTCGTCCGGGGAGTAATTTTGGGGCACCATCCAGCGCCTTTACGGCATCCTTTGGGTCAATCACCGGACTCACGTCAGCACCCTTTCAGGTTACGCCATGGGTGCTATCTGGCGGGTTATGGATTCCCCTGACCTTTCGGTCGGCCAGCCTTTGCTTCTTGAGTCCTCCGGTGCCCGCTGTGGAATTAACCCACTTTTACAAGGAGGTGACTGGGCACGTCCCAGACTGAACCGCCCCGACTTTCCCGGAGGCTCCAACTTTTGAGAGGATGGGGCCATGAAGACATCGACAAACTTTTCACCGAAAGTCAGGGAGCGAGCGGTTTGCATGGTGCGAGAGCATCGAAGCGAGCATGAATCGCAATGGGCAGCTATTTGTTCCATCGCCACCAAGATCGGCTGCACAGCCGAAACGCTACGGCGCTGGGTACGGCAGGCCGAGAGGGATAGCGGCGAGCGGGAGGGAGTGACGACCGCCGAGCGGGAACGGATCAAGGCGTTGGAGCAAGAGGTACGGGAACTGCGCCAGGTCAACGAGATTCTGCGCAAGGCATCGGCTTATTTTGCTCAGGCGGAGTTCGACCGCCCGTTCAAGCGATGAAAGCGTTCATCGACGAGCATCGCGCTGTCTATGGGGTCGAGCCGATCTGCAAGGTGTTGCCGATCGCCCCGTCGACATACTACCTGCATGCGGCCCGACAGGCTGATCCGAGCCGAAGGTCGGCCCGAACCCTACTTGACGAGCGCCGGTGCGAGCAAATCCAGCAGGTCTGGAACGACAATTTCAAGTCTACGGTGCCCGCAAGGTCTGGCACCAATTGCGGCGCGAAGGCGTCAACGTGGCTCGCTGCACGGTGGAGCGGCTGATGCGACTGCATGGTTTGCAAGGCGTCGTGCGCGGTAAGCCGGTCAAAACCACGGTGAGCGACCAGGCCATGCCGTGCCCACTGGATCGCGTGCATCGGCAATTCCGAGCCGATCGCCCGAATGCGCTGTGGGTATCCGATTTCACATATGTCTCTACTTGGCAAGGCTTCGTCTATGTCGCCTTCGTGATGGACGTTTTTGCCCGGCGCATGGTCGGCTGGAAGGTGTCGAGTTCGGCCCGAACCGACTTCGTGTTGGATGCCTTGGAGCAAGCTCTGTATGCTCGACAACCGGTCGGCCGCGATCGCCTGATTCATCATAGCGATCGCGGCGTCCAGTACGTGTCGATCCGCTATACCGAACGTCTTGCCGAGGCGGGTATCGAGCCTTCAGTGGGCAGTGTGGGCGACTCCTATGACAACGCCTTGGCCGAGACCATTAACGGCTTGTATAAAGCCGAGGTGATCCACCGGCAATCCTGGAAAAGTCGTGAGGCCGTAGAACTTGCCACACTCACTTGGGTCGACTGGTTCAACCATCGGCGGCTCTTAGCCCCGATCGGCAACATCCCGCCGGCCGAGGCGGAAGAAGTTTATTATCGCCAACTTAACGAGTTCGCCATAGCAGCGTGACTCACACCAAACAGCCTCCGAGATTCCCGGGGCGATTCAAAGGCCGGCAAACCTGCAATCGTGCGTAGTTTTCAACCGACATTGGACAGGTTGTCGCTTTTGCCCCTTAACATTGTCAGAATTGACATCTATGCAGTGCTGTGTTCTGCATCCATACTGGGTTCACCAATCAACCCCATTGGAGAAAAGCCATGAAACGTTACTTGATCGAGCGAAATATTCCCGGCGTTGGCAACCTGAATGCACAACAACTAAAGGAGGCCGCAGCAACATCGAACGTCGCTCTCGGCAGGTTGGACGGCCGCGCGCAATGGGTGCAGTCTTACGTCGTCAACGACAAGACGTATTGCATCTACCTGGCGGACAGTGAGGAAGCGGTGCACGAGCATTCGCGCCTTTCGGGTTTTCCAGCCAATAAGATTACCGAGGTGCGCGGTGTCATCGATCCGATGACCGCTTCGGCATAACCTGGGAACCCGACGTTGACCACGCCAAACAGCCGTCATCCTGGGCGGTTTATCTGGCACGATTTGGCTGCAGCCGACACGGCTGCGGCCCTCGATTTTTATCGCGCGGTATTTGGCTGGACCGCAATTACCGAGCATGCAAATGGCGGACAATTGATCCGTCTGCAGTGCGATGGACAGGATGTGGGGTCGATGTATGCCTTGAGCCACCGGGAACGCGAGCACGGAGTACCGTCACACTGGACAAATTATGTCTGTGTCGAGAACATCGAGGTAGCGACGTGCAGAGTTGAAGCAGCAGGCGGCGCGATACTTGTGCAACCCTTCGAGGTGGAAAACGTCGCCCGCATCGCTTTGGTCGCAGATACGCTTGGTTCCATCTTGGGTCTCTGGGAATCTCTTCCCCATGAATAAGCCATTTAAAGTGACCATCGTCATCCTCGACAATGGTTTTACGTCGACGGCCATCGGACCCATGGAGGTGTTCTACTCTGCCGGGCGGCTCATGCAGGCTCTACTGGGCGAGCCTGAGCTGCCGCGCTTCAATGTGCGCATGGCATCGATCGACGGCAAGCCAGTCACAAGCGTCTATGGAATCACCCTCGTGCCAAACTGTGCGCTCGAGGATGTGGAGCAGACCGATCTGGTGCTGATCACCGCATCACATTCATGCCTGTTGGAGCAAATTCCGTGCAAGACGTCGATCGTGCCATGGCTACGCACCGCACATGAACGGGGCAGCTATCTGGCTGGCGTTTGCAGCGGCGTTGCGCTCGTCGCGGAGACAGGGCTGCTTGATGATCGTCGCGCCACCACGCACTGGGGTGTGGCCGAGATGTACCGGCAACGTTATCCCAAAGTGGGGTGGCAACTCGAACATTTCATCACCGAAGACGCTGGGCTGTTCTGCGGTGGCGGTGTGTACGCAGCGATCGATCTAAGCCTGTACCTGGTTGAGAAGTTCTGTGGCCACGAAATTGCGCTCGAGTGCGCCAAGTCACTCATGGTGACACCGCCGCGCAGTCTGCAATCCGGCTATGCAGTGGCGCCGCTGTCGCGCCCTCACGGCGATGAAAAGATCAAGAAAATTGAATATTTGTTGCAGAGCCGTTTTGACCAGGATATCGCGCTGGAAACGGTGGCTGCCGAGCATGCAATGAGCCCGCGCAATCTGCTGCGTCGTTTCAAGGCGGCCACCGGCCATCTGCCTGGAGAGTATTTGCAGCTGCTGCGCGTCACTGCTGCCCGACAGTTGCTGGAGCGTGGGCGTGCGCCAGTGCAGAAAGTGGCATCGGCGGTTGGTTACGAAGATAGCGCCTACTTCCGGGGCATCTTCAAACGTCACACTGGAATGACACCCAGCGAGTACCGCAGTCGCTTTGGACCGCTCGTCATCAGCAGTGGCGAGATGCGGGATTGAGGAACACAAAAGCTGTGAACGCCTTCGCCTCCATAGTGCAGGCTCGACCTAGCCCGGTTTTGGCCGACCGGTTCATCCGTGGGCTAGCACCCTTCGATTACGGCCCGTGCTCCTTATGCCCTTCGGATTTCACCCGCGTTCGTTGGGGAATCAACGAGTAAGCCAACGAACGAAACGTTCGTAAGATGGGTAGGGCACGCAATGCGTACCCTACTCCTGTCGCTTGAACCAGCCAATTATTGATTCGCCGAAGGAGATCTCCATGTCCCGTCCAAAAATGTTGATCTTGCGGGGTAATTCTGCCCCGGCCGGTACCTACCCCGACGAGCAGGGAAAAAATATCGCTTGGCCGTTAGGAGCCTTGCACGTGTCGGCCGCGAGCGAATATGCGAAGCGCAGAGGCTATGAAGCCGTCGTCCTTGATGTAGCCGGCCAACCGCAAAGCCAGGAGAGTCCGCAGGCCAAAGCGGCTCTGAAAAAGTTCTTTGAGGATCAGGCCGTTTGCGCGTTTTATGGCTTTTCGGGTGGCGGCTACAATTTGCGGCATATACTGGATCGTTTGGCGTCGCACGACCCTGACGCCCTGCACCGCATTGATTTGATTGTGGTGCTGGGTGCGCCGTTGCAGCCTAAGGCGGCGTATGAGGCGTTTAAATACAACCCGGTGGCCAGAAAGAAAGTCCACCCCGCACAGTGGGAGGATGCCCGATGGGAGATGGTCTACGGGACCAATCCGCCCGCAAAATGGGCGTTGCCGAAAGGCGTGCCAGAAGGCACCGGCAAGCACATGTTCGGTCCGGAATGGCTCCTCGCAGGAATGCCGACAGGTTGATAGCAAGATGGGACTCATGAGGAGGATGGATCGCTCTAAGCCGAAGTTCCGGCAATCGCTGATCGAGTTTGCCCTTGCGTGCCCAGTAGTTGGCATGAGTTCGGGGGTTCCGGCTTCTGACTACGGCCGGATTTTCTGAATCAGGTCAAGAGCGTTGCGGGGCGCTGGGCGTGGTGACGATGTCGAAGGCCAGGGCCGCCTCCGAGTGCTGCGCCGGCGCCACCGGACCGCGCGTGGCCTTGGCCGCCAGATCGGTGTTGAGGGTCGGCAACGATTCGTGTGAAATCGGGCCACAGATGGCCGGAAAGCGGGCATAGCCGGCAATCCGCACTCTTTCTTCCTCGAACAGGCCAAGGTGGCGTTGAACGACGGGACGGATTTCAGGCCGGGCGGCGAGGGTTTCGTGCGGCTGAATTTTGGCTGTCCGCGCCACCCTGGCAGAAGGACTGGAGCGAATGCGGGGAGCGCTAGCACGGCTTTAAGAATGGAAACCCCTCGCCCACCAGGGGACGAGAGGAAAGCGCCTCTACAGATCGTAACCCCGCTCGTCGTGCAGGGCGATATCCAAGCCGCCGATCTCGTCTTCCCGCCCCACCCGCAGACCGACCAGCTTTTCCACCAGCGTGAGCAAGATGAAGGTCACGACCGCCGTGTAAGCGACCGTCGCGATCACGGCCACAAATTGCACGCCCAACTGCTGTCCCATGCTGGTGATACCGGTCGCGAAACCCTGACCCTTGAACCAGCCGAGTTCGGTGGAAGCGAACACGCCGGCCGCCAGCGTTCCCAGTATTCCACCCACGCCATGCACCGGAAACACGTCTAAGGAATCATCCACTTTCAACACCCGTTTGACGTACTGGGTCGCGCCGAAGCAGGTGAATCCCGCAACCGTGCCGATGACCACGGCACCGGCCGGCCCCACGTAGCCCGAGGCGGGGGTGATGGTGCCGAGACCCGCGACCATTCCGGTCACGACGCCGAGTACGCTCGGCTTGCCGAACTTCAGCCACTCGGCGATCATCCACGCCAGAGCCCCAGCGGCGGCGGACAAATGCGTCGCCATCATCGCCATGCCGGCGTTGCCGTTGGCCGCCAGCGCGCTGCCGGCGTTGAAGCCGAACCAGCCGACCCACAACATGCCGGCCCCGGTCACCACGATGGTCATGTTGTGAGGTGGCATGGCGGTGGTCGGAAAGCCGTGGCGCCGACCTAAAACCAGGGCCGAAACCAGCGCGGCCACGCCGGCGGTAATATGCACCACGATTCCGCCCGCGAAGTCCAACACGCCCAGCTGGCCCAGCCAGCCCCCGCCCCACACCCAATGCGCCACCGGCGCGTACACCAGCGTCAGCCACAGGGCGCTAAACAGCAGCATGGCAGAGAACTTCATCCGCTCGGCGAAGGCACCGACCACCAACGCCGGGGTGATGATGGCGAAGGTCAGTTGGAACATGGAAAACACGGTTTCCGGGATGTCGCCGGTCAAAGAATCTTCTTCCACGCCGGCCATGAAAACCTTCTCCAGACCCCCGATCCAGTCGTTGCCGGTCCCGAAGGCGAGGCTGTAGGCGTAGGCGAACCACAGCAGCGACACCAGACAGGTGATGGCAAAACATTGCATCAGCACGGAAAGCACGTTCTTGGATCGCACCAGCCCGCCATAAAATAGCGACAGGCCCGGCAGGGTCATGAACAGCACCAGCGCCGTGGCGGTCAGTACCCAGGCCGTGTTGCCCTGATTCGGACCGGCGGTCTCCTGCGCCCAAGACATCGCGGGTGCCAGCACCCCCATCAAACTCAAAAGAAGACTGTTCGCTATTCGTTTATTGTTCTGGCTCATGGATCGTCGTCTCTGTCGCTTTATTCGCATCGTTTGTTTTGTCGGGATCGTTCGCCCTATTCCGGGTCGAAACGGGGCCGCTTTCGGATGAAGCCGGTGCGAATTAGCAAATTTCACACCGGCAGACAAATTTGTTTTAAATCAGAAATATGATTCATTGACCGACCTCGCGAGTACGAATTTTTGCATTTTATGGGTGCATAGATGACCGTATTCGCACTCAATAAAGGCATTCCTGGAGTTGGCGGATGGCGCATGACGAACAGGACGGGTTTTCGGGCGATCGCCATTGTGCCGATCAAACAGGTTCCGATTTTCCGCCGGCCCCATCGAAATCCATCTGGCGCGCGGTGCAGATCGCCCGTTCGCAGCCTGCCAGACGCTCCACCGCCTGTAGGCTCAGATCAATGCCCGCCGAGGTCATGATCCGACCCTCGTCGACCCAGCGCACGTTCTCCCGAACGGCGATTTTCGGAAACATCGCTCGCAGATCGGCGATGTCTTCCCAATGCGTGGTTGCGCTCTTGCCGTCGAGCAGTCCCGCCGCGCCCAGCAGGAACGCGCCCGTGCCAATGGACAGGGTCAACGCGCAGCGGTCCGCCGTGCGCGCGAGCCATTCAATCACCTCGCGCTTCACCCGTTCTGCGGTAACCACCCCGCCGGGCACCACCAACACGTCGATAGCGGGAGGGTTCGCGAAATGGAAATCCGGCAGGACTTGCAAACCACCGCGCGCCAGCACCGTTCCGGGTTGTCGAGCGACGGTGAACACCTCGAAGAGCTTTCCAGCTTGCGGCGTCTCGGGCGACACGACGCGAGCGGCCGTCGAGAAAACCTCGAATGGACTCGCGAAATCGAGCACTTCCACATCATCGAAGAGGGTGGTGTTCCTGACGTGGATACGGATATCCATAAAATGCTTACAGAACATTGATTATAAAGCAATTTAATGAGTCTATATCCATGTCTGAAGCACGACCCGCTCCCTGGACGGGGATGGGGTCGTTGGACCTCGGAGAAGGGACGCATTCGGAAAAAGCTGGGTATATAGGGTATATTGTCCTCAGGACTTTCGCTTGGAGTTCCAGGTTGTTGATTGTTTTGGTATAATCTCGACATGATAACCAAACAGCAATACGTTCAATATTTGATTAGCACGCCAGTCAATTATACGTGCACGAATCTT
>Ga0116153_10003562_pt1 | contig 10861 bp, 10 predicted proteins | sample AD_UKC028_MetaG_FD_89896 | JGI IMG/M metagenome (GOLD analysis project Ga0116153, IMG submission 89896) | Active sludge microbial communities of municipal wastewater-treating anaerobic digesters from USA - AD_UKC028_MetaG | ecosystem: Engineered > Bioreactor > Anaerobic > Digestate | place: USA... | reverse complement strand
TTCGTGCTCCCCGCGGACGCGGGGATGAGCCCAATTGCCTGGGCCGGCCATTGTCCTGCACCACGTGCTCCCCGCGGACGCGGGGATGAGCCCCAGTCCGGCAGTTTGGCGGCATTGCGATCTGCGTGCTCCCCGCGGACGCGGGGATGAGCCCCGGGAAGTAGGCGACTCCCAATCCGGTGGCGAGTGCTCCCCGCGGACGCGGGGATGAGCCCCGCTGCGCGACCCGGACTCGGCGTGCTGGACAGTGCTCCCCGCGGACGCGGGGATGAGCCCCCGGCCCGACATGGAGCGCATCGCTATTGAGCGTGCTCCCCGCGGACGCGGGGATGAGCCCTCGGCGTGGGTCAGGAAGCACATTTCGGCGCGGTGCTCCCCGCGGACGCGGGGATGAGCCCTCGACCGATCACACCCGGGCATTCAAGCGGCAGTGCTCCCCGCGGACGCGGGGATGAGTGTTGACGACGGTTGAGAACCGGGCCAAAAACGACGGTTGAAAAGTCGGCCACCCGATCAGATTGGATGGGTGATCTCCTTGCAAGACTGAGCCTTGATCCTGCCGTTGATGGCGAGAGGTCTAGGAATTGCCAGGTCGACAGTTGAACGGTCGCCGGCCAGCCCGTCATGTCCCGACCCGGGGATGAACCCGCGAGAGAATCGTCCGCTTCGGTCGGCGGCGTGAGCTCCCCGCGGAGACGGGAACACATCGGGTCGACGGGCATTAGCCAGACGAGGGTCCGGCCGAAACGCGAGCAGTGGCCTTCCTCGCGGAAGGTGTGCACACGCGCGAAATTTTATCGAATGTTTATTCGATTAGGGTCTTGCGCTCCCGTGTCGACGGAGTACTCTCGAACATATAGGCGAATAAACCCTCGCCACCGCGTACCCCACCGCCCGACCCGACACGGGTCGAGCACCGACAGGCTCCCCCACCGAGCCGACTCACGTATCCACCCTCGATCGCATCCCCGCCCCGGGATGCATCCGCTGGGAAGTACCGGTACCCGCCATGACCAACCCCCACCCCGCCGGCGGCCTCGACGCCGTCATCGCCGGACTCGACGCCTTCATCAACACCCTGATCGACCAGCTCGCCCCGACCCCGGCCACCGGGAACGACGACGACGGCGGCCGATCCCTGTTCCAGCTGCTGCACACCCCACACCGCGTCTTCGACGACACCCACCTGCTGACCGTGCTCAAATCCGCGGTCACCCTCACCAACCTGACCACCCACCTGATCGCTACAGCAACCGCGGCCTGCGAACGCGCCGGCGTCCCCGCCCGCCAACACGCCCGCCACGGCGCCGACCTGCTCACCAACCTCGCCCTCACCCCCAGCGCCGCCCACCGCTACACCCGCGTCGGCACCGCCGCCGTCCTACTGCCCGCCACCACCCGGCTCCAACGCCTCGGCGCCATCAGCATCGAACTCGCCGACGCCATCGGCAAAGGCCTGACCCACATCGAGCGCCGCACCGACCTGCCCGACGACGACCGCACCCGGATCGAACAACAACTGCTCACCCAAACCACCCCGGCCACCGTGGCCAACAAAGCCCGCCACATCGCCATCGCCCGAACCCCCGGCCCCGGCCAACCCGGCGCACCCACAATCCCCGCCGCCGAAAACACCGACCTCAACGACATGACCCTGACCCAAAACGACGAAGGCCGCATCACCGCCACCCTCGACCTCGACGTCCTGACCGGCGAAGAACTCATCACCGCCCTCGACCCGCTGACCCGGCCCATCCCCCAACCCGACGGCACCCCCGACCCCCGCCCCGCACCACAACGCCGCGCCGACGCCCTCGGCCACGTCATCCGCCACTACCTGCACGGCTACCAGCGCCCCACCTCCGGCGGCGTCCTACCCCACGTCACCCTGATCCGGCCCCCCACCACCGCCTTCGGCCAGCCGACCCCGCCACCCACCGGGCCCGCGACCGAAGTCGTCTTCCTCGCCTTCACCGGCCCCATCAGCTGCCACACCGCCGACCTGATCACCTGCGACTGCACCCTCGACACCGCCCACCTCGACCACAACGGCGTCCCGCTGGACATCGGCCGCAGCAAACGCCTCTTCACCCCAGAAATCCGCAAAGCCCTCGGCCTGCGCGACCAAGGCTGCGCCTTCCCCGGCTGCGGACGCCCCATCGCCTGGTGCGACGCCCACCACATCCACCACTGGCACGCCGACCACGGCCACACCTGCCTCGACAACGGCGTCCTACTCTGCCGCCACCACCACACCCTCATCCACCACACCGACTGGCAGATCTACCTCGGCCCCGACCGCCACCCCTGGTTCATCCCACCCACCGACCCCAAACACCCCAACCGACCACCAGAGCACCTACGCTCCCACGCCCGCCGCACCCTCACCCTCCAACCCGCCGCCGCATAACCAGCAGCAAACACCGTCGCCAAACACGCAGCTTGACAACTACACAGCGGAAAATACGGCGGGCGCCGGCCCACCCTGAAAGGAATCGGACCGGCACCCGCCACGACGCCAGGGCCGCCCGGCCGAGCGATAGGGTTTCGGTATGCGACTGCTGGTGACCGGAGGGGCGGGGTTCATCGGCGCCAACTTCGTGCACAGCACCGTCGCCGAGCACCCCGAGGACACCGTCACGGTGCTGGATTCGCTGACATACGCCGGCAGCGCCGAGGCGCTCGCGCCGCTCGGCGACGCGGCGACGCTGGTGGTCGGCGACATCACCGATGCGCCGCTGGTCGACGAGCTGGTCGCGGGCGCCGACGCGGTCGTGCACTTCGCCGCCGAGACGCACGTCGACAATTCGCTGGCGGATCCGTCGGCGTTCGTCACGTCCAACCTGGTCGGCACGTTCACCGTGCTGGAGGCGGTGCGCCGCCGCGGCGTGCGGTTGCACCACGTGTCGACCGACGAGGTGTACGGCGACCTGCCGCTGGAGGATCCGACCGTCCGGTTCACCGCGGACACCCCGTACAACCCGTCCAGTCCGTACGCGGCGACCAAGGCCGGCTCGGACCTGCTGGTGCGGGCCTGGGTGCGCTCCTACGGGGTGGCGGCCACGCTGTCGAACTGCTCGAACAACTTCGGGCCGTATCAGCACGTGGAGAAGTTCATCCCGCGTCAGATCACCAACCTGCTGACCGGGCGGCGGGCCAAGCTGTACGGCACCGGCGCCAATGTCCGGGACTGGATCCACGTCGCCGACCACAACACCGCGGTCCGGGCGATCCTGGCCGGCGGACGGGTCGGGCAGACGTATCTGATCGGCGCCGACTGCCAGCGCTCCAACCTCGATGTGCTGCGTACCCTGCTGGGGATCATGGGCCGCGACCCGGACGACTTCGACCACGTCAGCGACCGGGCCGGGCACGACCTGCGCTACGCCATCGACCCGACCGCGCTGCGCGACGAGCTGGGCTGGGCACCGGTGCACACCGATTTCGCCGCCGCGCTGGCGGCGACGGTGCACTGGTACCGCGACAACGAGGCCTGGTGGGCGCCGCTGAAGGACGCCGTCGAGGCCGGCTACGCGAAACGGGGGCAGTAGATGGCATTCCGCGAACTGGCGGTCCCGGGGGCCTGGGAACTCGTCCCGACCGTGCACGACGACGACCGCGGCAGCTTCTTCGAGTGGTTCACCGACGCCGAGTTCACCGCGATGACCGGGCACCGGCTGGACCTGGCGCAGGCCAACTGCTCGAGCTCCTCGGCCGGGGTGCTGCGCGGGCTGCACTTCGCCCAGACCCCGCCGGGGCAGGCCAAGTACGTCGGCTGCCTGCGCGGTTCGGTGTACGACGTGGTCGTCGACGTCCGGGTCGGCTCACCCAGCTACGGGCACTGGGACGCGGTGACCCTGTCGGCCCAGCGGCACAACTCGGTGTACCTGGCCGAGGGGCTCGCGCACGGATTCCTGGCCCTGGAGGACGACGCGACGGTGGTCTACCTGTGTTCGGCGGGCTACTCCCCCGGCCGCGAGCACACCATCAGCGCCACCGATCCGGCCATCGGGATCCGCTGGCCCGACACCGTGTTCGGCGCGGTGCACCTGCAGTCCGATCGGGACCGGGACGCCCCGACGCTGGCGCAGGTCGCCGCGGCCGGGCTGCTGCCGGACTGGGCGCAGACCCGGGCGTACATCGAGGGCCTGGGCCGGTGAGACGGCCGCCGGCGCCGTCGGTGGCAGCACTGCTCCGGGACGCCTGCGGCCCGCTCGCCGAAGCGCTGGGCCAACACTCCGACGCCGAGGTCCGCGACGTCCGCCGCGGCAACGGGCCGTTCGGACCGCTGCCCGGACCGTTCCAGCGGTGACGACCGGGGGTCAGACCCTTGCGCAAGATACTTGCACGTCCTACCATTATTCCGTTACTAGGACATCCAAGTATTTCCCAACAGCAACTCCCAAACGCAGCTAAGAACCAGGACACCACCATGACCACCCAGATTCCGCACTTCATCGACGGCCAGCGCGCCACCCTGACCTCCACCCGCACCGCCGACGTACTCGACCCCAGCACCGGCGGCGTGCAGGCCCAGGTGCTGATGGCCTCCACCGACGACGTCAACGCCGCCGTCGCCTCGGCCGTCGAGGCGCAGAAGGGCTGGGCCGCCTGGAACCCGCAGCGCCGCGCCCGGGTGCTGATGAAGTTCATCGAGCTGGTCAACGCCAACGCCGACGAGCTGGCCGAGCTGCTGTCCAAGGAACACGGCAAGACCGTCGCCGACTCGCTCGGCGACATCCAGCGCGGCGTCGAGGTCATCGAGTTCGCCGTCGGCATCCCGCACCTGCTCAAGGGCGAGTTCACCGAGGGCGCCGGCACCGGCATCGACGTGTACTCGATCCGCCAGCCGCTCGGCGTGGTCGCCGGCATCACCCCGTTCAACTTCCCGGCGATGATCCCGCTGTGGAAGGCCGGGCCGGCGCTGGCCTGCGGCAACGCCCTGATCCTCAAGCCGTCCGAGCGGGACCCGTCGGTGCCGCTGCGGCTGGCCGAGCTGTTCAGCGAGGCCGGCCTGCCCCCGGGCGTGCTGCAGGTCGTCAACGGCGACAAGGAGGCCGTCGACGCCATCATCGAGCACCCCGACATCAAGGCCATCGGCTTCGTCGGCAGCTCCGACATCGCGCAGTACATCTACTCCGGCGCGGCCGCGCACGGTAAGCGGGCGCAGTGCTTCGGCGGCGCCAAGAACCACATGGTCGTGATGCCCGACGCCGACCTCGACCAGGCCGTCGACGCGCTGATCGGCGCCGGCTACGGCAGCGCCGGGGAGCGCTGCATGGCGATCAGCGTCGCCGTTCCCGTCGGCGAGGAGACGGCGAATCGCTTGCGCGGCAGGCTCGTCGAGCGGATCAACCAGCTGCGCGTCGGGCACAGCCTGGACCCGAAGGCCGACTACGGCCCGCTGGTCACCGGTGCCGCCCTGGAGCGGGTGCGCGGCTACATCGCCGCCGGCGTGGAGGCCGGCGCCGAGCTGGTCGTCGACGGCCGGGACCGCGGCGCCACCGAGCTGACCTTCGGCGACGAGGACCTGTCCAAGGGCTACTTCATCGGACCCACGCTGTTCGACAACGTCACCACCGACATGTCGATCTACACCGACGAGATCTTCGGCCCGGTGCTGTGCATCGTGCGGGCGCACGACTACGAGGAAGCGCTGCGGCTGCCGTCGGAGCACGAGTACGGCAACGGCGTTGCGGTGTTCACCCGCGACGGCGACACCGCCCGCGACTTCGTGTCCCGGGTGCAGGTCGGCATGGTCGGCGTCAACGTGCCGATCCCGGTGCCGGTGTCCTACCACAGCTTCGGCGGCTGGAAGCGGTCCGGCTTCGGCGACCTGAACCAGTACGGCACCGCGTCGATCCAGTTCTACACCAAGGTCAAGACGGTGACCGAGCGCTGGCCGTCGGGCATCAAGGATGGCGCCGAGTTCGTCATCCCGACGTTCAAGTAGGCACCGTTGACCGCCACCTACGAACTCGACGAGGACGATCGGGTCATCACCGAAACCGCCGCCGCCTTCGCGGCCAAGCGGCTGGCCCCGTTCGCCCGGGAGTGGGACGAGACCAAGCACTTCCCCGTCGACGTGCTGCGCGAGGCCGCCGAGCTCGGCATGGCGGCGGTCTACTGCGCCGAGGAGGTCGGCGGCTCCGGGCTGCGGCGGATCGACGCGGTGCGGATCTTCACCGAACTGGCCGCCGCCGACCCGGCGATCGCGTCGTTCCTGTCCATCCACAACATGTGCGCCTGGATGGTGGACAGCTACGGCACCGATGCGCAGCGGGCCCACTGGATCCCCCGGCTGGCCTCGATGCAGACCGTCGCCAGCTACTGCCTGACCGAGCCGGGCGCCGGCTCCGACGCCGCCGCGCTCAGCACCCGTGCGGTGCGCGACGGCGACGAGTACGTGCTCGACGGGGTCAAGCAGTTCATCTCCGGGGCCGGTGTGTCAGACCTGTACCTGGTGATGGCGCGCACCGGCGCCGAGGGGCCGCGCGGCATCTCGGCGTTCCTCATCGAGCGGGACACCCCCGGGCTGTCCTTCGGGGTCAACGAGGCGAAGATGGGCTGGTCCGCCCAGCCCACCGCGCAGGTGATCCTGGAGGGCGTCCGGGTGCCGGCCGACGCGCTGCTCGGCGGGCCGACCGCCGAGGGCACCGGGTTCGGCATCGCGATGAACGGGCTCAACGGCGGCCGGATCAACATCGCGGCCTGTTCGCTGGGCGGCGCCCGGACCGCCTACGAACAGGCCCGCGGCTACGTCGCGGACCGCCAGGCCTTCGGCGGCGCGCTGATCGACGAGCCGACCATCCGGTTCACCCTGGCCGACATGGCCACCGCGCTGGAAACCTCCCGGCTGATGCTGTGGCGCGCCGCGGCAGCCCTCGACGCCGGCGCGCCGGACAAGGTCGAGCTGTGCGCGATGGCCAAGCGCTACGTCACCGACGCCTGCTACGACGTCGCCGACTCGGCGCTGCAGCTGCACGGCGGCTACGGCTACCTGCGCGAATACGGCGTCGAAAAGATCCTCCGGGACCTGCGGGTGCACCGCATCCTGGAGGGCACCAACGAGATCATGCGGGTGGTGATCGGGCGCGCCGAGGCCACCCGGGCCCGCGCGTCGGCATGACCGGCGACCACACACACGAGAGGCAGACCGCGATGACATCCACGACAGCGGCAACGGTGGCGTTCCTGGGACTGGGCCACATGGGCGGGCCGATGGCCGCCAACCTGGTCTCCGCGGGGTTCGCGGTGCGCGGCTTCGACCCGGTGCCGGCCGCCCAGCAGGCCGCCGCGGCCAACGGTGTGACGGTCCTGGGCAGCGTCGCCGAGGCGGTCACCGGCGCCGACGTGGTGCTCACCATGCTGCCCAACGGGGACCTGGTGCGCAGCTGCTACGCCGACATCCTGCCGGCCGCCAAGCCCGGCGCGCTGCTGATCGACAGCTCGACCATCTCGGTCGACGACGCCCGCGCGGTCAACCGGCTGGCCGACGACGCCGGCTTCGCCCAGCTCGACGCGCCGGTGTCCGGCGGGGTCAAGGGCGCGGTCGCCGGCACCCTGGCGTTCATGGTCGGCGGCAGCGACGACGCCGTCGCCGCCGCCCGGCCGGTGCTCGAGCCGATGGCCGGCAAGGTGGTGCACTGCGGGGCCCCCGGCGCCGGCCAGGCCGCCAAGGTCTGCAACAACATGGTGCTGGCCGTGCAGCAGATCGCCATCGGCGAGGCCTTCGTGCTGGCCGAGCACCTCGGGCTGTCCGCCCAGTCGCTGTTCGACGTGATCACCGGCGCGACCGGCAACTGCTGGGCCGTGCACACCAACTGCCCGGTGCCCGGACCGGTGCCGACCTCGCCGGCCAACAACGACTTCCAACCCGGCTTCGCGACCGCGCTGATGAACAAGGACCTGCAGCTGGCGATGAGCGCGGTGGCCTCCACCGGCAGCACCGCCCCGCTGGGCAGCCACGCCGCGCAGATCTACGCCGATTTCGCCGCCGAGCATGCCGGGCTGGATTTCAGCGCCGTCATCCAGGCGCTGCGCGAGAGCTAGAAGTCGCCGGCGCTGCGCCGCAGGGTGTCGATCACCGCGGCCAGCGTGCGGGAGTCCGCACCGGAGACCCCGATGTCGGCGAACACCTCGTCGTTCAGCGTCGCGGTGGCCTGCTCGACGGTGCGCCTGCCGTCCTCGGTGATCTGCACCAAGGTGGTCCGCCCGTCGGTCGGATGCGGCAGCCGGCGCACCAGCCCGGCGTCCTCCAGCCGGCGGATCGCGTGGGTGACGCTGGTGACGTGCACCTGCAGCCGCGCCGACGCCTTCGCGATGGGCAGCGAACCGGTCCGGCTGAACGCCAGCAGCCGCAGCAGCTCGAATCGGGAGAAGCTCAGCTCGTAGGGCCGCAGCGCCGTCTCCACCCGGGCCAGCAGGATCTGGTGGGCCCGCATCACCGAGGTGACCGCGACCATCCCGTCGGCGACATCGCCCCACCCGGCACGCACCCAGTGTGCGCGCGCGGTGGCTATCGGGTCCGGTTTGTCCGGTGTGTCGGGCATCGGTTCACGCGAGGGTCAGGATCCGCGGGCCGTCGTCGGTGACCGCGACGGTGTGCTCCCAGTGCGCGGCGCGCGACCCGTCGGCGGTCACCACCGTCCAGTCGTCGGCCAGGATCCGGGTCTTGGTGGTGCCCAGGGTCAGCATCGGCTCGATGGCCAGCACCGACCCGGCGGCCAGCCGCGGCCCGCGGCCGGGGGCGCCCTCGTTGGCCAGGAACGGGTCCATGTGCATCTCCCGGCCGATGCCGTGGCCGCCGTAGCCGGCGACGATCCCGAACGCCCGGCCGAACCGGTCGGCCGCCGCGCGGGTGCCGCGCTCGATGGCGTGCGAGACGTCGGTCAGCCGGTTGCCGGGCAGCATCGCCGCGATGCCCGCCTCCAGGGATTCCCGGGTCGCCGCGCTCAGCGCGGCGTCCGCCTCGCCGAGCGGCCCGACCCCGAAGGTGATCGCCGAGTCGCCGTGCCAGCCGTCCACGATGGCGCCGCAGTCGATGGAGACCAGGTCCCCGGCCGCCAGCCGCTCGCGGGCCGTCGGGATGCCGTGCACGACGCGGTCGTTCACCGACGCGCAGATGGTGGCCGGAAAGCCGTGGTAGCCCAGGAACGACGGGACGCCGGCGCCGTCGCGGATGACGGATTCGGCAACCTCGTCGAGCTCCAGCGTGGACACCCCGAGGGCGGCCGCCTCCCGGACCGCGGCCAGCGCCCGGGCCACCAGCGCGCCCGCGGCGGCCATCGCGTCGAGCTCACCGGCGGTGCGCTGGGGCACCACCTTGCGGCCGCGCAGCCCGGGGATGCCCATCCCCGGTTACCGGCCCAGTGCCCGCAGGGCCCGGCCGAAGACCTCGTCGAGTTCGCCGACGGCCTCGACGGTCTTCAGCTCGGCGCGGTAGAAGTCCAGCAGCGGTGCAGTCTCGCTCTGGTACACCTTCATCCGGTTGCGGATGATGTCCTCGGTGTCGTCGGCGCGGCCGCGGCCCTTGAGCCGGGCGACCAGCTCGTCCTCGGGCACCCGGAACTCCAGCACCGCGTCCAGCCGCAGGCCGCGGCGGGCCAGCATCTCGGCCAGCGCCTCGGCCTGCTCCACCGACCGCGGGAAGCCGTCCAGGATGAAGCCGGCCGCCGCATCCTGGTCGTTCAGCCGGTCGTCGACCAGCGCGTTGGTCAGCGACGCGGGGACCAGATCGCCGGCATCGAGGTACTTCTTGGCCGCCACCCCGAGTTCGGTGCCTGCGCCGATGTTGTGCCGGAACAGGTCGCCGGTGGAGATCTGCGGGACGCCGAGGGTCTCGGACAGCTTGATCGCCTGGGTGCCCTTACCGGCGCCCGGGGCACCGAGCAGAACAATTCTCACTTCAGGAACCCTTCGTAGTTGCGCTGCATGAGCTGGCTTTCAATCTGCTTCACGGTATCGAGTCCGACGCCGATCATGATCAGAACGGCCACACCGCCGAACGGCAGGTTCTGCAGCGTCTGCCCGCCGCCCATCTGCAGGAACACGTTGGGCAGCACCGCGATGACGCCCAGGTAGATCGACCCGGGCAGGGTGATCCGGCTGAGCACGTAGCGCAGGTAGTCGGCCGTCGGCTTGCCGGGCCGGATGCCCGGGATGAAGCCGCCGAACTTCTTCATCTCGTCGGCCCGCTCGTCGGGGTTGAAGGTGATCGAGACGTAGAAGTAGGTGAAGAAGATGATCAGCCCGAAGTAGACGGCGATGTAGATCGGATCGGCCGGGTTGGTCAGGTTGTTGCCGACGAACTTGTCCCACCAGCTGGTGCCCGCATCGGCCCGGCCGCTGTTGACCAGCTGGGTGATGAGGTTCGGGATGTAGATCAGCGAGGAGGCGAAGATGACCGGGATGACGCCGGCCTGGTTGACCTTCAGCGGCAGGTAGGTCGAGGTGCCGCCGTACATCTTGCGGCCGACCATCCGCTTGGCGTACTGCACCGGGATGCGGCGCTGGCCCTGCTCGACGAAGATCACGCCGACCAGGATGGCCATCGCGGCCACGCAGACCAGGGTGAAGGTGGCGGCGCCACGGCTCTCCAGGATCATCCCGCCCTCGGACGGGATGCGCGCGGCGATGCCGGCGAAGATCAGCAGCGACATGCCGTTGCCGATGCCGCGCTCGGTGATCAGCTCGCCCATCCACATCACCAGGGCCGCGCCGCCGGTCATCACGATGACGATCACGAACAGCGTGAAGATGGAGTCGTCGATCAGGATCTGCGCGTCGCAGCCCTGCATCAGGCCGCCGTTGGCGGCCAGCGCGACCACGCTGGTGGCCTGCAGGATCGCCAGCGCGATCG
>Ga0116153_10003555_pt1 | contig 10885 bp, 9 predicted proteins | sample AD_UKC028_MetaG_FD_89896 | JGI IMG/M metagenome (GOLD analysis project Ga0116153, IMG submission 89896) | Active sludge microbial communities of municipal wastewater-treating anaerobic digesters from USA - AD_UKC028_MetaG | ecosystem: Engineered > Bioreactor > Anaerobic > Digestate | place: USA... | reverse complement strand
CCTCCTGGAGGATCGAGATTCGGACCGGCGGGTCCGGCAGGCCAGGACGGCCTGCTGAAGACGGCCCCCATGGCCTTCTTCGCCTAGTACTCTAGCGAATCCCTTCGGGACTGTAAAGGGGCCCGTATCGATATATAAAACTTGTCCTGGAGGAGGGCGGCGGCCCGTCGGCGGCCCGAGGCGGCTAGACGAGGAGCTCGCCGTCCCGCTCGATGAGGGTCTCCCGCCCCTTCGCGTCGACGGCGACGATGGTCGGCCGGGAGACGAGGCCGTCCAGGTGGATGAGGGCGGGGGCGTCCTCGTCGTAGTTCGAGCCTATGGCGAAATGGCAGGTCCTGAAGGCCTTCTCGTCCTCCAGCATGTTGCCGGCGACGGAGGCGAGGGGGTTGAGGCCGATCCCGAGCTCGCCGACGCTCCGGGCGTTCCGCGCGTAGGCCTCGGCCTTGGCGGGGGAAAGGAGGCCGTCGGCCGCCATGCGCCGGGCGTTGGCCGCGGCCGTGTCCACGGCCCGGCGCAGGGCCGCCGCCTCGGACCCTCCCGCGATGTCGACGACGAAGCCGCCTTCGACCGAGCAGCGGATGGGCTCGCGGATGAGGATGTCCCCTGCCTGGTCGGCTATCGAGCCGTCGTAGACGACGAGGCCCCTCGCCGTGCCCAGCTCCGGCGAGACGAAGACCTCGCCCGCGGGGAGGTTGCCGCCCGAGCCCGGGCGGGAGTAGTCGCCGTCGTCGCGAAGCGGCTTCCTGCCCCGGAGGCCGAGCCGCAGGTCCGTGCCGTTCGGGTTCGTCACGCGGACCTCCTCGGCGCCCGCGAGGACGGCCGCGACGCGGCGGCAGCGCTCCCCGAGCTCGGCGTAGTCGAGGGGGACGGTCCGGGCGAACATCTCCCGGGTGACGTTCGGCGACCAGAAGGCGCGGATGGTCTTTGCGCCGCGGAGCTGGTAGTGGAAGATGTGGTCATAGCTCGTGCCGTCCCATTCGTAGGGCGTCCGTATGCCCTCGCGGTCCTTCCCGAGCTTCTCCGCGGAGATCGACATCACGACGTCGGGCTGGGCCTCGAAGGCCGCGATGACGGACTCCTCCGCGTAGTCCATCTGGGCCTTCACGGGCTGGACGAGGAGGCTCGGCGAGGCGCCCGCCTCGCGGGCGGCGTCGAAGAGGGCCGCGGAGATCTCGAGCACGTCCTTCAAGGGGTTCGTGACGATGAGGACCTTCTCTCCCGGCTTGAGCTTGAGCGAGTCGCGGCAGGCGACGGCCGCCGCGGAACGGAGGGCGGGCGCGAGCTCGAGGGAGGAGGAGAAGGAATCGCTCATGGGGCTCTTCATCCGACCGGGATACGCCTTCGGGCAGGGCCTTGTCAAGGCCGGCGATACGGCGGCGAGGCGACCAGGCGGCGAGGCGGCGGCAAGGCGGCGTGGCGGTAGCGGTAGCGGTGGCGAGGCGGCGGCTAGGCAGCGTGGCGGTAGCGGTGGCGAGGCGGCGCCAGGCTGCGGGCCCGAAGCCGCCTTGGCAGCCGCCTGGACTCCATTGTGCGCGCCTAGAAGGCCGGGCCCCAGGCCAGGCGCAGGCGGAGGGCGCAGGACAGTCCCGCGGCGAAGCCCGACTCGGCGGAGAGCGCCTCGGCGAGGGAGGGCAGGGCGCCCTCGCCCTCGGGCTCGACGCCGAGGGCCCGGTAGGCCGACCAGGCGAGCTCTGCGGAGAGGCCCGCCCGCGGCTTGCCCCCGCCCCTCGCCTTGCCCTCCGCGACGAGGGCCTCGAGGGAGAAGCGGGAGGGCAGGGCCGCGGGCTCGAGGCCGATGCCGCAGCCGCTCCTCGGCTCGCGCAGGGAGAGCTCGCCGAGGGGGAGCTCCGCGCCCAGGCCCAGCGCCAGGCCCGGGCCCAGGGCGAGGAGGAGTTCAGCCCTGCCGATGAAGGCCCGAAGGCCGGCGTCGTAGGCCGCCTCAGCCCTCGCGCCCAGGCCGAGGCCGCCCAGGCAGGGCGGCGCGAAGCCCGCGCCCAGGGCTGCCGAGCCGCCGCGGAGGACGCGGTCCAGGCCGAGCGTCGGGCCGGCGAGGAACTCCAGGTAGTAGGGCGGGGCTTGGACGGGCGCCGGCGAGGCGGCGGCCTTCAGGATCGCGGCGAGGGCGAGAACGGCGGCGATGACGGGGGTCTTTCCCATGGCGGCCTCCCTAAGGGGGCTACGCGCGGAAAGGCCGGGCCCGCTTGAGGGAGGCCGGTACGGGACTGGCCGCCGGGCGAGCCGCCGAACTCAGCGCTGGGGCTTGCGGAAAAGGGGCACGCGGGCGGCCGCGTTGAGGTCGAAGCCCGAGCGGTCGCCGCGCGCGAGGAGGCGGCAGCCCAGTCCCGCGATCATCGCGCCGTTGTCGCCGCAGAGCTTGAGGGGAGGGAAGCGCGCGTCCAGGTCGCTCCTCGCCGCGAGGGCGCGGCGGAGATAGGCGTTCGCGGCCACTCCGCCGCCGGCGACGACGGTCTTGAGGCCCGTGTCCTCCACCGCGCGGAAGAGCCGCGAGAGGAGGATGTCCACGGCGGCCTTGCGGAAGGAGGCGGCGATGTTCTCGGCGTTGGACGGCGCGCCTTCGCGGCGGTACTGCTCCAGCTGGTGGATGACAGCGGTCTTGAGGCCCGAGTAGGAGACGTCGTAGCGGTGCTCCCCCTTGTGGAGGGAGGGCTTGGGAAAGGCGAAGGCCGTGTCGTCGCCCTTCTCCGCCAGGGCGTCGATGACGGCGCCGCCCGGATAGCCGAAGCCGTAGTACTTGGAGACCTTGTCGAAGGCCTCGCCGGCGGCGTCGTCGATCGTCGTGCCCAGGACCTCGATCCGGTCGAAGTCCTCCGCCTTGCAGATGATCGTGTGGCCGCCCGAGACCAGGAGGCCGAGGAAGGGATACTCGACGGGGGACTCGAGCTGGGGGGCGTAGAGATGGGCCAGGATGTGGTTGACGCCCACGAGGGGCTTCCCCAGGGAGTAGGCCATGCCCTTGGCGAACTGGATGCCGACGAGAAGGGAGCCCACGAGGCCCGGCTGGGCGGTGACGGCGATCCCGTCGAGCTCCGCGGGGGCGGTGCCGGCGTCGGACAGGGCCTTCTCGACCACGCCGTAGACCCACTCGGTGTGCTTGCGGCTCGCTATCTCGGGCACGACGCCCTGGAAGCGGGCATGGAAGGGTATCTGCGTGGCGACGACGTCGGAGAGGACGCGGCGCCCGTCCTCGACGACGGCGGCCGCGCACTCGTCGCAGGAGGACTCAATCCCCAGTATTCTCATCGGCCTCTTCGATCATGATCTTGGATATGGTGGAGAAGGAGAAGCCCTCGGCGACGAGCTCGGGATAGAGGTCGGCGAGGGTCTGCGCCAGGTCGGCCGACCAGACGTGGCCGATCATGACGGCGGGCCCGCCCTTCTCGGCCTTCTTCTTGCCTTCTTCGATATAGCGGACGATCGAGACTCGGTCGGGGCTGTTGTCGAGGAACACGTCGCGCTCCCAGTATCGGATTCGCTCCCGAGATGCGACGCCGGAAGTCGCGGTGCCGGATGCGGTCAAGGAGTCAAGATAGTAGATTCCCCGCCTTTTGACAACCTCCAGGACCGGCTCCATGAGCCTCTCCTCCCGGGTCACGGCAGAGCCCATGTGGTTGTTGACGCCCTTCGCCCCGGGCAGGGAGTCCAGGTTCTCCTCCAGGAGGCGGGCGGCCTCCTCGGGCGGGGTCGAGAGGTAGATTGCCCGCGGGCCGGGATCCTGGCCCCCCGAGGCCTCCATGGGCTGGTGGAGGAGGAGCTCCTTGCCGGCGGCCCTGATCCGCCTCGCGGCCTCTTCCGAATGGGGAAGCCCCGGCAGGACGGCGAGGCTCAAGGGGAAGGGGAGGGCGAGGAAGGGCTCGAGCTCGGAGAGGCTGTAGCCCACGTCGTCGATCACGAGGACGAGCCTGCCCTTCGCGCCGCCCTTGGGCGGTTCGAGGGGCGGCCGGTAGGAGACCGGCAGTCGCCGCTTCGCCGCGGCGGTTCCTGCTTCGGGCCCGGCGGGGGGCGTGGATGAAGAGCCGCCGCCCCGCGCGGCCTTCGCGGAGACGCCCGCGGCACCGCTGGCGGCTTGAGGCTCGGCGGCGGCGGAAAGCCGCTTGCCCTCCTCGGCGAGGGCGTCGTAGGCGGCGGCCGCGGCTCCGGTCCCGTCGGCGGCCTGGCCCGCGCCGGGCGGCGCGCCGGACGCAGCGCCGGACGCCGCGGCCCCTCCCTCGCCTCCGGGGACGCCTCTCGCGGCGCCGTTTCCCGCGGCCGCCCGCCGGCGCTCCGAAGCGCCCGAGTCCGTTGTGAGCATCGTGAGGAGGAGGGTGGCCGCGAGGGCGGCGACGACCAGGCCGAGGCTCGTCGCGGCGAAGTGCCGCCTCGTGCCCGGTCTGCTTTTCCCGCGGCTCGTCTGTCTTGCTCGTTTCGCCTTGGCTGCCACCGGCTCGACTATAGCCTCGAGCCCCCTGAGGGGCAAGGCCGGCCGCTTCCCGGCGGCGCTCCGCGGCCGCGGCGATCCTGGGCGGCCGCGGCCCCGCCGTCCGGCGTCCCGCCGGCGCGGGACGGCCCGAAGGGCCTACATCCCGACGGCGACGCTCTCCGGCGCGTTGTCCCTGAGCTTCTTCAGGGCGCGCTTCTCGATCTGCCGCACGGTCTCGGGGGAGATGCCGAGCTCCGTGCCGATGCGCTTGAGCGTGTACTTCTCGCCGCCGAAGAACTCGAAGCGGTAGAGGAGGATGCGCCTCTCCTTCTCCAGGAGGATCTCGAGCATCCGCATCGCCTCGTCGCGGGCGCAGTCCCTCATGAAGGCGTTGTCGGGGCTGTAGGTGTAGTCCTCCACGACGTCGATCACGGCCCCCGAATCCTCGCCGCTCTCGGTGTCCAGGGAGAGGAGGGCGGTCGACATGCCCATCACGGCCTCCACGGAGCGCTCCGGGATCGCGAGCTCGGCGGCGATCTCCGCGGCGGAGGGCTCGCGCTGGAAGACCTGGGTCAGGCTGTTGTAGGTCTTCTGGATGCGCTTGAGGAGCTCCTCCTTCCTGTGCGGAAGGCGGATCGCGCGGCGGCTGTTCACGAGGGAGCGGGTGATGGACTGCTTGATCCACCAGGAGGCGTAGGTCGAGAAACGCACGTTGCGCTCCCCGTCGAATTTCTCGGCGGCCTTGATGAGGCCGAGGTTCCCTTCCTGGATCAGGTCCACGAGGGGCATGTCGGCGGTGACGAAGCCCCGCGCTATCTTCACGACGAGCCGCAGGTTGGCCTCGATGAGGCGGCGCCTGGCTGCCTCGTCGCCCGCCGCTATCTGCCTGGAGAGCTCCCTCTCCTCGTCGGCGGTCAGGAGCGCCACGCGCTTGATCGCCGCGTAGTACGAGCGAAGGACGTCCTCTTTCGAATCAGCTGCCGTAGTGTTGTTCATATCATTGGCTCCGTCTATTGATATGCAATATCCGTGCCAATCAAAAAGCAGCGTTTTCCCGCCTGCCTAAAACATTGTCCGGAAAGACATTGCTGTCCCGTCCCTCCATGGCCGTCTGTCCTGCCTCGGGGAATAGTCTACAGATGTGCACGTTAACGTTGTATAAGCGTATGAGGAAGTATACTGGCGCCGATAGCTCGTGAGGGGGTATTGGAGAGAGAGGAGGAATGTGGAATCCGGGCGGGGGCGGCATCGCGGATAAAATCGTCCACGAGACGCGTTAGTTCACGAATATATCTCCACGCCGGGCGGAATTCAGGTCCAGACCGGCGGCAAATGAGGCAAAACGCGGAATTCCGGCGAAAATTCCTAGGGGATGAGTTCGGCGCGGGCTTCGACTTGGCGCCCGGCCCCCTGCTGGGGGCTGGAGCCGGGGTAATCGCGGATGAAGGTGAAGATGGCCAGGACGGCGACGAGGGCGACCACGAATTTACGCAGGATATCCTCCGAAACGGGAACCTCGGTACGATAGCCCTCCGGCATCGTCTTCATCAAGCGGAGCCTCCGTCATTTCAGCATTTTTAGGGGATTCACCGGGGAGCCCCGTTTGAAGAGGCCGAAATGGAGGTGGGGACCCGTCGAGTAGCCCGTGTTGCCGACGAAGCCGATCACGGCTCCCTGGGCGACGGTCTTTCCGATCTTGACGGCCGTCGAGCTCAGGTGGCCATAGAGGGACTGCATGCCGTCGGCGTGGCTCAGGATGATGTAGTTGCCGTAGACCGAATTGTAGCCGACGTCGGCCACGCGGCCGTCCATCGGCGCCTTGATCGGCGTCCCGGTGTTGGAGACGATGTCGATGGCGGCGTGGAAGCGGCGGGTGCCCGAGAAGGGGTCGGAGCGGTAGCCGTAGTAGGAGCTGATGGCGCCCCGCACCGGCCAGATGACGCTCTCGCCCAGGAAGCGCTTGAGCTCGGCCTGGGGGAGCCTGGCCCCCGGGATGAAGACGCTCTGGCCGGGCACGAGGACGGCGGTGCCCAGGTCGTTCGCGTCGGCCAGGTCGGTGATGCCCACCTTGTAGCGCTTCGCTATCGAGCCCAGGCTGTCGCCCTTGGCCACCTTGTAGAGGATGCCGTCCATGTTCGGGATCTTGAGCTCCACGCCGACGCCCAGGCCCTTCGCGCTCTTCACGCCGTTCATCCCGACCAGGGTGTCGACGGAGAGGCCGAAGCGCTTCGCTATGGCGCCGATCGAGTCGCCTTTTTTCACGATGTAGCTCGAGAGCTCCAGGGTCTTGGGCGCGGGCGGCGGCTCGAGGCCCTCGTCCAGGCTCGCCTCGGCGAGCTCCGGCGAGGCGTAGGCGAAGAGGAGCGCCTCGGCGCCTTGGTCGTCGTAGAGGAAGGCCCCCTCGGGCCGGGGGAAGGCCGGCGGGGCGAAGACGAGGAAGAGGGCGGAGGCCAGGGCGAAGAGGCCGAGGCCCGAGCCCGCGGCGACGAGCCAGCGCCGTAAGCGGGCCTCCCTGCCGCGGCCGCGGGAGGGCTGGTCCTCCCGCTCCGCCTTGGGCGGCCGGCTGAGGACGGACCGCCTCCTCGGACTCTCCTCTCCGCGGAGGACTTCGGGAGCGCGGGACGCGTCCGGGCGGCGGAAATCCCTGGAGATCCGGAAGGCCTTGGGAAGCCGGAAGGCCTTGGGTAGGCGCAGGCCGAGGGGCGGGCGAAGGCCGCCGGAGGCGCGGAAGGCCCCGCCGGCCGGCTTGCCGGCCTCGCCCAGGAGGAAGAAATCCGCCTTGCGGACCTTGGTCCCCTCGCGCCTGGCGAAGACGGAGGCCTGTCCGGGGCGCGAGAGCGACGCCTCGCGGGCCAGGGGCTTGAAGGGGCGGCGCTTGGCGATCTTCTGTCCGGTTATGATGCTTTCCATGGCTCTTACCTGGTTTATCGACATTTGCCGCGATGGGCATTATAGTTACCGCCGATTCATGAAACGAAGCCGACCCAGGCCGGGAGTCCTCATACTTCTCGCCGTCCTCAGCGCCGCGCTCCTCAAGGCCTTCGTCGTCGACCTCGCCGTCGTCGAGGGCCGCTCCATGCTCCCTGCCCTGGAGCAGGGGGACTTGGTCCTCGTCCTCCGCTGCGCCTACGGCCTCCGCCTGCCCGGGGCGGGCGGCGAGGGCGCCTACCTCCTCCGCTGGGGACGGCCCAGCCCCGGGGAGATCGTCGCGGCGGCGAGTCCCCGGGACGGACTGGCCGTCGTGAAGCGCGTCGCCGCGGTGGGGCCCGCGGCCCTCGTCGTCGAGGAGGGGCGCCTCCGCGGCGCGGGACTCGACCTTCCCCTCGTCGCAGCGATGGCCGAGTCCCTGGGGCCCGGCCTCTACCTCGGCCGCGGCTCGGTCTTCCTCCTGGGCGACAACGCCCCCGAATCGGTCGATTCGAGGGACTACGGCGCGGTTCCCGTTGAGTCCATCGCCGGGAGGGTGCTATTCTGGATCTGATCGGCGGCGCATCGACATGCAGAAGAACCTGACACGCTACTGGCTGGCCGTCGGCATCCTCGCCGCCGCCGCCCTGGTCCTCCTGGGCCGCTACGCCGTCCTCGCCGCGGAGAAGGGGCCGGCCGCCGCCCGCGCCGCCGCGGAGGCCGAGCGGGGCGCGATCGTCGACCGGACGGGCCGCCCCCTGGCCATGGACTCCGCCCTCTACAACATCGCCGTCTGGCGCCCGGAGACCGGGGCCGAGGCCTTCGCCTCCGACGCCGCCCGCCTGGCCTCCATCCTCGGGATCCCCGAGGCCGAGATCCTCGCCAAGCGGGAGTCGGGGGAGAGCGACTTCTTCTACCTGAAGAAGCGCGTGGCGCCCCAGGTCGCCCGCGCCGTCCAGGACGGCAAGGCCTCCGGCTCCTTCGCGGGCGTCGTCGTGGAGAAGGTCTCGGGCAGGATCTACCCCGAGAAGCGGCTCGCCTCCCACCTGGTCGGCTTCGTCGGCGACGGAAACCGCGGCCTCGCGGGCGTGGAGAGCAAGTACGAGGCCGAGCTCTCGCCGAGCCCGGCCCCCGCCCCCGACGCCTCCTCCGGCCTCCTCAAGGGCAACGAGGTCCAGCTCGCCGTCGACTCGGCCATCCAGTTCTCCCTGGAGGAGATCGCGCGGAAGGCGATGGCCGACACGGGCGCGGAGTCCGTCATCCTCCTCGCGGGCGACGCGAGGACGGGCGAGATCCTGGCCTACGTCGCGATGCCCGACTTCGATCCCAACGAGTACTACGCCGCCCCCGCGGAGGCCTGGAGCGACCTGCCCTCGGTCTACGCCTACGAGCCCGGCTCGGTCTTCAAGATCTTCTCCATGGCCTCCGTGATGGACCTGGGTGGCATCGACGGGTCGACGACCTTCTCCTGCGACGGGGCCTACCGGCGGAAGACCCCCTCCGGCGAGGAGATCGTCATCAAGTGCCTCGGCTCCCACGGCCCGGTGAACCTGGAGCGCATCCTCGAGCTCTCCTGCAACGCCGGGGCGGGCTACGCCTCCGACACCGTCCAGTCCCTCGACCTCTACGAGCGCCTCACCGCCTTCGGCTTCGGGGCCCGCACGGGGATAGCCCTCGCGGGGGAGAGCCCAGGCCTCCTCCGCTCGCCCGACGCCTGGTCCCTGCGCTCCAAGCCGACCATCGCGATGGGCCAGGAGGTCCTGGTCACGGCCGTGCAGATGCTCTCCGCGGCGACGGCGGTCGCGAACGGTGGCGTCCTCCTCAAGCCCATAGCCGTCCGGAAGGTCGTCGCCCCGGACGGGAGCCTGGTCTACGAGAACGCGCCCCAGGCCGTGCGCCGCGTCGTGTCGGCGGACACGGCGGCCGCCATCCTGGGCGCGATGGAGGCCGCCTCCGGCGAGGCCGGCACGGGCCGCCGCGCCAAGGTCAAGGACGTCCGCATGGCGGTGAAGACCGGCACGGCCCAGATGGCGGACCGCGCGACAAGGCGCTACTCGGAGACCGACTTCATCGCGAGCACCGTCGCGATCTTCCCCGCCGAGGCGCCGAGGATCGTCCTCTACCTCGCGATCGTGAAGCCCAAGGGCGAGTCCTACTACGGCGGCCGCATCGCCGCCCCCGTCGTCCGGGAGGCCGCAGAGGCCGTCCTCGCCCTGACTGACCTGCCCCGCGGGGAGAGCCCGACCGTCCTCCATCCCGGCGCCGTCTCCCTGCCCCGCCTGGCCGCGCCGACCGTCGGCGAGACGATGCCCGACCTGCGCGGCACGCCCAAGCGCCTCCTCCTCCCCCTCCTCGGGCGCGGGGACCTCAAGGTGAGGATCGAGGGCGAGGGCTACGTCACGCGCCAGCGCCCCGCCCCGGGCGAGGCCGTCGTCCCCGGGACCGAGATCGTCCTGGAGCTCGAGTGAGCCCGGACGGGGCCCCGGCCTTCGACCCCCTCCTCCTCGCCGCCAACCTCGAGGCCCTCGCGGGGCGCTTCCCCGCCCTGGCGCGCCTCGTCGGCGAGGCCGGCGCGCCGGACCTCGAGCCCTTCGCCACGCGCTCGGGCCTGCCGAGCGCCCGCCTCGCGGGCCTTGCCCTCCACTCGGCCTACGACCCCGCCGCCGAGGCCGCCCGCCTGGCCGCGACCCTCCCCGGCTCGGCCGACACCGTCCTTCTCCTGGGCTTCGGCCTGGGCTACGCCGCGGAGGCCTGCCTGGCGGCGGGCGGCCCCGAGCGCGCCATCGTCTGCGAGGCGGAGCCCGGCCTCCTTCGCGCCGCGCTGGCCCTGCGCGACCTCCGGCCCCTCCTCGCCGACGAGCGCCTCGGCTTCGTCGTCGGGGGCGAGCCCGAGGGCCTCCTCGCCGCCCTGGAGGACTCGGGGGCGAGGCGCGCGGGCCTCCTCGGCCTCAAGGCGGCCGAGGCCGCGAGCCCCGACTGGTACGGCCGGGCCAGGGCGGCCGTCCAGCGCCACCAGGCCAAGGAGGGCATCAACGAGAACACCTTGCGGCGCTTCGGCCGCCTCTGGGTGCGGAACCTCGCGAAGAACCTCCCCGAGATCGGCCGGCTTCCCGGCGTCTCAAGGCTGGAGGGGCGCTTCGCGGGCTTCCCCGCCCTGGTCCTGGCCGCCGGCCCCAGCCTGGACGAGGCCCTGCCGCTGATCGGGGAGCTCGCCGAGCGCTGCCTTGTCGTCTGCGTCGACACCGCCCTACGGAGCCTCCTCCGGGCCGGCCTCGAGCCTGATTTCCTCGTCGTCGTCGATCCCCAGTACTGGAACTGGCGCCACCTGGAGGGCCTCTCCTCGCCGGGCTCCATCCTCGTCTCCGAGTCGGCCGCCTGGCCGGCCGTCTTCCGTTTCGGCGCCCGGGCGGCCTTCCTGGGAGGCAGCCTCTTCCCCCTGGGGCGGGCCGTCGAGGCCTACGCGAGCCCCAAGGGCCTCCTGGGCGCCGGCGGCTCGGTCGCGACGAGCGCCTGGGACCTGGCCCGCCTCCTGGGCGCCTCGCCGATCTACATGGCGGGCCT
>Ga0116153_10003552_pt1 | contig 10892 bp, 22 predicted proteins | sample AD_UKC028_MetaG_FD_89896 | JGI IMG/M metagenome (GOLD analysis project Ga0116153, IMG submission 89896) | Active sludge microbial communities of municipal wastewater-treating anaerobic digesters from USA - AD_UKC028_MetaG | ecosystem: Engineered > Bioreactor > Anaerobic > Digestate | place: USA... | reverse complement strand
GGCCGACCAATAAGCGTTTCCCTTGGCGGCACATGCGATACCGCCGCCAGAAGTTTTCGAGTATCTCGACTTCGCCGTCGCCATTCTTCTCGCCGGCGTCGATTACTGTCGCCTGCTTGTCCGTCGACAGGTAGCCGACGCAGATTATCCGGCCAGTGAGCGGCGACAGCGCGGCCTTCGCGATATACTCCTCCTCATGCGCGACGCGGGCCTCTTCGATCTTCGCTTTGATTTTCTCCGGGTCTTTCAGGTTCCCGACCTTCACTTCCGACTCGTCGAATGGTGGCAGGGACGTCCGCAATTCTTCCAGCGGCAGCGGCCCCGTCTCGATGTCGAACACTATCATTTTCCGTCCGTTCCTTTCTCTGTTCTCTGTGTCACCCACTCCGAATCGAACACAACGAAATTCCCGATGTTCCGTGACGAAAACGCATGCACTTCGACCGACGGCCCCAGCGACCAGCGGCGCCGCTTTTTCTCCTCGCTGACCGTCCAGTGCGACTGGATCTCCGCGCACGCCGCGCGAACGTGCTCCGCCGCAGCGGCGTCGTCAACCGCCGGATCGCCCAGTAGTTCACGCAACTGCTTGTCTCGCGGCGACTGATAGAGACTGGTTTTGCTTGCGACGCCCATGTCACTCCTCCTTCTTCTGTTGGAGCAGCGAAACCACAACCACGATCGCGATACAGCACAGCCAGGCCACGACCGTCTCGCACGTCACCCAGGCCACATCGGCGAACGTCAGCATGTTCCACTCCCTCCGGCGTCATCGCCGCCTGCGTCTCGTTGGCGGTCGATGGCGTCCTGCACTTCCTGCCGGTGAACGGCCATTTCGATCGGAGCGTCGATTCCCAGACGCACCTTGTCGTCTCCGATTTGCACCACCGTAATGATCACGTCCTTTCCGATCACAATGCGTTCGCTGCGCCTTCTGGAAAGAACCAACATCGCCATATCCTCCATGTGAAAAAGGCCGGCGCGACGGGGCCGCGACAAGCGGCGAACCGGTCACGCGTCCTGCGTTTCTGTCCAGCATGTCCCAATCGTCACTGTTGTCTCCGGAGTCTCTGTGGTTATGGAAACGAATAACCGTCGCGCCGACCGAATCACGCCGTAAAGACCCTTGCCAAGCCCATCCCGGCCCCACCGGGCCGGGCCGCGCCGGACCTTGCCCCGCCCACCATCGCCCAACCATGCCGTGCGCATCACTCCACAACTTCGAACCGTCCATACCGCGGGCGGTGTTCCATCAAGCCAACCAACTGGCCGCCGGTCGCCAACCATTGCTGCAGGTCCGCCTTGTCGATTTGCGCCGGCAGGTAGGACAGCTCGAACCTGCACGCCCAGTCGTGAAAGATTGGCCGCGTCCGCATCGTGCGCGCGCTTTGGACACGTACGGCTCGCGTGTCTCTGAACTTCGGGTTATTCCACAACTTGTCCGGGTCGCGCGGCCCGTCGTACAGAACCGGCCAGTTGCCGTAGCTGAACAGCGACGACTGAACGTCCTTGCCGCGTTTGAACTTCTTCGCCGCCTCGCGAATCATGGCCTCGATGTGCTCGCCCGGGACGCACGGACCGCCATCGTCGCCGATGTAGAGTCCGCCCAACCATTCGAGCCGCATGATCTCCTCGTGGGTCTCGTCCGTCTTCTGCTTGAGTTTGGTGAGCTTCTTGAGCTCCTTCACGACCGCATCAAGCGGGTCGGCTAAGCGAATGTTGTGCTGCATCAACGGGCAGAGCCCGCGAATCGTAACCGTCAGTTTTTCATACACAGTGCAATACCTCCGAAGTAAAGAGCCTCGCCTAGCCCATCAAATCCCCGCCACTCCAGACCTAGCCCGGCCCGGCCCAGCCCGGCCCAGCCCGGCCAGACCCAGCCACGTCTCACTCCACCACATTGCTCGTCAGCGCAGGCGTCGCGCGCTTGTGGGGCTCGAGCAACAGAGCCCGCTTGGTTTTCCTGATGCTCGCCGCCACCATGCCCTCCACGCACAGCGACCGCTCGTGCGCCTTCCTCTGTTCGGCCGACAGGTTTTCGATGCAGACGTTTCGCATCCGTCGCAGGTTGCGGAAGTGCCCGCGAATCTTGATGCAGCATTGCCGCTGCGTGTAGACGCTGGCCTGCTCGTCGGTGAGGACGCACAGGCACCCCTTGATGATCGCCACCGTGGCGGGCCGGTTCCGCAGCTCCAACTCGCGCATGATGCGGTCCCGCAGCGACAGGACGGAAAAGCGGTAGTGGTTCGCGTTCCGCGTCGCGCCGATAATTTCCTCCAGTCGCGCGGGCGTGAACGTGTCGCCCTTCTGGATCGCGTCGAAGTCGATAGGCCACCGCGTTGCGCTGCTGTCGCGACCGTTGTCCATTGTGAAAACCTCCGAGCCTTGCCAAACCTTGCCACTCCGGTCCCTGCCTCGCCGTGCATCGCCTGGCCCTTCCCATCCTTTCCGCGCCGCACCTCGCCAGACCGAGCCGTGCCAACCCTGGTTTGACTCGCGCGGAATTGTGGACGGTGTGTTTCCGTGGATGCGTCGCGCGGAATCGCGCGAAATCAGAAGCCGGAGAGAAGTCGCCATCGCTCCGCATCCCTGCCGCCCGCTTCCGTGCACGGACTTCCGTGACGTGGGCGGCTCAATGGCGACTCGCGTCGCCGGTTCGGAAACCGGCTAAGAAAGAAGCCGGTGTCGAGCACTGTGCTCAACATCGGCAGTTTTAGCGTGTGACGCTAAACAAATCAATAGGGGATTTCAGGATTGTTTGACTGGTTCCAGAAATGCCGTGTCTGGCCGCATTTCGGCCGCGACGGCAAGTTTCTCGCAGGTGTCGACGGTCGGCGAAAGCTTTCCATTCAAAATGCGGGAAATCGTGACGTAGTGCATCCCAGACCGTCTGGCAAGTTCGAGTCCACTGATCTTGCGACGCGTCATCGCGTCTCGCAAATTCACCGCGAAGTTGTCGAGTAACGGCATCGTTGACATGCCCTTATGTTAGCGTCTACGCTAAAACGTTGCAATCGTTTCCCCCGGAGGTTCCGCCATGTTGCGTCGCCAGTTTCTGTCGTTGTTGGCTTGCGTGCCATTCTGCGGACTAGCGCGTCCCCAGCGCTCCTCTCCCCTGGTCGTCTCCGTCTCGTGCGGCCCGCCCGGCTGGCTTGTCGGGTTCGGCGACGGCTCGGCCGCTACGTTTCCTGGTCCGCCACGACGGTCTCAAATTTCACGACTCGCTCGCGTGGTAGGAACACGGCGTACTCGTGCCCAAATAGCGGCGCTGCTGTCTGCCGACTGAGGTCGTCCGGGTCGCGGAGCGGGGCCGTGACGTCCACGTCCTCCGCCGCGTCGTAGATCCGGCTCAGCGTCCAGCCGGACGCGACTGTGGAAGAGCGAACCGCCTCCACGGCGGAACCGGCGATGCCGCCGGCGGCGCGGCCAGCGGAGGCGGCTCCGGAGCCGCAGCCGCGCGAAGTGCGCGTCTGGACGGACGCCACCGGCAAATTCTCGATCGAGGCCCGACTAGTCTCCGTGATGAGCGGCCGGGCCAAACTGACGCGCGAGGACGGCTCGGAGATCGCGGTCGAGATCGCGAAGTTGAGCGAGGCCGACCAGCGCTACATTCGCCAGCAGATGCGGGAGTAATCACACCCACAACCACACGCCACGCGGACAGTTCTCCCCGCCGCGCATAGCCTTCTCATGCCGGCAGTCGTTGGCCCCCAAACAGGGGAACGCCTCGCAGCGAATACAGAGTTTCGTCGCGCGGATGAGCGGCTGTCGCGACGCGCGCGCCGCCCGGCCAGCGCGACTGGACGGTAACTGCCCGGAGGCGTCCACGGCGTCGCGCTCGTCGAGCAACTCGCCGCACGCACACGTGAACGGCCAGACCCGCGCGTTGCGGAACTTCCGGCAGCGTTGGCAGCGGATGATCATGTCGGCGTGATCGGATACAGCGTCGCGGTGGTGCTCGAGAAATCGCAGAACTGCGTGTCCGTGAGTCCGTACGTCGCCTTCGCCTCCGGTGGATTCGTGCTGCCGGTCTGGCTGACAAAGGCCAAGGCCAACTGATCGAGATCCTCACAGCAGTCGATGGGATCTGACTCAAAAGTGTACTCCCACACGATCGTCTGGTAGTACGTGTAGGACGGGAAACCGAACGTGTGCCAGAACGTCACCGTGAGGCGGACGGTGATGCCCGGATCGTTGTCGATCAACTGCAAGAGCGCGGTTAAATAACTGGTGATCTCGCATGTGGCCGTATTGACCTGCGTCGACGTGCCCCACTCGCAGACGTCGCCATAGTCCTCGTCGACGATGATGTTTTCCGCTTGGAACCAGTCTTCGCAGTCCGAACACCAGACGCCGTCGGCGGCCTGACTCAACGCCACCTCAATCTGCGCCCGCTGGCAGGTTGTGCAGAGCGGACACTCCGGTGGTGGCGGTCCGCAGCACCCGCAGCCGCCGGCGTTGTGCTTGCCGGGCATCAGCAGTCCTCCCAGACGGCCAGCAGCTTGCCGCTCAGGAGTTCCTGTTGCGCGAGAATGTAGACGGAATTACCCACGGCCGTCGCGCTCATGTTGTAACACGTGACGGTGATCGGGTCGCCGTTCGCGTCGTTCCAGGTGGCCAGCGTCCCGCTGGCGTTGATGTAATACAGCGTCACGGATGCGGAGCCTGGCGTGGTGCCGCTGCGGGCCGGGATACCCGATCCACTAGTCAATGCCAGATAGCACTGCAGCGGCTTGCCAAGTCGCTCGATGGCGGATGTATCCGGGTTGGGACGCCGATTGCGGTAGCGCCGCACCACGTCCATAATGTCCCGCGTCGCCCTATCGGAGAATACCTTCGCCATGGCGCGCCCCGCTACTTCGTCAGCAGCGAAAAATACTCTGTCTTGCTAACCGGAATGTCCAAGCCAGCGAAGTCCGCCTCTTTGTAGACGCGGAATGGACCGAGCCCCGTGACGGTGCCGTCGCAGTAGACGAAATCGGTTTCGTCGGCCGTATCCGGAAGTTGGGCCCCGGTCCCGTCCAGTTCGGCGGGGCGCGTCAGCGGCATGCCTTTGGCGTCCGTGCAAAGAACTTTCGTATTGCCGGATATCTTGCGCCAGCCCGCGTCGAGCGGCTCGAAGTCCCACAAATCGTATTTCGCGCGGAATTCGTAACTGATCTGGAAGTAGGGATAGCCTGGACCATAGAAGAGCACCCGCCACGGAGCCCGCGACAACTTCCAGCTCCGCGCCGGCAGATCCCAGAATGTTGCGGAATTGACCGCGTGCATATAGGTCTTCAGCGTGAGGAAATTCAAGTCGGCGTAGTTCTTCGTAATCACCAGCGTCGGGAAACTGACCTCTTTCGTGATACCGTCGAACCGGTCCTTGGCCGAGTTCACAACCGGCGTGCCGTCCTTGTCGACCGTCACCGGTTCGTCCATGTCCAGCCAATCGCCGCTCACCTCCGGCACTTGCAGGAGCGGATTATCCGGCCACAGCGAGTTCGGCTTGACCAAGGCTCGCACGCCCACATACGTCGTGGACGCCGAGCTAAAGACGCACGTGACGTTCCACGCCTTAAGCGAATCCTTCTCACTGACCAAGTCCGCTTCGTAGCTCGTGCGATAGGCCCCAAGATCCTCCTCGTTTCCATACCCGTACTGCGAGAGAAACGATGGCAGGCTGGTTGAGGACAGAACGGTCAGCGGCCCGTCATTGCGGTCGTTGGTCAACACGCGGTAGACGACCGTCCAGACGCGATCGCCGGCCTGGCTCACGCCGCCCTTCGCCTTGATCGCCGTGACGCTGGTGACCGCCATCAGAAGTTGACCTCCTCGAGCACGAGCTGCTTCTCCGTGTTCTTCTCGATGGTGTGGAGCGCTCCGATGATTTCCTCCTGTTGGCGGTTCGCGCGTTCCTCGACGGCGCGGCGGGCCGGCTCCATGGCCCGCGCGTTGCGCAGCGCCACATCCTCCGCAGAACCCTTCATGATGGCCGTGTTGGCGCCTTGCCTCCGGGCCCGGTCGGAATACTCCTTGTCGAACATGGCGTTCTCTTTGCCAATCCGCTCCCAGTCGCGCTCGAACTCGTCGGTCAAGGCGTCCCGCTCCTTGGCCTGCCGCAACGCCATGCGACGCCCGGAGAGGAATTCGTTGACGGACGAGCCGATTGCCCCGGCGCCCTTGTCTTCGAGTAGCTTGCCCAGCGCCGCGAGTTGCTTGTCCATTTCCTTGCCGGACACCTGCCGTTGCAATGGCTTCTTGGCGGCCTCGCTGGCTGCCTCGCTGGCCAGTTTTTGGGACGCCTCATCCAGCATGTGTTGCGGAATGTCCACGGTCGCGAACGCGTCCGGCAGTTCGCCGCGCGCTTTTTGTTCGGCGAGTCCGCGCAGGTATTGCTCGCGCGGCCCCGGTCCCATACGGGAGATCAAATCGGAAATTCCCTGTTGTTTTCCCGCGAAACTCGCCTCCCGCCTGATGCGCAACGCGTCGTCCAGCATGCCCATCGCCGGCGCGGCGGACATGGCGATTTCGCGCTGCAGTCCCTTCCACGTATTGGACAGCGTGTCCATCGCGTCGTTGGCCCGCTGAATACTGCGCTCGCCGCCGGTGATCGCCAGTCCGAACTTCTCCGCGTCGGAGGCGCCCTGGCGGAAACTGTCGGAGGTCAATTCCAACATCCGCACCATGTCCGTGTTGCTGCTGCCGAAGATGTCCTGCGTCGTCGCCAGCCGTTCCATCTGACTCTCTTGCCGACCGATCGCGGCGGCGATTTCCAGGAACGCCTGGTCCGCGCTCATGTCGACCAGTCGGCGGGCGTCGAGTCCCAGGCCGGTGAACACCTCCCGCGCCTTGCCGCCCTCCGTGGCGGCTGTGGCGATCTTGATCGACATTTTCTCGAAGGCGTTCGTCATGCTCGCGAAGTCGACGTCCGCGCGTTGCGAGACGATTTCCATGCCCGCGAATGTGCGTTGCGAGACATTCAGCTTGTCCGCCGCGTTGAGCATGTCCTCCAGGTTTTTCAGTTCGCCGGTGACGCCGCGCGCCAGGGACGTGGCCGCCGACAAAGTTTTTTCCACGGCGAGTGTGGCGACACCTCCGCCGAACACGGCCTTAAACAGGTCGCCGAACTTGCTGGCCTGCTTGTTGGTGGCCTCGAATTCCTCCCGCAGTTTCGCCACCGAGCGGTTGTAGGTGTCGACGTTGAGACCCTTGGACAGCAGCGCGTTTAGTCCGGTCATCGCCCGGTCAAAGCGTTCGACCGGAGACAGTGTCTGTTCAAACAGCGTCTTGGCCGCGCCCAGTTCGCGGCGCGTCATGCCCAGTCCGTTCTGGAACTGGGACGTGTCGGCCACGATCTTAAACGCCAAGGTGCTAATACTAGGCATGTTTGATTCCGCAAATACTCTTTAGGATCGCGAACTGCTCATCGGCTGTTTGCGCCAGTGGAGGTTTAGCCTTCCGCTCCCATTTGAATTTCCGGTGGTAGTGCTCCGGGGTTCTCAGGTCGTCTTCGGACGCGACGCCGCCCAGTTTGCGACAGGCGATCATCAGACTGTTGTGCGCGTGCGCGGCCAGCGCGGCGAAACCGTCGTGATCCCAGTCGTCCACAATGGCCAGCGCGTGCCAATAGGTCCACACCTCCTGCGGCAGATCGTCCAGTTCCCGCGGGTCGGCGACTCCCAGCCGCAACGCGAGCCGCCAGCGCAGCGCTTCCCGCGGGTTCCGCCTCAGTTTTTTACGGCGGCCCCCACGGCGGACCAGTCCCAATCGGCGGCGAAGCCGGTGAGCCGCATCGCCTTCTCATAGGCCGCCTTGATCACGCCTCCATCCACGTCGTCCCAGGTCGGAGACAGCGCGTCCTCGTCGGCGAACAGTCGCCGCCCCTCATCGTCCACGAGGCACCAGCACAGCAGAATCACGCGGTCCCGCTTGGATCGCTCCTCGATCGGTTTGCCTTGCCGGTCGATGAACGACGCCCGCAGCCGGCGCATCTCACCATCGGTCAGGCTTTGCAACCGCACCTGTCCGCCGATCCAGTCGGCCGTATCGTAGCGGCGCGGACTGGGCCGCAGGATTTCCTCATTCGTCAGCGTCTTCGTCATACTCCTCCTCAATCACAATGGGTTCCGGCGGCTCGGTGACGGCCAGCGACGCGACTCCCAATTCCCGTTGCACCTGCGCGGCGATCTGTTCCTTGAGCGCGGGGGGCAGCGTGCGGAAGTTGTCGAGGCCGTTGAATGGCGGCTGCGGATTACTCGCACTCGGCTTGCAAATGTAGCCCAGGTGCACCCAGCGAAAGCCGGTGTGCTCCGTCTGCGCCATGACGAGATACTGGCCGAGATCCACCTCCGCCGGCCCCAGCGGCGTCTCTTGCACGCCGATGTGCGGCTGTAACCGCACTGTCGTCTGAATGTTCATGTCACCTCAACTCGCCACGGTGAATGTCGGGCCGGTGTTCCCGTCCCACTGAATATCGAACTCGCCGATTTGCAGCGTGTTGGTTTCCAGATCGGGGAATTTGCGGCGCGTCACGAAACCAGTGCCGGCGATGTTCGCTGGCGTCGTGTTGCCGGTGGCCGTCGGATGCGTCACGGTGATCGTTTCGGCGGCCGTCTCCGTCGGCAGTCCCTGGTTGCCCTGGAACTGCACCCGCACCGTGAAAATCGACACCTCCACCAAATCGCCCGGCATGCAGGTGCGGCGCGTCGTCGTGGCCTGGTAGGTCGTATCGATCACAGGACGTGTTTCCGTGTGGCCCGCGATACTGATTGCCCTCCAGGTTCCGCCTTGCGTCCCGAACGAAATACTACTGCCGTGTCCCGTGTCAATCGCCATAACCGCCGCTCCCTATCACAATTCCACGCCGGTGGCGTAGACGCTCAGGACGAGATTGCCGGTGCTGGTGGCAATCCCCAATCTCGTCACGAAATCACTTGTCGCTAAATCCACCTGCGGGCAGATTTTTCCCGACGCCGAAACGCAATAGGTCGTTCCGGCCGTCAGAATCGCGCCGAAGGCCAGCGTGCCGCTGGTCATCACCCGCACCGGCTGGGACGCGGCGGCGTCGTTCAGGCAAATTCCGATCGCCGCGGCGATGGCGGATGTGCTTTCGCAGCTCGCCAGCCAAGCCTTGCCATCGGCGGCCTTTTCGTACACCGGCGCGCCGCGGGTGACGGCTTCCCCGGCGACCATGTCGCGGTATCCGTACCCATCGGCCGCGATCACATTCGCGGCGGTAATCGTGAGATCAGCCATTAGGTCGTATCCTCCACGTGAAAGATGTCGTAAACCCGTTCCGACCAGTAACGCGGCGTCTCGGCGCCGTCCTGCGCGGGATCGTACCCGGCGTTGCGATGCAGGCCGCAATTCACGCCGTTGACGAACGTGGAGCCGAAGAGGCCGCGGAAGTTGCTATTCAGCGCCTTAATGCGGATTGTCTCGGCCAATTCATTCGCCGCCGCCCGCGTCGCCCCATAACTGATAACGTGCCACACGCTGCGCACCACACCGCCAAATCCCATCAGGTGCCGGTAGCTCTCCCCGCCGCCCTCGTACAGCACGACGGCCGGCAGCGTGCAGCCCTGCCGCAATACGTCGTGGAAAATGCGGGCGTTGGCCCCCGTTCCCACCAGGCTCGTCACGGCCGACACCGCCTTCAGTCGCGTTTTTAGTTCATCGCAAAAATCGGTCATGCCGCCCGCCTCGTAGCGCCGCCCGTCAACTTCGCGATCGCCCTGGAGATCGCCTCCACGAGCCGCCGCTCCTGCGCGGAGCGGGTATCCTCCGCGGCCGGTCTCAGGAATGGAGTAGCGCGAGATCCCGGATGCGATACGCGGCGACCGAAGATTACGTTGACGTCGGCCCGCGCCAACGCCTTTTTGCCGGTCGCCGCCTTCCGCGACGAACCGGCCACGATCTCATGTTGACGCGTGCCATATTCGACCAGGTGTCCATGTGCCCCTGCGGGACGTTGCGGACCAACCACGGCCACGTAAATGTCTCCATAGGCGCGCAGCACATAGCCGATCGTTTCACGCAACGCCTTGAGTCCCGGCTTGTCTCCCGGATATCCGGCCGGCGGGCACAATTCCTTGGCCCGTCGCACCACCAGGCCCGCCGCGTCGCGTAAGCCGCGCTCGTACGCCGACCGCCGCAACTCCACTGGCAGGCGGCCTAGCAGTTGATCGACTTCCGCCAGATTGTCGAATTGCAAGGTAATCACGCTGTCGGCACCTCCTGGCACAGCAACCTCAGCCACATCGTGCGGCCATTCTCCTGCATGGGCTTCACGCTTTCGATGTTCAAATACTTGCCGCTGAACGGACCGTGGACGACGTAGACGCGCTGCGTCGGCAATACTCCGGACACGAAATGTAGATCAACCAGGTATCCTTGGACGGCCTCGTTCTGCCGTCCGCGCATGCCTTCGGTGCCATTCACGTACAGCACGGAAGCGGGAAAGTTGGAGTGCAGCGGCGCCCAGTTTGGAGACTCGTCGCCGTCGTCGGAATTGTCGTAGTAGATCGTCACGACGTCGCGAAAATGGCCGACGTTCATGGGTACGTGCTCCTGATGGCCCGCATCAGCAGCGAATTGTAGGCCGTCTCGAATTCCGTGCGGTTGCCTTCAATGCCGTACCCTTCGCGCTGCAGAAACAGTTGGGCGATTTTCAGGAGCGCCAGATGCTTATACAGTTTCGGCACGGCCGCGTGATTGGCGTAGCCGGCCGTCAGGGTGATCGTGACGGCGTTCTCGATGTCATACAGACTGGGAAAGGACACTCCGTGCGCGGGGAAAATCGTCGGCACGACGCGGTTGGCGTCCAGCGTGTAGTTCGCGCTCGACCACGTCTGCGACGATCCGGACGTGTCGTAATAGGTGATCGACCCGATAGCCGACACCGGCCTAAT
>Ga0116153_10003550_pt1 | contig 10899 bp, 5 predicted proteins | sample AD_UKC028_MetaG_FD_89896 | JGI IMG/M metagenome (GOLD analysis project Ga0116153, IMG submission 89896) | Active sludge microbial communities of municipal wastewater-treating anaerobic digesters from USA - AD_UKC028_MetaG | ecosystem: Engineered > Bioreactor > Anaerobic > Digestate | place: USA... | reverse complement strand
CGTTTACAGCGTGGACTACCAGGGTATCTAATCCTGTTTGCTCCCCACGCTTTCGCGCCTCAGCGTCAGTATCAGACCAGGAAACCGCCTTCGCCACTGGTGTTCCTCCCGATATCTACGAATTTCACCTCTACACCGGGAATTCCGTTTCCCTCTTCTGTACTCTAGTTATGCAGTTTCAGATGCTGTTCTCTGGTTGAGCCGGAGTATTTCACATCTGACTTACATTACCGCCTACGCGCCCTTTACGCCCAATAATTCCGAACAACGCTTGCACCCTCCGTATTACCGCGGCTGCTGGCACGGAGTTAGCCGGTGCTTCCTCCTGCGGTACCGTCACTCCCTGTGAGTATGCGTCACAGGGTCGTTCTTTCCGCATGACAGGGCTTTACAACCCGAAGGCCTTCATCACCCACGCGGCGTCGCTGGGTCAGGCTTTCGCCCATTGCCCAATATTCCCCACTGCTGCCTCCCGTAGGAGTCTGGGCCGTGTCTCAGTCCCAGTGTGGCTGGTCGTCCTCTCAGACCAGCTACCCGTCATAGCCTTGGTGGGCTCTTACCCCGCCAACAAGCTGATAGGCCATAGGCTCATCATCAAGTGATAGCTCATTTAAAAAACAAGCCACCTTTTACCCCGTAACATAAGTTACGTGGTCTTATCCGGTATTAGCCCCACTTTCGCGGGGTTATCCCAAACTCGAAGGTAGATTACCTATGTATTACTCACCCGTCCGCCGCTCTACTCATCCCCGAAGGAACTTTCGCGCTCGACTTGCATGTGTTAGGCACGCCGCCAGCGTTCGTTCTGAGCCAGGATCAAACTCTCAAAACAAACTTTAAATCTTTTCAGAATTAGACGTGGACCTGCTATTTAATTACTATTTTCAAAGAACAATGTACCAACCTTGAAGCAAGGATAATTATACTTATTTTCCCGGGATTGTCAAGGGAACTCTTAAAATATTTTAACTTTTATTTTTAAGGGCGCCGCACAAAATCAATATCCGCCAGCCTCGTCTCTATAACGCTCTGATATTAAAGCAAAAGATTAGCAGGAAAGAATGGGGCGCCAACGGGCCTGTTTTTGCAGGGCAGGATATTATTTAAAAAATAACGGGCTGAGCCGATAATAGAATAAGTGAAGATGAGCCAAAAAACTTGCACAGGAACAAATTGAAATGCCTCTATGTAATTTAAAGAAACTATATTAAAGGAGCTTTATCATGTTATTGAAGAACGCTAAGATAAGCACGAAATTAGGTATTGCCGCGGCAACCCTGGTAGTCTTCACCTTCATCCTGGGCGCTGTCGGTTTTTACTACCTTGACCGGTCGAGCCGCTCCGTAGACCACATTGTACACAACAACTACGGACGGATCGTGGCGTTCAAACAGATCAAGGACGCCGTCGATACCATTGACAAGGCGATGCTCAGCATGGCCCTTACCAAGGACAACGGCCTCAAGCAGGAGGAGAAGGCAAAGATCGATAAAGCAAGGGTCGCCTATGGCGAGGCTGTCAAGAAGATCGAGGGCGTTCTGGCAAATGTCAAGGACCCCAAGACAAAGGCAGAGTTCGGGGACCTCATGGACAAGATCAAGGCCCAGCTCGTCAAGGGCAAGGAACCAAACAACAGATTGATCAAAAGCGCATTGGAAGGCAAAATTGACGAGGCCTCAGCCATATATTCCGAACATACCGTCAAGATATCCGCGGCCATCGACAGTCTTTTCAGGCAGCTCGTCAAGCTCAGCGAGGACAGGATCGATGTCCGTTTCAAGGAACTCGGGAAAGAAACATCCACGGCGAAGGTCGTCTTCATCGTGATCTCTCTCATTATCATGGCCTTCATAGTGATCGGCACATTCTTCTTCGTCAGGTCCATTACCAGGTCGCTCGACGAAGGCGTGAAGGTCGCGAACAGGCTCGCCGAAGGCGACCTGACCGTCGATGTGAGCATCATGAGCCACGACGAGATCGGCGCCCTCCTCGAATCCATGAACAACATGGTCCAGAAATGGCGGGGTATTGTGAGCCAGATCAATTCATCGGCCGATAATATCGCTTCAGCCAGCCACCAGCTCAGCGCCAGCGCGGTGCAGATGTCCAAGGGTTCCGACGAACAGGCCAGGATGTCTGTCCAGGTGGCAACCGCCTCCGAAGAAATGAGCCAGACCGTAATCGACGTGGCGCGCAATACCGGCAACATAGCAGTTTCAGGACAGGAGACTGTCGATGTGGCAAGAAGCGGCAAGGATGTTGTCGATATGGCGGTCAAGGAAGTCCAGGAGATAGCCAGCACCGTTGACGCATCGGCAACGATGGTCCGCTCCCTTGGAGAACTCTCCAAGCAGATCGGCGAGATCGTCAACGTCATCAATGAGATCGCCGACCAGACAAACCTGCTGGCCCTTAACGCCGCCATTGAAGCAGCCAGGGCCGGCGAGCACGGACGGGGTTTTGCCGTTGTCGCCGACGAGGTCAAAAAGCTTGCCGAAAGGACCGGCAATTCAACGGCGGAGATCGCCGACATGATCGGGAACATCCAGAAAGAGGTCAACAAGGCCGTCGATGCCATGGAAGAAGTGAAAAAGAAGGTCTCTTCGGGCGCTGATCTTTCACAGGAAGCCGGGTCTTCTCTCAACAACATTGTCAAAAAGGTCGATGACCTTCAGCTCATGGTGCAGCAGATAGCTTCCGCGACGGAAGAGATGACGGCAACCTCGGAAAGCATCAGCAAGGATATCGATTCCATCGCCTCGATCTCGAAAGAAACATCGTCCGCCTCGGTACAGGTGTCACAGGCATCGGATGAGCTTGCCCGGCTGTCGGTAAGCCTGCAGGGCATCGTTAAGGAATTTTCCGTCTAGAAAAATACAGGAAGGGAATACAATAACCGGCGGGCCTCAAGGTTCGCCGGTTATTTTTTTCACGCAATCGTAGACCACATCCACGAGCTCTTTCAGCGTCCCGGCATCGATCGCGGGCGGCGGCATAAGGACAACGACGTCTCCCAGGGGCCTGATGATGACGCCGCGTTTGCGCGCCTCCCCCGTGACCTTCTGGCCGATCTTTTCACCCGGCGGGTATGGCCTTTTGGTCTTTTTGCTCTTCACGAGCTCAATACCCACCATGAAACCCTTCTGCCTGACGTCACCAACGCGGGGCAGCATTTTGAAGCGCTGCAGTTCATCGTGAAGCAGGGTTATCTTGTCGGCCATTCGTTCTATGGTGCGCTCTTTTTCGAAAAGCGCCAGGTTCTCCACCGCGACAGCGCAGGCAACGGGGTTCCCGGTATAGGTATGGCCATGGAAGAAGGTCTTGAACTCGTCGAACCGGCCCAGAAATCCCCCGAAGATCTCGTCTGTGGTTATCGTTGCTGCAAGCGGCAGGTATCCGCCCGTGATGCCCTTCGCAAGGCACAGGAAGTCGGGCTTGATCCCTTCCTGCTGGCAGGCAAACATGGTGCCGGTTCGGCCGAAACCGGTTGCCACCTCATCGGCGATGAAGTGAAGCCCGCTGTCCTTCGCTATCTTCCAGACGGCCCCCAGAAACCCTTCCGGCTGCGCTATCATGCCGGCAGCCCCCTGCATCAGGGGCTCGATAACGACCGCACATACCTCGTCTTTGTACCTTTTTACGATCCGCTCGAACTCATCAACACATGCCATGCCGCAGCCGGCGCTCTCGAGCTTCAGCGGACAGCGGTAACAATACGGCGAAGGGGCCTTGTAGCCTTTGAACAAAAGCGGTCTGTAAACCTTGTGGAAAAGATCTATGCCGCCGATGCTCACCGCTCCCAGCGTATCGCCGTGATAGCCGTTGGTAAAAGAGATGAAACGCCTTCGTTTCTTTTCCCCTTTCTGCTGCCAGTACTGGTATGACATCTTGACGGCGATCTCCGTGGAGGTCGAGCCGTTGTCTGAATAAAAGACCTTCGAGAGACCCGCAGGCACTATCTCTATGAGGCGCTTTGCAAGAACGACAGCGGGGATATTTGAAAGACCAAGCAGTGTTGAGTGGCAAAGTTCCTTTGATTGCCTCTCTATGGCATCTGTAAGCTCTTTCCTGCCGTGACCGTGAACAAGGACCCACAATGATGAGACGCCGTCTATATAGCGCCTTCCATCAACATCTATGAGGTGGCATCCTTCACCGCGTTCGATGACAAGCGGATCGTCATCCATGTAGTCCATCATCTGGGTAAAGGGGTGCCAGATATATCGCTTGTCCCAGTCCTTCAGTTCATCACTAGAATACACTTTCTACTCCTTGCAGTCGTAAAAAGCGGGTTATGGGTTATGGGTCATGGGTTATAGGAAAAGATGTTCTTTGCCTTTCCTATCACCTATCACCTATCACCTATCACCCGTCTTATATCAGTCCCATCTTCTTTCCTGCTGCCGTTATCGCTTCTATGGCGTCATCCATCTGCTGCCTTGAAAAACCCCTCACCACGGTGAGCCTCAGCCTCGATGTGCCGCTCGGGACCGTGGGAGGGCGTATGGCCTGCAGAAAAAACCCTTTCGCCATGAGCATCTTTTGCATTTTTACAGCATCTGAGTCCTTGCCTACCACGATGGGAATGATGGGGCCCACGCTGTCTTTGAGGTCGAAACCGGCATCAAGCAGTCCCGTGCGCACATGGTCTATGTTCGTCCAGAGGTCTTCCTTGAAGGAAAGGTCCCTTTCCACCAGGCCAAGCGCCGCATACGCCGCAGCCAGCGCCGCGGGCGGCAACGCTGTCGTGTACATGAATGTCCTGGCCCGGTTTATGAGGTAGTCAATGACAACAGGGTCAGAGAGCACAAAGGCGCCGAAAGAACCCATCGCCTTGCCGAAGGTGGCCATGTGAATATCCGCGCGGCCTTTGAGCCCGAGGTGTTCCTCCACACCGCTTCCCTTCTTTCCGAACACACCGGTACCGTGGGCATCATCAACAATCACATGAAAGCCGTAGCGGCTCCGCATTTCCATGATGTCCTTGAGGGGCGCCATATCGCCGTCCATGCTGAACACCGATTCGGTAATGACAAAGCTCCTGCCCCGGCCCGTATGCCTCTTGAGCTTGCGCTCCAGGTCCGCTGCATCGCGATGCCGGTAAATGACCTTTCTCGCGTAGGAAAGGCGCATGGCATCGATGAGGCTGGAATGGTTCAACTCGTCGCTGAAGATGATATCGCCCTTGCCGGGAATCGTGGAAACTATACCGATGTTCGCCATGTAGCCGGTTGGGAAGATGAGCCCCCGTTTGTAACCCTTGTACCGGGCAATGGCGTCTTCGAGCCTCTCATAGAGGTCGATGCTCCCCGAGACGCTCCGTGAAGAGCAGGTACCGGCCCCGTAGTCATCCACAACCGATTTGGCCGCCTCGATCACTTCCGGATGGAGATGAAGCGAAAGGTAGCTGTTTGAACACAGGTTTAGATATTCCTTCCCCCGGTGACGTAAAGTCGAGGCGGAAACGGGCCGCAGGTACCGTACGGTGCGGTAATTACCCTGCCCCCGGATCTCCTTCAACATCGACGCAAGTTTGTCCTTCATACAACGAACACCTTCATTAAACCTGACAGAAATCAGTCAACGGCTTCCGACAACTGGTTAACTTAATGGAAAAAAAACAGGGTGGATACGTGATCCACCCTGTGTATATCTCTTTTATCTTTAGCCTTTGATGATCCTTGGCATTATCATCTGGTGCCACGGACATATCGATTTCGGGTTCGCATAGGCGCAGTTCGCAAATGCGACAAAGTACTTCCTGAGGTCGGCCATTTTCACGACCTCGTCGATAAGGCCCATCTTCGCGCAGTATGATGGCCTTGACATATCGTAGTAGTGCTTGACTGTCTGGTTCATTTTATCAATAATCGGCGCGAGAGGCTTGCCCGCGTCTTTCTCTTTGACGAGACGCCGCGCAAAGCTTGCAACGGCCGCGGTCTCACCGTGCATGACATAGATCTCGGTGGTTGCCGTGCCGAGGGTGAAGCAGTTGTTGTTGTTCGCCTGCGGGCCTGCCATTATATAATGGGCAGCCGCGGTGCCCTTCCTGAGAATAATGGTCATCATGGGAAGGTCGCTCTGTTCGATGGAGTAGATAAGTGACTGGCCGAGGCCGAGAAGCTCCGCTTTCTCCGCGATGTCGCCGACATCGATACCCGATGTATCCTGGATCCAGATCATGGGAACCCTGTCCCTGCCGCAGAGCGTCACGAACTCGTTGACCTTGATGAGGCCTTCACGGTAGAACTTGCCTCCTATGCCGGGGTAAGGCGCATACTGCGGGTAACCCTTGGGCAGCATACCCTGCCTGTTGCCGACGATACCGATGAGAAAACCATCGACCTTGACAAGGCCCGTGTAAAGCTCGGGACCGATATCGGGCCGGAATTCCATATGCTCGCTGTTATCGACAAGGCGCGACATGAACTGCTCCATGTCGTAGACCATCTTCTGGTTGAATGAAACGATGCTGTAGAGGTCTTCCGCCGGGAACTTCGGCTCCGCCGGCTGGGCAACCCTGAAAAAGCTCGGGTCATAGTAGGGAAGCTTTCCGACCCAGGATTTCAATGAATCGAGAAGGCTCTCTTCTGACGGATGCACTTCGCGGAAGAAACCTGTGTGGTCGTAATGGATCTCTACTCTGCCCGGAGGCACAGCTTTGAATTTCTTTGTGGCCTCGATGATCTGTTCCGCCATCGGTTCGTCAAAATAGCCCTTCGGGGCCATGCCGCTAACGATGCCGGCACCGCCGACGGCGATATTGGCATCTTTGTGGGCAAGAAGAAGTGTCGGGGAAATGCCCTGATAGCCGCCGCCTGCCGGGTTCGTTCCGTATATGGCCGCAAGCACCGGGATGCCCAGTTTGTTCAGTTCCGCATGGCGGAAGAATGTCGTGCCGCTGCCGTGCCTGTTGGCATACATCCTTTCCTGCTCGGGGAGCTTCACGCCGCTGCAGTTGACAAGCCATACGAGAGGGCAGTGCAGTCTTTTCGCGATATCTGTGACCCTCAGAATGTTGAGGGGCTGACCGGCGATCCATGCACCGGCCATGACCTTGTTGTCAAAACCGATGATGACACACCATTTTCCGTTTATCCTTCCGAGACCGTCCACAACACCGGTTGTCCCCGATTCTTCGTCCTTAGGGTCGAAGAGCATGTGAAGAGGTGCCCATGTTCCGGGATCGACAATGTATTCCAATCTCTGGTGAACTGTCCACTCACCCCGTTTGTTCAATGTCTCCTGCGCCAGTCCGGCCTTTTTAGCCTTATCGATAAGCGCCTCGATCTCTTTCTCGACATTTTTGATCTCTTCCGCGTTCTTTGCATTTACCTTTACCGGCTTGTTCCATTCCTGCATTTTTTCAAAATACGGTCTCATTTATTACCTCCAATGGCTATAGGAAATTTGTTACTATTTTCACAATTATATTTTTTTTCAAGCTTCTTTGTCAACACAAAAAGGCCTGATTTTTTTACAGAAAAGTTCTAAAAATGCTTCTTGAACGATATTCTGATGATCACGTATAAAACAATAATAATGGCAATGATCAAAAGATATTTCATAGTGTCCCCGTCCTTTGAATAAGCCTTTACAGGGAGGTTTTAATGTTTGAAAAGCCTCTGTCCCGCAAAGACCATGGTGACGCCCTGTTCATTGCAGGCCTCGATTACCTCGTAGTCGCGCTCGGACCCGCCTGGCTGGATAACACCCCGTGCGCCCTCCTTTATAGCTGCGTCAACGCCGTCCCTGAAGGGAAAAAAACCATCGGAAACGATAACGCTGTCGCTCAGCCCGGCATTGCACTCCCTTGTATAAATATCGACGGCAATGAGGTCTTTCATGTCGCGCTGACCCCGATCGGCCTCCAGCTTGAAAACAGCGTAGGGCACTCCGTACTTTTTAAAGACCTCTGTGTCGGCAAACTTTTTGTAGGCCTTGAAAACGGCAATCTCGACAACACCCACACGGTCCTGCTCGCCGGTCCCGATGGCGACGGTGGCTTCGTTCTTGACAAAGAGCGCGGAGTTGGAGCTTACCCCCGATTCAACATACCAGCCGAAGAGCATGTCGCGGTACTCCTCTTCGGTGGGCATTCTTTTGATCCTGTATGTCTCGCCTTTATAGACCGCTTCCGCCGGTTTCAGGTCGTCCTTGCTTTTTATCCTGAGCGGCTGTGATTCCTGAAGAACGAGACCTCCGTCCATGAGGGACTTGATGTCGATGGTCCGTTTCGTCTTAAAGGCACCGAGGCGCTCGATCTGCCTGATCTGCATAAGACGCAGGTTCTTCCATTTTTTCAACACGTCAATGGCGCCGCCCTCGAAATCGGGCGCGCAGACCACTTCGAAATAATAAGGCACCATTGCCTTTGCCGTTTCCACATCGAGGGTCTTCGTGAAAACAACAGCGCCGCCGAAGGCCGCTATCCTGTCGCACCAGAAGGCTTTCTCAAAGGCCTCCACGGATGCCGAGCCGTATGCCGCTCCGCATGGATTGTTATGCTTCATTATGGCGCATGCAGGTTTCTGGTCAAGAAATCTCAGAATATTAAGGGCATTGTCCACGTCGGTGAGGTTGATCTTGCCCGGATGTTTGCCTACCTGGAGCATGTCCTGCTCCGTCACTTTGCTCACGAGACCGGAATCGAAATCGAAGAAACGTACATCTCCAAGGGTAATATTACCATTTATCAGTTCATACATTGCTGACGGCTGGTCAGGGTTCTCACCGTAACGAAGCCCCCGTTCGACATCGCACTTTTCGTCGGCATCGAAGATGTTCCACACCTTCTTTTTATAGACAAGAACCTGTCCGCCAAGATCGATCTTTATGGTTTCAGGAAAATTGTCCTTGACGATCTTTTTATACATCCCCTTGATATCTTGCACGAGCGCTCCTTCGGAGCAGGTTACGGGCTATTTGCCTTCCATCGCCTGCTTCCATCATTTATTTTTTTCTATCGCCCATCACCTATAACCCATAACCCGTTATTTATCACCCATCACCCAGTTTTTTTACTATTGCCCTTGTCACACTTTCCACGTCCAGGCCCTGGGTTGCAAGAACATCGTCCGTTTCACCCGACGCACCGTATGAAGTGGCCCCAAAAGAAACAAGGGTACCTTTGAAAGAATGGCTCAAAAGGCTCGCGGTAATGACAGGGACAATGCCTGTCTTGACGTTATGGTCTTCATAGGTGACGATACAGCCGAGCGCGGCCATCTTCGCCATTACAGCCTGATCTGCCTCATCGACACAGGGCATGTTCACAACGGCAAAGTCCCAACCCTGGCTATCGAGGCTTGACCTGACAGCGAGGGCCTTCGAAACAAGCCCTCCGTAGGTGATGATCGCCCCGTCTTTTCCGTCGGCAATGATATCCATCTTTCCGTACCCAAAAACATAAGAACCGGCAAAGCGCTGCTCACCTTTTTCATTGCATATGACCGGCCAGCGGTTGCGGCCCATGGCAACCAGGTAATTCCCCTTTGCTGCCGCCACATAGCGGATAACCCGGTCGGTCTGGTTCGGGTCGCAGGGCACGATGGTCTTCATGCGATAAAGACCGCGCGCCAGGCCGATATAATCGACGCACTGATGGGTCTTGCCGTCGGGGCCCACATCGAGCCCCACATGGGTAAGAGCCGTCTTGAGATTTGTCGCGTTGATGTCGTTCAGGCGCTGCTGGTTGTACGTTTCATCTATGCCGAAAACACCGAAATCCGCAAAAAACGTGAGGACTCCCGCCGTGGAGAGCGCACCCGCCGCAGTCGCCGTGTTGTGCTCCTGTATGCCGCCCTGGAAAAAGTGATCGGGGTAGGCCTTCGCGAAATCGCTTGTCTTCACGGAACTTGCCAGATCGCAATCGAAGGCGCTGACAAGGCGTCCCTGCGGGATGTTCCTGTCGGCAATGTCCTTTAAGGCCTTTCCAAAGGCGCTGCGGTTGTCGATCTTGTCCTCATCACGATAGGTAAAGGGCTCTCCCGTATCTATCGCAACCTCGCTGTTTTCATATGACGGCTTGAATGTCCAGGTTCCTTTTCTCTTTTCCCTGTAATAATCAAGGCGGTCCTCAAGGTCCAGCGCGGCCATGGCCTCCTTGTACTCGTCCTTGTTCACCGGGCTGCCGTGGTACTTCTCCTTGTTCTCCATAAAGGGAACGCCGTTGCCCATGACCGTGTTTGCAACGATACATACGGGGTTGTCGTCCCCGCGGGCCTGCCTCAGCGCGCTGTATATCTCCTGGTGGTCATGTCCGTTGATCTCGCGGACATCCCATCCATCGGAGAGATAGTTCTCGATTATGTTCTGGGGCATGACATTGTCGATCGCGCCGCTGATCTGGAGCTTGTTGTAATCGACAAGCACCGTGATATTTGAAAGGCCGTACTTGACGGCAAAACGGCGCGCCTCGGTAATCTGCCCCTTTTGCTGTTCCCCGTCCCCCATGAACACGAACACATGGGAGGAAAAGCCGCGCATCTTCGATGCGATGGCAAAACCGAGGGCCGCAGACAATCCCTGGCCCAGGTTGCCCGTAGACCAGTCGATAAAAGGGATGCCCTTGACGACGTGACCCTCAAAAGGACTTCCGGCCTTCCGGAAGAACGCCACAACCTCATCCAGGGGCATATGGCCCAGGCGGGCCAGCGCGCTGTAAACGCCGGGCGAAGTGTGCCCGTGGCTTATAACTATGCGGTCGCGGTCCTCTCCGGCAAGATTGGCATGAGAAAAAACAGTTAGATAGAGATCGAGCGAAGACATGGAACCGCCGGGGTGGCCCGTGCCTGCGAGGTGCGTCATCGTTATGATATCACCCTTTGCGAGCCGTGAAAGCTGCCCAAGGTCCAGCATCTCCTGCTCGGTGAGCTTTTCTGCGTCAAACATCTTGTT
>Ga0116153_10003547_pt1 | contig 10905 bp, 10 predicted proteins | sample AD_UKC028_MetaG_FD_89896 | JGI IMG/M metagenome (GOLD analysis project Ga0116153, IMG submission 89896) | Active sludge microbial communities of municipal wastewater-treating anaerobic digesters from USA - AD_UKC028_MetaG | ecosystem: Engineered > Bioreactor > Anaerobic > Digestate | place: USA... | reverse complement strand
TGATAGACCCACTGGCCGGTTTCGTCCTGATGGCGGATGCGAAAGTCCTTGGGGGCGTAACGAACCTTCTGGCGAACCTCGACCCCGGCGGCGTCGCGGTAGCGGTAGGTCGCTACGAGTTCCCGCCGCTGCGCAGGCAGTTCCGGGGTCAGGCCGAGGGCGGCCACGATACGGTCGTAGCTGCAGCCGGCGAAGCAGTGCAACAGCAGCCGGCCGTTCATCTTGACCGACAGCGAGGGGTTACGGTCCTCGTGGCAGGGGCAGCGGGCTTTGTAGCCGTCGCCGGTCTTGACCGGGCGGAAGCCGGTGACCCGTTCCAGGGCGGCCAGGGCGTCGTCGAGCGGATTCATGACCGCCCCCGCAGCGCACGTGGCCTTGCGGCGCCGAGCGCGCATTGCGCCGCGTTCGGCTCAGGACCGCTGGGGCGGCCAGAAGCCCGTGCGTCGGCTTGCCGATGAGGGGGCGCCAGCCGGCCTAGCGCCCCCGCCGCCAAAGCGCCGGCGGCACCCTGATTCAGCGGTCTGTCGGTATGGACTTTCATGCAATCCCCTTTTTAAAGGCGCACAACCGCCTTTGGGAGTCTTGAAAGTCACTGCCAGTCCGCTATAATCAGAATCAGGCTAATGATTTCTGATTGTCGTCCTTAGCGGAGCGACGGACGGCGACTTTCAACTGTTCCCAAGGAACCCTCGCGTGATTCACGCGGGGGTTTTGCGGTTTTTGGGTGGGCGATTTTTATCTTCGGCGGTCGTTAAACCTCATGACGCGGGGTGCCCGGAGGGGGCATCAGGTTATTGTCTCCATTATAGCGGGTGAACGCCCCTGGGGCGCAATCCGCTAACGTCTCCAGTGTTGCTGCCGGGTCCAGGGTGGGCCGGTCGGCCATCGCATCCTCCGCCCAGCGTGGCAGTCCGGCGTTGAAAGACCGCCGCAGCGTTTCCTCCCGTTCCACGGCTTCCGCACGGCGGCCGGTCAGAACCAGGACGAGGGGGTTCGCGACGGGCGGCGGGTGCGGCGGGTGGCTCATGGTGAAATCCATTGATTCTATGAGGGTGGTTCGGTGAGGACGCGGCGGGCGCGCCCACCGCGCCCAGCGGAGGCGGGGGCACCCATCAGCCCGCCCAGGTTCTCACCGGCCCGGTATCGACATGCACGAACGTCGGATACCCGCCCACCCCGCCGGCGTTAAACCGCCAGGCGAGCTGCGCCAGCACCGCGCTCGGGATACCCTCCACGGTGAAATCCGCCGCCCGGCCGGAGAGGTGCATGGAGCGGGCCGCCGCGCCTTCGGTCGCCGAATTAGTTTCGGCCGTCCGATAGCCGCTGGTGACCCGCAGCGGCTGGCGGATACCCACCGCGCGCATCCAGGCTTGCATCCCGAACAGCAGGTGGATCAGCTTCACGTCCACACGGGTCACTTGGTCGGCGCGCACATCGCGCAGCAGGTAGCAGAGCAGGGAGTAGCCGTCCGGGACCAGGGCGTGGTCCCGGAAGTAGAGTACCCGGCCCTCTTCCCGGGTTTGCACCCGCTGGAGCCACAGCGTCCGCTCCGGGAAGGTCGCGTCCGGCGCGGCCGGCCCTGGTGGATCGGCGGCGCCGGACGCGCCCGCGCGGGCGGGCCACAACGGCAGGGCGGTCGCCAGCAGGCCGGCGGTCGTGTGCAGGAGACGGCGGCGGGTCAGCATGGTATGGCGCCTCTCAGGGATGATGCGCCGCGCCGAGGGCGCGCGGGTCCGGCCGGACCGGCGGGCGTTCCGCCGCGTCCCCGGCGCGGGGAACCTCGGCCCGCGGCAGGGCGGCGTCGAGGCGGTGGGCGAGCCCATCGAGCGGGTCGTCGCCGGGATCGGCCGCCGGGTCGGCCAGGGCCGCGAACGCCCAGCGGTACGGCGCGGGGAGCGCGGCGGCGACCGCTGGCACCGCCGCGCGGTGGGGGTCGGGGGCTTCGGTGGGCGGCGCGGCCGGCGGGGTCCGGTCGGCCGCCGTTTCCGCTTCGGCCGGCGGCTCGGTGCGCCGCACGCCGACGCCGTCTTTCAGTTGCCAGGTCGGATGCCGGTCCAGGATCAGATCGGCAATGGCCTGGGCATCCCGCGCCGCCCGGAAGATTTCACGGGGGTCGCCGCGCAGCAGGCCGAGATAGCGGTCGAGATAGGTGGCGTGCGGTTCCAGGTCGTGCTGGATGCCGAATTCCGCGCCGAGGAAGGCGCTGGCCAGCTCGGCCCGCAGCTCCTCGCGGGCGTACTCTGGCGCGTCTCGCCGCCGGGCGAAGGGCCGGTTCAGGCGGGTCTCGTGGCCGGTCCAGTGGCCCAGCTCGTGAAAGGCCACCCCGAAAAAGGCGGCGGCGCTCGGAAACCGCTCGCGCGGCGGCAGCGCGATCCAGTCCTCGACCGGGTCATAGTAGGCCCGGTTGCCGCCGTGGACGATCCGGGCGCCGCTGCGGCGCAGGAGGCGCTCCAGCCGGTCCTCGGCCTCCCAGACGTGATCGGGTACAGCGCCCGCCGGCCCATACGCCGCTTCCAGCGATGGGAGGCCCTCGATTTGGGAGGCGTGAAACACGGTGTGCCGGCGCAAGAGCGGCACGGTCCGGCCCAGCGGTCGCCCGTCCGCGTCGAGCGGCGGTTCCGCGTCGGCCTCGCCCGCTTCAGGGAGTTCGAGCCGCTTGAAAAAGTAGATCGTGGCGCCGCGCGCCCCGGCCCGGACCTGCCAGCCGTGCGCCTTGGCCTGCTCGTAGCCGCACCAGCGGGGATCGTCCGCGGTGCGCGGGTCGGCGCCCAGCAGCAGGACGTTGACGCCGTGATAGGTTTTGCCGGTCGCCGCGTTGACCGGGAAGGCCGGCGCGCCGGGGTGGCGCGCCCGGTCCCACCGCCGCTGCCAGGGGGCGGTCCCGGCCTCGATCATCGCGACGATCCGGTCGGTCACCTCCTGGTACAGATTCGGCCGTCCGCCGGCGCCGCGAGGCGGCGGGCGGTCCCGGCCCGGCGCGCCCATCGCCGCCGGCGCCGCCCGCTCCTCCAGCACCGCCATCGCCGCGACTGGCCGGTGGAAACTCGCCGGTCGGGAGTCGTCGGCCCGCGCGCCGGGATCGACCGGGTGACCGGCCGCCGGCGCCGCCAGCGCCGCGGCCGGCACGACGGCCGCGAGCCGGGTTTCGAGCTGGCGCTTCAGGTGAGCCCGCCCGCCCAAGACCTGCACGTCGTTGAAGTCGGTCGGGCGGCTCGATGGGTCCAAACCGGTGAAATCCGGCAGGATCGCCGCGCCGTTCACCCAGCGGGCGGCTTCCTCGGCGTGGCGCCGACCGGGATTGCCCGTGGTGTAGCGGTCGTCGTCGCCGGCGATCACCAGCGCCGCGTCGGGGTAGCGCCGATGGAGGTCGCGCGCGACGGGGAACAAATTGCCCCCGCTGAACGCGATGGCCACAGGCCGCCCGCCCGCTGCATGCAGGCTCGCGCCGGTGGCGTAGCCCTCGCACACCAGGAGCGTCCGCGCCCCCGCCGGGTCGCCGAGCCAGTGATGGCCGCCCTCGACGGCGCCGTCTTTTAAAAACTTCTTTCCGCCCTCGGGATTCAGGAACGCCAGTGAAAGGAGCGCGCCGGCGCCGTCGCGCACCGGCGCCACCAGCCAATCCCCCAGTTGGCGCAGACCGATGGCGGGGACTTGTTTCTTGACCAGATACGGGTGACGGGCGTCCACCGCCGTCCGCGCCCGGTCCCACAGCGCGGCGGCCCGCCCGCGGGCGCGGGCCTGCCGTCGCTGTTGCTCCGCCGCGCGCTGGGTCTGGGCCGCCTCAATCCGCGCCCGCTCCCGCTGCTGCTGCTCGGGGGCGAGCGCGGTCGGCGCGGTCGCGCGCCACGTTTGCGTCAGATCCGTTTTCCACGACCCGAACGACCCCGCCGGCGCCGGGCCGTCGAACAGGACGAACCAGCCGTTCTTGCGGCCCCTCGGGTCGCCCACCACGTCGTAGCGGTGCAGCCGGCCGTCGAAGGCGATCACCCCGGGATCGGCGGGCTCGCAGCCCGCCGCGTGCATCGCCGCCAGCACCTCGCCCGTCGGATCGCGCCGCTCAGCCATCTTCGGGCTCCTCCTCCAGCCCCAGCGCCTCGATCTCGTCCTCGCCGACGCACATCGCCTCGCCGTTCCACAGCGCCCGCCGTAATCGGGGCAGGCCGCCCGCGCGCGCGATATCTCCGGCCCGGTCGCCGGCCCGGTCGCCGGGCCAGCCGTCGAGGGCGGCGTCCGCCGCCCGCCGTTCTTCCGGCAAGGCCGCTGGCCCCTCGGGATCGAGAAACGGTTCCAGCAGGCCGGGCCTCTCCAGCGGCAGATCGAGGTTTTGGAGGTCCGCTTCGTCGAGGGCGGCCGCCAGACTGATCAGCGGCGATAACGGGTTATTGAAGTTCTCTATGTTTTTCATATACAAATAAATTTAATCAGCACTAAAAACGGCTCAAGGGGCGGGCGGGCGGGCCGGTGTTTCGGCGCGTCGGGCGGCCTCGCCCGACGATGGACGGGACGCCGGGGTTTCCGTCTCGTCCCACGCCGCCATTGCCGCCACCGCCGCCGCCTGCTGGGCGGCATGCAGCGCCATCATCTGTTGAAAGTGATGCGGCACGCCGGCGTATCCGAGCCCCTGGTCTTGATAGTCCCGCGCGAGCGCGTCCGCCTCGTCCACACGCCCACGGTGTTGGAGCGCCTGATAGCGCTCGATCAGCCGGGCGGATTGCTGATGGACGTGGCGCAAGGTGGCCGCATACAGCCGGGCGGACGTTTGGAGGGCGTGTTGCTCCACGATCGGCCGCGCTTCCGCCGGCACGGGAAGCGCGATGGTGAGGGCCGCGACCTGGCCCGCCACCGCCTCGGTCAAGACCGCGCGGGCATCGGCCAGCACCGTGTCCAACGGACGGTTAAAGGGCGCCTCCACTGCCGCTTCTGCGACCCGCGTCAAGGCGCGCGACCACGCCAGCGCCCGGTCGGTTTCCGGACCCGCCGACACAAAGGGCACGGTCGGTTCGGGCGGCAAGGCCGGCGCGGGCGCGGCCAAATCATCGGCCATTTGCTCCGGCGTCACGCGATCCGGCGCGTCGGGCCGATGCTGCAAGGCCGCCACCAGGGTGCGGGCCAGTGCGTAGCGATGGTAGCCGGTCAGCGTCGCCCCCTCGGTCGCCTCGAGGGCTTGGGGGTCCGCGCCCCAGCGGCGCGCCAGCGCGTCGGTGACCGCCTCGATCCAGCGGCCGGCCCGCGCCACGTAATCGGTCACGCCGTCGTTCGGCGCGCCGTCCGGCGTTTCGGGGGCGCCGGCCGCCGCCGGCCGGCTCAGGGCCGCCGTCACCAAACCGGCGTGGAGCTTGTTGCCCGCCAGCAGCGCCTTAAGCTGCCGGCGTAGTGCTTGCTGGCGGTCGTGCCAGGCGCGCTCGCCCGCCGCGCCGCCGGGCAGGGCCAGCGGATCGGCGGGCACTCCCTCGGGGCGGACAGATTGCTGGCGCAGCCGCGCGAGGACTGCCGCCGCGCGGGCGGGCGTTTGTTGGACGTGCTGGCGAAAGGCCTCGGTCGTGAGGGCGGTCACGGCGCACCTCCTTCCGGCGTTGGATCGGGGTCGGGGTTCGGATCGGGATGCAGGGTTGGGGTCGGGGCGGCGGCAGTGGCGGCGGGCGTCGTCGCGCGGACCTTGACGAGGTTGAGCGCGGCGGCCCGCTCCTCCTGCACGGCTTTCCGCTCGTTCCGGTGGGCGTCGCCGAGGTTGGCCCGCGCCAGCAGATGCTCGATGCGCTCGCCCTGGCGCAGTTGCAGGTATTGGAGGTTCAGCGCCAGCGCGCCCATGTACGCCAGCTCGCGCACGTTGGCGGCCTCGGGGTTGCCGGCCACCCCCGCATACCAGGCCGGCTTGGCGAACCGGCTGTCCACCAGGGTCTTCAAAAGTTCCAGATAGGAGATGTTCTCGGGCAGGGCCGCGATCAGTGCAGCCCGGTGCTCGGCCGCCTTGGACTCCTGCCAGACGGCCAGTAGCCAGCCCTTGAGCGCCGCTGCCGGCGCCCGCCAGGCTAGCGCGTGATTCATACTGTAGCGGCTGGCCGAGAGCCGCCCTTCGTAGAGCTTGCGCCGCAGCCAGAACCGCTGGCCCTGCGGGGTCTCCCGCAGCGCCTGGGGCAAGTCATCCGTCGGGTAAGGGTCGACGGCATTGTCGATGAAGCGCCGGGCGTCGGTGATCCGGTCGTCGTCGAAGCTCAGCACTTCCGGCAGGAAGGTGTTGGGCTGGGTCGCTTCGGCCCGGTCGCCCAACCCCGACCCCGAGTAGAGGGTTTCCGTCTGAAACGGCGCGTCGGGTCGCCGGCTGGCCTGCGTGCAGCCGCGCGAGCCCACGTCCTCGGCGTTGCAGTAGCTCTCGACCTGGGCCTTGACCATCGCCGCCGCCGCCGCCGCGCCGGTCCGCTCGGAGCGGCGGAGATGGTTGAACGCCCGGTGGTAGGCCTCTGCCCGGTCCCGGGCCGGACCCGCCGCCGCCCCGGCGGTCGCCGTCTCGCAGGCGCGCGCCGGCGGCCGGTAGGCGATGTCCGCCTGCGCCCGCAGCGAGTCCTTCTCGACCTGGGCCATCGACTGACGCAGGGTCTTGATCTGCTCAGCCAGGAAAGTCTTCAAATCGCTGAACTGTCGAATCAGTTCGGCTTTGTGGGCGTTGATCGCCGCCACCACGCAGCCGTCGCAGGCGGCCCGGGCGGGGGGCGAAGGCGCGAGCAGGCCGGCGCCGACCGCGCCGAGGACGAGCCAGAGGTTGAGGACCGGCATGGTTTTTCCTTTCATCATCATTTATAAAATATAATATAGCAAAACCATTATCGAAAATCTTCCCATGCCGATCACCGATTTCTCCGATCCCGCTTCTCCCGCTGCTCCCGCTCCCGGCCGGCTCGACCGCTGGCGCCGGCAGCGTGATCGCGTCGGCCGCTATGTGCGCGCCCGCGCCGTCGACCTGTTCGGCGATCCCGGTCCACTGCGCGCCGCGCGGGAGGGAATCGCGCGCGCAGCCGCCGGGCTGGACCGTATTTCCGCCCACCCGCCGGCGGCCGGGCCGGCGGAGGAGGGCGGACGGGCGGAGGAGGGCGGTTGCGCCCAGCCGACCGCCGCCACCTCGCGTGGTCGCTACGAGGCGGAGGCCGCCGTCGCGCGGGCGTTGTTCTCAGCCGCCGTGGTCAGCGGGCTGGTGTGCGCCCACCGGCTGTGGCTCGCCGACGCCCTGGGCGCGGGCGCGAGCCTGGGGATGGCCTTCACCTTGGCCGGCTTCGCCCTCAAGCCGGCCTACCGCTGCTGGCGGATCCGCGCTCGCGCCCCCGCCGACGGGCGCGCGTTCCTGCGCCAGCCGTCCGCCTGGTGGCCTGATCCCCTGCCGCCGGACGACCCCGCTGATCCCCTGCCGCCGGACGACCCCGCCTGACCCTTGCCCTCCACACCGGTCGACCCCGGGAAGGTGCCCCATGCCTACCGCCGCTTCCGCCACTTCCGTCTGGACCCGCCGGCTCCGGCGACTTGCGCTCCTCGCGCTTTTGCTGCCGTTGCTGGCGCTGGCGCAGGATCCGAAGTTCGCGCCCGAGCAGTTGCAGCCGGCCGAAACCGACGTCAGCGTCCGACTGCTGCACGGCGTCCTCGGCACGGTCGTCGACCAGGTGCGCCTGGCCGACGCTGTGAGCGGCGCGGATGCGGGCGCGTTCGGCGGCCTGTTCCGCACCCTCAACGGATTCCTGCTGCTCGGCTTGGGCCTCCTGGTCTTCGCCAAAAGCGTCATGGCGCTGCTGGACACCGCGCACGAGGGGGAGGCGCTGGGGCAGGAGCGCTCCACGGTGTGGACGCCGCTGCGGCTGGCCTTCGGGGTGGCCCTGCTGCTGCCGCTGGCCAACGGCTTCGCGCTGGCGCAAGTCCTCGTGCTGTGGGTGACCTTGAGCGGGGTGGGCCTGGCCAACGCGGTGTGGGACACTGCGGTTGACCAGTTCGCCCAGGCCGCGCTCTACACCGAGCCGCCACCCGCCCAGGCCCGCCAGCTCGCTGTCGCGATGCTGGCCTCCAACGTCTGCGAGCGGATGGTCAACGACATCCCCGCCAAGGGGTCGACCCCCTACACGGTCGTGTTCGAGGCTCAGACCACCGGGACCGGCACCGCCACCGAGCGCGTCGTCCGCTACTCGGCGGCGGACCTGGGCGAGGCGGTCTGCGGGGGGTTCGCGGTCCGCGAGCCGGCCGAGGGCATCCAACTCCAGCAGGGCGTTTCGGGCGTCGACTGGCTGGACGGTTTCATCCAGTGGGTGCAAGGGCTGGTTGGCTACGGCCAGGAGACGCGGGCGCTGTTCCTGCAGGAGTTGCTCGCCGGTCACGAGATCGCCGCGCTGGCGCTGCGCGACGAGCTGAAACCGCTGGCGGGGGCCATTTTTGAGGGCAAGGCCGACCTGGGCGAGTGCGTGACCGTCGCCACCGGCCCGCTCACGGGCGGGCGCTGCCTGAGCGCGCTCGACGCCGCCGCCGAACACTACACGGTGCGGCTGAAGGGACTGATCATGGCCACGGTCAACCTCGCCGGCCAGCGGGCGTTTTCCGAGTTCACCGCGAAGGCCAAGGCCGAGGGCTGGCTGACGGCGGGGAGCTGGTTTTACCGCTTCATGGCGCTCACCGACTACATGAACAAGCTGGCGCTGAACGTCCCGCAGCCCTATCCGATCCGGGTGTGGGAGAAGCTGCCCAAGGAGGACGTGGAAACCTACGCCCACCTGTTCAAGCGGCTGGAGGCGGTGGTGCTGGAGGCCGAAACCGACGCCGGCGCCGGGTTGCTCCGCGCCAGCGGCGACCCCGAGAACAGCATGCTGGACGATTTCTCCCACGGCGTGCTGCGCGCCACGCTGGAGTGGATCATCCAGGCGATGATGGGGAAAACGCATCCCCTGTTCGCCCTCTCCTGGCTGGGCCACGCCCTGCTGGCGGCCGTGCTCGGCGCGCTCGCGGCCGCCGGCGCGGCCGGCGCGGCCAAGACTCTGGCCACCCAGAGCGGCGCGAAGCGGCTGGCCGACGCCCTGGGCGGGCTGACCGACACCCTGACCGGCGGCGGCGAGCCCGCCGGAGGCTTTTCGATCCTCGGCATGGTCCTCGGCCTCGTGTTCCTCGCCCTGCTCGGCTTCGCCCTGACGGCGGCGATCTATCTCCCGCTGGTCCCCTTCCTCATCTGGACCGTGGCCTGCCTGCACTGGCTGAGCCGGGTGTTCGAGGCGCTGGTCGCCGCCCCGGTCTGGGCGGTGTGGTTTCTCAAGAACGGCCGGGGGCTGACGGGGGACACGATGACCGGCTGGCTGACGCTGCTGTCGCTGTTGCTGACGCCCGCGCTGATGGTGATCGGCCTGCTGGCGGCCACCGTGATCAGCTACGCCTTGCTCACCCTGGGGTCCGGGCTGTTTTTGACGGTATCGGTCAACGCGATGAGCGGCAACGTCACCGGCCCGGTCGTCGCCATCGGCCTGCTGGTCGTATTCGTCCTGTTCGCGGCCGACCTGACCGTGCGGTGCTTCTCGCTCGTCCACCGCCTGCCCGCCGCCGCCCTGGGCTGGCTGGGGCACCACCTGGAGGGCGCGGTCGAGCACCAACCGCTCCAGCACGACATCCAGGCGGCGCTCTCCGGACCCGGTGGGGTGCGGGAAACCGGCACGACCCTCGTCACCAATCTCTCAACGCGGCCTGCCGCAACGGAAACGACGGCGAAGGTGAAGCCGTTGGATGGAAAAGGGTCTAGCAGTAGCTAATTAAGCAGGCCGGAAAGTGTTATAGGTTGGGTAGTACGCTGCCTGATAGACTCGGTTTCTGGCGTTGTAATCGCTAAGAAGGGTATCAAGAGTCTTCCAATCTTCTGCGCTATAAGCAGCAACTAACGCCTTAACGATGGCAAGATGGCCCTGATTCGCCGCCGCTTGCTCGGCCAACTGCTCTTGAAGTTCCTTCGTTCGAAAATGAGTCTGCTCCAACCACTGCTGGTGGTGGAGTTGGTTGTTCGTGAGAAAGACATAATCCAGCGCGTTGAGTCCCATGGGTCTTGCCTCCTGGCCGGCGGGTCGCCGGGTGCCGATGAATTATTGAGAATAGACTATTTAATTTTTGTCAAGCTTTTTTCGGAGCATATCAAAACATGGCCATCCGACCCGCCGGCCCCGGCGCCCCCGCGTCAACCCCGCTCGAACCCAGCGCACTGGCCGCATACCGCGCCGCTGCCAGGGCGGCCTCGACGGCGGCGAGCCGCGATTCGGCGCGGGTGGCGGAGCTGCTCGGGACGGCCGCGCCCTGGTCCCGCTGGCCGGAGCGGTTGCGCCGCGCCCTGATGGCCGCCGTCACCGAGGAAGGCGACGGTCCGGAAGCGCAAAAGGCCCGCTGGCTGCGCGGCCAACTGTTTCGGGGCGCCGATCCCGGCTGGCCGCCGCTGTTGCCTTCCACCTTGCCGCCCGCCGACCGCCGCCTGGTCGAGCGTTTGCGGATGGACCTGCTGGGCCGGACGCCGCCGGGATGCGGGCGGCGGTTGGTGGCCGAAGAACTTCGCTAAATTGTTTTCCAATGAAATCGCATCGGGTGGCTAACCTTCTGGCGCTCGGATTGACGGCGCGAGCCGGCCGGCCTCCCCGCCAGATGGCCGTTCGCCAAGGACGCCATTTCAGTCCCCGCTCGCGAGCTGCCCGGTGCGGACCGGCGTGCCGGGCGCCGTGGAAGCCGGTGCAGAAAAGCCCCCGGCGACCCGATTAGCCAGCGCTGTCCGCGATGATGCGCGCAGCCATTTCGGCTGCCGCGCCGGTGAAGCGGTGACAGCGCTGGCCGAGCCGCTGTTCCTTGAACTGTGCTTGACCTTCCGGTGTGTTCAGGTCGCAGCCGCTCAGCAAGGCTTGACAGTTGGCGCTCCCGAACTCG
>Ga0116153_10003542_pt1 | contig 10913 bp, 6 predicted proteins | sample AD_UKC028_MetaG_FD_89896 | JGI IMG/M metagenome (GOLD analysis project Ga0116153, IMG submission 89896) | Active sludge microbial communities of municipal wastewater-treating anaerobic digesters from USA - AD_UKC028_MetaG | ecosystem: Engineered > Bioreactor > Anaerobic > Digestate | place: USA... | reverse complement strand
TCTTTATGTGGCGGCTGGGGCAGTGCTGGATATCATCAACATCACTGATCCAGTTAATGCGGTTAGACTGACTAGTATCAAGAGGAGTTATAACACTATCCGCGACGTCCAAATTCTCGGTAACTACGCCCTCACCGCTAACTATGGGCCCGAATACGGAATCTATGATATTTCTAGCCCCAGTCAGCCTAAATTAGTGGGGGCTGGTCGGGTTACCATCTCAGTTGCCACTGATTATCTGGAGGGAATTAACGTTTTTGGCAACTACGCTTATGTTTCCAAAACTACTGGCGGCATTTCCATTGTTGATGTTTCATCAATCGCTGGTTTGGATTTGGCTGGTTATACGGCCACTACCACTCAAAGTTGGGGGGTGGCGGCATCTGGTGATTATGCTTATCTCTTCGGTGGTGACACTAATTCCGGCACCAAGGTGTTCGATATCTCTGACCCGACTAGTCCGACTTTTGTCAAGTTTCTCAATACCAACCTTCCTTATACCGGGAGAATTTTTGGCGATTACATATATTCTGGTTCCAACCTAACGATTACTGATATTTCTAATCCGCCGGACATTAGCATTGTCGGTACGGGCTCCTTAACGACCTCGCTAAACCTGGAAACTTATGTGTCGGGCAACTACGCTTATGTGGCTAACTCAACCGCTGGTCTCCAGATTTTTGATATTTCCAACAAAGCCAGCCCATCCTTGGTTGGTACTTATAATTCAGCCGGCGATGCCCGCGGCGTCGTGGTCTCTGGGAACTACGCTTATGTGGCTGACTCGGCGACTGGCTTGTTGGTGGTTGATATCTCTAATAAAGCTAGCCCGACTTTAGCTGGTTCTTATGACACCGGAACCGCCTATCGAGTTGAAATTTCGGGCAACTACGCTTACGTGGCTGATATCGCTGGTTTGGTGGTGGTTGATATCTCAACGCCCACATCACCAAGTTTGGCGGGTAGCCTAGCTACTGGTACTGCTCTCGATATTGAATTGAGCGGCAACTATGTTTATCTGGCGGATAGAACTTATGCCGAGGTAACAGTGGTCAATATCTCAACGCCCACTAGTCCCAAATTAGCCGCTCGTTCCTTGGTGACCGGTAGCAGTGGTAGTGTTTCTGGACAGCACAATCTCCGGGATATTTATTTGTCTGGCAATTATGTTTTGACCGCGTCTGATGCCGGTGGTCTTAATATTTTCCAAAACTCCACCTACTTAGCTAGTGGAACTTTTGTTTCCAGTATTGTTGATACTGAAGCCAACGCCACTTTTGACACAATGTCGTGGACGGAGACGGTGCCAACTGGCACAACTCTGACAGTTAAAGCCCGTACCTCCAACAGTGCCAGTATGACCGGGGCCACCGCTTGGTCTAGTTGTGACGTCCTTACTAACGGTGCCGATATCACGGCTAATAATTGTGTTAATGACACTGATCGCTATATTCAGTACCAGCTCTCAATGAGCACAACCAATCCGGCCGCTTCGCCCATTGTCAAGGATGTCACAATCAATTACACCGGTTACCCGGCTAATGAAAGTTTTGTTTCAAGCGCGTTTAACTCTGAAGACCCGACTAATGTCGTGGGTGATATTGCTTGGACCGAAACAGTGCCAACTGGCACTGATCTCAAGTTCCAAATTCGAACATCGGCTGATGGAACAACTTGGACTGAATGGCTTGGACCAACCGACAGCAGTGATTATTATACTTTGGCCGCCGGGGAGAATGTTATCAATTCTTCCCACTCCGACGGTGTAAATGACCAATGGATGCAATATCGGGCGACATTCATTTCTGACGGTAGCAACCCGGCGACTTTAAGCGATGTTACTCTGACCTACGTGGTGAATGTGTCGCCAGAATTTAGTATGGCACCGATTGTTTCCCAACAGACTAGCGACGGTTACGTGTCTATTCAATACGCGGTTCGTGACCCCGATACCTCAAGCGCGGGCGCCTCTTGCCCTAATTGTGTGGTGCCAAGCTTCCAGTACTCGCTTAATAATGGTAGTAGTTGGACGAATATTACCGCCGGTTTGTCGGCGGCTGAAACAGCGACGACTACCGGTATTAGCGAGACGGTCTATAGTACCTCAACGGTGACCTGGGATGCTAAAGCCCAAATTGATGGGACTTATAGCGAAACAGTTAAAATCAAGGTGATTGTTGATGACCAAGAAGGCGCCAATAACATCGCTTCAACCACGAGCGCTACTTTCACCTTGGATGTAAAGGATCCAGAACCAACCGGAAATTTAGTGGTTATCGCCACGACCACTCCAGCATCATTACGACTTGGAGCAACTGATGACAGCACCGTGGAGATGTGTGTCACCCTTGATAACACCCAAACTAATTGTTTACCCTCGGCTACTACTGCTACTTTAACCTTGTCTTCTGATCCTGATCGGGCTTATGTTGTCTATCGTGATACTTACCAAAACACTGCCTCAGTTTATGTTGATACCGTTACGACACCGGCCAACATTGTGATTCGAGATGTTTCTAATATCAGTTCTAGTGATTACCAAGAGTTTATCGTCTGGCAGGCCGCTTCGGCTGGAATGTCACCAGCTTTTGATCATTATGAAGTGTGGCGTTCAACTGACGGAACAAATTATTCTTGGATTTCAACGATTAATACTAGGACCATTAATTATTATCTTGATCAAAATCTTTCTAATTCAACTACTTATTATTATAAAATTTATACCGTCGATGCAAACGGTAATACCTCCTATTTCTCCTCAGTGGTGAACGACTTGCCCAATGGTCAAGGCGGAACCGACACCACACCACCGACCATTACCGGGGTAACTGTTAGCACTACCACCACTCAATCAGCAACAATCGTTTGGAATACTGATGAGTTGGCCAATTCGACTGTCAATTATGGCGTGAGCACCTCCACTATCAACTTATCGACGGGGGTAACAACGATGGTAGATAATGCTTCCAGCCTAGGTCAGCACTCAGTAATTCTTTCTAACCTAACACCCGATACTACCTATTATTTTGAAGTCGAGTCTTCAGACATCAGTAACGAATCTAGTACCAATAACAATGGTGGCGATTATTATTCATTTACCACCAAAGCCGGCCCGGTAATCTCTGGTACAACCGTTACCTCGTTGTTTAATACCGGTGCCACTATCGTTTGGGAGACTGATGTTGCCGATGATTCATATATTGTATATTCCACTAATGCGGATATGTCTGGATCGTCGCAGGTTGGGGTCTCTGAATCAGTGACTGGCCACTCTTATAGTCTAACCGGTTTAACTTCAGGCACCACTTATTACTATTACGTTAAATCAGGAGTGGCAACGGATGATAATGCTGGGGCTTATTATAACTTCATCACTTCAAGTGATACGGTTGGGCCGGCTATCTCTTCAGTCACGGAAAGCATTATTACTGATGAGGAGGTGGTGATTACTTGGACCACCAACGAAGATTCTACCTCAGCCGTAGCTATCGGCACGGCAAGCGGTGTTTATACCGCCACAACCACTGTTTCTGCTCTGAGCACTTCTCATAGCGTTACAGTGGAAGATTTGGCTACCAGCACTGTCTATTACTACCGAGTTAATTCGGTTGACGCGAGCGGCAATTCAACTTTCAGTGATGGTCATAGTTTTACGACCCTAGAAACTTTATCTGAAGAATCAGCAGTAATTGCCCGAGAAGCCATTGCGAATGCGGCTGGCCAGGCGGCGGCAAGTACCGCCTCAAGCGGCGGTGGCGGAGGCGGCTCATCAACTGATAAAACTTCCCCAAGTATTTCCGGTATCCAGGTTTCAGAGATTGAGTCTAGTACCGCCTTGGTAACTTGGACGACCAATGAATTGTCAACCAGTTTTGTGGAATTTGGTGTTGTCGACGGGAGTTTTGACGGAATTTTTGGAAGCTTAGATTTTGTTACTAGTCATCAAGTTAGATTAAAGAACCTTGATCCTGAAACCAACTATTATTACCAAGTAGTGTCAATTGATGATGCTGGCAACGAAGCACGTTCAACCAGCGGTCAATTTACCACCACTAACAAATCTGATGACTTGGAGGTGACTGATTCGGTAGTGGAAAACATTTCTAACGAAGAAGCAATCTTTAAGTGGGTAACTAGTCGCGAAACTGATTCCGTCGTCAAATATACGCCCTATCGCAATGGTGTTTTATCGGTTGAAGAAGCAAAAACTATTCAGGACAAAAATTTCACTACTATCCACCAAATTAAAGTCGACGATTTTGAAGGTGGCGTTATCTACGACGTTGAATTGTCTGGTACCGATCAAGCTGGGCAAAAGATTGTCAAGCGTATCCCGAACTTTACCACTGCCAACGATGACTTGCCACCCAATATTTATCAAGTTCGAACTGAATCGGCTCTGTCCTTGGGCTCTAAAATTAAAGTCCAGTCCATTATTTCTTGGTTGACCAACGAACCAACAACCGGCGAGGTAATGTACCAGAAGGGGATCGTGAATGCGGATAGCAAGAATTGGGAAATGGTTGAACCCGACAAGAGTTATAGTAAAAAACACGTCGCGGTGGTGACGAAGTTTGAGCCCGGGACAGTTTATAGCTTCATTATCAAATCCAGTGATTCCGGGAATAATGCTGCTGTATCCAAGGTCTATACTATTTTAACGCCGCGCCAGTCAGAAACGGTCTTGCAGATTATCACTAAAAATTTCGAAGACATCTTCGGTTGGACTAGACGCTTGCGTGGCGAATAAGTATATCATGAAGCCAATCATTAAGACCGAAAAATTAAGCGTCATTTATTTTCTGGGTAAAAGTAACCAAGTTAATGCCTTGTTGGATGTTGATTTGGAAATTTATCCGGGAGAATTCATTATTTTTTTTGGACCATCAGGTTGTGGCAAGTCAACTTTGCTTTATGGTATAGCCGGTCTGGAGAAGAACATTAGTGGTAATGTTTTTATTGATGGTGAAAACTTAAGTGAATTTAGCGAATGGCAAATAGAAAAATATCATCAAACAAAAATCGGGATGATTTTTCAGGCTTACTACCTAATTAATTCCCTGAATGTCTTAAAAAATGTTACTTTGCCGCAATTGTCAATTGGGGCAAAAATTTTCGATCGCGAAAAACGAGCAATGGAATTAATGGAACATTTTGGTGTTAAACCTCAAGCCTACAAATTTCCCAACGAGCTCTCTGGCGGTCAGCAACAACGAGTGGCAATTTGTCGAGCCTTAGTCAATGACCCTGATATTATCTATGCCGACGAACCAACTGGTAACCTTGATTCAAAATCAGCCAACGATGTGATGGGTCTGTTGGCTAATTTGAACGAAAAACAGAAGAAAACGGTCATTTTGGTGACCCACAGCCCGGCTCACTTGGAATATGCTCATCGGGTTTTTTACATGAAAGATGGGGTGGTTACTAACATCAAAGTTAATCGGCAGATAAAAGATGAACACGGTTTAACCATCTCCGTTGATGATTTGAGCGGCAAAGGGGGAGCCAAGGCTGACAAAGGAGTCGATTTGCTGACAAAAACTTACTCCAGTTTTGATTCCAAAAATTTAGGCAACCTGTTAATTCCTTATAAAGCCAAGCAAATTGTGGCTGAAGCCTTGTCGGGCCGAACAGTTGAAGAAATCAACGAAATTGAAAAGAAGGTTCAACACATCTTGCGTGGCAGTGTTGAAGGAGCAGATGACCTTGAGGACTATTTTGATAAAAGTTTTAACCAAGGTGGTCTTGATATGAACAAACGAACCGCTAAAAAATTAGCTGACGGTATCATGATGATTATTGAAGAATTAAAACAATTTCAAAAAGATGAGGAAGCAATTAAGCGGCGCGCTCGGCCGGAAATTAATGACGAAATCAGAAAAATCAGGCATTATTTATTAGATGATTTGGATATTAATTTAAAAAATGTCCAATCAGTTGAACGGATTAATGAGATCATAAACGATCGCTTGAACAGTGAGATTGATCAATTGGAAGTTCGGGTTCGTCTTGATTTGCCTTTGGCCGCTGGTGGGGCCGGACTTGATCGGCGGTTCGTCAACAAGATTGCTCGTCGTTTGGAATTATTATTGCTTGCCAGATACTAATATTTAGAACAATGAGATTAATTGACAGTTTTTCCTTAGCTACTCGAATGTTTAAAAATCGTCCAATGCGGACGATGTTAACTGTTATGGGGGTTAGTATGGGTATTGGCGCGGTCATGTTCTTGGTGAGCTTGGGTTATGGTTTGCAAAATACCATTTTAAACCGAATTACCACTGCTGATTCATTATTGAGTATTGATGTCACCGCTGGTGTGTCGGATTTAGTTAGCTTAAACAAAGAATCATTGGCTAAATTTTCGGCCATTGAAGGCACGGCTGAAATCAGTCGGTCAGTTTCCTTTTCTTCGTCGATTGTTTTAGATGAAATTACGGGGGATGGTGTGGCTTACGCCGTAGATTCATCCTTTTTGCGTTTAAATGGAGTTACCCCGACCATTGGTAACTCCTTTACCAATGGCAATACCGACGAAGTCGTTATTTCTTCGGCCGCCGCCCAACTTTTTAATCTCAGTGAACAAGAGGTGGTTGGCAAAACGGTTGCTTTGACCTTGTTTGTCCCGTTTTTGAACGAAGAGGGTTTTGATGAAATTGAGATGGTTGAATTGGAAAATACCTATCGAGTCATTGGCGTGATTGCCGACGAAAATGCCAGCTTTGTTTATTTACCACTTAAATCAATTGAAGATTTGAAAATTGAGCGCTACGATCAAATCAAACTGAAGGTTAAGGACAGTAGCCTGATTGATAGTGTTCGAGAAAAAATCACTGAAATGGGCTTCTTGGCTTCCTCCTTGTCTGACACTATTGAGCAAGCCAACAAAATTTTCAAAATTATCCAGATTGGTTTGTTCTCTTTTGGTTTTATTGCTTTGTTGGTGTCGGCAATCGGTATGTTTAATACTATGACAATTACTCTGCTGGAGCGGATTAACGAGATTGGAATTATGCGCGCGACCGGTATCACCAAGAAAGACATTAGGCGAATATTCTTGCTGGAGTCGGTCATTATGGGTTTCTTGGGCGGAATAGGCGGGATTATCGTTGGTTTTGTTGGCGGAAAACTTTTAAACCTGGGAATTAATATCCTCGCTAATAATTTCGGTGGCCAACCAGTTAACCTATTTTACAGTCCAATTTGGTTTGTCTTGGTGGTGGCAATTTTCTCTACCGTGGTTGGCTTTTTGACTGGTATTTACCCGTCAATGAAAGCTTATCGAATCAACCCACTTGAAGCCTTGCGTTATAAATAACTATCAAACCAAATACTATGGCAAGTATAGCCACCGGGATTCTTTTGTAAGTAATCCTGGTGGTAATCTTCGGCTGGCCAAAATTTAATTAATGGTTCTAGGGTGGTGACTACCGGACTCGGCCAGCGGCCGGAATCATTAACGATTTTGATAAAATCTAAACCGACCCGTTTTTCTGCCTCATTGGTGAAAAAAATTACTGAACGATAAGAGGAGCCGTGATCATTGCCTTGCTGGTTGAGGGTGGTAGGGTTATGGACCCGAAAGAAAAAATCTAAAATATTTTTAAATGAAGTTTTATTATCGTCGTACTCAATTTCTACCACTTCAGCATGGCCGGGGTGGTATTTATAGGTAGGGTGGTCATTTTCTCCACCAGCATAACCGACCCTGGTTTTTATTACCCCTGGTTCTTGTCTGATTAATTCTTCTAGACCCCAAAAACAACCACCTCCTACAACAATTTTTTTAATAGCCATAAATCATTTGCCTGGAATAAATTCCATTGAAATCGAATTGACACAGTGGCGGATATTTTTGGGTGTTAAATTTTCACCAGCAAATAAATGCCCCAAGTGCCCACCACAGTTGGCGCAAGTAATCTCTGTTCTAATGCCATCAGCATCCAAACTCTTTTTAACCGCGCCTGGAATCTCATCATCAAAACTCGGCCAACCACAAGTGGACTCAAATTTGCTCTTAGAATCGTAAAGTGGTGTTCCGCATTGACGACACACATACACGCCGGTAGCTTTGTTATTCACATACTCACCAACAAATGGGGCCTCTGTGCCTTTATTGATGATTACTCGTTTTTCCTCTGGTGTTAATTTTCTCATGCCGCCTCTATTTAGATTAGATAAACTTTGGTGGACCTAGCGAGAATCGAACTCGCGCCTCTACAATGCGAATGTAGCGTCGTGCCACTAGACTATAGGCCCCTTAAATTTTTCAACTTTCTGGTGGGCGACACAGGATTCGAACCTGTGACCTTACGCGTGTGAAGCGTACGCTCTAACCAACTGAGCTAGCCGCCCTCGCAATATATCATATCACGGTGGACCGTGCCGGATTCGAACCGGCGACCCCCTGCTTGCAAAGCAGGTGCTCTACCAACTGAGCTAACGGCCCAAATCTTCGAACCAAAAAATTATAGCCCAAAATCAACCTGAAATCAACCTTGGTTGACCAGAGTGAAATTGTTATAATTCTTAAATATGAGCGAAAATAACAATTCGCCAGTCCAAGAAGACAAACCAGCCTTAAAAATAGAGATCCTGGAAAAAATTTCCACTCTGGCCACGGCCGCTTTCGGTTTGGTGGCGGCATTGGCCTGGAACGATGCGATCAAGGCAATCTTTGATCAGCTCTTTCCTAAGCCCGGTGGTAACTTGCTGGTCTCTATTGGCTACGCTGCAGTGGTTACTGTGTTGGTGATAATAGTCACCATCCAGTTGGGGCGTGTCGTCAATTTGGCCAAAAACAAGCTCAATCGCTAAAATTTCTCCGGCGGGAGATCGTGGAGCGTGACTCCAATACGGGAAGCATTGGAAATACCATGGATCAAAATCCGGCTGATTTGGGCTTGGCCGGTTTTTTCGTCTTGTGTCAAATCAATTTCCAACAGTTCGCCGTTCATTGTGGCAACCGAGAAATATTGGTCAAAAAGGAAATTGCCGAGGGAATAGAAAACTGGCACGCCGTTTATCGTCTCCTTCACCATCACCACATGCGGATGAGCGCCAGCGATCAGGTCGGCGCCGGCGGCAATTAATTGTTGTGCCTTAACCTTGAGCCGTTCGCTTGGCTCGGCAACATACTCCTCGCCCCAATGCGGTATGACGATTACGAAATCAACCTCGCTGTCCAAGACTTTGACTTCAGCCAACACATTCTCAAATCCATCTCTGAATTCGTGATAACCGACAAACGCGACACAAATTTCTTGCCGGCAAACAGTACGGCTGTCACCGGCGCTATTCCATGGATTGCCGAACCAGCTAAGGCCAGCGGTTTTAAGATATGTTTTGGTTTGTTCAAAACCGTCTACGCCAAAATTATCGGTATGATTATTGGCCAAACTCACCAAGTCGATGCCGGCGCGAGCGAGAGCGAAAGCGCTTTCCGGAGAGAAGGTGAAAATAAGCGCCGGCGTGGTCGAGCCGTTCTCGAGCAGGGTTTTTGACGGATAAGCGGTGATTGGCCCTTCCAAATTAACGACCGCCAAGTCGGCCGATTGGAGGAGGGGAGCCACGCCGGCAAAAAGCGAGTCATAACCGTTTTGCTCGCCTAGTTTGCGGACGTAGCGGTCCAGCATCACATCACCACCGATGATGATTTTGAAAGTTTTGGTTTTAGGAACAACTTGGTTCACAGCCGCTGTTTCGTCTACCGGTGTGGTTGGTGGCAAATCAAAAACAAACTGCATTCCCAACAAAACCACCCAAGTCAAAACGGCGGTGCTCAAAAACCAAATCAAGTGTGAATATTTGGACACAATTTATTTTATTAAACCAATCTTCATTGTAAAATTTCTGCATCAAAAAGAAAGGCCCCGGGCAGTGTGTTACCACTGCGCGGAGCCTGTTTAAACCAAAGGAAATCAGTTGCCCTTATTCCCTATTGAGCATGGCAGGGAATATGGCGGCGGCACTGGCGGTAAATCGGTATGAAGGAGATCTATTTCGGCGTACATGAGCAGGGTGCGCAAACCATGCAAGAGCTCGCCGAAATTCTTCCCTTCATTAACTTTTTCTTGAAATTTACCCCAAGCGGCGTCTAGGCCCTCGTCTTCGTATACCCCCTCGATATCTTGTTCCCTCTCTAGCTCTTCTTCGAATTCTTCACCGGTCTGGGGGCCGAAAGTGGATGCTAAACAGGTAATGGACCATAGCAACCGGCCCATTTCAGTGGCTCGAAATGCTTCTTCACGTTTTTCTCTCTGGGCGACCTTTTCTTTTGCTTGGGGGAGAAGGAATATCGCAAGAGGGTTTTGAGAAAGTTCTTCTTGCCGCCTTCGCAACAAATCCTCGTCGAAGATCTGCCTCCCTTTTTCTATGTTTGCCTCGTGACGGGCGATAAATTCAGCCAAATGGATAGCTTTCCAGAGCCTCTCATCTCCTTGTTTTTTCCCTAACATTTATAAACCTCCCTTTATTCTGTAAGGTCCTTATTGTTGATACCCTAAAATATACTATCAGATATTTTTTAAAAGTCAATGGTAAAAATAACTACTAGGCTGATAAAGGATAAAACCAACCAGCCGAGGATAGCGGCAAGGAGAATAAAAGCTTCGCGTTTGAGGCCAGAGAGGTAAAGATGAATAGGCCGGCCGAGGACCAAGGAACTGGTGATCGTGGCCGAAACGACAAAAAGAAGTAGCATCATCAACGGTTGCAACAAGCTGTCCTCTTTAGGGAAGGTGTCTTCAGCGTTTAGCATAAACCAAGATACCGCCGTGACGTAAAGGACGACACCGGCCGCCAAACCCAAACTCTGCCAAACATAATTTGTAGTTTTCATAGTGGACCATACCGGATTTGAACCGGTCACCTCTCCCATGCCATGGGAGCGCTCTACCAAATGAGCTAAT